>Ga0208328_1000061_pt1 | contig 64653 bp, 56 predicted proteins | sample DeeseametaMP2633_FD_184170 | JGI IMG/M metagenome (GOLD analysis project Ga0208328, IMG submission 184170) | Marine microbial communities from the Deep Atlantic Ocean - MP2633 (SPAdes) | ecosystem: Environmental > Aquatic > Marine > Unclassified | place: Northeast of Antigua and Barbuda, North...
CCATCGCCTTCCTCGACGACGGCAGCTTCTCGATGTACGGCGGCTGCAACACCTTCCGTGGCCAGGCCGAGATGGGCAACGGCACGCTCCGCATCAAGGAGCCCTTCACCGGGACCAAGCGGCTCTGCCCCGGGCCGCGCATGGAGCTTGAGAAGACCATGGTGGACGCGCTCAACGCGACCCGCGGCTATGTCCGCGTCGACAACCGCCTGAGCCTGACCAACGAGGCCGGCGTCACCACGCTGCGCCTCACCGAACGGCCCGAGTAACGCCTTGCGACACAGACCCGGGGCCCGTCAGGGCCCCGCGGTCCAGTGCACCTCGGGGTGCGCCTCGCAATAGGCGCCGAGCCGCGACAGCGCCACGCTGTAGTCCTCGCCGCTCGCCGCCGCGTATCCCTTCACGTAGGCAAAGACGAAGAGCATGCTGACGACGTCGCCGTCGGGCATGTCCGAGGCCACCGACGGGTCGACCCGGAAAAGCTCGCGCACCTCGCCGCAGGTCGCCTCGTCGAAGAGCCATGTCTCCGAGGCGCTCACCACCTCGAGCGTGGCCGGATCGGCCATGGCGAAGGCGGGTGCGAAGGCCGGCAAAGCCAGCGAAAACAGCAACGCAACAGGGGCTTTCATGGGTCTTGTGACCTCTCTGGGGGGCACGGCAGGGCGCCTTGCCCGGTGTCGTTGCGCCGGGGGCGGCGGTGTTGCCGCCGCCGCCCGCCCGGCCAATGGATAGTGCCCGGTCTCAGGCGTGCAGGCCGCGCTCTTCCGGCGGCAGCTTGCGGGCGGCGAGGGCGACGGCCACCATGGTCACGCCGCTCGAGATCAGCTCAATGGCGAGCAGCACGCCCAGCAGCACCGCGCTCGACTGCAGGAAGTTGCCGAAGACCATGATCCCAAGCGCCACCGACAGCACGCCCGACAGCAGCGCCACCCAGAAGTAGCCGCTGCCGCGTGCGCCAAAGGCCATGACGATCTTGAGCACGCCGTTCACCACGAACATGATCGCCACCATCATGGTCAGCGTGATGATCCCGACCAGCGGATTGCCAAGCAGCGTCACGCCAAGCCAGACGTAGGCGATGCCCAGCAGCACGCCGACGATCTTCGACCCCCAGCCATCGGCGCGCAGGGCGGCCACGAGTTGCCCGATGCCGCCGAAGACGAAGCACCAGCCGGCGATCTGCTCGGCCGCGACGCTGGCGGCGAAGGGGTTCATCAGGGCGAAGATGCCGCCGAGGATCAGCACGATCCCCACGATCAGCCAGAGCAACCAGTTGTTCATTGTCTCATCCTCCAGACGTGATGCGCCGCCCCCGAACCGGAGGCCGCGCGCGAAAACGGATTGACGGGAATTTCGGGACGGCCGGACAAAGGCATTGCCTCCGGGACTCGGGGATTCCCGGGGCGGAAAAGCGACTCCCGCAAGCCTCGGTCACCAAAGCCAGGCACGGCATAACCCTCTCCCAAGCAACGGTTTCATGAAACAATCGGCCGTCAACACTATATTGGTAACCCGAAAAATACGGTCCGAGAACAGGCAATCTTCCGGTCCCCGAATATAAAGTCGTGGTGGAATTGAAGGGCCACAAAACGGGCCATGCAGTCCCGCTCTCCGCGCGCTCGTGACGCGGCTCCCGACGCCCGCCGCGCTTCGGTCGCCGTTGACCGAGGGCGCGGGCAACTCTAGCCTGAGTTGCAGGGGAAAGTTTCGGGGGAAACATGCGGTTTCTGAGGTTCGTCGTCGCGCTCGCGCTGGTGGTCGTCATCGTGGGGGTCGCGGTCTTTACCATGCGCGTGCTCTACCCGCTGCCCGAGCTGGAAGGCCGCAGCGAAAGCACCCACCTGCAGCCCTCGGCCGAGACGGCTCTCGGCAAGGCGCTGCTGCCCGCGACCGAGGCCCATCCCGGCCAGAGCGGCATCTGGCCGCTGGCCGACGGGCGCGAGGCCTATGCCGCGCGCATCCTGCTCGTACGCCGCGCCCAGCAGAGCATCGACGTCCAGTATTACATCTGGCAGACCGACACGACCGGGTGGATCCTGCTCGACGAGCTGCGACAGGCCGCCGAGCGCGGCGTGCGGGTGCGGATGCTGCTTGACGACAACGGCATTCCCGGGCTCGACGCCGAGCTCGCGGCACTGAACGCGCTGCCCAATGTCGAACTGCGGATCTTCAACCCGTTCACCCTGCGCAGCCCCAAGATTCTGTCCTATGCCTTCGACTTCCCCCGGCTGAATCACCGGATGCACAACAAGTCGATGACCGTGGACGGCGCCGCCACCGTGGTCGGCGGGCGCAATATCGGCGACATCTACTTCGACTACGGCAACGGCGTGCATTACTTCGACGCCGACGTGTTGGCGGTCGGTCCCATCGCGGCCGAGGTCGAGGGGGCCTTTGACGAATACTGGTCGAGCGGCTCGTCCTACCCGGCCGAGACCATCCTGCCCGACGCGCCCGGCGGGATGGAGAGCCTTCTGGCCCACGCGCAGCACGCCCGCGAGACCGCCGTCGGCTCGGATTACGCGCAGGCCGTGGCCGACACGCAGCTGGTGCAGCGGCTCGAGGCCGGCACGCTCGAGTTCGAATGGGGCGAGGTCTCGCTGTTCTACGACGATCCCGCCAAGGGTCTGGGCGAGGCCGAGGACGACGCGCTGCTGATTAGCCACATCCTCGAGATCGCGCAGCCCACGAAGAGCTTCGACCTCGTCAGCGCCTATTTCATTCCCGGCGACGCCGGAACCGAGATCCTCAACGGCTTCGCCGAAAGAGGCGTGAAGACGCGGGTGCTCACCAACGCGCTGGCCGCCACCGACGTGCCGCCGGTGCACAGCGCCTACATGCGCTATCGCGGCGATCTGGTGGATGGCGGCGTCGACGTGCTCGAACTGCGTCCGCAGGCGGACCGGGTGAAGGAGCGCGATCTCTCGAGCATGATCGTGGGCTCCGCCTCGAGCCTGCACGCCAAGACCTTTACCATCGACGGCGAACGGATCTTCGTGGGGTCGTTCAACTTCGATCCGCGCTCGGCGCAGCTGAACACCGAGATGGGGCTGCTGATCCCGAGCGCCGCCATGGCGCAGGCGCTTGGCCAGGTGCTCGACGATCCCCGGCAGTTCTACGTCATCGAGCGCGATCAGGACGGCGAGCTGGTCTGGATCGAGACCGCCGACGATGGCAGCACGACGACGCTCCACGACGAACCCGAGACCGGCGCGTTCAAGCGGGAGCTGGTGCGGTTTATGAGCTGGCTTCCGATCGAGTGGCTGCTCTGAGGTCAGCCGCCCGGCGTTACTGCGGCGCCGGGGGCTCGATCCCGAGCAGCCCGGTGAGCACGAGCGCCACGCTGCGGCCGAGGTTGCCGAAGGCGGCTTCCACCCCGTCCGAGATCGCCGGGTAGAGATCGGCCTCGATACGCTTCAGGGTTTCGTTGAGCTCGCCGATGCGTTGCTCGGCGCGGGCGACCTGCGCCTCGAGCTCGGTGCAGATGTGCAGGTCCGGCCCCCCGCCCTCGCGCAGGTCGGCGATGTTGGCGCGGGTCTCGGCGATCTGCCCGGTCAGCGCGCGGATCTCGGAGCGCACCGACAGGATGGTCTCGGTGATCCCGGCGAGATCGTCGGTGATGTGCTCGACCTTCGACAGCGCGCTCCACCCCAGCCAGAGGCAGAGCGCCAGCAGGATCAGCGTTGCGTTGAGAAGCGCCAGCACGAGGTTCCAGAGCGTCCGCCCGAGGCTTCGGCGTTCCATCGGTCCCTCTCCCCGCGCCGCCCCGTCAGACCTTCTTCTTGTCCTTGGCGTTTTCGCCGAGCTGCTTGAAGACGTAGATCGGAATCAGGATGGTGGCGATGAGGCTGCCCAGCCAGACCAGCAGGGTCGCGCCGAGCCAGTTGGCCACGCCGCCGATCGACATGCCCGGCAGCAGCAGGTCGGTGATCAGAAGCCCGATGGAGACCGTCACCAGCGCCACGCCGCCCATCAGCTGCGGCAGGTGCTTGAGCGAGATCTTGGTGATCAGCGGGCCGAGTACGGCCTGGATGACCGAGAAGGCAACGACCACGACGACAAAGGACAGCGCGTCGATCCGGAAGCCCTGCAAGAGCAGGACGGCCAGCAGAAGACCCACGGCGTTGGCAATCAGGTAGGCGGCGGCGGAAAGGGCTAGGCGGACCAAAATCAGTGCCTCCGAAATGTCCCGGGACCCACCGGGTCAGACACTGACCGAGGCCCGGGAAATGACAATCTCAAGTTGAAGTCTGCCAGCGGAATCCGACAGGTCAAGGACATTCGTGCCAAGGCGGGAGACGCTTGCCCGACAGGTGTCCCGAGCTTTGTCCGGGGGTTGTCACGACTCCTGCTGCGGCACTAAGGTCGCCCAGAGGGTGTATGCGCCACCCCGCGCGCCCCCGAGACAAGCGATACCGGCGACCGTTCCCGGGGCCGTATCACACCGCCCCGCCACCAGCCGCAGCCAGGACAGGAATTGACGACGTGCGCAGATCCACCCGAAGCAGACCGCAAAGTGTCTGGCGCCTCCTGGCCGCGGTCTTCGCCACGGCGCTGCTCGCGACGCAGGCCCCCGCGCAGGAAGACGTTTATGTCGGCTCCGACACCTGCGCCGGCTGCCACACCGACGCGGCAGAGGCCTGGGACGGCTCACACCACGCGCTGGCCTGGACGGAGGCCACGCCCGAGAACATCCTCGCGGATTTCGACGGCACCGAGTTCGCGCTCGGCAACATGCGCGTGCGCTTCCGCGTGGGCGAGGACGGCTCCCGCGTCGCCTCGGTGACCGAGCGCGGCGGCGTCACCACCGAGTACCCGGTGAGGTCCGTCGTCGGCGTCGCGCCGCTGCAGCAGTATCTCTTCGAGACCGAGCCCGGCCGCCTGCAGAGCTTCGACGTGGTCTGGGACACCGAGAAGGGCGAGTGGTTCCACCTCTACCCCGGCACCAATCCGCCCCCCGAGGACGCCCTCCACTGGTCCGGCCCCTACAAGACCTGGAACGCCCGTTGCGCCACCTGCCACGCCACTGGCTACGAGGCCAACTACAACATGGCGACGCGCAGCTATGCCTCGGAACAGGCCGAGATCGGCGTCGGCTGCGAGGCCTGCCACGGCCCCGGTGCGCGCCACGCGGAATGGGCCGAGCAATGGCCGACCACGCAGGCGGCGCCGCCCGAGAACCACGGCTTCCCGCGCGACCTGTCGGACCCGGCGGCCTTCCTCGACACCTGCGGCGGCTGCCATTCGCGGCGCGAGGCCTATTTCGACGGCACCCCGCCGGCGGGCACCTCCTATCACGACGCCTACAACCTCTCGCTGCTGCGCCCCGGGCTCTACTGGCCGGACGGGCAGATCCGCGACGAGGTCTACGTGCTGGGCTCGTTCCTGCAGTCCAGGATGCAGGACAAGGGCGTCACCTGCAGCAACTGCCACGATCCCCACAGTTCCAAGCTGATCGCCGAGGGTAACGCGGTCTGCACCACCTGCCACAGCCCCGCCGGCAACCCGGACTTCCCGAGCCTGCCGCTGGAGGTCTTCGACAGCCCCGAGCACCATCACCACCCCGAGGGCAGCACCGGCGCGCAGTGCAAGTCCTGCCACATGCCCGAGCATGTCTACATGGGCAACGACTGGCGCGCCGACCACTCCTTCCGCATCCCGCGCCCGGACCTGAGCGCCGAGACCGGAGCGCCCGACGCCTGCACCTCGTGCCACACCGACCGCAAGCCCGACTGGGCGGCCTCCGAGATCGCGAACTGGTTCCCCGACAGCCCCCATCGCGGGCCGCATTACGGACAGGTGCTGGCGCGTGCGGTCAACAGCCCGGAGCCGGTCACCGACGATCTGGCGGCGCTGGCGACGGAAGAGGCGCAGCCCGGCATCGTGCGCGCCACCGCGATCTGGCTGATGGCGCAGGAGGGCACGGCGCTCGACGCGGCAACGATGGAGCGGCTGCTGGCCGATCCCGACCCGCTGGTGCGGGCGTCGGCGCTCGACGCCGGGCGCAGCGCCGAGCAGCCCGAAATCCTGCTGCTGATCGCGGGGATGCTCGACGATCCCTCCCGCACGGTGCGCATCGCCGCCGCCAAGGCCATGCTCGGCGCGCCCATCGCGCATCTGCCGGGGGCGATGTCGGCGCAGCTGCAGCAAGCGCAGGGAGAGTGGCAGGCGGCTCTGGTCTCGCGGCTCGACTTCCCCGAGACCCACCTGCAACTCGGGGGCATGGCGCTCAGTACGCGGCGTTTCCCCGCCGCGGCGCAGGCCTTTGCCGAGGTCACACGGCTGGATCCGCAGCACGTGGACGCTTGGGTGATGCGGGCGCGGCTGGCGGCGGCGCTCGAGGACGTGGACGCGGTGCGCGAGATCCTCGAGGCGGCGATCGCCGCCAACCCCGAGGCCCCGGCGTTGCAGGGGATGATGTCGCAGATCGACGCCCAGTCGCCCTGAGGCGCCGATCAGCCGCTCAGCCGCTTACCCCGCTCAGACAGGCGGCCCGGCTCAGGGCTGACGCCCGGCTCAGCCCTGACGGCGTGACGACAGCCAGCGCACCCAGTCGCTCTCGCTGCCGGCGAAGGCGTTGAGATCCACCGTCCCGCGCACCCCCGGCACCAGCCCGGTGCCGCTGTACTGCCAGAAGCTCCAGCGTTCGTTGGGGTAGCGGTCCTGCGGATGCGCGGTGACCGAGCGCAGCCAGAACTCCTGCCCGCGCAGCTGGCCGAGGTCGTTGCGCGCGTAGAAGTCCGGCGTGGTGTAGATCAGCGGCGCGGTGCCGTAGTGGCGCTGCACGATGCGGGTGAATTCCTCGATGCTGGCGCGCACCGAGGCCGGGTCGGGCCGCAGCTTGCAGGTGGGCGAGAGGTGGTTCCACTCCATGTCGAGGATCGGCGGCAGGTCGCCCCGCACCCGCGGCACGTTGGCGATGAACCACTCGGCCTGCTCGCGCGCCGTCCGGCAGAAGTAGTAGAAATGGTAGGCGCCCACCGGCACCCCTGCCCCGCGCGCCGCGGCGGCGTTCTCCTTGAACGCAGGATCCAGCAGGTCGCCGCCCTCGGTCGCCTTGAGCCAGGCGAAGCGGATGCCGGCCTTGCGGGCGGAGAACCAGTTGATCTGCCCCTGGTAGCGCGCGGCGTCGAGCCCGTGCACCGGGTAGTTAGCGGGCGAGATCCGGCCCCACGCGTGCGGGTCGGTGTCGCCGAAGCGGTTGGGAATGCCCTCGGCGCGGTTCTCGCGAATGTAAAGCTCGGAGACGCCCGAGACCGGCGCCGAGGCGCCCGTGGTCCTGACCTCGGGGCTGCTGCTGCCGCACGCCGCGAGCACTGCCATGGCGATCGTGAGGCCGAGAGCCGTGGCTCGTGCCCGGCCCGGTCGAGTTGTCTTTCGCATCCTGCCTGTCCCTGCTGCCTGTTCCGGTTTCTTGCCTGGCAACAAGGATAGCGCGAAAACCCGTATCACGCACCAACTGCGTGGCCGGGCAGGATCACAATTCCCGCCCGGCCGCTGTAACGCTCAGCGCTGCGCGGTTTCCCAGTTCGGGTGGATCCACGGCGCATCGTTGCGCGGCGGCAGCGGGGCGCGGCCGAGGATGTGGTCGGCGGCCTTCTCGCCGGTCATGATCGACGGCGCATTGAGGTTGCCGTTGGTGATGCGCGGGAAGATCGAGCTGTCCGCCAGCCGCAGCCCCTCGACGCCGATGACCCGGGTCTCGGGATCGACCACCGCCGTGGGATCGTCGGTGCGGCCCATGCGGGCGGTGCCGCAGGGGTGGTAGGCGCTTTCCACGTGCTGGCGGATGAAATCGTCGAGCTCGTCGTCGCTCTGGACGTCGGCACCCGGCTGGATCTCGTGCTTGTAGTAGGGCTTGAAGGCCTCCTGCTCGAAGATCTCGCGGGTGAGCCGGATGCACTTGCGGAAGTCCGCCCAGTCCTTTTCGTGGCTCATGTAGTTGAAGAGGATACGCGGCGCCTCGTGCGGATCCGAGGACCGCAGCGTGACCTCGCCCCGCGACGGGCTGCGCATCGGCCCGACATGGGCCTGGAAGCCATGGCCCTCGGCCGCGACCTGGCCGTCGTAGCGCACGGCGATGGGCAGGAAGTGGTACTGGATGTCGGGGTAGTCGACGCCCGCGGCGGAACGGATGAAACCCGCGCTCTCGAACTGGTTCGAGGCACCGGGCCCGGTGCGGGTGAAGAGCCAGCGCGCCCCGACATAGGCCTTGCCGAGCAGGCTCCAGTACTTGAAAAGGCTCACCGGCTGGCTCGCCGCCGCCTGGATGTAGAGCTCGAGATGGTCCTGCAGGTTCTGGCCGACGCCGGGACGGTCGGCCACAACCTCGATGCCGTGCTCGGCAAGATGCGCCGCCGGGCCGATGCCCGAGAGCATCAAGAGCTTCGGCGAGTTGATCGACGAGGCGGCGAGGATGACCTCGGCCTCGGCGCGGATCACCTCGATCTTGCCGCCGCGTTCGACCTCGACGCCGACCGCGCGGCCGTCCTCGATCACCACGCGACGGGCGAAGGCGCGGACCAGATCGCAATTCTCCATCTTCAGCGCCGGGCGCAGGTAGGCCTTGGCGGCCGAGAAGCGCTCGCCCTTCCAGACGGTCATGTCGTAGGGGCCGAAACCTTCCTGCTGGTGGCCGTTATAGTCGGGCGTCACCGGGTAGCCCGCCTGCTGCCCGGCCTCGACGAAGGCCTGAGTCAGCGGGTTGTCGCGCCGCCCGCGGCTCACCCGCAGCGGGCCGTCGGTGCCGCGCCAGCGGGCATCGCCGCCGTGGCCACCGTCGCTCCAGCTTTCCTGCCGCTGGTAGTAGGGCAGCACGTCGGCATAGCCCCAGCCGTCGGCGCCCTTATCGCGCCAGTGGTCGAAGTCGCGCGCGTGGCCGCGCACGTAGATCATGCCGTTGATCGAGGACGAGCCGCCGATCACCTTGCCGCGCGGCGTCGCCAGCCGGCGCCCGCCGAGATGGGGCTCGGGCTCGGACTGGAACCCCCAGTCGTAGCGCGACATGTTCATCGGGTAGCTGAGCGCCCCCGGCATCTGGATCAGCGGCCCCACATCGGTGCCGCCGTGCTCGATCACCAGCACCCGCCGGCCCGCTTCGGCGAGCCGGTAGGCGATGGCGCAGCCGGCGCTCCCGGCTCCGACGATGACGTATTCGGCCTGCATCAGAAGGGTGCCTCCACATCGCCCATGCGGACATAGACGGATTTCATCTGACTCCAGTGCTCGATCGCGGCCTTGGAGTTCTCGCGGCCCACGCCGGACATCTTCACGCCCCCGAACGGCGCCTCGACCGGCGCGTCGTTGTAGGAGTTGATGAAGCAGCTGCCCGCCCGAAGCTGGCCGATCACCCGGTGACCGCGGGCGAGATCGCGGGTGAAGACCCCGGCGGCGAGCCCGTATTCGGTGGCATTGGCGCGGGCGATGGCCTCTTCCTCGGTGTCGAAGTCGAGCACGCACATCACCGGGCCGAAGATCTCTTCGCGGGCGATGGTCATGTCGTCGGTGACATCGGCAAAGACCGTGGGTTCGAGGTACCAGCCATCGCGGTCAATGCGCTTGCCGCCGGTCACCAGACGCGCGCCCTCGGCGACGCCCTTCTCGATGAAGCCCTGCACGATGGTCATCTGGCGCTCCGACACCATCGGGCCGAAGCTCGTGGCCTCGTCCAGCGGATCGCCGATCACCGCGCCTTTCAGGCGTTCGGTCAGGCGGGCGAGGAAGGCCTCCTTGATGCCTTTCTGCACGAAGACCCGGGTGCCGTTCGAGCAGACCTGCCCCGAGGAATAGAAGTTGCCGAGGATGGCGCCGCCCACGGCGTTGTCGATGTCGGCGTCGTCGAAGACCAGCATGGGGGACTTGCCGCCCAGTTCCATTGTCACGTGCTTCATGCCCTCGGCGGCGGCGGCGTAGACGCGGCGGCCGGTCGGCACAGAGCCCGTAAGCGAGACCTTGGCCACGCGCGGGTCGGTGACCAGCGCGCTGCCGACCTCTCCCATGCCCTGTACCACGTTGAAGAGCCCCGCGGGGGCGCCGGCCTCGGTCAGGATCTCGGCGACCTTGAGGGCGCAGAGCGGCGTCGCCTCGGAGGGCTTGAACACCATGGCGTTGCCGCAGGCCAGCGCGGGTGCGGCCTTCCAGCAGGCGATCTGGGTGGGGTAGTTCCACGCGCCGATGCCGACGCAGACGCCGAGCGGCTCGCGGATGGTGTAGACCCAGTCCTCGCCCAGCGGGATGTGCTCTCCGGTAAGGCTGGCGGCGAGGCCGCCGAAATACTCGAGCGCGTCCGAGCCCGAGGTGGCGTCGGCCACCAGCGTCTCCTGCAGCGGCTTGCCGGTGTCGTAGGTCTCGAGCACCGAGAGGTCGTGGTTGCGCTCGCGCATGATCTGCGCGGCGCGGGTCAGCACCCGCCCCCGCTCGCGCGGGGAGAGCTTCGCCCACTCGGCCTGCGCCTTCTCCGCCGCGGCCAGCGCCTGTTCGACGATGGCGGGCGTGGCGGCGTGGAGCGTCGCGATCCGTTCGCCGGTGGCGGCGAAGATCACCGGGATCTCGGCGCCTGCGGTATCCTCGACATAGGCGCCGTTGACGTAGTGGCTGCCTGCGGGCTGGAGTTCATAGGGCATCGGTCTTCCTCTGTCGAATGGTCACTCGCCGCGCGGGTAGCGGGCGTTTTCCTCAACCACGTTCAGGTCCATGTGGTTGCGCATGAAGCGGTCGCTGGCCTTCTGCAGCGGCTGGTAGTCCCACGGGTAGTAGGCGCCGTTGCGCAGGCTCTCGTAGACGACCCAGCGCTTCGCCTGGCTCTTGCGGACCTCGGCATCGAAGCGGTCGAGATCCCAGCGTTCGTCGGCCATGGCACGGAACCGCGCCAGCGTCTCGGCATGGGCCGGATCGGCGGCGAGGTTGGTCAGTTCGTGCGGGTCGGCGGCAAGGTCGAAGAGCTGCTCTGGGTCGAGAACGCAGCGGGTGTATTTCCAGTCGCCCTCGCGCAGCGCGACCAGCGGCGCATAGGAGGCCTCGGCGGCGTATTCGATCGCCACCGGGCCGCGCCCCTCGCCCTTGGCGACCGGCACCAGTGTCTCGCCCGCGGTCCAGGGCATCACCTCGTCCATGCTGACCCCGGCGAGATCGCAGAGCGTCGGGCAGACGTCGATGTTGCTGACCGGCGTCTCGACCAGCCCCGGCGCGACCCCGGGGGCGGCCATCATCATCGGCACGCGCGCGGAGCCCTCGAAGAAGTTCATCTTGAACCACAAGCCGCGCTCGCCGAGCATGTCGCCGTGATCCGATACGAAGAGGATCGCGGTGTTCTCGGCCTGCCGCGTGCCCTCGAGCGCCTCCAGGATCTCGCCGATCTTGTCGTCGAGATACGAGATGTTGGCGAAATAGGCCCGGCGCGAGCGACGGATGTCCTCTTCGGTGATGTCGAAGCTGCGCCAGTCGTTGGCGTCGAAGATGCGCTGCGAATGCGGGTCCTGGTTGTCGTAGCCGAGATCGCCCACCTCGGGCAGCAGGTGCTCGCAATCCTCGTAGAGATCCCAGTACTTGCGGCGCGCGACGTAGGGGTCGTGCGGGTGGGTGAAGCTCACCGTGAGGCACCACGGCCGGTCGTCCTTGCGCCGCCCGAGGTCATAGACCTTGCGGGTGGCATGGTAGGCGACCTCGTCGTCGTATTCCATCTGGTTGGTGATCTCGGCCACCCCTGCCCCGGTCACCGAGCCCATGTTGTGATACCACCAGTCGATGCGCTCGCCCGGCTTGCGGTAATCCGGCGTCCAGCCGAAATCGGCCGGGTAGATGTCGGTGGTCAGGCGCTCCTCGAAGCCGTGCATCTGGTCGGGACCGACGAAGTGCATCTTGCCCGAGAGGCAGGTATGGTACCCTGCGCGGCGCAGATGGTGGGCATAGGTCGGCAGGTCCGAGGGGAACTCGGCGGCGTTGTCGTAGACCCCGGTGACCGACGGAAGCTCGCCCGACATGAAGCTGGCGCGGCCCGGCGCGCAGAGCGGCGAGGCGGTGTAGCAGTTGCGGAACCGCACCGACCGCTTCGCCAGCGCCTTGAGGTTGGGCGCGTGCAGCCAGTCGGCCGGACCGTCGGGGAACAGGGTCCCGTTGAGCTGGTCCACCATCAGGATGAGGAGGTTCGGTCGTGTCATGCGAGGGCCCTCAGTTCGTTTTCGAGCGCGGCCAGGACGTGGGCCGAGGCGTTCTGCTCGGGCTCGTCCGACGGGAAATGCGCGAAGCGCAGGTAGATGCCGTCGATGAGCGCGGCGATGCGCCGGGCGATGCCCGGGGCGGCCTTGCCGGCCAGTGGTTTCAGGTCGCGTGTCAGGTTCGAGTGCAGGCGGCGGTGATAGACCACCAGGAGGCGCTGCGCCTCGGTCGAGCGATGCGCCAGCACGTAGAAGTTCAGCCATGAGGCGATCACGTCGTGGCTGAAGTTGGTTTCGCTGAAGCTGGCACGAATCACCCCCTCGAGCCGGGCGCGGGGCGAATCGGCCTCTCTCAGGGCGGCGCGGACCTCCTGCCCGTAGGCGCTCAGGATGTGCCGCATCGAGGCCAGGAACAGCCGCTCCTTGTCCCCGAAATAGTGGAAGGCAAGGGCCGGCGAGACCCCTGCACGCCTGGCGATTTGGCCCACCGTGACGGTCAGCGCGCCGGTGGCGCCGATCTCCTGGATCGTCGCCTCAATAAGTTGCGTTCTGCGCTGTGCCTGAGCCGACATCGCGGGCCCTTCCAACAAAAATGGTTGCAATACTCAGATAATCAGGCACTGTTTGACTGGTCAATCAATAAAACGCAGCCAACGAACAGGGGAAGCAACATGAAACTCCGCACAGCAATTTCGGCCATCGCACTCACTGCCGCGGGCGCGGGCGCGGCCTTCGCAGACTGCGACGCCGTCTCGATGTCCGACGTGGGCTGGACCGACATCACCACCACCACCGCCACCGCCAAGCACGTGCTCGAAGGGCTCGGCTACGACGTCGACGTGAAGGTGCTTTCGGTTCCGGTGACCTTCGCCTCGCTCGAGAGCGACGACGTGGACGTGTTCCTCGGCAACTGGATGCCCGCACAGAACGGCGCCATCAAACCCTACCTCGACAGCGGCGAGATCGAGTCGATCAACACCAACCTCGAAGGCACCAAGTACACGCTGGCCGTGCCCGCCTATGCCTATGAGGCCGGCCTGCAGAGCTACGCCGACATCGCCAAGTTCGAGGACGAGCTCGACGGCAAGATCTACGGCATCGAGCCCGGCAACGAGGGCAATGCCTATCTCGTGAGCCTGACCGAAGAGAACAAGTTCGGCCTCGGCAACTTCGACATCGTGGAAAGCTCGGAACAGGGCATGCTCGCGCAGGTCGCGCGCTTCTACAAGAAAGAAGAGCCCGTGGTCTTCCTCGGCTGGGAACCCCACCCGATGAACGCCACCTTCGACCTCAAGTACCTGCCCGGCGGCGAAGACTTCTTCGGCGGCGAGGGCGTGGTCCACACCGTGACCCGCAAGGGCTTCTCGGAAGAGTGCCCGAATCTCGGCAAGCTCTTTGCCAACATGGATTTCACGCTCGAGATGGAAAACAAGATCATGGGCGAGATCCTCGATGACGGTGCCGACCCGGCCGAGGCCACCGAAGCCTGGCTGAAGGAGAACCCCGACGTTCTCGACAGCTGGCTCGACGGGGTGACCACCGTCGACGGCGGCGACGCGCTCGCGGCGGTGAAGTCCAGCCTGGGAATGTAATCCCGGCGCACCGCCCGCGGACCCGCTCCGCGGGCGGTTCTCTTTCCGGCCCCCCGGCGGGTACGGAGCGCAGCAATCCGATCATAAAAAGGCAAGAACCGAGGGAGTTCCTACGCAGTGGAGTGGCTGACCGAATACAAGATACCCGTGGGGGACGCGGCAAGCGCAGTCTTCGAATGGATCAGGGACAACGGCGAGTTCGTTCTCGATGCCATGTCGACGTTCATGGAAGGGATGATCGACGGGATCCTCTGGATCCTGCAGGAGCCGCCAGAGCTCGTCGTGATCCTCGCCTTCGTGGCCATCACCTACGCGCTACAACGGAACTGGAAGACGGCCCTGTTCGTTTTCGCGGGCTTCCTGTTCATCCTCAACCAGGACTACTGGGAAGAGACCACCGAGAGCCTGACGCTGGTGCTGTCCTCCTGCCTCGTCTGCATGGCGATCGGCGTGCCCATCGGGATCTACGCGGCGCACAGGCCCAAGCTCTACACCTACCTGCGGCCGATCCTCGACCTGATGCAGACGCTGCCGACCTTCGTCTACCTGATCCCGGCCATCGTGTTCTTCGGCATCGGCATGGTCCCCGGCCTCATCGCAACGGTGATCTTCGTGCTGCCCGCGCCGATCCGCCTGACCTATCTCGGCGTCTCCTCGACCCCGAAACCGCTGCTCGAGGCCGCCACCGCCTTCGGCGCCACCTCGAGCCAGACGCTGTTCAAGGTCGAGCTGCCCTACGCGGTGCCGCAGATCATGGCCGGGCTCAACCAGACCATCATGCTGTCGCTCTCCATGGTCGTCGTCGCCGCCCTCGTGGGCGCGGACGGGCTCGGGGTGCCGGTGGTGCGCGCGCTCAATCAAGTGAACACCGGCCTCGGTTTCGAGTCGGGCTTCGTCATCGTCGTGGTCGCCATCATGCTCGACCGCATCCTCAACGTCGGAGGGCGCAAATGACCACGGCCGTCAACATCGACAACGTCTCCATCGTCTTCGGAGACCACCCGAAAAGCGCCCTGCCCCTGATGGACGCGGGCCAGCAACGGGCCGAGATCCAGACCGAGACCGGGCAGGTCCTGGGCGTGCACAACTGCGACATCACCGTGAAGCAGGGCGAGATCCACGTGCTCATGGGGCTCTCGGGCTCGGGCAAGTCGACGCTGCTGCGTGCCGTCAACGGGCTCAACCCCGTGGTGCGCGGCAAGGTCGAGGTCAACGACGGCGACAAGATGGTCGACGTCACCCACGCCGACCCGGCGACGCTGCGGCGCCTCCGCATGCGCCATGTCGCGATGGTGTTCCAGCAGTTCGGGCTCCTGCCCTGGCGCACGGTGCGCGAGAACGTCGGCCTCGGCCTCGAGCTTGCCGGCATCAAGGCGCGCGAGGCCAACGAGCGCATCGACGAGCAGCTGTCGCTGGTGGGTCTCTCGGACTGGGCCGAGAGCAAGGTGAGCGCGCTCTCGGGCGGCATGCAGCAGCGCGTGGGCCTCGCCCGCGCCTTCGCCACCCGGGCGCCGATCCTGCTCATGGACGAGCCCTTCTCGGCGCTCGACCCGCTGATCCGTACCAAGCTGCAGGACGAGCTTCTCGAGCTGCAGGAGCGGCTGAAGCGCACCATCCTGTTCGTGAGCCACGATCTCGACGAGGCCTTCAAGCTCGGAAACCACATCTCGATCATGGAGGGCGGCCGGATCGTCCAGAGCGGCGCGCCGCAGGACATCTTCACCGACCCCCGGAACGACTACGTGGCCGAGTTCGTGCAGCACATGAACCCGCTGGGCGTGCTGCGCGCGCGCGACCTGATGCAGCCGCTGGCAGGACACCCCACCGCCACCATCGAGGCCGACTGCCTCGTGCGCGACGGCTTCGACACGCTGCTCGCGGCGAACGTCCCGCTGGGCGTGGTCGAGAACGGCCAGCTCGTGGGCCAGCTCGGCAAGGACGACGTCCTCCGCGGCCTCCGCGCCTCGCACTGAGCAACGGCATAAGCAAAGCGACCGCCGGCCCCGCCCGGCGGTCGCCGCATATTCCCCGGGGCTCAGTTGATGGCGTGGACGCAGCCACCTGACGGCATCGCAATCTGCCAATGTGATGCGTTTTGACGCCATCACAGGAGGGGGAGCATCCATGAGAGATGCTCCTCCTGCCGGCAATCGGCTCCTGTGGAGAAAACCGAGACGCCGAGGCGTCTGAAAATAACGCGCAGCCCCGCTCAGAAGAATGAAACCCTCGGGCCCGTCGGACGGACGTCGATCACCGCCTCGACCCCGAAAACCTCGCGGATCAGGCCCTCCGTCAGCACCTCTGCAGGCCGCCCCTGGGCGACCAACCGCCCCTCGCTCATCACGGCGACCTCCTCGCAGAACGCCATCGCCTGGTTCAGATCGTGCAGCGCCACGACGACCTGCGTTCCAAGCTCGGGCAGCAGGCGCATCAGGTCGAGCTGGTGCCGGATATCGAGATGGTTGGTAGGCTCGTCCATGAGCAGCTCGCGCGGTTCCTGTGCCAGCGCCCTGGCGATCTGGATGCGCTGGCGCTCACCGCCGGACAGCGTGGCCCAGGACTGGTCCGCGCTGCGCGTCATGCCGGTGCGTGCCAGCGCGCCCTGCACGACCTCTTCGTCCCGCCCGCTCCAGTGGCCCAGAGCGCCTCGGTGAGGCAACCTGCCAAGGGCGACGACGTCGCGCGCGGTCAGCCCAACATCGGTCGTCGCGTGCTGCTCTACCAGCGCAAGCCGCCGCGCGATCTGGGAACGACGTATCGTCTCGATTGGCTGCTGGTCCACGAGGACCGCGCCGCCGCTGCCGCGGCGGACCCCGGCCAGCAGGCGCAGCAGGCTCGACTTGCCCGAGCCGTTAGGCCCGACGAGGCCGAGGACACCTTGGTCGGGCACACGCAGGGTCACGCCCCTGACGATTGCCGCGCCACCTGAAGCCCAAGAGATATTCTCGCTCCGAAGGCTCACTGTCGCCCCCGCGAACGCCAGAGCAGGACGGCAAAGGCCGGGGCGCCGAAGAGGGCGGTGATCACACCGATCGGCAACACCTGTCCCGGCAGCACGAGGCGCGACAGCACGTCGGCCAACACCATGAAGGCCGCGCCCGCAAGGGCCGAGCCGAGAATGAGCCGCCCGTGCGCAGGACCGACGAAGAAGCGGGTCGCATGCGGGATGACCAGCCCGACGAAACCCACGGCCCCGACGATGCTGACAACGCAGGCGGTGAGAAGTGCGGTAAGTCCCAGAAGCTCGACGCGCACACGCGCGACATCGACCCCGAGCGAGGCCGCTGCATCCTCGCCGAAGGCGAAGGCATCGAGAGCCCGCGCCCGGTAGAGGCAGACAGACAGCCCCACGAGCAGCACAGGCAGGGCCAGGCCGGCATCCGGCCAGCGCACGCCGCCAAGGCTGCCAAGCAGCCAGAACATGATGCCACGGGTCTGCTCGGCGCTGGCCGAGGAGGTAACGATGAAGGAGGTGGCGGCATTGAACAGCTGCGAGCCGGCGATGCCGGCAAGGATAACCCTCTCGGCACCGCGTCCCGCACCGAAAGACAGCACCGCCACAAAGCCGAAGGCGAGGAGCGCCCCCGCCATGGCCCCGGCCGAGACCGTGACGGCCCCGGCACCGAGCGCGAGCACGATGACCAGCACCGCGCCGGTCGAAGCGCCGGCCGAGATCCCCAGCAGATAGGGTTCGGCGAGCGGGTTGCGCAGCAACGCCTGCAGCACCACGCCGCAGATCGCCAGGGAGGCTCCGGCGCACATGGCGACCACCGCCCGGCTCAGCCGGTAGTGCCAGACGATCCCCTCGCGGATCGGATCGACCGAAAGCTCGAGCCCGAAGAGCCGGTTTGCCAGCGTGGACAGGGCCTCGCGCGGGGTCACGGCGATCTCGCCGAAGAGAACCGCGCAGCAGGTCGCGAGGGTCAGCGCGACGCCACCGGCAAGCACGAAGGGCCCCAGCCCCGTCAGAGGGCCGGAGCGGGTCCGGCGCGAAACGCTCACCGCGTGAGACCGAGGTCTTTCAGGCCCGTCGAAAGGACCTCGACCCCGTCGACGGCGCGCAGCGTCGGGTTCATCGCATGCGCGGGCATCTCGATCAGATGTCCCGCACGCACCGCGCGCAACTGGCTGGCAACCGGATCGTTTTCCAGAAACGCGCGTTTCGCCGCCACGTCGTCGCCGGGAAGGTTGCGCCGCTCCATGGCGCCAAGCACGATCACATCCGGATCGAGCTCTGAAATCGTCTCCCAGCCGACCAGCGGCCATTCCTCGTCCGAGGTGATCACGTTGCGCACCCCCACAACCCCGGAAATCCATGCCGGGGCGCCGAAACGCCCGGCCACATAGGCTTCGCCGGCGATCTCGGGCGACGAGAACCAGTAGAGCACCGAGACGTCCCTTGCCTGCAGCGCGGCAGCACCCGCCTTGGCCGCCTCGATCCGGGCGGCATTGGCAGCAACGAGGTCAGCCCCCCTTGCCGGGACGCCGAAGATCCGGGCCAGTTCGGTGATCTCGCGGTTCAGCAGATCGTCGCTCCAGGCCTGCGCGCGGGCGCCGTCGCCGCTGCCCGCGCTGAAATCGCTCTTGGCGCATTCCGCGGGCGAGACATATGTGCTGATGCCGAAATCGTCGAACTGAGCGAAGGTGCCGACCCGTGCCTGATCCGGGGCGATGTCGTTGATCCACTGCGCGGCGACAAAATCGGGGCGGGCTTTCAGCACGGCCTCGAAACCGGGCGAGTTGTCGGCGATGCGCGGCAAGGCCTGCCCCGCGTCAGCCAGCGACGCTGGCAGCGGCGCGAGCCAGATGGCGGTCCCGACGATATGCTCGGCGAGGCCGAGCGAGAGCAGGATCTCCGTCGTGCCCTGGCCGATCGAGACCGTGCGCTCGGGCGGCTGAGTGTAGCGCGTCACGCGGTCGCAATTGGTGATCTGCAACGGGTAGCCGGTCGGGTCTGCAAATGTAGGTTCAGGAAGAGGCAGCAAGGCGCAGCTCAGCAGCGCAAGGCCGTGGAGACGGCCCGAGGTCGCAAGAAACATCAGTATCCTTTCCCGGACGCCCCGTCCGGTGGGTTCTGCAGGTGACGCCCCCGCGGGATCGCGGGACCGGAACGGCAGGTCTCCTGACTTGCGGCCATGGTCCCGAAACCGCCTTCCCGCGCCGTCTGGCGCAGTGGCTTCGCCCGGTAAGGGCGGCTGGTTCGGAACGGACGCTTACAGTTGCGGGGGCAGTCCCGGATTCCGCGGCCCAAGGCCGCGCCACCGGGTTCCCTTTTCATCCCGGATGGGAACCGTTCGCGGCGAACCTCGGGCCAGCGCCGTGCTTTGTCAAGTTGCCATGCTCGCACCGGCCCGCCGTATCGGGCGCGCCCTGCATCGCGGCAGGGCATTGCAGCGAAAGCCCTCGGTCGGCGGTCCTTGCCACCAGCGCCGGATCGTGGGGGACCGGCATGATGGCGCAGCCCTCGCGCTCGGCGGTGTCGACACGCAGGCCGATGACCTCTGCCCGGGTGATCGGATCGAGCCGCGAGGTCGTCTACTGGCGAGAGCACCGGGACGCGCCGACCCTCGGGCGTCTGCATCTCACACGCCCCGACCGCCTCTGATCAGGCGTCGGGGGGCGGGAACATGCGGTCCTTCATCTCGCCGGTCATGAAATGCGGCAGAACGGCCTTCCACGCATCCAGCAGGCGCTTGAAGTAGGCCGGATCCTGCCGCAGCACGGTCTGGATGCCCATGCCGCGCAGCAGGCAAAGCGTCATGTTCAGCACCACCGCCGCTTCCTGCGCCGAGAGGTCCGTGGGCTCGCAGAACCCCCTCCAGATCTCGTCGAGCGCCTCGTGGAACTCCCGAACCACCGGAATCATCCGGGCGCGAAGCTCGGCATCCGTTCGCGAGCCGTTGATGAACTCGACGGACAGGTAGAAGAAGCGCCCCGAGAAGAGCTGGTGCAGCCAGTCTATGAAGGCATCGAGACCGATCTCGTTGCGCGAGACCGAGGCCGCCATGTCGCGAATTTCGTCGGTGCCGCCGCGCAGGAGCGTCTCCATGGACGCGACCATGATGTCGGACCGCGCCGGGAAGTGATGCAGGAGCGCGCCGCGAGACACTCCGGCCCGCCGCGAGAACTCGGGCGTCGAGGCTTTTTCGTAGCCGACGTCGAAGATCGTATCCAGCGCCGCCTCGATGAGCTTTTCCCGCGTCGCCACACTGCGCGCCTGAACCGGTCCGTCTCGTTTCACGTCTGGACCCCTCTTCTGCTAAATGGTCCTCAGGTCGCAGGCGGCCCGAGGCCCCTTCTCCGATCGGCCGGCACGTTTCGCGCGCCGGGGGTGGAGCGCTCCGGGCCGCTCCCCCCTGCACTGACTGGGCTCAGTAGGCGAGCGACGGAAGCCACAGCGAGATCATCGGGAAGGCAATCAGGATCAGCAGCGTCAGCAGGTCCATCGCAAGGAACCACGTGATGCCCCGGAAGATCTCGGGCAGTGTCACCGCGTTCTTCAAGGCGCCGTTGATCATGTAGACGTTGAGCCCGATCGGCGGAGTGATCAGACCGATCTCCAGCAGCTTGATCACGATGATCCCGAACCAGACCGCATTGATCCCGGAGGCGTCGATCATCGGCACCAGGATCGGCAGGGTGAGCAACAGCAGGCCGATGCTGTCGATGAGCATCCCGAGCACGAGGTAGATCACCGCGACGGCGAAGAGGATCCACCAGGTCTGGTCGCTGACCGACAGGATCGCGTTGCTGAAGGCGCGCGGAAAGCCGGAAAGCGCGAGGAAGCGCGTGAAGAACAGCGAGCCGATCAGGATGATGAAGATCGACGCGGTCGAGATCATCGCCTGGCTGACGGCCTCGACGAAGGTCTTCCAGTTGAGCTTGCGGCGCACCAGCGCGATGAGCGCGGCGAAGAATGCGCCGAGCGCCCCCGCCTCGGTCGGAGAGAAGACGCCCGTGAAGATGCCTCCGAGCACGAGCAGGATCAGCGTCGGCAAGGGCCAGATGTCACGCATCGCCTCGCGACGCTCCTCGTCGGTGACGACAACCTTTCCGCTGCCCGCAAGCTCGGGCTTCAGCTTCACCCGGACGATGATCATGGCCATGTAGATCAGCGCGGACAGCAGGCCGGGCAGGAAGCCCGCCATGAACAGCTGCCCGACCGAAACCTGCGCGTAGACCCCGTAGAGGATCAGCAGCACCGACGGCGGGATGAGCGAGCCGAGCGTGCCGGAGGCGGCGATGGTGCCGGTGGCAAGGCCCCTGTCATAGCCGTTCTTGAGCATCTCGGGCACCGCCATGCGCGACATCGCCGAGGCGGTCGCGACCGACGATCCCGAGGCCGCCGCGAAGAAGGCGCAGGCCCCCACCGAGGTGATCGCGAGGCCTCCCGGCAGGCGCGACAGGTAGATCCGCAACGCGAGAAACAACCCCCGCGTCATGTCGGTGGACGAGCACAGGAAGCCCATCAGCAGGAACATCGGCGCCGCCGACAGCTCCCACTGGCCGACGTAGTCGAAGGGCGTGGCCGAGATCATGCCCCATGCCACGTTCATGTTGAACATCAGGGCGATGCCGCCGATGGAGACCAGCCCGAGCGCCAGCCCGACCGGCACGCGCAGGGCAATCAGCACGAGGGCCAGGACGACACCGCCGATCCCGATGTCAAGGTTGCTCATCACAGGGTCTCCAGAGCGGGATCACAGCGCCTTGCGCTGCGATACGGAAGTGAGAAGGTTGGCCATGACCGCGAGGAAGGCGGCGGCGAAGCCGATCGGCAGCGACCAGCGCGAGGGCCAGATGATGAAGCGGAAGTTGCTCATCGCCTCCTCGCCGCTGCTGGTGGCGCGGATCGCGTCGTGCAGCGTCTGCCAGAACAGCATCCCGAAGAAGATCAGCCCCAGCACGCAGGCCAGAAGGTAGAGCGCGAACTGCACCGGCCTCGGCATCATCTGCGCGAACAGGTCGACCCGGATGTTCTCGTGCTTGAGCTCGACGAAGCCGAAGGCGAGGAAGACCAGCGCCACCATGTAGTAGAAGGACACGACTTCGAGCGTGCCCACGATTTGCCCGTTGAAGAAGTAGCGATTGGCGACATCGAGCGTGATGTGCAGCATCATCAGCACCATCATCGCGCTCGCCAACGTTGCACTTCCGATGTTGAGCCAGCGGATTGCGGTCAAGAGTCGCTGCATCGGCAGTCTCCGCGTCAGGGGATTGCAGGGCGGGCCCGCGGGTGCGGATCCGCCCGGTGTGCCTTAGTCCACGCCGTAGGTGGCCGGGTCGATCTTGCTGTAGATCTCCTGCATCGCAAGCTCGGTCAACGCGTCCTCGTCATCCGGCGCGACATCGGCCAGCAGCCCCTGCCACTTTTCCATCTTGCCGAGGAAGTCGTCGATGACCTCCTGCCCGTTGCTCAGGCCATACTGTTCCTGCGCGGTGGCGTAGACCGACTCGATGGCCTTCTGGCGGAAGGCGGTCACCGAGGCGAGCAGATCCTCGCCCGGCTCGTAGACGTTGCCGCCCGCCTCCTGCGAGGCCTTGAGGCCGGCCTCGGCATTGGCGGTGTAGGCAATGATCATGCGCGCCATCGAGCGGGCCGAGGCCTCCATCAGCACGCCGCGCTGCTCGGGGGTGAGCCCGGCCCAGAAGCCCGGGTTGAAGCCCCACTGCGGACCCGACCAGTACATGCCGGTGGAGAGCAGCGTGGTGTGCTCCGCGACCTCCATCAGCGAGCGGTCGACAAGGTCGCTGGCGGCGTTGGTGGCGCAGTCGAGTGTGCCGCGCTCGAGGCCGGTGTACATCTCGCTCGACGGCACGTTGACCGGGATGCCGCCAGCCTCCTCGACCCAGACCGACACGCTGGAACCGGCGGTGCGGATGCGCTTGCCCTTCAGTTCCTCAAGGGTGCGGACCGGGCTCGAGCACATCAGGATGTAGGGTGGCGTGGTATAGGCGCCGAGGTAGACGACGCTCTTGTCCTTCCACTCCTGCAGCTGGGTCGGGTTGGTCATCGAGAACTCGGTGACGGCAAAGATCGTCGGCAGCGGATCACTGAAGTTGAAGCCCAGCTCCTGCACGGCGTTCGCGACCGGCAGGTCCGAGGGCGTGTAGATGGCGGCGTGGTGCGCGACCTGCACGACGTTGTCCTGCACCCCCTGAAGCGACGCGCGCGGCGCCAGAAGCACGGTGCCGGTGTAGACCTCGGGGACGAGGTCGCCGCCCGAAAGCTCCTTTACCAGTTCCGCCCACTGGATGTAGCCCTGCTGCGACATCGGCACGGCCGCGTCATAGAAACTGTTCGCGATGAAATTGGTCTCGGCCGACGCCGGCAGTGCAAGCGTGGCGGCGAGAGCCGTCGAGACGATGAGCTTCTTCATGGTTGGTCTCCCTGTGCGTTGGAAAGGGACGGGCCGGACTTTTTGCCGCCGGCTCCGCCGGAAAGGCGTCAGATGTCGCCTTTTTCGTGTGCCTCCGCCATCTCCCTGAGGCTGTTGAAGCGATAGGTGGTTTCGGCAAGCTTACCCGGATCCATGGTCGCGCCGAAGCCTGTCTTGGCATGGCGCCGATAGATCCATGCGTTGTCCAGCCCGTTGGCACGCGCCGGGACATGGTCGTGGAACATGCTCTCGGCCGTGTGCAGGAGTTGGGCTTTCTCGATCCCCAGAGCGTCGATCATGCCCAGAAGGTAATCGAAGTTGCGCTGGCTGGGCTTGTAGGAGCCGATGTCCTCGGCAAGGTAGGTTCCGTCCCAGGCGATGCCCAGTTTCGCCGCGGAGCCCGCAAAGCTGCGGTTGTCGACGTTCGACAGCGCGATCAACTTGTAGTGCTGCTTGAGATAGGCAAGCGCCTCGGCGCTGTCCTCGAACGGCGGCCAGTTGCCGACGCTGTTGCCGTAGGTCTCGCAGGCCTCCCAGTCCGTGGCGAGGCCCATGGCCTCGGCACAGCGACGGTAGACCGTCGCCAGCAGACTGGAATAGCCCTTCGCGGGCGTCAGCGCCTGATGCGAGCTTTCCATGCGCGCGTGAAGTTCCAGCACCTCGTCGTCGCTCATTTCCTGGGACAACCGGTCCGTCAGGGGGCGCATGTTGGTGAGAATGCCGGTCTCCCAGTCGATGACCGTTCCGTAAATGTCGAAGCTGAGAGCGGAGTAGTCCTTGAGCATGACGTCCTCGTTGGGGTTCAGAGTGCAGAGGCTTTCTTGACGGCGACGCCGTCCTTCATGATGAGCGGCATGTGGGCGCCCTGCCCGGTCAGCAGCGACAGGTCCTCAAGCGGGTTGCCCTCGACCGCGATGACATCGGCAAAGGCGCCGGGCGTGATCGCCCCGATCTGGCCTTCCATGCGCAGGACACGCGCCGCGTCGACGGTCGCCGACCGGATGACGGCATCGGCGGGCATGTATTGGCCGCGCAGCGGGAACTCCCCGGATTGCGCGGTCTGCATTCCGCCGAGCAGGTCCGATCCGTAGCCCATCAGCACACCCGCCTCGTGCATCTTGCCCAAACGCTCGAGCCCGGCTTCGCGCACGTCGGCGATCTTGGCGACGGATTCGGGCGGCAGGCCGAACTCGGCCCCCTTCCGGGCCAGCAGGTCATAGGTGATGTTCGTCGGCACGACGGGGATGCCCTCGCGTGCGATCCGTGCGATGGTGGCATCGGAGATCAGGTTGCCGTGCTCGATGCATTCGAAGCCGCAATCCAGCGCCCGCACGATGGCCTCATCCGTGTAGAGGTGCCCGGTGACATAGGTGCCGAAGCCCTTGGCGATCTCGACGATGGCCTTCAGCTCGTCGACCGAGAAGACCAGATAGCCGATGGGATCCGACGGCGAGGACACGCCGCCATCCGCCATGACCTTGACGAATTGCGCCCCGTTCTTGATCTCTTCCCGCGCCGCGCGCTGCACCTCGGGAATGCCGTCGCAGATCCGGCCCATTGCGCCCAGCTGGGTCGTGTAGTGGCTGACGTCGAGGTTGCTGTAGGGGCCGCGATAATCCGTATGGCCGCCGGTCTGCGACAGGGCCTTGCCGCAGATCACCAGACGCGGCCCGGTGAAGTACCCCTCATCCACCGCCTGCTTCAGGCCGACATCGGCGCCGCCAAGATCGCGGACCGTCGTGAACCCGCGCATGATCATGTCCTTCATCAGCCTCGAGCTGCGCGCCGCGATCAGAGAAGACGGCAGCGCTGCGTTCAGGCCAAGGTTCGCGGTGGTCGCGATGACGTGCACGTGGCAATCGATCAGACCCGGCATGACGGTCAGGCCGTCAAGATCGAGCGTCTCGTCCGCGTCGACCGTCGCAGTCGGCGAGACCTCGCGGAAGATGCCGTCCTCGATGACGATGTTCACCGGATCCGCGATCTCTGGCGAGATGCCGTCGACGATCCGGGCGTTCTTGAGAAGTGTAAGAGCCATGAGTTCTGTCCGTGATGAGAGGTGAGAGACGGGGCGCCGTCGGCTCATGCCTCCTGAGGGGTCGCCTGCGCCGCGTGCCAGCGCTCGAGATACGCGAGGGCATGGTCCAGATCGACGACGTCGACGTAGCGGCGCCCGAGGTCGCGCAGGTTGTCCCGATGCGGCTGCTCCTCGATGTCCCCGACGCAATCCTCTGGAACGAGCGTGCGATAGCGGTGGCTGAAGGCGTCGATCGCGGTCGCGCGGATGCATCCGCTGGTGTTGCAGCCGGTCACGATGACCGTATCGACGCGTTCCTTGGCAAAGTAGTCCGCCACTCCGGTCGAGAAGAAGATCGAGGGCCCCTTCTTGCAGACCACGAGATCATAGGCGGGATCGTGGATGCGCGGATCCAGCGCGACGCTGGGATGATCGTGGCGGAAGGTCTCGCGAACGGCGGTGATCTTCCAGTAGGGCATCTCGCGTTCGTTCATGTAGGCGGTGTTGCAGCTTGCCACCGGAACGCCGTAGCGACGCGCCGCCTTGAGCAGCGTCTCGGTGTTTTCCAGCGCCCGCATCACCAGCGGCGCGCCGCCGAGGGGATAGTCCGGGTCGGTAAACCCGAGCTGGAAGTCCACCACGACGATGCCGGGCTTGAAGCCGGTACCCACGGGAATCTCGCCATAGCTTCGGTTCTTGTAGTCGTCGTCGCCCATCGGGACACCTCCGTGTCTGCGTGTTCCCGCGCATTGAAGGTGAGCCGAAACAAATCAGTCAAGACTGTTTTTTTGAAAGACCCCACGCAGCTCCCCAAAAAGGATCGCCCGGCGCCCGAACCGCGAAAGGATTGATCTGGGCAGCCCGGCGGCCGGCAGCCCTTCGGCGCCAGTCCGTTAGCGCAGGCGGCGCGTCAGGTGTGCCTGCGGCTGGATGGTCCGCGCCCGAAGCGCCCTGCCCCCTTGCCAGACGCTTCGGGCACAACGCGCCTTCAACACCCTGGCACGACCTTGTTGCCCCCGGCAAAGCCCAAGGTTCCGCGCCGATCATCGACCGCCACCCGGGGAATGCCTCTGGCACGTCACCCAATCTCACCTACGAGTCGCAGCCCGCTGACCACGGCAAGGCCCTCTCCCGTGCCTTCCATCTGCGACCACCACCCTGATGCAGAAGGTCCAGCTCACCATCCGTGCCCCCGACCCTGTCGTGGAGCGCGTCAGGGCGACCGGCCAGCGGGAACGCCGGAACCACGGCAACATGCTGTCGATCCTGACCGGCGTCTGGGACGGCGACGTCGAGAAGACGGTCTGACGTGCTGCGGCGCAGGCGGGTGGAGGGAGCGCAGGCCGCGGATCGTCAGCGAGCCTCGGCGCTTGAGTGCTTCGTTGCAGGCGGGCCGGTTCTTGGTCTTGTAGGTCGGGGCGTGGGTCGGCTCATACATCCCAGCTACCACGCTGGATTCGCGAGATGACTCCCTCAGCCGGTTTGTGCAACAGAGCCTGCTTTTCGACACAATCCGCCCTAGCCGGGCTTTCGGTCCGTGTCGGAGAAAATCTCCTTCACCCAGTCCAGGAAGACCTCCAACCGGCGCGAGACGCTGCGGTCACCGGCATGGATTGCGTTGAGGGGGAGCGGTTCGGGGGGCGTTCCCTCAAGCACCTCGACCAGCGCGCCGGAGGCGAGATCGCTTGCAAACCGGTAGCGCGGGGCCTGGATCAGCCCCAGGCCCTGCCGTGCAAGCGCGGCAGCCGTGTCGGAATTGTCGGTCGAGACCGGCGCTGGCAGGTGACGGTAGACGGTGGCGCCGTCGCGCCTGAATTCCAGCGGCAGCACCTCGCCTGTCCGCGACGACAGGAAGCCGATCATCCTGTGGCCTTCCAGGTCATCGCAATCGCGCGGCGTGCCGTGGCGGGCCAGGTACGCCGGGCTGGCGCAGGTGATCTCGGGCAACTCGCCGAGCTTTCGCATCCGCAGGCTGCTGTCCTGCGGATGCCCGGCCCGCAGCGCGCAATCCACACCGTCGCGCACGATGTCGACGAAGCGGTCGCTTTGCGAAAAGGATATGGTCAGGCCCGGAAACCTCTCCAGGAACGCCGGAAGATGCGGAACGAGGAAGGTGCGCGTCAGCAACCCGGACGCATCGATGCGCAGGTGGCCGGTGGGGCTGCCGTTGGCGAAGGTCTCGAACGTGTCCTCGACCTCTGACAGGATCGCCCGGGCCCTGCGATAGAACTCGGCGCCTTCCGGGGTCGTCGCGACCTGACGGGTGGTGCGCGCCAGAAGACGCACGCCCGCTTCCTGCTCCAGCAGGTTGATCGCATTGGTTGCGGTGGACCGGGCGACACGCAGATCCCGCGCCGCGCGGGCGAAGCTGCCGGCCTCGACGATGCGGGTGAAGAGTTCAAGCCGATCCAGTCTGTCCATTCCGTTTGTTAGTTCAGAGTGAATTGTGATGTCAATTTTCCGATAATTGTTCAGCTTTAGCGCATGACCTAGCTGTCTCCCATGCTCAAACGGAGACTGTCATGACCCATGAAACCCGAACGGCCATCGTAACCGGCGCGTCCCGCGGCATCGGGGCCGAGATCGCGCGCCACCTTGCAGCCGACGGCATTCGCGTTGCCATCAATTATGCAAACAGCCCCGACGCGGCAGAGGCCCTCGCCGCCGACATCACGGAGGCCGGCGGCCAGGCGGTCACGATCCATGCCGACCTGGCAGACCCCGCGGCGCCAAGCGCCCTATTCGACGCGGCAGAGGCGGCGTTCGGCAGCGTCGACATCCTCGTGAACAACGCCGGGATGATGGTGACCTCGCCCCTCGCAGGCGCGGACGATGCCCAGATCGACGCCCAGCTGGCGCTGAACCTTGCCGCCCCCATCCGATTGATGCGCGAGGCGTCGCGGCGGCTGGCGGACTGCGGCCGGATCGTGAACCTCTCGTCTTCGGTCGTGGGGCTCTATCAGCCCGGCTACGCGCTCTATGCGGCGACCAAGGCCGGGATCGAGGCGGTGACCCACATTCTGGCCAAGGAACTGGGGCCGAAGGGCATCACCGTCAACGCCGTGGCCCCGGGCCCTGTCGGCACCGACTTATTCCTGGCGGGCAAGAGCGACGCGCTGGTGGAGCAGATCAAGGGCATGACCCCCTTCGGTCGCCTGGGCACGCCAGAGGACATCGCGCGTGTTGTGCGGTTCCTGGCGAGCGACCAGGCGGGATGGATCAGCGGGCAGGTCATTCGGGCCAACGGCGGTGTGATCTGATGGCGCCTGATGGAGGCTATTGCCGTGCAGATGAGCCCTTCTCGATCCCGGACGCCTGACGCGCGCGAGGAAATCCGAAACCCACTGGGTGCAGTTTGTGGCCAGTGGGTCGATCCATGGGGATGATTAGTCCAATGTACTGTCTCCCTTGCTCAAAGTCTTGCACGGATACCATGGAGCGCCCCACTACAGTACAGGGTCCGCCCAATTGCGCGTGCTTGCCGTTCTGCGAGTGGGTCACCCCCTTTCCCGCCGGGAAGGTCTGCTTCCGCGATGCGTGAAGGGTACGCTCAAACCCGCAGCCGAGGTCCGCTTGCCGCACTCCGTCCGCAATTGGGTAAGCCTCGTCTGACCCCAGCCTTTTACCGATGAAGGAATTCTGGGAACGCAATTCCAGCGACGGCTAGGAGCGATTTTCTCAATGGTAGCTCATTTTGAAGGTCTCACGAACCGGCGTGAGGCGCGGCGGCGGAACCGGAGATGGTCACAGCATCAGAGCCACCTGCTGACCAATTCCAACCATCCACGACAAACGGACAGGTCGAACGGATGAGCCGTACGATCAAGGAGGCCACCGTCAAACACTTCCACCACGTCAACCATGACGAGCTGCGAACGCACCCCTCGGGCTTCATGGCAGCATACACCTTCGCTCGCCGGCTCAAAACTCTCAACGTGCGCACACCCTACGAAGACAACTGCAAGACCAGGACATCAGAGCCGGACAATTTATCTTGAACCCAATCCACCAGATGCCGGGACTGAACAACGAGACAGGGGTCTGTCACGTTTCGATTTGGCCCCGCTAAAACCTTGTCCTACCGCAATAATAGCCCTCAGGGCACTGCTCCGGACGGTGGCCGCCGCCCGGACTTGAGCAAGTCTCCGTCGCGGTGGCAGCGTACGGAGGTGGCACGGCGGGCCGCGCGCGGGGCCCCGATGACCGGACGCGGCGCGTGAGCCGTGCGTGGCGGATTTCTGCCCCGGCCCGGGCGAAACCCTGCGACGAAAATTGCCGGATCCCCGGCCTCGGCAGTTGTATACGCGGATTTCCTTCCTCACAGTGCGGACACCACGCGCCTCAAGCGCGTCTTTCTGGGAGGAAATCATGATCAGAACTATTGGGTTCGGCGCTCTGCTCGCCGGCAGCATGTCCCTGTCCGCACCGGCCGCCATGGCCGCGGAATTCATCAACGTCCTCGCGGGCGGCACCTCGGGTGTCTACTATCCGCTGGGCGTGGCGCTGGCGGACATCTACGGCCAGAACATCCCCGATGCCCGCACGCAGGTGCAGTCCACCAAGGCCTCGGTCGAGAACCTGAACCTGCTGCAGCAGGGCCGGGGCGAGATCGGCTTTGCGCTCGGCGATTCCGTCAAGGACGCCTTCGAGGGCAACGAGGACGTGGGCTTCACCAAGCCGCTCGACAAGCTGCGCGCCATCGCCGCCATCTACCCGAACTACATCCAGATCGCGGCCTCGGCCGAGTCCGGCGCCGTGACGGTGAGCGATCTGGTCGGCAAGTCGGTCTCGGTCGGTGCGGCCAAGTCCGGCACCGAGGTCAACGCCCGCAAGATCCTCGGCGCGCTCGACATGAGCTACGACGATCTCGGCAAGGTGGAATACCTGCCCTTCGCGGAATCGGTCGAGCTGATGAAGAACCGCCAGCTTGACGCGACGCTGCAATCCTCGGGCCTCGGCTCCGCCGCGCTCAAGGACCTGTCGTCGACCCAGGACGTGACCTACGTGTCGATCCCGGCCGAAGTCGCGGGCACGCTCGGTGCGCCCTACGCGGCAGGCGTGATCCCCGCCGGCACCTACCCGGGCCAGGACGAGGACATCCCGACGCTGGCGATCACCAACATCCTCGTCACCCACTCTGACGTCTCGGACGAGCTGGCCTACGAGATGACCAAGCTGCTCTTCGAGAACCTCGACCACATGAAGTCCGCGCATGCCGCCGCCGGTGCGATCGACATCCAGAACGCGGTGAGGAACTCGCCGATCCCGCTGCACCCGGGCGCCGAGCAGTACTACCGCGAGCAGGGTCTGCTGGACTGATCCACGAAAGACCCCGGCGGCCCGGCTCTTTCCGGTCATCCCCGGAAGGACCGGGCCGCCTTCGTGAAGAGGAGGATGACATGAGCGTGAATCCGGAGGTTGAGATGCGTTCTGACAACGGTTCCGATACAACCAGGGCCAACGAAGGCCGCAGCCGCGCCGAAGAGGTGGTCGAACTGCACGACGCGCTCTCGGGCGGTTTCCCCGGAGGCTTTGCCGGACGGTTCCTGTTCTGGTTGGCGGTGGTGTTCTCGGTCTACCAGATCGCCATCGCGGCCCATGTCATCGACCTGCCGAGCCAGGTCATGCGGGCGGTGCACGTCGGCTTCCTGATGGCGCTCGGCTTCCCGCTGCTGGCCTACGGGCGCGGCTTCGGCTCCGTCGCAAAGACCATTTGCTGGGGGCTGGGGGCGGCGGGCGTCGCCGTCGCGGCCTACCAGTGGATCGAATACACCCCATTGCTGATGCGGGCAGGCGACCCCACCACGCTCGACCTCGTGTTCGGCTGCATCGCGGTCTCGACCGTGTTCATCGCCGCGTGGATGCTGATGGGCCCGGCGCTGCCGATCATCTGCGGCATCTTCCTCGCCTATGCCTTCTTCGGGCAATACGCCCCCGGCGTCATGCAGACCCGCGGCTATGCCTTCGAGCAGGTGGTCGAGCAGATCGCCTACGGCACCGAGGGCATCTACGGCATCCCGACCTACGTGTCGGCGACCTACATCTTCCTCTTCATCCTGTTCGGCTCGTTCCTCGAGAAGGCCGGGATGATCAAGCTCTTCACCGACGTGTCGCTGGGCCTTGTCGGTCACCGCATGGGCGGCGCGGCCAAGGTGTCGGTGCTGTCCTCGGGCCTGATGGGCACGATCTCGGGTTCGGGCGTCGCCAACGTGGTGACCACCGGCCAGTTCACCATCCCGCTGATGAAGCGCTTCGGATACCGCCCGGCCTTTGCCGGCGGCGTCGAGGCGACCTCGTCCATGGGCGGGCAGATCATGCCGCCGGTGATGGGCGCCGTGGCCTTCATCATGGCCGAGACGCTGGGTGTGCAATACGTCGAGGTGGTCAAGGCGGCGCTGGTGCCGGCGATCCTCTATTTCGCGGGCGCCTTCTGGATGGTCCATCTCGAGGCCGGCAAGCGCGACCTGCGCGGGCTCTCGGCCGACCAGATGCCCTCGGCCCGCAAGGCGCTGAAGGAGGGCTGGTACCTGATCCTGCCGCTCGCGGTGCTGGTCTGGCTGCTGTTCTCGGGCTACACGCCGCTCTTCGCCGGCACCATCGGGCTGGCGCTCACGGGGATGCTGATCCTCGGGGCGGCCATCGCCATGGGCATGCCCTCGACGGCGGTGCGGGTGATCTTCTGGATCGTGCTCGGGCTCTGCGCCTCGGCCTTCTTCAAGTTCGGCATCCACGCGCTGCTGCTGGTCATCGCCGTGTTGATCGCCGCCTGCGCCTTCTTCAGGGGCGGGCGCGAGACGCTGGCGGTCTGCCGCGACAGTCTCGCCGACGGCGCCAAGACCGCGCTGCCGGTCGGCATCGCCTGCGCGCTGGTGGGGGTGATCATCGGCGTGATGACCCTGACCGGGGGGGCCAACACCTTTGGCCAGTTCATCGTCTCGGTGGGCCAGAACAGCCTGTTCCTGAGCCTCGTGCTGACGATGATCACCTGCATCATCCTCGGCATGGGGATCCCGACGATCCCCAACTACATCATCACCTCGTCCATCGCCGGGCCCGCGCTGCTCGACCTCGGGGTGCCGCTGATCGTCAGCCACATGTTCGTCTTCTACTTCGGCATCCTCGCCGACCTCACTCCGCCGGTGGCGCTGGCCTGCTTTGCCGCGGCGCCCATCGCCAAGGAAAGCGGCCTCAAGATCAGCTTCGAGGCGATCAAGGTGGCGGCGGCGGGCTTCGTGGTGCCCTTCATGGCGGTCTACACGCCCGCGCTGATGCTGCAGGACGGCGGCGCGCTGGCCGCGGCCATCGGCTACTGGCCCGCGGTCGCCTACATCGTGCTGAAGGCGCTGATGGCACTGGCGCTCTGGGGCGCCTGCGTGATCGGCTGGCTGGGCCGTCCGCTGGCGATCTGGGAACGGCTGATTGCCGTGGTCGCCGCCTTCACGCTGGTCGCGGCCCTGCCGATCACCGACGAGATCGGCTTCGCGCTGGCGGTGGTCTTCGGGCTGCTGGTCTGGCGGCGCAAGGCTCCGGTGTCGGCATGAGCGGCTGCCTGATGGCCGGGGCGATGGCACTCGCCCTAGCCAATGGCGGGACCTTCACGCTGGAGTGGACCCATTCCGTGGAGCGCGAGAGCTGGCGCGAGACCTGGCAGGTGACCGGCGACGACCGGCTGCAACTGACAGGCGCCGCGGTGAAGGGATCTGGGGCGGGCATGGAGCCCGGCCCCGGCGGCCATTTCGAGGACGGCTGGTGGGTCTGGGTGCCCGACCTGCCGCCGGTGCCGCGCCTGACGCTGGCCGCCTCGGGCGAAACGCCCTCGGCCTGGACGCTCTGCGCGGCGGAGTGCGTCGAGCTCGGCGCGACCTCGGGCGCGCCCATCGAGGTGGCCCCCTGCGGCGACGAGAGCGCCGAGCAGGGCTGATGTCCCGGCGGCGCCCCCTCCTGCGCCGGATGAGGCCGGACAGGCGGTGGCGCTTGCTTCTGGTGATGCTCGGCGCACTGCTCTGCGGGGCGCTGGCCTGGCAGGTGACGCTTCTGCAGCAGCGCCGCGGGCTCGAGCAGACGCTGCTGGTCAGCCACCGCGCCATCCAGACCGAGATCGACCGCTTCCGCTACCTGCCGCGCGTCGCGGGCGAGGACGCCCGCATCCACGACGCCCTGAGCGATCCCGGCGCGCCCGGGGCCATCGACGCCGCCAACCGCTATCTCGAGAAGATCGTCACCCAGACGGGGGCCGAGCGGCTCTACCTGCTGGACGCCGAGGGCCTGACGCTGGCCTCGTCGAACTGGGCCGAGCCCGAAAGCTACGTGGGCCACGACTACAGCTTCCGCCCCTATTTCACCGAGGCCCGCGCCACCGGCTCGGGCGCGGTCTACGCCATCGGCGTCACCACCGGCGAGCCCGGCTATTTCATCTCGGCCCGCGTCGACGATCTCGCGCTCGGCGTCAACGGCGTCATGGTGGTGAAGATCGACCTCGGGCCGCTCGAACAGGCCTGGGCCGAGACCGGGCAGCGCATCGCCGTCACCGACCGCGACGACGTGGTCTTCCTGTCCTCGCAGCCCGGCTGGCGCTACCGCCCGCTGACCCCACTCACGCCCGAGACCCGCAGCCGGCTCGGGGCCTCACGGGTCTACGACAGCGCCGCGCTCGATCAGGCGCAGCCGCTGCTGACCCGCGGCTCGGTGCTGCTGATCGAGGACGAGGGCCGTGCCGCGATCCTGCGCGGCACCCCTTTCGAGAACGGCTGGCGGCTTCTGATCGCGACGCCGCTCTGGCCGGCGGCGGCGGCGGCGGGGGCGACCGCGGCGCTGGTGCTGCTGGCGGGGCTGCTGGGGCTGGGGCTCGCCGACCTGCGCCGTCACCGCCAGCGGCTCATCGCGCTGCGCCTGCGCCAGACCGAGGTCATGGAGCGCAAGGTCCGCCTGCGCACCGCCGAGCTCGCCCGCGAGATCGAGGCCCGCGCCCGGGTCGAGGCCGATCTCCGCGCCACGCAGGCGACGCTGGTGCACACCGAGAAGATGGCCGCCCTGGGCCGCATGTCCGCGGCCATCGTGCACGAGGTCAGCCAGCCGCTCGCCGCCATGGAGGCCACGCTCACCGCCGCCGAATTCAGCCTCTCGCGCGCGCCCGAGCAGACTGCCGCGCGGCTGCAATCGGCCCGCGGGCTGATCCGGCGCATGCAGCGCATGACCAAGCATCTCAAGAACTTCTCCCGCCGCGAGGCCGCGCCGCTGTCGCCGGTGCCGGTGGTCGAGGTCGCCCGCTCGGCGCTGGCGCTGACCCGGCCGCGCGCCGACGCGGCGGGCATCCAGCCGCGCTTCGAGGCGCCCGCCGGCGATCCCATGGTGCGGGCCGGGCACGTGCGGCTCGAACAGGTGCTTGTGAACCTGCTGCACAACGCCATCGAGGCGGTGGAGCCGGGGCGGGGCGAGGTCACGCTCTCCATCCGAGAGACCGGCGGCGAGCTGGTGCTGGCCGTGCGCGACAACGGCCCCGGCATCCCCGAGGAGGTGCTGCCGCGCATGACCGAGCCGTTCTTCTCGACCAAGATCGGCGCCGAGGGGCTCGGGCTCGGGCTTGCGATCAGCTTCGAGGTGGTCCAGCAATTCGGCGGGCGGCTCGACATCCGGAACCATCCCGACGGCGGGGCGGAGATCTCGGTGATCCTGCCGCTGCTCGAGAATCGGAACGGCGGGGAATGGGAGGCCGCGGAATGACGGCACTGATCCATGTGGTCGAGGATGACGGCGATCACCGTCACGCGCTTTGCGACCTGATCGGCGCGGCGGGGCACGAGGCCGAGGGCTTTGCCTCGGGCAGTGCCGCCCTCGCGGCCGAGCGGCGGCCGGACCTCGTGCTCACCGACCTGCGGATGCCCGGGATGGACGGGCAGGCGGTGCTCGAGGCGGTACGCCAGCGCGATCCCGACTGCCCGGTGGTGATGATCTCGGGGCACGGAGATCTAGCGCAGGCGGTGCAGGCGATGCGCGCGGGCGCCGAGGACTTCCTCGAGAAGCCCTATGACGGCATGCACCTGCTGACGGTGATCGAGCGCGGGCTGCGCAGCCGCGCCGCGCGGGCCGAGATCGGCCGGTTGCAGGACCAGATGGCCCGCCGTGACGAGGGCGGGCTGCTGGGCCAGTCGGCCGCCATCACCGCGCTGCAGGCCCGGATCGCGGCGCTGGCGCCGAGCGATCTCGACATCGTGGTTACCGGCGAGACCGGCACCGGCAAGGAGCTTGTCGCCCGCGCCCTCCACGCCAGAAGCGCCCGCGCTGCCGGTCCCTTCGTGGCGATGAACTGCGCGGCGCTGCCCGAGAGCCTCTTCGAGATCGAGATCTTCGGCCATGTCGCCGGCGCCTTTCCGGGCGCGCAGGACAAGGCCGGCAAGCTCGAGGCCGCCTCGGGCGGGACGCTGCTGCTGGACGAGATCGAGGCCATGCCCGCCGCCATCCAGCCAAAGCTGCTGCGGGCGCTGCAGGAGCGCGCCGTCGAGCGCCTCGGCGAGAACCGGCTGCGGCAGCTCGACCTGCGGGTGATCGCCATCTCCAAGACCGACCTGCGCGGGCTGACGCTGGACGGCAGCTTCCGGCCGGACCTGTTCTACCGCCTCGCGGGTGCCGAGATCGCGGTCGAGCCGCTCCGGGCGCTCGGCGACGACATCCTGCTGCTCTTCAGCCATTACGCCGGGCTCGCCGCCGCCCGCTATGGCCGCGAGTTGCCGCCGGTGGACTATGCGCTGAAGCAGCGCCTGCTGCACCGTCCCTGGCCCGGCAACGTGCGCGAGCTGAAGGCGGTGGCCGAACGCTTCGTGCTGGGGCTCGACCTGCCCGAGGAAGGCGCCTTGCCGGTGAGCGAACCCGAGACGCTGGCCGACCGGGTGGCCGCCTTCGAGGCGCGCGAGATCCGCCTGACGCTGGAACGCTGCCGCGGCAACACCGAACGCGCCGCCCGCGCCCTCGGCATGGCGCGCCGGACGCTCAACGACAAGATCAGCCGGTACAGTATCCGGGTGTAGGAGCTCAGTACCCGGTCATCGCGATCTGGGGGCGACTCCGTCGCCGCGTATCTCGTCGAGGGCGTGATCGCCTCGGCGCCCGAACTGCCCGTCGTGCAGACGACGATGCCCCGCTGCGGCCCGTTCCTCGACGCGACCCCGTATTCCGTCGATCTCGGCCGCGACTGGAGCGAGAGCTGCATCGCAGGTGCTCGACGATCTGCGCCATCAGGACAGCGTGAAATATGTCGTTCTGTCGTCGCCCTTCCGGGCCTGTGTCTCGAAGGACTGGCAGGTGCTGACCCCGGACGGCATCGTCCCTGCCAGCCCCGGGCTCGCGCTCGACATGATGCGCCGGGCTCTCGTGGCCATCGAAGAGGCGGGCAAACAGTCGGTGATCGTCTCCCCAGCCCCGCAGACCGGTGGCAACATCGGCCGGTGCCTGACACGCAGCACCTGGCTCGGGCAGGATCCGTCGGGCTGCGACGTCGCGCTCTCGGACGTGGCGGAGATCCCCCGTACCACCGATGGCGTCCTGCAGGAGCTCACCAAGACCTACCCGGTCATCTGGCTGAAGGACGGCATGTGCCCGGACGGGATCTGCCGCGCCATGGCGGATGGCCACTTCGTCTTTTTCGACCATGGCCACCTGACCCGCGAAGGCTCGCGCGATCTCGGGCGGCGGATGGGCTGGGGTACGACGATCCGGTCCACGCCCGTGAACTGAGCGTCCTTCCCCTCAGGGCGCGGGCGGGAGCTGGCCGCGGTCCTGCAGGAGGCTGAGCATGTCGACGACCGTCTCCGGGCTCACGTCGATCGAGGCTTTCATGGCGACGCCCAGCCCGCCCTCGCCGATCTCCTGCGGGGCGCCGTAGTCAAAGTGCGGCTTCAGCACCGCCAGCTCCGGCGGCAGCTCGGGGCAGAGCGCGGCCTCTTCCAGCACCAGCCCCACCGCCTCGAGCACCAGCGCCCGTGCCGCCTCGAGCCGGCCCGAGGCGGTCTGGATCTGGCCCAGCGCGCCCGGCGGATCGCGGGTGAGGTCGAGCAGCCGGAAGACCACGCAGCCTTCCACCAGCTCGGCCGAGAGCTCCGCGCGCACGTCGACCTGCTTGGTCTCCTCGAGCGCGCCGCGTTCCCACGAGCCTTCGCCCGTGCGCACGCAGTCGAAGCTCTCCATCTCCAGCGACGCCCTGGCGATCACCGCGGCGCCGTCGGCCTCGGTCTCGAAGCGCTCGATGGTGACGTGGCCGCCGCAGCTGTCGATCACCTCCTGCCCGGTCAGCAGGTCGGGAAGGCGTTTCTGGATGCCGCCGAGATCGAGCAGCGCCTCCATCCCGATCCGCGTCGCGTCGACCGGGGAGAGCCGCGCGTCGATGCCGTAGGCAAGATCCTCGCCCTTGACCTCGAGGCTGTTGTCGAAATCGAACCGCACCTGCCCCGGCGGCGCGGGCACGAAGCGCAGCGCGCCGTCGCCCTCGGCGTTGGCGCCGAGCCAGGCGAGGATGGCGATCAGGTTGTCGGCGCCGATGTCGGCGGAGCCCGAGAGCGCCATGCCGACCCCGCCGCCGCCGACCTCGCGCACGCCGAGCGTGGTGAACTGCGGCTCGAGGATGGCGACGGGTTCCGGCAGCGAGGGGCAGACGAGGTTCTCGGCCAGCACCGTCTCGGCCTTCTCGAGGATGGCCGCGCGCACCCGCTCGGTGAAGCCGAAGAGCGTGGCGAGCCCGCCGAGGATCCCGCGCGGCTTGAGGCCGAGATCCGCGAGCTCGAGCCTGATGCAATTGCCGGCGAGACCGGCGCGCAGCCGGGCATTCACCTCGACGGTCTGCGAGATCATGCGGAAGCCGCGCCGCTCCTCGGGCGTGTCGCGGTCCTTGCAGCGGTAGAGCGAGGCCTTCACCGAGGCACCGGCGCGCAGCACGTCGCCCTCGGCCTCGATGCCGCCGAAATCGACGTTGAGCCCGATGCTGCAGCTTGCGTCGATGGGCCCGGAGAGCAGCCCCGGCAGCGCCGTCTGCAGGCCGCGCATGTCCCCGAAGGCGTTGGCTCCAAGGCGGGTCTCGCCCGCGGGCGCGAGGCCGAGATAGAAGGCGAAGGGCACCTCCTGCCCGCGCGCGGCAAAGCTCTGGGCGACGCGGAAGGCGACGTCCCCCGCGTAGGCCGCTGGCGGCACCGGCGACTGCAGGTCGACCTCGCGGAAGGTCATCGCATCCTCGGCCGAGCCCGTGCAGGCGGACAGCGCGAGGATCGCGGCGCAGACCGACGCGATGAAGGGAGTGCCGTTTCTCTTGCCACGCATGTCTCGCCCGCCGTTGCCGCTGACAGTCTGGCACAACCATGCCACGAGCACTGCCATTGGCAAACCCGTTAGTGCCTTGCGCGCGATGTGTGCCGCCCGGGCGGGGGGACGGAAACGCCCTCGCCCGGGCGGTGCAGAGTTCAGCAGTCGCGGCAGGTGCGCAGGCCGACGAGGCTGTAGAGCGGGCAGTTGCCCACCACCGCCGTCACCGCGAAGACCGCGGCCACGGCGAGCGCGAGCCAGTGCAGCCCCCCGGCGGCGGCGAGGCCGGTTCCGAAGGCCACCCAGACCAGGATGGCTGCCAGGACAATGCGCAGCGCGCGGTCGAATTTGCCCATGTTGGTTTTCATGTCGGTCTCCTTGGCGGGAATCATGTGATGCCCTCGTCATCGCATGACATGCCGCCTGCGGACGGTGACTTGGTCACAGAGCCGCGTTTCAGGAGGCCCCGGCGGCGCGGATCAGACGCTCGAGCCCCTCGCGCCCGACGATCTCGACCTGCCCGCGCGCCTGTTCGATCCAGCCGCGCCGGTGGAACTCGGCCAGCGCGCGCGAAATCACCTCGCGCGCGGTGCCAAGTTCGGTGGCCAGCACCGCATGGGTGGCGCGCACCACCCCCGCCTCGTCCGCCAGTTCGAGCAGGCGCGAGGCGAGGCGCACGTCCAGGCGCTGGAAGACGATGTCGTCGATCAGGGTGAAGAGATCGGTGATCCGCCGCGAATAGGCGGCGAAGACGAAGCTGCGGAAAAGCTTCGAGCGGGCCACGAGGTCGTCGAAGACGGCGCGCGGGATGACCGCCGCGGTGACGTCGGTCTCGGCAATGCCGTCGGCCGAGTAATCCTCGAAGGCCAGCATGCAGGCGGTTGTCAGCACGCAGCTCTCGCCCGCATGGACGCGGTACAGAAACACCTCGCGCCCGGTCTCCGAGCGCTGCTGCACCCGCACCGAGCCCTCGAGCAGCAACAGCAGGTTGTCCGCCGACTGCCCCGGCGCAAAGACCTGCGTGCCGGCGGGGACGGACACCACCTGGCTGCCCCGCGCGAGATCCGCGCGGACGTCCGCGGGCAGGCCCTTCAGGCCCTCGAAACGGTCGATCCAACTGTCATCCATCGGTCTGCTCTTCTGTCTGCGGGCGGGCGGAAGGTCGGCAAGCGGCCCCGGGAGGGACGTTCGCGCAGGAGCCGCCCAACGACAAGCGCGGAAGGCCCAAGGGTGGGGCGCGGCCCATCGCCGCGCATCTGGCCCGGCGCTGCGGCAGGCGTCACTCCGCCGGCGAGGCGACAAGCTGCGCGCGGCCGAAGTGGCGGCGGTTCAGCACCAGCATCAGCACGATCATCGCGACCTGCGCCGCCAGCTCGACGCCGGTGAGCGCCCAGTAGGCCAGCCCGAACCTGGCGACGAGCCCGGCCGCGACCAGCCCCTTGTTGATCCAGAACTGCATCATGACCGACAGCGCCACGCCCGGGCAGATCAGCGCATAGCTGCCGACCGAGGTCTCGGAGCCGCTGATGAAGCGCCGGATGTAGCCAGTCGCACGCAGCACGGTGACGCCGAAGAGCGCGAAGAGCAGCTCGAGCGACAGGAAGCGGGTGAGCATCGTCAGCATGTGGCCGGCCGAGCCATGGCTCTCGAAATGCACGTGCAGCCCGTGGTCCTGCCGGATGAGCAGGATGCCCAGCACGGTCATCAGCGGGATGACGATCATCAGGGTCGGCGCCTGCTCGACCGCGACGCCGTTCTCGAGCATCGAACGGATGCCGAGCACCATGCCCACCGCGGCGATCACCACCGCGGCGACGAGGAAGAAGGTCGAGGCGATGATTGCGATGCCCGCGGTCAGCGCGGTGCCGCTCATCGCGCCGGGGGCCGAGAGGCCGACGCCGACCATGGCGAGCGAGAAGGCGGGCAAGAGCTGCGCGAAGGAGTTGTTGGCCTTGCAGTCGAACCCGCCGCTTCCGATCACCCGCCCGAGGAACCCGCCCAGCTGCCGCAGCGCCAGCGCACCGATGGCGAGGAAGGCGGCGAGCGCCGCTGGGAAGAGGACCTCGACGACGGACCAGAGCCCCGGCACGAAGACGAGCCCGAGGATGAAGGCCACGTTGACCGACATGGCCAGCGCCAGCGGCAGGGCCATCATCTGGGTCTGCGCGTTGCTCGCGCCCAGCGACCGGCCCCGCTCGGAGGCCACGAAGGGCCCGACACGGCGCAGATTCCAGGCCAGCAGGTAGAGGTTCATGGCCCCGAAGACGGCGATGCCCGCGGCGGCAAGGGCGATGGCCACGGTCCGCAGCGGACTGCCGGCACCGAGCGCCGCGGCGATGTCCTCGAAGACCGGCACGCTGCGGCCGGGGTGCGGGATCCAGAACATCAGGTACATGAAGAAGGTGACGGCAAGGCCCCCTGCCCCGACCGAGGCGAGGAAGTAGAGCGGGGACCAGGTGTCTGCGGGGCGGGTCGGAATGCGTGGCATGGCTTGTCTCCTCAGGATCTGACGCCAGTCTCGCACGGGGGGCGCCCGGGGAACGGTGACTTGGTCACACGGGCGGCACCTTCCGGTCAGGCCGCCCCGCGCCGGCAGTAGCAGGAGGCGCGCACCGGCACCTCGGCCCGGGCGCGTGCCTTGTCGAGCTGACGCCCGACATGCACCGACTCGACCTTTTCGCCGCGGCGCACGAGGCATTCGTGCAGCCCGTGCAGGCTCCAGACATTGCCCGGGTGCTGGCAGGCGCGCGCCAGCGTGTCGTCGAGCCCAAGGTCGGCGCGGTAGACCGCCTCGGCCTCGTCGTACTGCCCCGCGTCGAGCAGCAGCGCGCCCAGCGCGTGCCGCGTCGGCTGCATCCAGCCCCACGGCTCGTCATAGGGCAGCGCGTCGTCGAGCGCGACCGAGCGCCGGAGATGCGCGAGCCCCGCCTCCCTGTTGCCGCGCTTGTACTCGAGCTCGCCCAGCATCATCGCCTCGGCCACCCCGAGAATGTCGCGCCCGGTGTTGTTGAAAAGCATCCGGCTTTCGGGCAGCGCGTCGCGGGCCTGAACGAACGCCGCGGCCTCGGCGTCGGCCTCGGTGCTGCGCCCCGTGTTGGCGAACGCCACGGTGCGGGCGTAGCGCATCACCGCGGTGGTCATGGCATAGAGCTCCGCGTCTTCGGGCAGCGGTTCGGCAAGGATCGCGTCCCACATGCCGAAGCGGATGTAGACGTGCATGTTCATCGGCACGAAGGCTTCGAACCAGTCGGCGAACTGCCGCAGCACCGGCTCGTCCGGAAGGTTGGCGACCAGCTCCGCCGCGGCCTCGAGCGCGGGGGCGGGCTGGCCGAGGAACATCGCCCCGTAGATCTTGAAGTGGTAATTGTGGCACCGGTAGACGGTGTAGAAATCCTCGGTCCCCTCGCGCGCGACCCAGATCCGGTCGGCCTCGATGGCCCGCGAATTTCGCGCGACGACGTTCTGGTAGTCGCCGCAGAGCACGTCGATATGGGTGGCCATGTGCAGCAGGTGCCCGGCATCGGGCGCCAGCGTGCTGAGCCGGTCGCCGTGGCGCAGCGCCAGCTCGGGATGCGGCGACATCTCCATCAGGTGGATGTAGAAATGCAGGAGCCCCGGATGGTCCCAGGCCCCGGGCAGCGTGTCGAAGGCCTGTTCGAGCAACGCGCGGGCCTCGACCGTGTCGGCGCCCTCGGCGGCCTTGCCGGTGCCAAGGTCCCAGAGCTGCCAGGGCGTGCGGCTCATCATCGCCTCGGCGCAGAGCGCGGCGACATCGCAGTCCTCGGGATGCGCGGCCCGCAGAGCCCGCATGGCGGCGGCATAGACATCGAGGAAGGGCGCGATGTCCTCGACCGGCTCTGCGGGGAAGCGCTTGCGCAGGGCCTCGACAAGCTGCGCCTCGACCGGCGACATGGCCGCGTCGGGCCCGATCGCCGCGAGCGCCGCGTGGGCGGTGGCAAGCGCCGCCACCTTGTCCCCGGGCTCCATCGCCTCCCACGGCAGGTTGTAGTTCGGCCCCGAGGCCGCAGCGATGCCCCAGTGCGCCATGGCGCAGCCGGGATCGGCGTCGAGCGCCTGCCTGAAACAGCGCGCCGCCGCCTCGTGGTTGTAGCTGTAGAGCCATGTGAGCCCCTGATCGAACCAGAGCTGCGCCGTCTCGGATGAGGTCGTGACGCTCCGGCCGAAACATCCAAGGTCATAGCGCTCCATCGTCGCCTCCATATCGCTGCTGTCTCTCTCGTGCCGCCGGAAGCACCCTAGCAAACCGCCCCCGCCCCGCAGAGCCCAAACCGCCTCGCGAGGGCGTTTGCGCCACCCTTGGCCCGGCGCTGCGTCCGTTTCGACCACAGGTGCCCACGGCCCCGCGTTCGCAAGCACCAGCCACGCGCTCCAAACCGGCAGCACCAGCCGGGCGCAGACATCGAGGATCGGCAGGGTCAGGGGCAGCATCATCGCCGAGAGCATCAGCACCCGGCCGAGGACACAGGGCCCCCCGGGCACCAGCGTCTCGCCCCACGGCAAGGCGCTGCAGATCGCGCTCACAAGGCCGATCCGCATCCTCGCCGTGGTCGAGATGGCGGCCATAGGGGCTTTGCGACCAGACCCGGAGCCCCCCAAGCCAGCACCGCAAGCGACAGGCCAAGCGCGTGGAACGCCCGGCGGTGATGGATCCCGCGCATCCTGCCGGTCCGCGCTCAGGCGCATTCGAACCGGACCAAGCTCTGGACCGCGTTGGTCTTCTCGATGTCGAGCCCGATGCCGGCGCCGGGAAAATTGAGCTTGAAGGTCTCGGCCTTCGCCACACAGGCGGGCGCGCGGGGAGGATGGGGCGTTGCAGGCCGTGCCCAAGCAGGGCCGAAAACCGCGCAGTCAGCGCCGGTTGCGCGAGCGCGCCTTGACCACGCCGCGCACCATCTTGCCGAAGGCCCGGTCCTTTTCGCGGCGCTGCACGAGGCTCGCCGAGTTGAAGGCATCCTCGGCCTGCAGCTTGCGCCAGCGCTCCAGCCGCGCGGGATCCAGCGCCCCGCTCTCGAGCGCGGCGATGACAGCGCAACCGGGCTCGGTCTCGTGGTGGCAGTCGCGGAACCGGCACTCGCCGGCCAGCGCCTCGATGTCTTCGAAAAGCTCGGCGATGCCGGCGGCGGCGTCCGCCAGCTGCAGCTCGCGCATTCCGGGCGTGTCGAGCAGCACGCAGCCGCCCGCGATCGGGTGCAGCTCGCGGTGGGTGGTGGTGTGGCGGCCCTTGGCATCGTCCTCGCGGATCGCCCGGGTCGCGATGTCCTGCCGGCCGGCCAGCGCATTGGTCAGGGTCGACTTGCCCACCCCCGAGGAGCCGACGAAAGCCACCGTCCGCCCCTTGCCGCACCAGTCGCGCAGCACCTGAGCGGGCTCGTCCCCCCGCGCGTCGAGCGCCACCACCGCGACCCGCTCCGAGATCGCGCGGGCGGCGTCGGCATAGCGCTCCGGGTCCTCCACGAGGTCGGTCTTGGTCAGCACGATGACGGGCTCGATATCCGCGTCAAAGGCCATGGCGAGGTAGCGTTCCAGCCGCGCCGGGTTGAAGTCCTGATTGCAGGAGGTCACCACGAAGAGCGTGTCGATGTTGGCGGCGATGAGCTGCACCTGCCAGTCCGACCCGGGCGCGCGGCGCTTGATCAGGCTGCGGCGCTCGAGCACCCGGCTGGCCTTGGGCCGCTCGCGGTCGAAGAGCAGCCAGTCGCCCACGGTGGCGTCGAGCCCCGGCGGGATGATCTCGTCGATGCCCTCGCCCACCACCTGCAGCCCGCTGCGGTGCACGGCGGTCACCCGCACCGGCGGCGTCTCGGTGAGATCGGTCGCGTCGATCTGACCGGCGAAGAACGCGCCCCAGCCCAGCGCCTCGATGGCCGAGAGCGCACGCTCGGGCTGGCGCTCGGGCGCGCCACCCGGAAGGAAGGCGGAGTAATCTCGGACCATGGGCTGTCACACTGTGGGCAGACTCGTTCGGCGCAGCATGCCACAGCGGGCCGGGGGCTCAAACGGTTTCGGCACTGCCTGCCCGCACGTGGCCCCGATTTGTAGGCGACGCGCCCTAGAACGGGTCGAGCTGCGACACCCGCTTCACCGCGTCGAGAAAGGCGTAGATCTCCTGCTGCGGCGGGTCGTTGTCGAGCGCTTCCTCCAGCACCACGCTGAAACAGCCGAGGATGACCGCCGCAGTGGTCAGCTGCCGCAGCGCGGTGAGGCCGAAGAACTGCCGCGACGCGGCCTCGGCCAGCCGTCCGACCTGACGCCGCAGCCGCGACGGCGCGGGCCGGACCAGCGCCCCGCGCGCCCGGCACTGCACCAGCGCGGCGGCGGACAGGTCCTCGACCATCGCGGTGCCCGCGCGCGACGCCGGGTTGCGCTTCCAGCCGGTGGTGATCTGGCGGCAGTGGTGGAAGGTGAAGGCGCTGCTGTCGAAGAGCCAGTTGAAATGGAAGCCCTCGAGCGAGTGCGGCCGCCATTGCGTCTGCCCCACCGGGCCCGAGGGGCGCACGCACCACTTGTGCGGACAGGGCGCCTCGCCCGGTCGTCGGAAGACATGGTCGCCATGGCGCACCACCGCGGTCCCGGGGGCCACGCGCGCATGGCGCCAGACGCCCCGGAACCGGGTGTAGCCGAAGCGCGAGAGCGCGGCCGCGTCGAAGACCGTGTCCTCGCCCCGCGACAGCACCAGCTCGTCGATGTCGCAGAAGAGCACCGCGCGCGCCTCCTGCAGGTAGCGCAGCCGCACGGCGTTGAGCGCGCAGGTCTGCAGGAACAGCTCGCTGTTGGCATGCGGCTTGATCCCGCGCGGACCGAAGGGCAGCTCGGTGCGCAGCACCAGCGCGTCGAGCCCCGCCCGTTCGAGACAGGCCTGCAGCTCCGCGACGCCATAGGCCGAGGATCCGTTGTCGATGAAGACGATGGCCTCGGCGCCCTGGCTCTCGGCGTGGAAGCGGGCGAAATCCTCGATCCAGACGAGGTCGTTGTCGCGCGACATGGTGACGATGACGTTGCGGTCGCGGAAGCGCTCGGGCTCGGTCCCCCGCACGCTGCTCTCGACGCGGTACCCGTCGATCTCGAGCGCCACGCTCTCGGGGCGCTGCGGGCTCTTCAGGGTCACGACGCTGTGGCGGTAGAAGCTGCGCACCGAGGGCCTCACGGGCCGGCCGTCGAGCGTGAGCCGCCCCCGCTTCAGCAGGGCGGCAAGGTTGTTGAGCCGCGGGCAGGTGAGCGTGACGGCGCCGTCCTGCCAGACCGCATCCATCCAGAGCGTCGTCGCGTCGAAGGCGTCGTCATAGCCCGACTTCCGGTAGGCCGGGGCGACCCGCGAGCGGCGCCGGAAGGGCGTGTCCTGCAGGCTGCAGGTCGAGAAATCTGAGATCACGTCCACGCTTGGCTCCGTCTGAACCGCCCCTGCGGCGATGGCGTGACCCTAGATCGCGCGCCGGGAACTGCAACGGACGAAACGCGGCACAGGCGCCGAACCGCGCAAGGGTACGGTCACGGAACGGCCCGCCCGGGGACAGGCGGGCCGCGATGGCAGGGGTTACGGCAGGGTCACCCGCTAGAACGGCGCCTTTGCCTCGTCCGACGAGGCGACGAGGCCCGGCGCCGGCGTGTCGACCGCCGGTTGCGCGCGGAGATAGGCCACCAGCGCCTCGGCGTCGTCGTCGGTCATCTCGGCGTAGGACGGCCACGGCATCACCGTCACCAGCGCGCGCCCGTCGGGACGCATGCCGGAGCGGATCGCCGTCAGCACGTCGTCATCCGACCAATCGCCGATGCCCGCCGCGCTGGGGGTGATGTTGGGCGGCCAGAAGATCCCGAGGCCGGGAAGCTCGAAGCCCACGGTGCCGCCGGACAGCCCGGCCTCGGCGACCAGCGCCCCGTCCGCGGCGCGCGGCATGTGGCAGCCCTGGCAGTCCATGATCTTCGCAAGGTAGGCGCCGCGCTCGACGAGATCCTCGGGCGCGCCGGCCACAAGCGGCGAGGCAGAAAGGCCGGCCGCAAGCACAAGTCCAAAAACTCTGACAATCATTTTCTTCTCCAATGGATCGCCCCGGGGACCGCTCCCCCGAGCTGGGTTCCGATCTTACTCCGCCGCGAGCCGCTGCGTCGCGCGAGTCCCGAAGAGCCCCGCCGGATCGTGGCGCAGCCCGAGCTCGGCCAGCCGCGCGGCGGCGGCGGGCGACAGGGTCGGCAGCGGGCCGCCCGGGCGGTCGAGATCCGCCTCGCCCACGTAGCTGCCCAACGCGACAGGGCGGCAGGCATCGAGCCCGGCGCGCAGCCACGCGAGGTTCGCGGCGTCGTCCTCCTCGTCCGGCCAAACACCGTAGAGGACGCCGATGATCCGCCCGCTGCACGAGAACGCCGCCTCCGGGGGCACCGGCCGCGCGTTGGGGCGCAGTGTCATGACCGCGAAGCTCTGTCTGGACGGTGCGCGGGCCACGGCCTCGACCATCGGCGCCAGCGCGTCGGCGAGCCGGGCGTCGGACCAGAAGGTGTCGACGCCGTAGCGATGTCCTTTCGGCGTCGATGGTTCGGTGAAGCCGTAGAGCGCCGGGATCGGCGTCGGCATCGGCCCCGCCACCTCGAGCGCGCCGTCGGGCACCCCCTGCCCCAGCGCCGCGCAGATCGCCATCGACTCCGCCTCGCTCGCGGCGAAAACCGTGGTGATGGCAGCGATCACCGGCCCCTGCGGCGTGGCGTCGACCTTGAGGGTGAACTCGACGCACTCCGGCGCCTTGGCCATCACCCGTTCCGCCCAGAGCGCGACCGCAGTCTGGCGCCCCGCCGGGTAGACCCGCACCACAGTGGTGGCGCCGCGCGGCGCCTCGTAGAGCCGCACGTGGTAGGCGGTGACGATGCCGAAGAACTCCGGCCCGCCGCCGCGCACCGCCCAGAACACGTCCGGGTGCTCGGTGGCGCTGGCGGTGATCAGCGTGCCGTCGGCCATGACCACCTCGACCGCCAGCACCGAGAAGCAGGCGATGCCCCAGGCCGCGGCGTTCCAGCCGATGCCGCCGCCGAGCAGGTAGCCGCTGACCGTGACCGAGCCGCAATGCCCGGTCGGGAAGGCCAGCCCGTGCCGGTCGAGCGCGGCGGCCAGGCGGGTGTTGGTGACCGCGGGCTCGATCCGGGCGCGGCACCCGGCCACGTCCAGCGACATCCCGTCGAGCGCACCAAGGTCGATGACCATGTCGGCGCGCGCCGCGATCCCGGTGAACTGGTGACCGCCGCCCCGCGGCGACACCGTCATGCCGGCCACCGCGGCATAGCGCACGGCCTCCTGCACGTCGGCGGCAGAGCTGGCCCGCACGATCAGCGAGGCCTGCCGCTCGGGCTTGCGGCCATTCCACACCAGCGCGTCGCTGGCGCTGTCGTAGACCGGATCGAAACGGGTGATGACTGTCCCGCCAATGCGGGCACTCAGGGTTTCAACGTTCATTTCAAAGGGCTTTCCAATAATCCAATCGTGTGGGCCCGGCGGCACGGCACCGGTGAGGATGCCGCGCCGCCGACAGCCCCTATCGCGTGTCGGGAGGCGCCCCGTCGCGGGGTCTGGGAGTTTGCCGCGCCGGATCGCCTGGGGCAGCTGATACCCCTCGCGGGAGGAAAGCGCTTGCTAAGTGATCCCGCGCGAAATGCTCACGAATGCTAAAATCTTGCTAAACGGCGTCAGGCCGGGGCTTCGGCGCCGCCGATCTCCTCGAGGCGCAGCTCGCAGCCCGCCAGCAGCCGGAACCGGCCCCGCCCCGCCTTCTCGATCCGCAGGCAGGCGTCGCGCTCGTCGAGCCGCTTGCGCAGAAGCACGAGCCGGGCGTCGAGGTTCTCGGCGTGGGTCGGCAGCCGCAGCATCGGGTCGAGCCGCAGCTCGCGGGTGGTGAACTCGGTGCGGCCGGTGGCGAGGTGTTCGCGCACCAGCCGGTGCAGGATCGCCCCGGCGACGCCCTTGATCAGGTAGTCGTTGCCGAGGAACACGCTCTGGTCCACCGGGAAGAAACGCAGGGTGACGGCGCCCGAGGTGGCGAGCGGCGCGGCATCCTCAGGCGCTTCGGCCTCGGCCCGCTCGCCGCGCAGAAGCGCCATGCGCGCGCCGAGATGCGAGGCCACCAGCGCCAGCGCGTCTTCCTCGTCGTAGCCGAAGCGCAGCATGTCCTCGGCCTCGGCGAAGAGCACGCCCTCGACCGTGTCGCGGGTGCCGATGGGCAGCGCGATCTGGCTGCGTGGCGAGGCGAGGCCAGGAAAGGCGATGGCGTGGGCCTCCTCGCCCACCAGCCGGGCGCGGCGGGCGGATTCGCCGATCGCCGCGCCGTAGCGGTACTCGCGCGTCATGTGACCGATGCGGATCGGGGTGTTCTCGCGCGCGGCAACGCCGATGACCCCCTCGCCCGGGGCCACCTCGGCGCCGATGCCGCTGTCCGCATAGCCATGGGTCGCGACGGTGTAGAGCTGCCCGCTCGAGGGGTCGGACATCAGCACCATCGAGTGCACGATGCCGAATTCGCGCTGCAGCGAGGCGGTCACGCAATCCAGCAGGTCGCCGAGGTCGCCGCAATCGTCGAGCGCCACGCAGGTCCGCCGCGTCGCCGCCAGCAGCATCGCCGGATCCGAGCGCCGTGGCCGCGTCGGCCCGGGCACCGTCTCGATGCCGCGAATGCGGAAGATGTCGGCGCCCAGCAGGCGGAACACGTCCGCCACCCCGTGATGCGAGGCGATCCCCGCGAGCTTGGCCTTCATGCTCTCGAAGATCGGCCCGCTGCTCTGGGTCTCGAGGTATTCGAGCGCCAGCCGGTGGTGCTCCATGGTTTCGGGGTCGGTGATCTGCACCGAGGCGCGGCGGGTCTCGATCAGGTTGCGGCGGGTCTTGTTGAAGAACTGGTAGGACAGCGCCACCCGCTCGGGATCGACGTAATGCACCTGGCTGATCATCGACACGTTAGGCACGCCCTCGGCGTCGCAGGTGGCGAGCAGCGAGGCGAAGACCCCGTCGAGCGAGCGCCGCAGCGCGTCGATGCAGAGCCCGGTCACGCCGTCAGCTCCGCGCCCGCCCCCGGCCCCGGGGTCTGCAGGAAGACCCGCTCGGGGCAGATCACCACGGTGCCGAGGTCGTTGCTGTCATAGGCCGCATAGCCCGCCGCCTGCTCCGGCAGGAAGCCGAGCTCCACCAGCCCCTCGCGCAGGAGCGTCGCCTGCCGGTCGATCTCGGGGCAGGTGTCGGCGCCGGTGGCGAGGTACTGCGCCCGTGCGGCCTTGATCTGGAACGAGCTGTGGTCGCGGGTGGCGATGAAGGTGACGGCGACGGCGCGGCCCGCGACGATGGCCGCGATCAGCCGCACATTGGCGGCGCGTCCGATCATCACCCGCAGCGTGCCGTCCGGGGCGACGATGCAGCCGACGCCGAGCCCGACCAGAGGCTCGCCCTCCGCGGTGCAGCTCGCGAGCGAGATCGCCGCCCCGTTCTGGGCAAGCGCCAGCAGCTCGGGCGGGATCCGGGCAGCGCATCGGGGCGATGCGGGGTCTGCGCTGTCAGGCAAGCGGGACGCACTGGGACTCTCGGCCATGTGGGCGAACGCTCCGGCTGATCGAATGACGTGAGATGCAATCAGGAGAGATTATTCCGATGCGGGCGCTGCGAAAAGCCGGATTCACGCGGTGCGTACCGTGACGCGGGACGGCGGGCCCCGCCCGGCATGACGCGCCGCGCGCCGGTGCCCAATCCTCGGGCACCACTGCCCGTCGATGCGAGGCGCCCCGTGACCCGAGCCCTGTCGCCACGGCCCCGATTGACCGCCACGCCTCCGCCCGCGCCGGTCAGCGCACGCCAGATGGCCTGCAGCGAGCTTCGGCCAGGCGCGTCTCGCGCTCACATCAGACATGGCGAACTGCGCTCAGTCAGACCCCGCGCGCATCGTTCGACGGAGTTTGCCGGGCACCCCGAGGGCACGCGGTTCCGGCTCTCTGATCGCGCGCAGACACCCGTACCGGCCGAACTCCGGACGAGCCGCTGCGCGGGCGCACAGGTCGAGATGCGTGCCCTGCCAGCGGGTCCGCCGCGAGACACGGTCAGCAGGTGCCTCACGCCACGACAAGCGCGAGAGCTTCCGGCCCGGAAGCGGCCAATCGACGGAAATGTCAGGAGAAAAGTGGCAGCCCGTAGGGGAATCGAACCCCTCTTTCCAGGTTGAAAACCTGGCGTCCTAACCGATAGACGAACGGGCCACACTGCGACAGTCCTGTCGCGAATAACGCTTCGGTGGCAGCCCGTAGGGGAATCGAACCCCTCTTTCCAGGTTGAAAACCTGGCGTCCTAACCGATAGACGAACGGGCCATATCCGAAGCGTGACGCGGGTTTTAGGGAATTGCGGTGGCAGCCGCAAGACATATTTTCAGATTTTTCGCGGATCCCGGGACTTCTCCGAAAACCACTTTTTACCCTTACCAATCAATACCTTGCCAAAACCGCGCCCAAGCTCACGCCGGCGCGGCATCCTCGAGCCGCAACTGCACCGCGCGGCGACCGTTCCACTCGTTGATCTCGAGCCGCCCGGCCATCTGGAATCGTTGCCCCTTGTGATCGGTCAGCGCCTGCCCCAGCGGCCCCTCGAAGGCGCCGAAGCAGATCGCGTCGAGCCGCGCGCCCAGCCCGTCGCCGAGGGAGAGCTTGAGATGCCCCGAGCCCACCTGCTTGGCAAAGCTCACCTGCACGTCCGGGAAGGCAAAGCGCGGCGACGGCGCACCCGCGCCGAAGGGCCCTGCCCGCTCGAGCATCTCGCAGAGCTCCACCGTCGCGGCGCCGGGCATCAGCATGCCGTCGATCTTGAGGTCGGCAGCCCCTCCCTTGCCCGCCCCCTGCTTCGCGAGCAGTTCCGCCAGCCGCGCCATCGCCGCCTCGAGCTGCGCCTCGGCCACGGTCAGCCCCGCCGCCATCTTGTGACCGCCGCCCTTCAGCAGCAGCCCCTCCGCCGCGAGCCGCTGCACGCTGGCGCCGAGATCCACGCCCGAGACCGACCGCCCCGAACCCTTGCCCTCGCCGCCGTCGAGCCCGATCACCACGGCGGGCCGGTTGGTCATCTCCTTGAGGCGCGAGGCAACGATGCCCACCACGCCCGGGTGCCAGCCCTCGCCCGCGGCCCAGACCAGCGGCGCGTCGAGCCCGCGGGCCTCGGCCTGCGCCAGCGCCGAGGCACGCACCGCCTCCTCGACCTCGCGCCGCTCGGTGTTGAGCCGGTCGAGCCGCTCGGCCAGCGCCTCGGCCTCGTGACGGTCGCGCGAGGCCAGCAGGCGGGCGCCGATGTCGGCCTGCCCGATGCGGCCGCCGGCGTTGACCCGCGGCCCGAGGACGTAGCCCAGGTGATAGGAGCTCGGCGCCGTGTCGAGCCGCGCCACGTCAGACAGCGCCACCAGCCCCGGCCGCTGCCGCCGCGCCATCACCGCGAGCCCCTGGCGCACCAGCGCCCGGTTGACCCCGATGAGCGGCGCCACGTCCGCCACCGTGGCCAGCGCCACGAGATCGAGCATCGACATCAGGTCCGGCCCGCGCGTCCCCGCCTCGCGCAGCTGTCGCCCGCATTCCACCAGCATCAGGAACACCACGGCGGCTGCGCAGAGATGCGCCAGCGCCCCGTCCTCGTCCTGCCGGTTGGGGTTCACCACCGCGACGCAATCGGGCAGCGTCTCGCCGCCAAGGTGGTGGTCGAGCACCACCACGTCGGCGCCCGCGGCGGCGGCGATGGGCTCGTGCGAGAGCGTGCCGCAGTCGACGCAGACGATCAGGTCATGCGCGGCGGCAAGCTGCTGCATGGCGGGCACGTTGGGCCCGTAGCCCTCGTCGATGCGGTCGGGGATATAGAGCGTCGCCTCGCGCCCCATCTGGTGCAACCAGTCGATCAGCAGCGCCGCCGAGGAGCCGCCGTCGACGTCGTAATCGGCGAAGACCGCGATGCGCTCGCGCCGCTTCACGGCCTCGAGGAAGCGCGCGGCGGCGGTCTCCATGTCGCGCAGCCCGCGCGGGTCCGGCAGCAGCTCGCGCAGCTTCGGCTCGAGATAGCCCGGCACCTCCGCCGGCTCGACGCCGAGCCGCGCCAGCACCGCACAGAGCGCCCGCGGCTGGCCGGTCTGCTGCGCCATCGCCTCGGCCTGCCGCTCCTGCTCCACGCCCGGCCCGACCCAGCGCCGACCGTTCAGTGAGCTCTCAACCCCGAGATATGACATGCCATCGTCCCCTTGCCTCAGCGCAGACCGGATAACGCAGAAAGGCGGGAAACGGAACGCCGCTCCCCGCCTTTCACATTGTCCTCGTTTCCCGGCCGGACGGATGCCCTTGCCGGGCGCCCGATCACTCGAACGGGTTGCGGTAGATCACCCGGCGCACGGAGCCGGTCTTCGAGCGCATCAGGATGGTCTCGGTGGTGATCCAGCCCGGCTCGCGCTTGATGCCCGAGAGGATTGAGCCGTTGGTCACGCCGGTGGCGGCGAAGATCACGTCGGCGGTGACCATCTCGTCGCGCTTGTAGATCTTGTCGAGATCGGTGATCCCGGCCTTGGCCGCGCGGGCCTTCTCGTCGTCGTTGCGGAACAGCAGCTTGCCGTACATCTGGCCGCCCATGCACTTGAGCGCGGCCGAGGCCAGAACGCCCTCGGGTGCGCCGCCTGACCCCATGTACATGTCGATGCCGGTGAGGTGGGACTCGGCGCAGTGCATGACACCGGCCACGTCACCGTCGGTGATCAGGCGGATGGCGGCACCGGTGGCGCGCACCTCGGCGATCATCTCCTCGTGGCGCGGACGCTCGAGGATGCAGCAGGTGATGTCGGACGGTTTGCAGCCCTTGACCTTGGCCAGCGCCTCGACGCGCTCGGTGGGGGTCATGTCGAGCGTCACCACGTCCTCGGGGAAGCCCGGCCCGATGGCCAGCTTTTCCATGTAGACGTCGGGCGCGTGCAGCATCGAGCCGCGCGGCCCCATGGCGATCACCGTGAGGGCGTTCGGCATGTCCTTGGCGGTGAGGGTGGTGCCTTCCAGCGGGTCGAGCGCGATGTCCACGCCCGGGCCGTTCCCGGTGCCGACTTCCTCGCCGATGTAGAGCATCGGCGCCTCGTCGCGCTCGCCCTCGCCGATCACCACGACGCCCTTGATGTCGAGCTTGTTGAGCTGGTCGCGCATGGCGTTGACCGCGGCCTGGTCAGCGGCCTTCTCGTCGCCGTGGCCCACGAGCTTGGCCGAGGCAATGGCAGCCTGCTCTGCCACCCGGGCGAGGCCGAGCGACAACATGCGGTCGTTGAAATCCTTGGGGATCGACATCGAGACTTCCTCTGAAATGGCTGTCGTTCGGGGTGTAGCCCGCACAACCCTGAGCCACAAGGCCGGTGACGCTAACGCCCCTGCCGTAGCGGCAGAACGCACACACCCGCCCGAAAGCACAGCGCCACGCCGCCCCGCTCCTCGCCGCCCGCTCGAACCGGAACCGGACCTCCCCCTACGCGATCGAAGGCCGGACGCCCTAACACGACCCCCACCCTTCATCTTGCGAGACAAACTCCGGGGGAGTCTCCGCAGGAGACGGGGGCAGCGCCCCCTCCGCACTCGCCACAAGCGCGGCGTCAGACACAGTGCCCCGCACCTTCAACAGCAAACACCAGGGACCGGCAACCGCCAGCCCCCGGCGCTCACGTCCCGCGGGTCAGACCTGCTCGATGCGCAGCGCCACCGGGTCGCCGATGACGACGCCGGTGCCCGGCATCGCCGCCAGCGCCGTGTCGAGCGCGGCGCGGGTGGTCTTGTGGGTCACAATCAGCACCGGAGCCGCCTCATTGACGTGGTCGTACTGGCGCATGCGGTGGATCGAGACCCCGGCCTCGCCCAGCGCCGAGGCGACCTTGGCGAGCGCCCCCGGCTTGTCGGCCAGTGCCATGCGCAGGTAGTAGGGCGCGGGCATCGTGGCCCTGGCCGCGACCGCCTTCACCAGCTTGCTCGCTGGGGCCCCGAAGGTGGTGACGCGGGTGCCGCGCGCGATGTCGAGCACGTCGCCCATCACCGCGCTCGCGGTCGGGCCTTCGCCCGCACCGGCGCCGCGCAGCACGATCTGGCCGACCTGGTCGCCCTCGATCACCACCATGTTGGTGCCGCCGTCGAGCTGGCCCAGCGGCGAGGTCGCGGGCACGAGGCAGGGCGACATCGACTGCTCGAGCCCGCGCCCGGACATGCGGCACACGCCCAGCAGCTTGATCTTGTAGCCCATGTCCGCGGCCTGGCGGATGTCGTCGATGCTGACCCGGCCGATGCCCTCGAGTTCGACCCCGTCGAAGGCCACCTGCGTGCCGTAGGCGATGGCCGAGAGCAGCGACAGCTTGTGGCCGGCGTCGATGCCCCCCACGTCGAGCTCGGGATCGGCCTCGAGATAGCCCAGCCCGTCGGCCTCGGCGAAGGCCTCGTCGTAGCTGAGCCCGCCGCTTTCCATGCGGGTCAGGATGTAGTTGCAGGTGCCGTTCATCACGCCCATGACGCGGGTCACCTCGTTGGCGGCAAGGCCCTCGGTCAGCGCCTTGATGACCGGGATGCCGCCCGCGACCGCCGCCTCGAAGCGCAGCACGCAGCCGTTGGCCTCGGCAAGCTCGGCCAGCGCCTGGCCGTGGTGGGCGAGCAGCGCCTTGTTGGCGGTGACCACGTCCTTGCCGGCCTTCAGGGCCGCCTCGACCGCGGCCTTGGCCGGGCCGTCGGAGCCGCCCACCAGCTCGACGAAGACATCCACGTCGTCGCGGGTCGCGAGCATGACGGGGTCGTCCTCCCAGCCGTAGCTGTCGAGCGGAACGCCGCGGTCCTTGTCGCGGTTGCGGGCGGAGACCGCCGAGATCGCGATGGCGCGGCCCGAGCGATCCTCGAGCAGCGCCGCCTTCTGGCGCACGATCTTGACGACACCGGCACCCACGGTGCCCAGGCCGGCGATCCCGAGACGGAGGGGGTCAGACATGGGCGGGTTCCTTCTTGCTGTTGTCTCGATGCGTTCAGGTTGCCGGAGGGCTTATCTGCATGGCCCGCCCTGTGCAACGGGATCAGCGCGGACGACGCCGAAATCCTGGGGGTGGTGCCTGTCGCGGAGGCGGTCCCTGCGGGACCGGAGGGGGCGCTGCCCCCGTCTCCTGCCGGAGACTCCCCCGGGATATTTCCTGCCAGAGGAAGACAGGGGTTGGTCGGCCCGAGTTTTTGCGCACCAAGATGGCAGCGGGGTCACTCGGGCAGGGTGACGCCGTCGTCCATCCGGGTGCGGTCGGTTGCCGGGACCACCGGGCCCTGCAGCGCCTCGGCGCGGGCGCGAAGCCCCGAGACCCGGCCCTCGATCCCGGCGCGCATCTCGGGCGTGGCCCGCGGTTCGGCGCCCCGCACCAGCGTGTCGAGCGGCAGGATCGCGGGGAACGGCGCGTATTCGATACCCGGTGTGCGGGCGGCGTCGAGCTCGGGGAACTGGGCGCAGCCGCTTTGCGTCGCCAGCGCGGCGACGAGGGTCAGGCAGGGCAGGCTGGTCGAAAGGCGCATCTGCGGGTCCGTCTTCGGTCTGTCACCCTCTTGCCGCAGTCAGCAGCCCGGGGCAAGCGCGACGCTTGATCTGAACGATTGTTCATATAATCTCGTGCCATGGCCCGCACCCAAGGTTCGCATTCCGACATCACCGGCCCGCGCGTCCGCGACGCGGCGCTGAGGCTGTTCGCGCAGTACGGATATGCCGCCGTCTCGATGCGGCAGATCGCGCGCGAGGTCGGCGTGCAGGCGGGTGCGCTCTACAACTACACGCCCGACAAGCAGGCGCTGCTGTTCTCGCTGCTCCGCGGCCACATGGACGAGCTGCTCGAGGCGTGGGAGGCGGTGCCCCGCCCCGAGGGCGCGGTGGCGCGGCTCGAGGGCTTCGTCCGCTTCCACATCCGCTTCAACCTCGACAGGCCCGAGGCGATCTTCATCTCCTACATGGAGCTGCGCAACCTCGAGCCCGCGAATTTCGCGGTGATCGAGGCGCAGCGCAAGCGCTACGAGAGCGCGCTCGAGGAGATCCTGCGCGACGGCCAGGCCGAGGGCGCCTTCTCGGTGCCCGACACGCGGCTGGCCTCGTATGCGCTCATCGCCATGCTGACCGGGGTGAACACCTGGTACCGGGCGGGCGGGCGGCTCTCGATCGAGGAGGTGGCGGACATCTACTGGGACATGGTCCGCAAGTCCGTCGCCATCGGCTGAGCCCGCCCCTGCCCCGCGCTCAGCGCGTGGCCTGGATCGACTCGAGGTATTCCAGCAGCGCCACCATCTTGCGCGGCGTCGGCGTCATCACCCCGTCGCCGGTGTCGAGCGGCACGAGGTCGCCCTTCAGCAGCTCGCCGAACTCGGGCATGCCGGGCCCGTCGAGATCGGACCGCGCGTAGCCGTCGATCATCGAGAGCACCTTCGCCCGCGGGAAGCTGTCGCCGTGGCGCAGCGCGATCAGCGTCAGGTCCTTGGGCGGCGTCGACATCGCCCGCGCCATCTCGCCGTCGCCCCTGGCGCTCTCGCCGTGACAGACCGAGCAATATTCCAGGAACAGCGCCCGGCCGTCGCTGGCCCGGGGCATCTCGTCCCGCGCACAGGCCGCCACCGCGAGGATCGCGCCAAGCACCGCCACGGGCCAAAGCCCGCCTGCCAGTCGTCCCGTCATTCCCGTCTCCCTGCTCGTGTCGTTCCCTCTTCTCTCGCCCGCGAGGGAGGCCAGATCAACCCCTCGCGTCACGCGGGACGTGAGGGGATGACATTCCCGCATCGCAAGGCCATGGTGCCGGCACGTTTCCGGAGGAGTCCCGATGCCAGTTCACGCGCTTACCATGCTTGCCGCCGGAATCGGCATCCCGATCCTCGCGGCGCTCAACGCGCGGCTCGGCGCCTTCATCGGCTCGCCCGCCGCCGCCGCGGTGATCCTGTTCTGCGTGGCGCTCGTCGTGGCGCTGGTGACCATGTTCGTCATCGACCCCCGCCCCATCGCCCGTGCCGTGGAAGCGCCGCGGCACCTGTTCCTGGGCGGCATCTTCGTCGCCTTCTACGTGCTGAGCGTCACCTTCATCGCGCCGCATTTCGGGGTCGGGCGGGCGATCTTCTTCGTGCTGGTGGGGCAGTTGCTGAGCGCCGGGATCATCGACCATTTCGGTCTCTTCGGCGCACGCACCGTGCCGCTGACCCTGAACCGGGCGGGCGGCATCGCGCTGATGGGCATCGGCGTCTGGCTGGCCCAGCGCGGCTGAGACCCGCGCCGCTCAGGCCGCGGGCATGCCGTGCCCGGCGCCGCCGTGGTCGGTGAGGCATTCGCCGTGGTCGCGCAGCACCTCGAGCACCCGGCAATCGGAGACCGCACCGCCCGAACACTCGCCGATCATGCGCTGCAACTCGGTCCGCAGCGCCTCGAGCCGGACGATGCGCGCCTCGACCGCCCGCAGCTGCTTTTGCGCGATGGCGTCGACGTGGCTGCAGGAATGGTCGGGCGTGTCCGACAGGTCCAGCAGCTCGCGGATCGCCTCGAGCGAGAAGCCCAGATCGCGGGCGTGGCGGATGAAGGCCAGCCGGTCGAGCTCGGCATCGCCATAGCGCCGCTGCCCGCCGCTGCTGCGGCCGGGCTCGGGCATCAGGCCGATCTGTTCGTAGTAACGGATGGTCTGCACCTTGCTGCCGGTGCGTCGCGCCAGTGCGCCGATGGTCAGCATCTGTCGACTCCCTTGAAGCTACATGGACTGTAGCTTTCGGACTCCGGAAAGGCAATTCCGCCTCCCCTGAAGATTTCCAAAGAAACCCCTTGAAGCTACAGTTGCTGTAGCTCCTATCTTGCCTGTCGATCGGAACAGACTCACGGACCGGAAGACATGACCACCTCTTCGACCCAGCTTCACGAATGGCGCGTGACCGGCATGGACTGCGGCTCCTGCGCCGCCAAGGTGCGGGGGGCGGTCGAGCAACTGCCCGGCGTCGCCGAGGTCGATGTCGCGCTGATGACCGAGCGGCTGAGGCTGCGGCTCGACGAGGCGCAGACCCGGACCTCCGAGATCGAGACGGCGGTGCGCGGCGTGGGCTTCGGCATCGCTCCGCGCGGGGCGCCGCCCGAACGGGTGAAGGGCGCCTTCGTGCTGCCGGACGGCGCGCCGCCGGTCGCTTCCGACACGCCCGAGCCTGACGCCGCCTCTGACACGCCCGCGCCGCAGCGCTGGTACCAGAGCCGCAAGGGCCGGATGCTGCTCGGCACCGGGGCGCTGCTGCTGCTGGCCTGGGCCATCGAGCTCGGCATTGGCGGGGCGCCCGCACACTGGGCCTTTGCGCTCGCCACGCTGCTGGGCCTCGCCCCCGTCGCGCGTACGGCGCTGGCGCTGGCCCGCGCGCGGATGCCCTTCACCATCGAGATGCTGATGACCATTGCGGCGCTCGGCGCGCTGGTCATCGGTGCCGCCGAGGAAGCGGCGCTGGTGGTCTTCCTCTTCGCCCTCGGCGAGATGCTCGAAGGCCTCGCGGCGGGGAAGGCGCGCGACGGCATCCGCGCGCTTGCCGAGCTCGTGCCGCGCACCGCCCGCGTGGTCGTGGGTTCCCGCATCCGCGAGATGCCCGCCGCGGGGCTGTCGGTCGGACAGGTGGTGCAGGTGCGCCCCGGCGACCGCGTGCCCGCCGACGGCACCGTCGTTTCCGGGCACTCGGGGCTCGACGAGAGCCCGGTCACCGGCGAGAGCGTCCCGGTGCTGAAGGAACCCGGCGCCGAGGTCTTCGCGGGCTCGATCAACACCGAGGCCGAACTGCGCGTGCGGGTCAGCCGCGACGCCGAGGACAACACCATCTCCCGCATCGTGCGGCTGGTGGAAGAGGCCGAAAGCGCCCGCGCCCCCACCGAGCGCTTCATCGCTCGCTTCAGCCGCTGGTACATGCCCGCCGTCGTCGTCGTCGCGGCGCTGGTTGCGGTGCTGCCGCCGCTGGTCGCGGGCGGCGCGTGGGAGACGTGGATCTACCGCGGCCTCGCGCTGCTGCTGATCGGCTGCCCCTGTGCGCTGGTGATCTCGGTGCCCGCCTCCATCGCCTCGGCGCTCTCCGCCGGGGCGCGGCACGGGCTGCTGCTCAAGGGCGGCGCGGTGATCGAGGCGGCGGCGCGCACCACGCTGGTGGCCTTCGACAAGACCGGCACGCTCACCGAGGGGCGGCCGCAGGTCACCGCACTCGCGCCGCTGGCGGGCAGCGAAACGGAGTTGCTGCGCATCGCCGCCGGGGTCGAGACCGGCGCCAGCCACCCGCTGGCGAAGGCGATCCTCGCGCGCGCCGAGGCCGAGGGGCTGGAGCCGCCCGCCGCCACCGGGGCCTCGGCCATCCCCGGGCTCGGCGCCACCGCCACCGTCGAGGGCCGTCGCTGGACCGTCGGCGCGCCCCGGCTTGCGGCCGAGACCGGCGTGCTGAGCGCTGACGCCCGTGCCCGGACCGAGGCGCTCGAAGCCGAGGGCCAGACCGTGGTCGCGGTCTTCGCCCCCGGCACGCTGCTCGGGCTCATCGCCCTGCGCGACGAGCCCCGCACCGACGCCGCCCCCGCTGTGGCCGAGCTTGCGGCCATGGGCGTCGGCAGCGTCATGCTCACCGGCGACAACGCCCGCACCGCCGAGGCCATCGCCGCGCGCATCGGGCTGGACCACCGCGCCGGGCTGCTGCCCGAGGACAAGGTCACCGAGCTCGGCACGCTCACCCGCGACGCCCGGGTGATGATGATCGGCGACGGCATCAACGACGCGCCCGCGCTCGCCACCGCGCATGTGGGCATCGCCATGGGCTCGGGCACCGACGTGGCGCTCGAGACCGCGGACGGCGCACTCTTGCGCAACCGGGTGACCGACGTGGCGGCGCTGTTGCGGCTGTCGCGGGCGACCATGGCCAACATCCGCCAGAACGTGGCCATCGCGCTGGGGCTCAAGGGGGTCTTCCTCGTGTCCACGGTGCTGGGGCTCACCGGGCTCTGGATCGCCATCCTTGCCGACACCGGCGCCACGGTGCTGGTGACGCTGAACGCGCTGCGGCTGCTGGGCTTCCGCCCCGGTGGCCGCTGACGCGGCCGGCGATGCCATGACCGAGCGGTGAGGGTACGGGCGCTTTGCCTGCCGAACAGGCAAAACAATCGCCCCTGCCCCGCCCCAGGCCGGTTGCGCTTTCGCCGTCCCGCGCGGTTCGCTACCGATCCGGGCAAGACCAGACGCGAGGATCCGCCCATGCCCGACATCGACCACACCCGCCTCTACTCAGCCCTCGACGCGCTGCCCAAGGCCTATCCCGGCCCCGGTGGCGTCGCGGGGGTGATGAAGGACGGCCAGATCGTCGCGGCCCGTGCCTGGGGCTATGCCAGCCTCGAGACCGGCACGCCCCTGTCGACCGCGACCCGGCTGCCGATCTGCTCGATCTCGAAGCAGTTCACCTGCGGCGTGCTGCTGGCGACGGTGGGCGACCCGGCAAAGCTCGACGCGGGCGTGGCAGAGTTCCTGCCGCGGCTCGAAACCCCGCTGCCCACGGTGAAGCAGCTCTGCGACAACCAGTCGGGGCTGCGCGACTACTGGGCGCTGACCATTCTTCAGGGCGCAAAGGCCGAGCAGACCTTCCGGCGCGAGGACGCCCTGCCGCTCATCGCAAAGATGAAGACCGGCCATTTCGCGCCCGGTACCTCGTATTCCTACAACAACAGCAACTTCCGCATGGTCGGCGAGCTGATCGAGCGCGCCACCGGCGAGACGCTCGAGACGCTCTACCAGCGCCATATCTGGGGCCCCGCCGGCATGACCGGTGCCGAGCTCACCGCCGACACCCGCCACCCGGCGGATGGTGTCACCGGCTACGAGGGCAGCGACGCGACGGGCTTCTTCCCCGCCGACAACGGCATCTACTGGCGCGGCGACGCGGGCATCTCGGCCTCGCTCGACGACATGCTGGCCTACGAGGCGTGGATCGACGCCACCCGCGACGATGCCGCGAGCCTCTACCGCCAACTCTCTGCCGCGCCCAGCTTCGTCGACGGCGCGCCCGCGTCCTACGGCTACGGGCTGTCGCATGAAGAGATCGGCGGCGCCGCCTTCACGGGCCACGCCGGCGCCCTGCGCGGCTTCCGCGCCTACCGCATGAATAGCCGCGAAGAACGGCTGTCGGTGGTGGTGCTCTTCAACCACGAGGGCAGCGCCCATGGTGCCGCGACCCGGCTGGCGCTGGCGGCGATGGGCAAGGATGCGCCCGAGCCCGCCCCTATCGCGCACAGCTGGGATGGCCAGTGGCTCGACGCCGAGCGCGGGATGCTCGCGCGGATCGAGACCGGCCGCCGCACCGCCACGCTGCAATACGGCACCGGCGACGCCGAGCTGACCTGCGACGGCGAGGCGCTGCGCTCGGACGGTCTGGTGATCGCCCGCGAGGGCGACGGCCTTACGATGCTGCGCCCGGACGAGAACACCACGCGCAGCCTCACGCCCCTGCCCGAGATCGCCTCTGCCGACGCCACCGAGATCGCCGGGCGCTACCGGTCCGACGAGCTCGACGCCGAGATGGAGATCGAGGCCCGCGACGGCGGCGTCTACGCGGTCTTCCGCGGCATGTTGGGCGAGGGCCGGCGCGAGCGCATGGCGGCGGCGGGCAAGGACGCTTGGCGGATCGCGACGCGGCGCTCGATGGACGCCCCCGCCCCCGGCGACTGGACGCTGGTCATCGGCCGCGATGCGGCGGGCGCAGTCAGCGGCGCGACGCTGAGCTGCTGGCTTGCACGCGGCGTGCCCTACACGAGGCTCTGAGCGCTCAGCCCGCGCCCAGCATGTGGACGTGACCGTAGGCCGCCCGGATGGCGGCCACGATCTCGTCGTTGCGGTGCAGGATATGCTCGCGCATCAGCGCCATGGCGCCTGCGGCATCGCGGGCCCGCACCCGGGCGAGGATGTCGCGGTGCTGCGACTGGGTGCCGGCGCGGCGCCCGTCCATGGCGATCCATCGTACGAGGTGGATGCGGTCGTTGAGATTAGCCAGCATCCCCCGCATCACCGCGTTGCCGGTCAGCCGGGCGAGCGTGTCGTGGAACCCTATGTCGAGCTCGATCAGCCGGTCGACCGAGGCATCCGGCGTCTCGGCGATGCTCTCGTCGAGGAACCCCGCCAGCGCCTCGAGCCCGGCCTCGGTGGCGCGCTCGCAGGCCAGCCGGACGATGGCGCATTCGAGCTCGAGCCGGGCCTCGAAGAGGTCGGTGACCACGTCGACCCGCAGATCGGGGACCGAAAAGCCCCGCGTGCCCTTCTCGAGCAGCCCCTCGGCCACCAGCCGGTTCAGCGCCTCGCGCAGCGGCGTGCGGCTGGTATTGAGACGCTCGGCCAGCGCCACCTCGTTGAGCTTCTGCTTGGGCAGCAGCGCGAAGCGCAGCAGCAGCTCGCGCAGCTCGGCATGGGCCCGGTCGGCGGCCGAAACCGCAGTGCCTTCGCCTGTCTCCGCCATCGCCCTGCCCTCGCCCCATCGCTGAATTCCGGCCTGTATGCAGCGCGCTTCCCCCGCCCGTCAAGCACCGCCGCCCCCGTGCAGATGGCGGTTGCGCGAGCTGGGCGCTGCGTAGTATTCCGCCCTGTATACAGAACGTGATGCAGACGAACAGGGAGCGAAGGGTCATGACGGAGACACGCGGAAACCAGACGGACGGGCGGCTGAGCAGCGACAGCGTGACCGGGGCCGAGGCGGCGGTGCTGTCGCTGGCGCAGCACGGGGTGCGTCACGTCTTCGGGCTCTGCGGCGACACCAGCCTGCCGTTCTACGACGCGCTCGCCCGGCTCAACCACGGCATCACCCATGTGCTTTCGCGCGACGAGCGCTCGGCGGGCTACATGGCCGATGCCTATGCGCGGGTGACCGGCCGGGTCGGCGTCTGCGAGGGCCCCTCGGGCGGCGGCGCGACCTACATCCTGCCGGGCGTGGTCGAGGCCAACGAAAGCTCCTCTGCCATGGTCTGCATCACCTCGGACGTGCCGGTGACCGCGCGCGGCCGCTACCCGCTAACCGAGCTCGACCAGACCGCGATGTTCCGGCCGCTCACCAAGACCGCAACCACCATCGACCACGTCGACCAGATCCCCGACGTCTTCCGCAAATCCTTCCGCGCCGCCACCACCGGACGCCCCGGGGCCGCCCATATCGGCCTGCCCTACGACCTGCAGAAGCAGACGCTCGACCCCGAGCGGATCTGGGCCCAGCCGCGCCACGCCAGTTTTCCCGCCTACCGCGCCGGGCCGGATCCCGAGACCGTGGCCGAGGCGGCGGCGATCCTGCGCGCAGCGAGGGCGCCCGTCTTCATCGTGGGTGGCGGCGCCATCATCAGCGGCGCCATGGAAGAGCTCGACGAGCTTGCCACGCTGCTGAGGGCGCCGGTGGCCTCGACCGTCTCGGGGCACGGGGCGCTGTCGGACCTGCACCCGCTGGCGGTGGGGGTCGTGGGCGCCAACGGCGGCACCGACGAGACCCGCGAGGTGGTACAGGCCGCCGACACCGTGGTCTTCGTGGGCTGCCGGGCCGGATCGACCACCACCGAGCACGGCAAGGTCCCAGGCCGCGGCGTGCCGGTCATCCACATCGACATCGACCCGATGGTGGTGGGCGCCAACTACCGCTGCGACGCGGGCATCGTGGCCGACGCCAAGCTGGCGCTGGGCGCGCTCATCGAGGCGCTGCGCGACGCCGACCTCGCCTCGGGCGGAGAGCTCGCCGCGACGCTCGACGACATGCGGGCGCGCAAGTTCGCCATGTTCGACCGGCTCGCCCGCTCGGACGACCGGCCGATCCGCCCCGAGCGCCTGCTGGCGGCGTTACAGACCCACCTGCCCGAGGATGGCATCATCGTCGCCGATCCCGGCACCCCCTGCCCCTATTTCTCGGGCTACTACCGCTTTCCCCGGGCCGGGCGGCACTTCATCACCAACCGCGCCCATGGCGCGCTCGGCTTCTCGCTCTCGGCGGGGATCGGCGCGTGGTACGGGCGGCCCGACGCGACGGTGGTCTCGGTCATGGGCGACGGCAGCTTCGGCTTCGCGGTGGGCGAGATGGAGACCCTCACCCGCCTGAACGTGCCGCTCAAGATGGTGGTGATCTCGAACGCCTGCTTCGGCTGGATCAAGGCCAGCCAGAACGCGGGCTACGGCTCGCGCTACTTCTCGGTGGATTTCTCGCGCACCGATCACGCGCGCATCGCCGAGGCCTATGGCATCC
>Ga0208328_1000062_pt1 | contig 63341 bp, 63 predicted proteins | sample DeeseametaMP2633_FD_184170 | JGI IMG/M metagenome (GOLD analysis project Ga0208328, IMG submission 184170) | Marine microbial communities from the Deep Atlantic Ocean - MP2633 (SPAdes) | ecosystem: Environmental > Aquatic > Marine > Unclassified | place: Northeast of Antigua and Barbuda, North...
AACGACCCGCGTCCGATCATCCGGGTGTTCAAGCTGTTCAACCCGACCTCGGGGCCGCTGACCGCGGACCTGTGGCTGGGCTGCCTGGCCACCCGCACCAAGCCGGGCACGGGCAACCCGGTCGTCAGCAACACCGCCTCGGCGACGACGACCAGCCCGGAGAAGACGCTGGGCAACAACTACGGCTCGGCCACCTTCACCGTCGACATGGCCCCGGCGTCTCCGTCGGCCCGCGTCGCGGTGGCCGGCTCCAAGGTCAAGGCACCGGTCGTCTGCAAGGACGACGAGGGCTGTGGTGGCGTCGCCACCCTGGTCGCGCTGAAGACCCAGAAGGTCGCCGGCAAGAAGATCACGAAGGGCACGGTCCTCGCCGAGGGCACCTACGTGCTCGAGTCCGGCGAGAAGAGCAAGGTCGTCCTCAAGGCCTCGAAGAAGGGCAAGAAGGCCCTGAAGAAGGTCAAGAAGGCCAAGCTCACGCTCGGTAAGAAGTCGAAGAAGGTGACGCTGCGCTGACCTGAAGCGACTCACCCACTCGGCCGCCTGGGGGCTCCCTCCCTCAGGCGGCCGAGTGCTGTCCGGAGGTCCGCCACGCCCTCGACCACCCGCGGTCCGGGCCTGGCCCAGTGGCCGTTCGCGTCGACGGCGTACGTCGGGACCCCGGGCGGGAGGACCCCGGCCTCCAGCAGCGCCCGCTCCTGCTCCCGGGCGCCCTCCCGGTCGAACCCGCACGGAGCCACGACCACGAGGTCGGGGCGCGCGGCGGCGACCTCGTCCCACGTGGTGCGCACCGACCGCGCGCCGGCGGTGCCCAGGACGCACTCGGCACCTGCCGCCTCGACCATCTCGGGGATCCAGTGCCCCGGGACGTACGGCGGGTCGGTCCACTCCAGCACGGCCACGCGAGGTCGCGGGCCGGAGACAGCGCTGTCCGCGCGGCCCCGGCCGAGGGCCTCGACGGGCGCGGCGAGCTCCACGGCCGGCTGCTCCCGCCCGACCGCCCGTCCGATGGCGCGGATCGACTCGGCGATCTCGGCCAGCGTGTGCGGGTCGAAGGACACGACCTGCGCCCGGCAGCCCAGGTGTGCCAGCGCCTCGTCGACGGTGTCCACGTCGATCGCGCACACGGCGCAGAGGTCCTGGGTGAGGACCAGGTCGGGATCGAGGTCGGCCAGGGCGCCGGCGTCGAGGGTGTAGAGGTCCTCCCCGGCCGCTGTCGCGGCGGCGACCCAGGTGTCGATGCCGGCTGGGTCGAGCCCCTCGGGCATGGTCGTGCCCGAGACCACCCGCCGGCTGCGCGCCTCGGCGGGGTGGTCGCACTCGAAGGTCACGCCGACGACGTCCTCGCCGACGCCCAGGGCGAAGAGGATCTCGGTGGTCGAGGGCAGCAGGGAGACGATCCGCACGCGCCCACGGTAGGGGCGTCACCTAGGGTCGGCGCCGTGGAGGACCCGACGACGACCGTGCTGCTCCTCCTGGCCCTGGCCGGGCTCACGGCCGGCTTCGTCGACGCGGTGGTCGGGGGCGGGGGGCTCATCCAGCTGCCCGCCCTGCTGCTGGGCCTGCCGCAGGCCGCCCCCGTGCAGGTGCTGGCCACCAACAAGCTGGCCTCCATCTGCGGCACCACCGTCAGCTCGGCGACCTACTTCCGACGGGTGCGACCCGATCCCCGGACCTTCCTGCCGCTGATGGCGCTCGCCTTCGTCGGCTCCGCGCTGGGCGCCGCGGTCGCCTCCCACGTCCCGCGCTCGGCCTTCGAGCCGATCGTGCTGGCGGCGCTGGTGCTCGTGGGCGGCTACGTCGCCTTCCGGCCGAACCTCGGCGGGGCGACGGTGCTGCGCTTCGCCGGGCACCGGCACACCGCGGCCGCCCTCGGCGTCGGCCTGGTCGTCGGCTTCTACGACGGCGTGCTGGGCCCCGGCACGGGCTCCTTCTTCGTCGTCGCCCTCGTCGCCCTGCTGGGCTACGGGTTCCTCGAGGCCTCGGCCAAGGCTCGGATGGGCAACTGGGCCACCAACCTCGCCGCCCTCGTGGTGTTCGTCCCGCAGGGGGCGGTGCTGTGGAAGGTCGGGCTGCTGATGGGTGCGGCCAACCTCGTGGGCGGGTACGTCGGGGCCCGGACGGCGGTCGCGAAGGGCTCCGGCTTCGTGCGGGTCTTCTTCCTGGTGGTCGTCGGCGCCTTCGTGGTGCGACTCGGGGGAGAGGTCGCGGGCTGGTGGTGAGCCGGTGGTGACCTACCGGGTGCCGCGCCGCGCCGCCCAGGCCGAGATCGAGGTCAAGCGCTCGCGCTTCCTGTGCACCCTGGAGCGGGTCGAGGACGAGCAGTCGGCGCGGGCCCTGGTCGACCGGCTGCGACGCGAGCACTGGGACGCACGGCACCACTGCTCCGCGTTCGTCGTCGGGACCCCTCCGGTCCCGGTGGAACGCTCCTCCGACGACGGGGAACCGGCAGGCACCGCCGGGGCGCCCATGCTCGAGGTGCTGCGCGGCGCCGGCCTCTCCGACACCGCGGTCGTCGTGACCCGCTGGTTCGGCGGGACGCTGCTGGGTGCCGGAGGACTGGTGCGCGCCTACGGCGACGCCGTGCGCGCCGCGGTCGCGCGAGCCGGGCTGCTCGAGCGCCGGCTGCGCAGCGAGGTGGCCCTCGACCTCGACCACGGCGACGCCGGCCGGGTCGAGTCGGAGCTGAGGTCGCGCGGCGTGGACGTGCTCGAGACGTCGTACGGCGCGCGGGTGCGGCTGCTGCTCGGCGTCGACCCCGAGCAGGTCGGCCGGGTCGAGGGGCTGCTGGCCGAGCTCACGTCCGGGGGCGCGGCTCCCGTCGAGGTGGGTCAGCGGTGGGTCGACGGCTCACCAGTCGTCGAGTGAGCGACGCCGCGACCGCTCCCAGAGCGTGCACGGCTTGGTCGAGTCGAGCCGACCGACGCCCGCACAGGTCGGAGGGTGGTCGGGGGCGCGCAGCTCGTCGGTGTGGATGTCGCGCTCGAGGTGCTCGCGGCGCAGCCGGTAGCCGTTGAGGAAGACCTCGCAGTCGCAGAACCCGCCCACGGCCTGCATCCGGCCCTCCAGCGCGGTGGCCCGCGGGGAGCGCAGCTCCCGGAACCGACCCGTCCACCGCAGCGTCTCGTCACACCCGTGCTCCCCGAGCATCCGCGCGACGTAGCAGAGCACGCACTCGGCCGGGTGCGGTGCCATCACCTCCGCCACCACGAGCTGGAGGTACTCCTCCGCGTCCCTGACCACCCGCTGCTGCTCCATGCTGCTCCTCCCCGTCCCCACGCACCGCGGCCCTGCACCGCCCGTGGTGTCGTTCCTTCATAGAGCGGACCGCCGACATCGGGGCCTCACGTGCGACCCGGGGTGCGATCGGGGGAGTTCGCGGGCGGAAGTAAAGGCGGTCGTGGGAAGGTTCGACCGTGAGCAGCTGCCCGTACCACTACGGATTGAACGCCCATCGCAGCGACTGCGGGTTCTGCATCGCCTCGGGCCAGCGTTCCCGAGCAGCCCAGGCCGCCGAGGCCCGGCACCGGGAGCTCATGGCAGCGACCCATGAGCAGAGCGCCGAGCTGCGGGCGATGCGACGGGAGGCGGCTGGGGCTGCGGCTCGCCAGGAGTCGCTGCTGGCCGAGCAGAACCACTACGCCTCCATCACGGCGCAGGCCACCGAGACCATCGCGGCGATCACCGCCGAGGAGGCCGACCGGACACAGCGGTTCCACTACTCGCAATGGATCCAGACCCCGCACGGCGAGGCCTACCTGGACTGGCGGAAACGGGCCGTCGCCTTGTCCGAACGGATCCAGCAGATGACTCTGGACTGGACGAACGCCTGGATCGGTCGTGCTCAGACCGCGGCCGGGCCGCTGGATCCCTACATCCAACAGGCGGACGCGGCCATCGACGAGAAGCAGGCACGGGCGCAGCAGGCGGCGTCGACCCGACGTGCCGCTCGGGACGAGCTCGCGGCCCGGGACGCCGTACGTCGTCACAGGTGGGGCCGCACCCTGTCGGCGGCCGGAGGCGGCATGACCGTCCTGGGCCTGGTCCTGGTCCTGATGACGCCCTCGGTGCCGCAGTTCGCGCCGAGGGGCTTCCTGCAGGCCAACGTGTACGACCCCGTCAACACCGTGGGATGGGTCCTGTTCGGACTCGGGTTCCTCGTCGCCTCCAGCGGGCTGGTCCTGTGGGCGGCCCAGACAGGGCGCCGTGGCGTGGAGGCGGCCTACACCGCTGTGCGCAACGTCGACCTCGACACGACCTCGGGTCGGGTCCAGCAGGTCGGTCAGGCCGGTGCAGCGGTCGCCGGGCACGTCACCCAGCTCGGCAGCCAGCTCACCTCGGGTCGTGCCTACGCGCGGCAGGCGCCCATGATCGCTGCGTACAACGACGTGATCGCGCAGCGCCTCGGCCCGGGGATCGTGCACGTCGCCCCCACCTCGGTCGTCGAGGGCGCCGGGACGAACGCCTGGCTGCCCGGGGTGATCGGGACGGCGCAGGAGTGGACGGCCGGGACTCGGCCGATCACCAGCTCCGCGCTGGGGCACGTCTCCCAACGTCTTGCCGAGCGTCGAGCGGCAGCCGCCGCGCAGGCCCTCCCTGACGCTGCCGCCGGGATGCTCCGCGTCTGGGACCGGCCCGGGTACGAGATGGTCGTCGCGAAGTCGTGGTCGGGGTCCGACCTCTCCGGCTACCTCTTCGAGCTCGCGTCCTTCGCCGAACGGGCCCGCACGCACTACCCCTCGCCCGACGAGCACCCGCCGCTGCGCTTCCCGCCGCCGGTGCTGCTGTCCCAGCTGGGGGCCGACGAACGTTGGCTGCCCGACGAGTGCCGCGAGCTCCTGGCGGACGCGCAGGAGCTGTTCGAGTTCGGCCCCCTCAACGCCCCGCTCGAGACGGGGACCTAGCCCCACCGACGTCCAGCCCGACCCGGAGGCACCACCGCGGGTGAGCGGTGCCGCGACCCGGCCCACGGCGCCGACCACCCGGACCCGACAACAGGGGTGCTGCCGACCCCTCGCGCGCCCTAGGGTCGGTCGGGTGAGCATCCCCACCGTCGCCGACGAGACCACCACGCTGCGCGCCTTCCTGGACCACTTCCGCGACACCCTGCGCCGCCAGTGCGCCGGCATCGGCGCGGACGGCCTGGCGTGGACCCTGCCGCCGGCGACGATGACGCTCGGCGGGATGCTCAAGCACCTGACGTTCGTGGAGCAGTGGTGGTTCTCGATCGTGCTGCACGGCCACGAGCCCGGCGGGATCTGGGCGGACGTGGACTGGGTGGCCGACGAGGACTGGGACTGGCACAGCGCCGTCCACGACAGCCCCGACCAGCTGCGCACCTGGCTCGACGAGGCCATCGAGACCTCGGACCGCCTGGTCGACGAGGCGCTCGCCCGTGGGGAGGGACTCGACGTGCTGGCCGCGCGCGAGCGGCGCGGGGGCCCGGTGTCGCTGCGCTGGATCCTCGTGCACATGGTCGAGGAGTACGCCCGGCACTGCGGCCACGCCGACCTGATCCGCGAGTCGATCGACGGCGCCACCGACCTCTAGCCGCGCCCGTGATGCCGAGCCGGCGTATCGATGTGCCGGTTCGACGTGAAGTGCGTGCCGAGCCGGCGCGTCCTTCCGGGTCAGTCGAGCGTGAAGCCGGGCAGGTGGTCGAGCAGCATCTGCCGGAACGGCACCTCGGCCTCGAGCTGGGAGAGGATGCCCAGGCCGCCGAGCCACGTCCGGTGGATCAACAGGTACGACGGTGGCAGGTTGAGCTTGAGCCCGACCGTGTAGGCGGGCTCGCGCGGGTCGTTGATCTTGGCGAAGACCCCGCGCATCCACTCCCGCGAGAAGCGGAAGGTCTCGGTCGTGGCGGGCTCGACGAAGGGCAGCAGGTAGTCGCGCACCAGATCGGGCTCGACCCGGATCCGGTCCTTGATGAAGCCCTCCTCGCGCAGTGCGTCCACGAGGTCCTCGCCGGAGCGGGTGGCGGCGACCGACAGCAGCCGCCCCATCGCGGGCGGGAAGCCACCGTCGAGCCGCGCGACCGCGCCGAAGTCGAGCACGCCCAGGCGCGCCGGGCCGCCGTCGACGCCGGGGACGACCCGGAAGTTGCCCGGATGCGGGTCGGCGTGGAGCAGGCCGGTCCGCGCGGGCGCCGCGACGAGGAACCGGGTGAACAGCAGACCGAAGTGGTCGCGCTCCTCCTGGGTGCCCTGGGCGATGACGCTGGCCAGTGACGACGCCGACTCCAGCCACTCGGTGACCAGGACGGTCGGCCCCGTCGCGAGCGCATCGGGCACGACGATCTGGTCGTCGCCCTCGAAGGCCTCGTGGAAGGTCCGCTGGCTGGCGGCCTCGAGCTGGTAGTCCAGCTCCTCGACCACCCGGTGCTGCAGCTCGGCCACGAGGGGCTTGATGTCGATGCCGGGGATCAGCGGCGCCATGGTCCTGCCGAGACGGCTGAGCTGGCGCAGGTCGGCCTGGAGCGCGTCCCCGGCGCCGGGGTACTGCACCTTCACGGCCACGTCGTGCTCGACCCCGTCGGCGGTGAGCCACCGGCCGCGGTGCACCTGCCCGATCGAGGCGGCCGCGGTGGGGCCGCCGTCGAGCCAGACCAGGCGCGCCTGCCAGTCCGCCCCGAGGTCGCGGGCGAGGACGTCGCGCACCGTCGCGGTCGGCATCGGGGGAGCGGCGTCCTGCAGCTTGGTCAGCTGGTCCCGGTAGGGACCGGCCAGCTCCTCGGGCAGCGCGGCCTCCAGCACCGAGAGGGCCTGGCCGAACTTCATCGCCCCGCCCTTGAGCTCCCCCAGGGTGCGGAAGACCTGCTCGGCGGTGCGCTGCTGGATCTCGGTCATGACGGCCTCGGCCGGCTTGCCGCCCAGTCGTTTGCCCAGCCCGACGGCCTGGCGACCGGCGTACCCCAGGGGCAGGCCGGCCAGCCTCGCGGTGCGCGCCATCGCCTTGCGGGGCATCTCGGTCACGTCCACATCATCTCCGACCGCCCAAGACCGCTCCGGGTGACGCGTCGCCGTGGGATCACGCGTCGCGCGGGGACGGTGCTCCCGTCCGCATGACGTCCCAGCAGGTCTCGACAGATCACGACGTTGTGCAGGGAATGCGCTCCCATGGCCTGCAGAACGTCGTGCTCCGTGCGGTCGTGTGAGGTCAGGCCGGGAAGGCGACGCCGGTGTTGGCGTGGCAGCGGTAGCCGAACGGGTTCTTGTGCAGGTACTGCTGGTGCACGTCCTCGGCGTAGTAGTAGGGCGTGTCCTCGGCGGAGCGGATCTCGGTGGTGATCGAGCCCAGCCCCCGGCGGGCCAGCTCGGCGCCGTACACCTCGGTCAGCTCGCGGGCGACGGCCTCCTGCTGCGGGGTGGTCCAGTAGATCGCCGAGCGGTACTGCGTGCCCACGTCGTTGCCCTGGCGCATGCCCTGGGTGGGGTCGTGCACCTCGAAGAAGCGCTTCACGAGGTCGGCGTAGGACACGACGGCGGGGTCGAAGACGACGCGCACGGCCTCGGTGTGGTTGGTCCGGCCCGAGCACACCTCCTCGTACGACGGGTGGGGGGTCGTGCCGCCGGCGTACCCGACCGACGTGGACCACACGCCGGGCACCTGCCAGTAGATCTCCTCGGCCCCCCAGAAGCAGCCGAGCCCGAACACCGCCACCTCGTGGCCGGCCGGTGCGGTGTCGGTGACCAGCGGCGCGTCGAGGACGGCGTGCCGCTCCGAGAGGTGCCAGGGGCGCTCGCTGCGGCCCGGCAGCGTCTGCTCGGGGGCGACGAGGGCGGTCTGCTTGCGGCCGAGGAACACGGTGACTCCTTGCGACGAGGGGCGTGGGGGACGAGCGGACGGGGCCGGTGTGAGGCCCTCGACGTTTGCAACAACGCTGCTCCGAGCATGTTCCCCAGGACCAAGAAAACCCGCCGGACCGAGTCGTCCGTCGGGCCACGAGACCGCTCGGGAGGCTCGATCGTGGGGATGTTGCGTCGTCGGGGGCCGATGCGCCCGGAGCCCGACCTACCGTTGTCCACCTTCCAGGCGCGCCGGCTCTACCGGCTGGTGGCCGAGGCGTTCGGAGAGGCCGGCCTGGTCGTGGAGGTGCTCGGCGACCACGTCGTCGACGAGCGCGGCCGCGCCCACGGGCTGCGAGACCTCGCCGCCGCCTGCGCCACCGAGCCGCCCGCCGCCTGGCCGGAGGTCGTACGCCGGCACGTGCACGCCGCGGTGTCCCCGGCGCCCACGCTGGCCGACCTCGACGACGCGACCCTGGAGGCCTCCTGCGTCCTGCGGCTGCTGCCCGCCGCGGCGCTGCCGCCCGACTGGGACCCGGCCGCCGAGCGGGTCACCGCGGACCTCGTCTCCGTGGTGGCGATCGACCTCGGGGACCAGGCGCTGATGCCCCCGGCCGACGCGCTGCGCGAGCGTGCACCCCTGCTGCCCTGGCGCGAGCGGGCCGCCGACAACCTGCGCCACCTGGCCGACCACCTGCCCCTGCACCACGAGGGGGTCGCCCCCCAGGGCGCGCCGGACGACGGGTTCGACGTGGTCGTGGGGGAGTCCGGCCTGGTCGCGAGCCTCGCGCTCGACCTCGACGCGCTCCTGGACCGGCTGGGGCTGGCCGACCGCGGGCGAGGGGTGCTGGTGGGCGCGCCGTACCGGCACCAGCTGGCGCTGCGGGTGGTGGACGGGCCGGGTGCGGCGACCGCGCTGGGGCACCTGGTCGACTACACCCGCAGCACCTACGCCGTCGCTCCCGGGCCGGTCACGCCGCTCGTCCACTGGGTGCACGAGGGCCTGTGGCGGCCGACGTCGTCGGCGCCTCCCCAGGACCCCCCGCTGGCCCGGGCCGCGGAGCAGACCAGGGGCGGTCGCGTCGCCACCGAGCGCCTCCACCCCGAGGTCGCCGCGGCGCTCGGTATCTGAGACTCTCGACCGGTGAGCGAGCACCCTGCGCAGCAGCCCGACTGGTCCGACGCCGGCTTCGAGACCCGCGCCATCCACGCGGGCTACGAGCCCGACCCCAGCACCGGCGCCGTGATCCCGCCCATCTACGCCACCTCGACCTACAAGCAGGACGGCGTCGGCGGGCTGCGCGGCGGGTACGAGTACTCCCGCTCCGCCAACCCCACCCGCACCGCGCTCGAGGGCGCGCTCGCCGCGGTCGAGGGCGGCACCCACGGCTTCGCCTTCGCCAGCGGCCTGGCCGCCGAGGACACGCTGGTCCGCGCGCTGTGCGGCCCCGGCCAGCACGCCGTGATCCCCGACGACGCCTACGGCGGCACCTTCCGCCTCTTCGACAAGGTGGAGCAGGTCTGGGGCCTGGTCCACAGCCCCGCCGCGGTCTCCGACGTCGACGCGGTCCGCGCGGCCATCCGCCCCGGCGAGACCCGGCTGGTCTGGGTCGAGACCCCGACCAACCCGCTGCTGGGCATCGGTGACATCGAGGCGCTCGCCGCGGTCGCCCACGACGCGGGCGCGTTGCTGGTCGTCGACAACACCTTCGCCTCGCCGTACCTCCAGCAGCCGCTGTCCCTCGGCGCCGACGTCGTCGTGCACTCCACCACCAAGTACGTCGGGGGGCACTCCGACGTCGTCGGCGGCGCCCTCGTGGTGCGCGACGACGACCTGGCCGACCGGATCCGCTTCCACCAGAACGCCATGGGCGCGGTGGCCGGCCCGTTCGACGCCTGGCTGACCCTGCGCGGGCTCAAGACCCTCGCGGTGCGGATGGACCGGCACTGCGACAACGCCGAGCGGATCGTGGCCCACCTGCTCGAGCACCCGGCCGTGGAGCAGGTCATCTACCCCGGCCTGCCCGAGCACCCCGGCCACGAGGTGGCGGCACGCCAGATGAAGCGCTTCGGCGGCATGGTCTCCTTCCGCGTCAAGGGCGGTGAGGCCGCGGCCCTGGCCGTCTGCGAGCGCACCCACGTCTTCACCCTGGGGGAGTCCCTCGGCGGCGTGGAGTCCCTCATCGAGCACCCCGGTCGGATGACCCACGCGAGCGTGGCCGGCACCGACCTGGAGGTCCCCGCCGACCTGGTCCGGCTCAGCGTCGGCATCGAGTCGGTCGAGGACCTCGTGGCCGACCTGGACCAGGCGCTCTCCTCGGCCCTGTCGCGCTGAGGGGTGGGGGAGCGGTGCTCTAGGTTGAGGCGATGAGCGACGAGCAGCCGCCGCCGGGGACGCCCGGGCCGCCCGACGGCACCCGCAGCGGGAACGGGCCCGACCGCCCCGGTGCCCCCGACCCCGAGCGGATCCGGTTGGGTGAGCGCCGTCGACTGCGCCGCGAGCGCTCCGAGAGTGAGGCCGAGGGTCTCGCACAGCGGCTGTTCTCCCAGTGGTCGGCGCTGCGGGACGAGCGCGAGCGCCAGCTGGCCCCGCCCCAGGTCGTGGCGGTGAGCTCGATGACCCGCTCGCCGGTGCCGGTCGGTTACGACCTGGCCGCGGCGTGGGCGTGGCGCTTCCTGGTGATCGTGGGAGCCCTGGCCGTGGTGGGCTGGGTCCTGGGCTACCTCGTCGTGATCGTGGTCCCGGTGGTCGTCTCGCTGCTGATCACCGCCCTGGCGGTGCCGCTGGTCGACCGACTGTCGGGCTGGGGCGTGCCGCGGGGCCTGGCGGCGCTGCTCACGGTCGCGACCGGCATGGCCGCGGTGGTGGCGCTGCTGACCTTCGTGGGCCAGCAGGTGGCCGGCGGCGCGAGCGACCTGGCCGACTCCACCGTCGCCGGTCTCGGCGAGATCCGGCAGTGGCTCCAGGAGGGGCCGCTGCACGCCACGGACAGCCAGATCGACGGCTACATCGACCAGGCGCAGAAGGCCATCGCCGAGCGGTCCGACGAGGCCGAGATCCTCTCCCGGGTCACCGAGCTCGGGACGACGCTGACCCACGTCTTCGCCGGCTTCTTCATCGTGCTCTTCTCCACCTACTTCTTCATGGCCGACGGCTCCCGCATCTGGTCGTGGATCGTGCGGTTGTCGCCGCGCTCGGCGCGGGCGCGCTTCGACTCCTCCGGGCGGGTCGCCTGGATCTCGCTGCGCCAGTTCGTCCGGGCCACGGTGATCGTCGCGCTCGTCGACGCCATCGGCATCTCCATCTGGGCCGCGGTCCTGGGCCTGCCCTTCGTGGCCGCGATCGGTGTCCTGGTCTTCCTCGGCGCCTTCGTCCCGATGGTGGGTGCCACGGTCGCCGGCACCGTCGCGATCCTGGTCGCGCTGGTCGACCAGGGGCCGTGGGCGGCCCTGCTGATGCTGATCGGCGTCATCGTGGTCCAACAGGTCGAGGGCCACGTGCTGCAGCCCTTCCTCATGGGCCGCTGGGTCTCGGTGCACCCGCTCGGCGTGATCGTCGCGATCGCGGTGGGCGTGCTGGTCGCCGGCATCGTCGGTGCGCTGGTGGCGGTCCCGCTGGCGGCCGCGGTCAACGCCGTGGGGCAGCACCTGGCGGCGTACACCGATCCGGGCGACGACCCCGTCGAGGAGCTGGACGAGGACTACGTCGAGACCGGAGGAGCGCCGGCCGACCCGACCCGTGGCGAGGACGACTCCGCATGAGCCGGGTGGGGCTCGCCGAGATCGAGGCCGCGCGGCTGCTCCTGGAGGGCATCGCGGTGCGCACCCCGATGGAGGAGTCGCGCTGGCTCTCCGCCGTGGCCGGCGGCGAGGTGCGGATCAAGGCCGAGAACCTCCAGCGCACCGGCTCCTTCAAGGCGCGCGGCGCCTACGTCCGGCTCTCCCGGCTCAGTGAGGCCGAGCGCGCGCGGGGCGTCGTCGCGGCCAGCGCCGGCAACCACGCCCAGGGCGTGGCGCTGGCCGCCCAGCTCGTCGGCACCCGCGCCACCGTCTTCATGCCGGAGGGCGCGCCGATCCCGAAGGAGCGCGCCACCCGCGGGTACGGCGCCGAGGTGGTCTTCACCGGCACCTACCTCGAGGACGCGCTGGTCGCGGCCCGGGAGTTCTCCGAGCGCACCGGGGCGGTGTTCATCCACCCCTTCGACCACGAGGACGTGATCGCCGGCCAGGGCACCGTCGGGCTGGAGATCCTCGAGCAGCTCCCCGAGGTGGCCAGCGTCGTGGTGCCGACCGGCGGCGGCGGGCTGCTGGCGGGCGTGGCGCTGGCGGTGAAGGCGGTCCGCCCCGACGTACGCGTCGTCGGCGTGCAGGCCAAGGACGCCGCGGCCTACCCCGGGTCGCTGGAGGCCGGGCGGCCCACCCCGCTGGAGCAGATGCGCACGATGGCCGACGGCATCGCGGTGGGGGGCCCCGGCGACCTGACGTTCGCGGCGGTGCGCGACCACGTGGACGACGTCGTGACCGTCTCGGAGGACTCCCTGGCCCGGGCGGTGCTGGCGCTGGCCGAGCGCGCCAAACTGGTCTCCGAGCCGGCGGGCGCGGCCGCGGTGGCTGCGCTGCTGGATGACCCCAGCCGCTTCCCGACGCCGTGCGTGGCCGTCATCTCGGGCGGGAACATCGACCCGTTGTTGTTGGGCAAGGTGATCCGTCACGGCATGGCGGCCGCGGGCCGTTACCTCAACCTGCACGTCACCATCCCCGACGTCCCCGGCGGTCTGGCGCGGCTGCTCGCGGTCGTCGGTGACTCCGGCGCCAACGTCCTCGAGGTCGCCCACGAGCGGATCTCGCCGTTGCTGTCCGTCGACGAGGTCGACGTCATGCTGCAGCTGGAGACCCGGGGGGCCGAGCACTCCGACGCCGTGCTCTCCGCCCTGCGCGCGCAGGGGTACCGGGTGCTGGAGTGAGGGCGGTTTCACCACCCGGGTGGTGAACATGGCGCTGGTCGATCGGAAGTCCGGTCGACCAGCGCCAGTTTCATGAGACAAGCAGGGCAGTTTCACCACCCGGGTGGTGAAACTGCCGCCGGGCTCACCCCGTGTAGGGCTCCGCGTCGAGGACCACGACCTGCAGCGTCTTGCCGTTGGGCGCCTCGTAGGACACGGTGTCGCCGCGCTTGGCGCCGTTGATGGCCGCGCCGAGCGGGGACTGCGGGCTGTAGACGGTCAGGCCCTCGGGCTCGATCTCGCGTGCGCCGAGCAGGAACGTCTCGGCTTCGTCGTCGTCGTCGCCCACGAACTTGTAGGTCACCTTCATGCCGGGCTCGACGACCCCGTCGTCGGGGGGCGTCTCGCCGACCTCGGCGCGGCGCAGCATGTCCTCGAGCTGGCGGATGCGCCCCTCGATGCGGCCCTGCTCCTCACGAGCGGCGTGGTAGCCGCCGTTCTCCTTCAGGTCGCCCTCGTCGCGGGCCGCGCTGATGCGCTCGATGACCTCCTGGCGCACGGGGCCCTTGAGGTCCTCCAGCTCGGCGACCAGCTTGTCGTGGGCCGCCTGGGTGAGCCAGATCTTCTCCTGCTGCGGGGACTGCGTCATTGGGGAACTCCTGCCATGGAGCCGCGGGACCCCGCTCCGCCTCTCGCGGTGCGGCCCGCCGGCCCGTCTCGTCACTTCTCGTCACTGTCGGGTGCGAACTGTCTCGACCGCCTCCGGTCGGCTGCGAATGGCCGTACGACGGAGGTCGCGGGCCGTTTCGCGAAGCAGCCCTGCGGGACGGTCGATCGCGTCACTGTAGCAACGACCAGGCCCTCGCGCAGGTCCCTCCGCACACCCTCCGGGGTGGGGGTGCGCCGGGGCGCACCCGCGGACTGCCCGGTCGGGGCCCGTCGCGGGGGCAGTCGGTCAGCGGGGGCGCTGCTGCCCCTCCGCGGTGCAGCCGACCTTCTCCACGGCGGTGGCCCGCCGCTCGGTGCGGATCGGGACGCTCAGCCGCCCCGAGGACTCGGGGGTGAAGACGGCCTCACCGACCGCGCTCTTGTCCTCGGCCAGGGCCCGCAGCACGCACTGCACGTCGGCGGCCCGGTCGCTGAGCTGCACCTGCACGTCGGCCACGACCTCGTGCTCGTCGGTGACGGTGAAGCCGACCAGCTCCGAGCGCGCCTCGGGGGTCGCGTGGCTCCAGGCGGCCCACGCGACCAGCAGGCCGGCCACGGCTGCGAGCACGACGGTCAGGAGCACGGCCGTACGACGCCGCCAGGGCGAGGGGGCGCCGTACCGCTGCGCCATGAGGTCCTGCGAGGTCACCCCCCGATGGTCCCATCCTCGCGGTCGGCGCTCGCGGGCGCCCTCCTACGATGGAGGGCATGTCGCAGGAGCCCCAGGACAGGCCGTACGCCGGTCTGCGTCTGATGCACGTCCACGCCCACCCCGACGACGAGTCGAGCAAAGGTGCCGCCTCCACCGCCCGCTACGTCGCCGAGGGCGCCGAGGTGCACGTGGTGACCTGCACCGGTGGGGAGCGGGGGTCGATCCTCAACCCGAAGATGGACCGCCCCGAGATCCTGGCCAACATCACCGAGGTGCGCCGCCAGGAGATGGAGCGCGCCCGCGACATCCTGGGCATCACCCAGCACTGGCTCGGGTTCGTCGACTCCGGCTGGCCCGACGGCGACCCGAAGCCGCCGCTGCCCGAGGGCTGCTTCGGGCTGGCGCCGCTGGAGGAGTCGGTCGAGGCGCTGGTGCGGATCGTGCGCGCCGTGCGGCCGCACGTGATGACGACGTACGACGAGCGCGGCGGCTACCCGCACCCCGACCACATCCGCTGCCACGAGGTGTCCGTCGCCGCCTTCGAGGCCGCCGGTGACCCCGCCCGGTTCCCGGAGGCGGGGGAGCCCTGGCAGCCCGCGAAGCTCTACTACCACCACTCCTTCAACCGGCCGCGGATGCAGGCGCTGCACGACGCCATGCAGGAGCACGGGCTGGAGTCGCCGTGGGAGGAGCGGCTCAAGGACTGGAAGCCCGAGCCGGAGTGGGACGCCCGGATCACCACCCGGGTGGTGTGCGACCGCTGGTTCGGCGTGCGCGACCAGGCGCTGCTGGCCCACGCCACCCAGATCGACCCCGACGGCTTCTGGTTCGCCATCCCGCGCGAGCTGCAGGCCGAGGTGTGGCCCACCGAGGACTACGAGCTCGTCACGAGCCACGTCGAGGCGCCCACGCCCGAGGACGACCTCTTCGCGGGGCTGCTGGACCACCCTGACGCCGCCGGTGGGAGGATCTGAGCATGCTGCTCGACGTCGTGCACTCGGTCCTTCCCCTCGTCCTCGGGCTCGTCGACGAGGTCCCGGAGGCCGAGGACGTCAAGGCCGGCTCGATCGCCTTCGTCATCTTCATCGCCGGCTTCGTGGCGCTCGGCCTGCTCGGCTGGAGCCTGGTGCGTCACCTGCGCAAGGTCGAGGACGCCCGCGAGCGCGGGGTCTTCGGCGACCAGCCGGGGGCGTCCGAGCCCACCGACGGCGACACCCGCACCACCGACTGACGCACACGGGCTCCGCACCGCCCGGACCAGGGTTCGAGCCGGCGCGGGTGGCCCGCGCACGGACGGCGGGTCGGGGGCTCAGCCCTGGGCGCCACCGGACTGCTCGGCCTGGGCGGCGACCTGGGCGCGCACGTCGTTCATGTCCAGCCCCTTGACCGCGCCGATCAGCTGGTCGAGGCCCGCCGGCGGCAGCGCCCCGGGCTGGGCGAAGACCAGGATGCCCTCGCGGAAGGCCATCAGCGTCGGGATCGAGGAGATGCCCGCCGCCGAGGCGAGCTCCTGCTGCTCCTCGGTGTTCACCGACCCGAACGTGACGTCGGGGTGGGACTCGCTGGCTGCTTCGTACGTCGGGGCGAACTGCTGGCACGGGCCGCACCAGCTGGCCCAGAAGTCGACGAACAGGATGTCGTCGTCCTTCACGTGGGACTCGAAGTTCTCGGTGGTCAGCTCGATCGTGGCCATGTCACCACCGTAGCCCGCGGTCCTGAGCCGCGACCGTGGTCGGTCAGTCCTTGTCGCGGCCCTTGGACTTGTCCTTGCTCTTGCCCTTGCCCTTGCTCTTGCCGGGGGAGAGGACGCTGGGGTCGGTGACCACGGGGGAGAGCTGCTCGTCGTCCGAGTCGCCGTCCGAGTCGTCCGAGTCGCCCGGGTCCTCGCTGGTGTCGTCGTCCTGGTCGTCCCCCGGTGACCCCTCCTGGTCGGTGGGGTCGGTGGGGTCGGTGGGGTCGGTGGGGTCGGTGAGGTCGGTGGGGGTGCTGCCCTGCTGGACCGGCTCGGTGGGCGTTGGTTCGGGAGCGGTGCCGCCGGCGGCGAGGCCGGCCACCACGACCAGCAGGACCAGCCCGGCGACCGCGCCGGCGACGCCGCGCTGGTGCGGCTCCAGGCCACGCCAGGTGGCCAGCACCCGGCCGGGTGTCCGGGCGAGGGCGTCCCCCGCGCGGTCGACGGCGGGGATCCGTCCGCCTGCGGGAGCGGAGGCACCGGCAGGAACCGCGGCAGCGGCAGCCGCGGGGGCGGCGGCCGCGGTGAGCGGCGCCGTGGCCACGGGCGCGGTGAGGAGCGCGGTGCGGGCGGCCCCGGCCTCGGGCGCGCCCTCGGCGAGCAGCCGGGCGACCTCCGCGGCCTCCGGGCGGTCGGCCGGGTCGGAGGCGGTCATGGCGGTGAGCAGCGTGACCCAGCCCTCGCCGAGGGTGTCGGGGACCTCGGGGTCGCGCTGCAGACGGGCCAGCGCCGCCTCGGTGGGACTGCCGGGGAAGGCACGGGTGCCGGTCAGCGACTCCAGCAGCACCAGGCCCAGGGAGTAGGTGTCGGCGGCCCCGGTGACGTCCTCGCCGCGGACCTGCTCGGGGGCGAGGTAGGCGGCGGTGCCGATGGCGGTGCCGGTGCGGGTGTGGCGTGCGGTGTCGCCGAGCAGCCGTGCGATGCCGAAGTCGGCCAGCTTGACCCGGCCGTCGTGGCTGAGCAGGACGTTCCCGGGCTTGACGTCGCGGTGCACGACCCCGCGCTCGTGGGCGTAGGCCAGGCCGGCCGCGAGCTGGGCCCCGACGGAGGCCGCGTCCTCGGGCGGGAGCGGCCCGGCGCGCAGGGCGTCGTCGAGCGAGCGGCCCTCGACCAGCTCCATGACGAGGAAGGGGCGGTCGTCGTCCTCCCCGATGCCGGCGTCGAGCACCGTCACGAGGTTGCGGTGCGAGAGCCTGGCCAGCGTGCGTGCCTCGGCCACGAACCGGTGCCGGGCGGTCTCGTCGCCGGCCACGTCGCGCAGCACCTTGACCGCGACGCTGCGCTCCAGCGTGCTGTCGGTGGCGCGGTGCACGTCGGCCATGCCGCCGGAGCCCAGGAGGCCCTCGAGGACGTAGCGGTCACGCAGGGTGGCGCTCACCAGGGGACTCCTCGGTCGTTGTGTCGTGGGGGACCTGAGGCCTCTACCCGCCCCCGCGCCCCTTCACACACCGACCTCGTCACACGCGAGCCGGGCAGGGTCGCGCTCGTGTGGCTCAGCGCGGCGCATGGAGCGCGCTGAGCCACACGAGAGGGGCCCCCGACGTACGTCGGCCCCGGGACCTGAGACCGGTCCCGGGGCCGACGATGGGCGCCGCGGTGGAACGGCGGCCCCGGCTCAGGTCCGGGGGCCGCCGTACCGGGGTGTCACTGGGCGGTGACGGGAGCGCCGTTGAGCGTGAAGACGCCGCCCGGGGTGTTGAAGGCGTTCGGCCCGTCGGGCGCGGTGTTGCCGGTGACGACCAGGTTCGTCGCGGTGATGGTGCCGGTGGAGGAGTTCCACAGGCCGCCGCCCTCCTTGGCCGCGTCGTTGCCGGTCACGGTCCCGCCGTCCCAGGTGACGGTGGCGGTGCCGGTCACGTGCAGGCCACCACCGTTGCCCGGGGCGGCACCGGTGCCGTTGCCGGTCATGTCGACGTCGGTGATCAGCAGCGTGCCGACGTTGGACTCCACGGCGCCACCGGCGCGGGAGGAGGAGTTCGCGTCGAAGGAGGTGTCGTCGATGGTCAGCATGGCCGGGTTGGTGCCCTCGCCGTTGTTCAGCACGCCGCCGCCGGAGCCGCTGGTGCCGGTCGCGGTGTTGCCGTCGATCCGCGAGCCGGAGATGGTCATGACGCCGTCGTTGTAGACGCCGCCACCACCCTGGGTGGCGTCGTCACCGGTGGCGGTGTTGTCCTCCACCACGGTGTCGGTGATGGAGAAGGTGCCGCCGGCCGAGTTCCACAGCCCGCCGCCCTCGACCGCGGTGTTGCCGGTGACGGTGCTCTGCGAGACGTCGACGGTGCCGACACCGGTGAGGTGCAGGCCGCCGCCGTTGCCGGGCGCCGCCCCCGCGTCGTTGCCGAGCAGGTCGGTGCGGAAGACCTCGGTCGAGCCGGTGTTGGCCTCGATGCCGCCGCCGGCGCGCTGGGCGTCGTTGCCGTCGAGCACGCTGCGGCGTACGACGAGCGAGCCTCCCTTGGCGAGGATGCCGCCGCCGGAACCGGCCGCGCCCGTGGCGCTGTTGTCGGTCAGCTCGGAGCCGAGGACCTCGGTGGTGCCGCCGTCGGAGTAGACCGCCCCGCCACCCTGGTCGGCCTCGGCACCCGAGGCGCTGTTGCCCGCCAACGAGGAGCCGCGCACGGTCAGTGTGCCGCCCGAGGAGTTCCACAGGCCGCCGCCCTCGACGGCGGTGTTGTCGGTGACGGTGCTCTGCGAGACGTCGACGGTGCCGGCTCCGGTGAGGTGCAGGCCGCCGCCGTTGCCGGGCGCCTGGCCCGCGTCGTTGCCGCTCAGCTCGACGCCGTCCAGCGTGGTCGTGCCGACGTTGGCCTCGATCCCGCCCCCGGCGCGGTTGGCGGTGTTGCCGCTGAGCGTCGAGCGCTCGACGCTCAGGGTGCCGAGGTTGTTGAGGATGCCGCCGCCGGAGCCGGCGGTGCCGGTGGCGCGGTTGCCCTCGAGCGAGGACCGGGTCACGGTCAGCGCACCGCCGTCGTTGTAGAGCGCACCGCCGCCCTGGTCGGCCGCCACGCCCTCCGCGACGTTGTCCATCAGCACGGTGCGGTCCACGGTGAACGTGCCGGTGGCGGAGCTCCACAGCCCGCCGCCCTCGGCGGAGGCGGTGTTGTCGGCGACCCAGCTGCTCTGGACCGACACCGTGCCGGTGCCGGTGAGGTGGAGCCCGCCGCCGTTGCCCGGCTCGGCGCCGGTGGCGTTCTCGATGACGCGGGTCTCGATCAGGGTGGTCTCGCCCTCGACGGCCTCGATGGCGCCGCCGGCCCGGGTCGCGCTGTTGCCGCGCAGCACCGAGCCGGAGACCAGCAGGGTGCCGGCCTCGTTGGCGATGGCACCGCCCGAGGCGCCGGTGCCCTCGGCGACCGAGGCGCGGATCGTGGTGCCGCGCAGCACGACCTCGCCGGCGCTGCGGATCGCGCCGCCGTTCTCGCCGGTCGGGGCCGCACCCTTGACCAGGCGGGCCTGCTTGAGCACGAGACGACCGCCGTCGGCGACGTCGAAGATGCGGCTCGCACCGCGGGCGTCGATGCGGTGGGCCCGGGCGTTGACCACGATGTCGCCGGTGACGTCGAGCTGGCCGCCGCGCAGCCGCACGTGGTCACGGACCTTGATCCGGGTCAGGCCCGTCGAGGCGTTGGCCTGCTCGACGGCGTCGCGCAGGTCGCTCTCGGAGTCGACCTTGACCTTGCGGGCACCGGCGCGGGCCGCGGTGGCCCCGGCTGTGGCACCGGCGCTGGAGCCGGTGGCCGCGTCGGCCGTGGTGACGTCGGCAGCGGAGGCGGGGAGGGTCAGCCCGGTCCCGGCGCCGAACGCCAGGAGGGCCGCTGCGGCGCCACCGGTGACCCGGGAGCGCCTGCGGGAGGGAGCAGTCATGTCGTGATGGCCCTTCAGTCGGCGGCCGGGCGGTCCGGCCACGGGCGAGGACGCGGACGGTCCTCGTGAGTGGGTACGGCGCCGGGTCGGTGCGCGTTCACCGCCGATCGGGATCCGTCGCGATCCGGTCCTTCCGGGTGAGCGACCCATCCGGTCCCACGCGCGGTTCCGAAGGCAGGGCAGAGCCCCCTGCGAGAGGACCCCCGGTGACCGAGACCCCCGCGGCCACGACGACCACCCGGCCGGCCGCGTCCCAGGTGCCGGCCGGTCTGCGCGACGAGGACGAGGTGCACGCGGCGTACCTGCTCTACGGCCCGCAGATCTACCGCTTCGTGCTGCGCGGGCTCGACGACGCGGGAGCCGCGCAGGACGTCACCCAGGAGACCTTCCTCAAGGCGTGGCGGCGCGCCGACCTCTTCGACCCCACGCTGTCGTCGCTGCGCAGCTGGCTCTTCGGCATCGCCCGGCACGCGATGATCGACCACGCGCGCGCGGCCTCGGTCCGGCCGTGGCAGAGCCGGCTGGTCGACCCGCCGACGGCGCAGGTCGCAGGGGAGACGGTGCCCGACCCGACGGAGCGACTGGTGGGAGCATGGGTGGTGGAGGAGGCGCTGCGCCGCATCTCCGAGCACCACCGCGTGGCCATCGTCGAGACCCACCTGCGCGAACGGCCCCACGACGAGGTCGCCGCCGAGCTGGGGGTCCCGGTCGGGACGCTGCGCAGCCGGGTGTTCTACGGGCTGAAGGCGCTGCGGACCGCGATGGACGAGATGGGGGTCGACCGATGACCGGACCCGACGACGCGCACCAGCGTCTGCGTGAGCTGCTGGGGGTGCACGCCCTCGGGCACCCCCTCGACCCGACCGACGAGACGGTGCTGCGGGCACACCTGGACGGCTGCCCGGGCTGCCGGGCCGAGCTGGAGGAGCTGGTCCCGCTGCGGGGGGCTCTCGCCGACGTCGACCCGACCCGCCTGGCGTCGCCGGCCTCTCCGCCCCCGGGGCTGGGACGCGAGGTGCGCGAGGCCGTCGCCGCCGAGCGCAGGCTCCAGGAGCGCGACGTGCTCGCGCGGCGTCGGGACAGCCGGCTGCAGCGGCGTACCCGGTGGGTCCAGGGGATCTCGGCCGCGGCCATGGTCACCGTCCTGGTCGGCACCGGGGGCGTGCTCCTCGGGCGCGCCTCGGTACCCGAGCCGCCCGCGGTGCCCTACGAGACCGTGTCGCTGGAGGTCGTGGGCGACCCGGACGTCACCGTCGCCGAGGCCGGCCTGGTGCCGCACACCTGGGGCGTGGAGCTGCGGTTCCGCGGGGCGGGCTTCGAGGAGGGCGCGGTCTACCGGGCTGCCTTCGTCGACGCCGACGGCACCCGGACGCCCGCGGGGGAGTTCCTCGGGACCGGCGCCGAGGAGATGATCTGCAACCTGCAGTCGGCCCTGCTGCGTGACGCCGCCACCGCCGTGGTCGTCACCGACGACGCGGGGGAGACGGTCCTCAGCGCTGCGCTCTGAGCCGGCGGGTGGGATCGCGTCGGTCGGAGGGAAGGTCTGACTGATGTCAGTCAGACCTTGCGCTGCGCGGTCGAACCTTCGACCGCCATCCGACAGGTCTGACTGACATCAGTCGAACCTTCAGCAGAACCGCAGCCGCGGCGGGCCCGTCAGGCGATGGCGAGGGCGAGCTCGGCGACGACGTGGGTACGCCGGTCGCGCCGGTCGACGTGCCAGTGCTGGCAGACCTCGCTGACGATCATCAGGCCCCGGCCGTGGTCGGAGTCGGCGTCGGCCTCGACGGCCTCGACGGTGCCGGTGCGGCCACCGTCGCAGACCTCGAGGACGAGGCGCTCGGGCTCCAGCGACCAGGAGACCTCGACGTGCCCCGTGGGAGTCGGACGGCCGTGGCGCACGGCGTTGGAGACCAGCTCGCTGAGCACGAGTGTCGCGTCGTAGACGACCGAGTCGCCGACGCCCTCGCGCTCGAGCAGGTCGCGCAGCCCGTGCCGGGCGACCGCGACGCTGGCGGGCTCGTGGGCCAGCCGGTGTGTCTCGTGCATGTGGACTCCCCTCTCCGACCAGCCGTATACCCAGGACTCAGCCCGCGGACACGTCGCCGGTCGAGGGAGTGCTGCTCGCGACGTCGACACCGGCCCGTGCCCACACGTCGTCGAGGGCCTCGTGGAAGACCGGCAACCAGCGCGCGGCGTCCAGGACGACGGAGACGTGACCGCCCGGCGCGGAGAAGACCCGGGCGCCCGGGACCGCCGCGGCGAGCTTGTGCTGGCGGCGGGTGGGGATCGCGTGGTCCTTCTCGGTCACCACCACGGCGGTGGGGACGTCGACCTCGCCGATCCACGGCGCGGAGTCGAAGTGCCCGACGGCGCTGACCACCTCGGGGTAGGCCCAGCCCGAGGTGCTGCGCACCTGCGCCAGCCCCCAGCTGGTCAGGTCGGTCAGGTGCACGTCGGGGGTGAGCGGCAGGCTCTGGGCGAGTTGCTCGACGCGGGCCGCGGCATGGCGGGAGACCGGGTTCATCGTGGCGGCCAGCACGGGGAAGAACAGCCGCTCGTGCACCGTCCCCTGGCCGTTGCGCGAGGTCGAGGCCAGCACCAGCCCGGCGACCCGGTCGGGGTGGCGGTGCCAGGTCTCCTGCGCGACGAACCCGCCCAGGGAGTAGCCGGCGAACACGGCCCGGTCGATGCCCAGGGCGTCGAGCACGGCCACCGCGTCGTCGGCGCAGTCCTCGATGCGGAACCGCTCGGACACGATGCCCCGCCCGTGCCAGCGCTGGTCGAAGGCGACGACCCGGTAGCGGTCGCCGAGGGCGCCCAGCACCGGGAACCAGTTGAGGTACGCCGTGCAGGCCAGCCCGTGCAGCAGGACGACGACCGGCGCGTCGGGCGTGGGGCCGGGGACGTCCACGACGAACGTGCTGCCGCGGCCGGCCAGCCGCACGGTGCGGCCGGCGGGGACCGTCCCGGTCGGCGGCTCGGGCATCAGCCGGCGACCCAGGGCCCCGGCCGCGAGCCTCGGGACCACCAGGCCCGAGCGGACGGCCAGGCGGGTGACCGCCCAGGTGGCGTCGCTGCCGACCTTCACCGCACGGGTGAAGGGCCGGTGGAAGAGGGGGTGGGTCATCGCGGGGTCTCCTCACGGACGGTCGCCAGCAGCTCGTCGAGCGCCGGCCGGAGCTCGGCTGCCAGCTCGTCGAGGTCGGGCAGCAGGTCGGGACAGGCCAGCAGGGTGAAGTTCATCCGGTCGACGTAGGACCAGACCGTCACGTTGAGCCCGATCCCCTCGAGGATCGGCCCGACGCTGAAGATGTCGGTCATGGGGGTGCCGTCGATGGTGACCGGGGCCCGGGGGCCGGGGACGTTGGAGACCACGACGTTGACCGGCGAGGGGTGCCACCGCGCGGCACGGAGCCAGGAGTAGAGCCGCATCACGACCGTGGCCGGGCCCGGTGGGGAGAACTCCAGCCACGCGCGCAGCATCTCCGCGCCCAGCGTCTGCTGGACCCGCTTGGCCTCGACGGTGGTGCGGTGCACGCGGTGCAGCCGGGCCACCGGATCGGCCTGGTCGGTGCCCAGCACGGTGAAGAAGTTCGACACCAGGTTGCCGCGCAGCCGGGGGGCCTGGCCGGTGGGCTCGGTCGAGACCGGCACCGCGCAGGTGAGGGTGCGCTCGGGCAGCGCGTCGCGCGCCAGCAGGTAGCGGCGCAGGGCGCCCCCGACCACGCACAGCACGACGTCGTTGAGGGTCACCCCGTGCGCGGACTTGACCGCCTTCAGCTCCGCCAGCGGCAGGGACAGGGTCGAGAAGGAGCGGCGCGGCGTCAGCGCGGAGTTGAACGGCGTGGACGGGGTGTCCAGCACGGGACGGGGTACGTCGGTGTCGTCGGGCCGCTCCCGGCGTACCAGCCGGACCAGCGCCGCGACGGTGCGCGCCAGCAGCCCCGGCAGCTGCACCGCCCGGGCGATCCCGTCGCGCAGCCCGAGCCAGGCCAGCTCGCGCGGCGGCGGGGTGTGGTCGTCGACCACCTGCGGCGAGGGCTGCGGGGCTCCGAGCGGGTTCTGGTCGGCGACGTTGCCGAGCATCGCGTTGGCGGCGACCCCGTCGGCGAGGGCGTGGTGGATCTTCACGACCACCGCCACCCGGCCGCCCTCGAGCCCCTCCACGAGGTGCAGCTCCCACAGGGGCACGTCGCGGTGCAGCGGGGTGCTGGCGATCCGGCCGATCACGTCGTGCAGCTCGCGCATGGTGCCGGGGTCGCGCAGACGGTGGTGGAAGCAGTGCTGGCGCGGGTCGACCGGCCGGTCCGAGACCCACACCGGGTGGTGCAGCGCCCACGGGATCGGCTGCACGCGTCGGCGCAGCGCCGGCATCGCGTCCAACCGGAGCACCAGCCAACGGCTCAAGGCGTCGAGGTCGATCGCCCCGCCGGGCGGGTCGAGCACGGCGATCTTGAGCGTGTGCATGTGCGTCGACGGGGTCTCCATGTAGAGGAACCCCGCGTCGATGCCGGTCATCCGCTCGACCACGGTCAGGAGCCTGCCAGACCCGGGCCGCCGGCGGCGGTCGGAAGCAGGCGTTTCATCACCTTGCCGGTCGCGTTGCGGGGCAGCTCGTCGAGCAGCACGACGTCGCGCGGCACCTTGTAGCCGGCCAGCTGTGCCTTCACGTGCGCCTTGAGCCCGTCGACGTCCACGCCCGCGCCCGGCCGCAGCACGACGTACGCCGCCAGCCGCTGGCCGAACGCCTCGTCCTCGACCCCGACGACCGCGCTCTCGTGCACCTCGGGGTGGGCGTCCAGGGTCTTCTCGACCTCCAACGGGTACACGTTCTCCCCGCCCGAGACGATCATGTCGTCGTCGCGGCCGACCACGAAGAGCCGACCGTCGGCGTCGAAGCGGCCGACGTCGCCGGAGACCATGTAGTCGCCGTGGAAGTCCTTGGTGGCGCCGGAGGTGTAGCCCGAGAACTGCGAGCCGGAGAGCACGCAGATGCGACCGACCTCGCCGGTGGGCACCTCGCGCAGGTCGTCGTCGAGCAACCGCACCGTCGTCCCGCGCACCGGTCGGCCGGCGGTGTCGGGGGCGACGCGCAGGTCGGCCGGCGTGGCCGTCGAGATCAGGCCCGCCTCGGTGGCGTTGTAGCTGTTGCAGATGACGTCGCCGAAGCGGTCCATGAAGGCGAGGACGGCGTCGGGGCGCATCCGCGACCCGCTGGCGGTGGCGAAGCGCAGGGAGCGGCAGGGGTAGCGCTCCAGCACGTCCTCGGGGAGGTCGATGATCCGCTCGAGCATCACGGGTACGACGGCGAGGCCCGTCGCGGCGTGCTCCTCGACCAGGGCGAGGGTCGCCTCGGGGTCGAAGCGCCGCCGGGTCACGACCGTGCAGGTCGTGGCGGCCGCCACCGCGAGCTGCCCGAAGCCCCACGCGTGGAACATCGGCGCCGCGACGACGACGCTCTCCTCGGCCCGCCACGGGATCCGGTCGAACATCGCGGCCAGTGCCGCGGCCCCGCCGTCGGCCCCGCGCCGGGCGCCCTTGGGGGTGCCGGTGGTGCCGGAGGTCAGCAGGATGACCGAGCCCCGGCGCGACGCGCGGCCGGGACGCTCGCCGGCGTGCTGCTCCACGAGGGTGTCGACCGTGGTGCGCCCGGCGAGTGCGGCGGCGTCGTCGACCCAGGCGACGACCTCGGCCACGTCGAGCCCCTCGGTCGCCACGTCCACGACGCCCTGGAACTCCTGGTCGTAGACGACCATCGCCGCCTGCTCGCGCACCAGCACGTCACGCAGCTGGGGGCCGGAGAAGGCGGTGTTGAGCAGCAGCACGTCCGAGCCCGCGCGGGTGGCGCCGGCCAGCCCGTGCACGAAGCCGCGGTGGTTGCGCGCGAGCACCGCGACCGTGCGCGGCTCCCCGCCGGTCAGCGCCAGGAGGCCGACCGCGAAGGCGTCGCAGCCGGCGTCGAGGCCGGCCCACGTGAGCGCGCCGCGCTCGTCGACCAGCGCCGTGCGTCGCGGGGCCCGCGCCGCGGCCAGGGCGATGCCCGTCGTGGCGGTCACCCCCCGGCGTACGACGGCGATCATCCGCAGGTAGCGGTCGGGTCGCACCAGCGGGACCATCCCGGCGCGCACCAGCACGCGGACCATCCAGACGACGTCGCGCACCCGCGCCACCACGGCCGCCATCAGCCCAGCACCGGGAAGCGTCGTGCGCGGGCCAGCTCGTCCAGCGCGTCCTGCATGCGTCCGCGCACCAGCTCGTCGACCTCCGCGGGGTCGGGGTCGGGGCCGAGCGCCTCCACCGGGTCGATCGGGTCCAGGACCCGGGTCGTGATCTTGGTGGGCAGCGGCAGGTTGGGCGGGAACGCACCGACCAGGCCGAAGGGGAAGCCGAAGGAGATCGGGAACAGCTTGCTGCGCATCAGCTTCTCCATGTGCAGCGCGCGGCCGAGGATCTCGCCCCGGGTGAGGAAGAACTGCGCCTCCTGGCCGCCGATGCTCACGACCGGGACGATCGGCACCCCGGCCCGCAGCGCGGTGCGGACGTAGCCGGTGCGGCCGGCGAAGTCGATGCGGTTGGCGTCCCGCGTGGGTCGGAAGGTGTCGTAGTCGCCGCCGGGGAAGACCATCGTCACCGACCCGGCGCTCAGCACGGCGTGCGCGTGCTCGCGGTCCGCGGGCAGGAAGCCGCAGCGCTTGAAGAACGGGTCGGCGGCACCGGTGAAGAGCAGGTCGTGGGCGAGCACGTGCAGCGGCCGGTCGACACCGAACTCGTCGGCGAAGGCCACCGCGAGGATCGGCACGTCCATCGCCAGCAGCCCGCCGGAGTGGTTGGAGACCATCAGCGCGCCGCCGTCGGGCACCTTCTCCATGCCGGTCACCGACGAGCGGAACCACCCCTTCATCGCCAGCTTGAGGAACGGCAGCAGCCTCCCGACGTACGCCGGGTCGCGCAGCTCCACGTCGCGACGGGTCACCGGGGCGCTCATGCGGCCACCCGCGTCCGGCGGGCCAGCGCGGCTCGCCACGAGAAGGGCCGCCAGGCGGCGGGGTCCTGGGCGAGCCGGTCGTCGAGGACGGCCAGGGCCAGCGGGTTGGAGACCAGGCCGACGTGGCTGCTGGGCACGTCGACGTCCTCGACGGGCGCGGGTGCGTCGACGGCGTCGCCGACCCGGCAGCCGCGCCAGTGGGCGATGCCGTCGGTGCGCGACCAGATGGCCGTCAGCGGCACGTCCAGGGGTCGGCGGAGCTCGTCGACGATGTCGCGGGCGCGCTCGGAGAGACCGTGCTTGGCCGCCGCCCTCTCGAACATCCGGGTGGCGCGGGTGCGCTCGCCCTCGGCCCGCCACGGCGAGCCCAGGCACACGACCTGGCGGACCTGCCCGGGACGGCGGTGGGCGGTCCAGCGGGCCAGCAGGCCGCCGAAGCTCCAGCCGACCAGGGAGACCGGGGTGCCCGGCGCGGTCGCCGCGACCTCGTCGAAGCGCTCGAGCAGGCCGTCGACGATGGTGTCGGTGAGGCCCACGTTGCGCCCGAGGCCCCAGCCGTGGGCGGCGTACCCCTGGCGGCGCAGGTGACCGCGCAGGCGCGCGGTGAGCGGGTCGTCGGCCATGAAGCCGGGGAGCACCAGCACGGGTCGCTGCCGGGCGTCCACGCTGCGGCGCGGGGGGAGGACCAGGTCGCTGACCAGGGAGGTGGTCAGCTCGACGGGGAAGCGCACCGCCTCCGCCGCGGTCAGGAGCAGGGGAGGGGCGCCGTAGCCCGCGGCCTGCGGGTCGGCGTCGTGGGCGAAGTCGTACATCGGGTGCGTCCTCCGGGGCTCGCACTGGCCGGCGGCTCGACCAGAACTAGAACGTGTTCTCACTCTACGTGGGGACAACGATCCAGTCGCCCGGACGTGACGCACGCTCCAGCAGGGGTGGCGCCCGGAGATCGCGGATGGCCGATCACGTGAGGCGTGATCGTGGCGGACAGGCCTCCGAGGACGTGCAGGTCCGGCGCCCCGCGGACGTGGAGGTGGGCGAGCAGTCGCGTGCTCAGAGGTCCGGCTGGGAGGACGGTCCGAGCGGTCGCGCGGCGGCGCAGGATCCGCCGGAGGACCGGGCGCGCCCCAGCGGAGAGGCGGACGGGTGTGTCAGCAGCGAGGAGGGGGTGTGGCCAGGTCAGGCGACGCCACCGGCGGAGCCGGGCGGGGTCATGGCGAACTGCATCGCACGCTCGTCGAGCAGCAGGTGGATGCGCTCCACGAGCTCCTCGCGGGAGAACGGCTTGGCCAGGAAGTCGTCGGCGCCGGCGACGTAGCCGTTGCGGATGTCCTGGCGGGTGGCCAGCGCCGAGAGCATCAGCATCACCGGGCGGGTGGCGCCGGTGATGTCCTGGCAGGCGCGCAGGACCTCCAGGCCGGTCATGCCGGGCATCATGTTGTCGAGGACGACCAGGTCGTAGCCGCCACGGGTGATCGCGCGCAGCGCGGCGACGCCGTCACCGACGCCCTCGACCTCGTGGCCGGCTCGCTGGACGACCAGACGGAGCAGGAGCCGGAGGTCTTCGTCGTCCTCAGCGATCAGGATGCGTGCCATGAGTAGATCATCGCCTCTCCGTGTGCAGCCCTGAGGTCAAATCGGTCATCGGAACCGTGAAAATCCTGTGCAGACCGCTGTTGACTGCGTTGAGCGGTCGTGTGTCGCGACGAACGGTCATCCTGCCGCACGTTCCTCGCCCGCGCGGGTGAGCGAGCGTTCGTCGAGCAGCATGGCCACCCTATCGACCAGCTCGTCGGTTGCGAAGGGCTTGGCGAGGAAGTCGTCGGCCCCCCGCACGTAGTAGGAGCGGATGTCGGCCCGGGTGGCCAGCGCCGAGATCACCAGGATCACGGGTCGCTCGACCCGGCGCAGCAGCTGGACCGACTCCAGGACCTCGAGCCCGCTCATCCGCGGCATCAGGTTGTCGAGGAGGACCACGTCGAAGCTCTCCCGCGACATCGCCTCGAGGGCCTCGACGCCGTCACGGGCCTCACTCACCTGGTGGCCGGCGCGGTGCAGCACCAGCCGCAGGAGCAGCCGCAGGTCGGCGTCGTCCTCGGCGATCAGGATGCGGGTCACGCCCTCCTCATCGGCTCGTGGGCACCCGACTTGAGCGGGACCCGTGCGGGAGTGCGCGTCCTACCGGGAGGATGTGGGCATGGACGACGCCACCGCCATCCTGATCGGCGCGCTGATCGGCGGCCTCGCGGCGGGCGCCGTACGCCTGCCGCCGCTCCTGGGCTTCCTCGTGGCGGGCTTCGCGCTGCATCTGCTGGGCGTCGAGCCGGTCCCGGCGCTCGACACCGCCGCGGACCTCGGGGTGACCGTGCTGCTCTTCGGCGTGGGGCTGAAGCTGGACGTGCGCACCCTGCTGCAGCGGGAGGTGTGGGCCACCGCGACGATCCACCTCGGCGCCTGGAGCCTGGTGACCGCGGCGGTCCTGGGCCTGGTGGGTCTCGTGGGCGCGGGCCTGGCCGCGGAGGCCGACCTGCGGGCCCTGCTCCTGGTGGGCCTGGCGATGTCGTTCTCGAGCACCGTGTTCGTCGTCAAGGTCCTCGAGGAGCGCAGCGCCACCCGCGCGCTCGGCGGGCGCACCGCGATCGGGGTGCTGGTGGTCCAGGACCTCGCGGCCGTGGTGTTCCTGGCGGTCTCCGGGGGCTCGGGGCCGAGCTGGTGGGCGCTGTCGCTCGTGCTGCTGCTGCCCGGGGCGTGGGTGCTGCGCCGGGTCCTGGGGGCCGTCGGCCACGACGAGCTGCTGCCGCTGCTGGGGGTGGTCCTGGCGCTCGTGCCCGGCTACGCGCTCTTCGACGCGGTCGGCCTCAAGGGTGACCTGGGGGCGCTGGTGCTCGGCATGCTGCTCTCGGGCCACCGCCGTGCACCCGAGCTGAGCAAGAGCCTGTTCACGCTCAAGGACCTGCTGCTGGTCGCCTTCTTCGTCAGCATCGGGCTCGGCGGACTGCCCACCCCGGGCGAGCTCGTGCTCGCCCTGCTGCTCGTGGCGCTGCTGCCGCTGAAGGCGCTGGCCTTCGCGGCGCTGCTGTGGCTGGCGCGGCTGCGGCGGCGTACGTCGGTGCTCACCGGCGTGACCTTGGCCAACTACTCCGAGTTCGGGCTCATCGTCGTGGTGGGCGCGCCCGCCGGCTGGCTGGGGGAGGGGTGGCTCACGGTGGTGGCGACCGCCGTGGCCGCGGGCTTCGTGATCGGCTCGCTGCCCGGCCGGCACCCGGAGTACCTCGTCCGCGCCGTGCGCCGGGTGCTGCCCGAGCGCGACCGGGCCGACCTGCACCCCGAGGACCGGCCGCTCGACGTCGGGGACGCCCAGGCGGTCATCCTGGGCATGGGGCGGGTCGGCAGCGCGGCGTACCTGCGGATGCGCGACGAGTACGGCCTGCGTGTCGTGGGGCTGGAGACCTCCCGCGAGCGCTGCGAGCGGCTGCGAGCCGCCGGGCTCGACGTCGTCGAGGGCGATGCGACCGACCCCGAGCTCTGGCAGGACCGGCCGTTGTGCCACGTGCCGATCGTGCTGCTGGCGATGCCCTTCCACGGCAACAACATCGACACCCTGCGCCAGCTGCGGGCCGGGGGGTTCGCCGGCACGGTCGCGGTGGTCGCGCAGTACGACGAGGACCTGCGCCAGGCACAGCGCGCGGGTGCGGCGGTCGGCTTCCAGCTCTACGACGGTGCCGGTGCCGAGCTCGCCGACCGGGCCGCCCTGGCGGCCGGGCTGGCGACCGGGCTGGCGACCGGGCTGGCGACCGGACCAGACCGCTCCGGGGCCGACGCCGCCTCCCCTCGGCCGTCCACGCCCTGACCCGCGCGGTGGGCGCCGCCTGTGACCTGCGTTACAAAATCGTGATCGGGAAACCTTGACGCAACAATTGCGTAAGCGGTTGCATCGGGTTTACGCAAGCATGGGTGGGGTCGGCGCCGGGTCGGCCCCCAGGGAAGAGAGGGACCCGATGCGCTCACGCAAGATCCGAGTCGGAGCCGTGGCCGCGATGGCCGTCACGGGACTCGTACTGGCCGGTTGCGCCAGCGACGACAGCACCAACGAGCCCCAGTCGGCCGGCGGCACCTGGCCCGGCGAGGGCAAGGCCGAGTGCGAGGGCCTGGAGCAGCTCGCCGAGTTCGGTGACCTCACCGGGACGACGGTCGGGGTCTACACCTCGATCCTCCCGCCCGAGCAGGAGGCGCACGAGGCCTCCTACGAGCTCTTCACCACCTGCACCGGCGCCGAGGTCGACTACGACGGCTCGGACCAGTTCGAGACCCAGCTCGTGGTCCGCGTCAAGGCCGGCAACGCCCCCGACATCGCCTACATCCCGCAGCCGGGCCTGCTGCAGACCGTGGTCTCCTCGGGCGAGGTCGTGGCCGCGCCCACCCCGACCGCCGACAACGTCGATGAGTTCTTCGGCGAGGACTGGAAGGGCTACGGCACCGTCGAGGACACCTTCTACGCCGCCCCGCTCGGCGCCTCGGTGAAGTCCTTCGTGTGGTACTCCCCGAAGATGTTCTCCGACAACGGCTGGGACATCCCCGAGACCTGGGACGACATGATCGCCCTCTCCGACGAGGTCGCCGACTCCGGCATGAAGCCGTGGTGCGTGGGCATCGAGTCCGGCGAGGCCACCGGCTGGGTCGCCACCGACTGGCTCGAGGACGCCGTCCTGCGTGACGCGGGTGCGGACACCTACGACCAGTGGGTCAACCACGAGATCGCCTTCGACGACCCGGCGATCGTGGAGTCGCTCGACCGCGTCGGCGAGATCATGAAGAACCCCGACTACGTCAACGGCGGCTTCGGCGACGTGAACTCCATCGCCACCACCGCCTTCCAGGACGGCGGCCTGCCGATCCTCGACGAGAAGTGCGCCATGCACCGCCAGGCGTCCTTCTACGCCGCGCAGTGGCCCGAGGGCACCAAGGTGGCCGAGGACGGCGACGTCTTCGCCTTCTACCTGCCGCCGACCAACGAGGAGAACGGCAAGCCCGTCCTCGGCGGTGGCGAGTTCGTCGCGGCGTTCTCCAACGACCCGGAGGTCCAGGCCTTCCAGACCTACCTGTCGACCGACGTGTGGGCCAACGAGAAGGCCATGGCCACCCCGGGTGGCGGCTGGGTCAGCGCCAACACCGGCCTGGACGTCGCCAACCTGACCAGCCCGATCGACCAGCTGTCGGCCGAGACCTTCCAGGACCCCGAGGCGGTCTTCCGCTTCGACGGCTCCGACCAGATGCCCAGCGCCGTGGGCGCGGGCTCCTTCTGGAAGGAGATGACCGCCTGGGTGACCGGCGACAGCAGCGAGGAAGCCCTCGGCAACATCGAGAGCTCCTGGCAGTGACGCGGTGACGGTGGGTGGTCGGCCTCGGTCGGCCACCCACCGTCGTCCCGTCCCCGGGCGCGGGGGACACGCCGGCCGCTCCTGCGCACTGCCTCGAAGCAGGCGCGGGAGCACCCGGCGCCCCGTAGCATCCGCCGCACCCAGCCCGACCCGCCGACCCGCCATGGGAGTGACGCGTTGAGTACCCCCGAGAAGCTCATCCAGATGGTGATCGCCGTCGCGCTGTTCTACGGCGTGGTGGCCCTGATCCTGCTCGCCACCCAACGACTGCGCTCCCGCTCCGGTGAGCGCGTCCAGACCGCCGCCTTCCTGGCGCCCTCGCTCCTGCTGATCGGCGTCGGGCTGCTCTACCCGGCCGGCGTCACCGTCTACGACTCGCTCTTCGGTGCGGCGATCTTCGACCCGCCCTTCGTGGGCCTGGACAACTACCAGCGGCTGTTCACCGACAGCAACCAGCTCGAGGTGCTGCGCAACACCCTCTACTGGGTCGTGCTGACGCCGCTGCTCTCGACCGGCATCGGGCTCGTGTACGCCGTCCTGGTCGACCGGGCCGCGTTCGAGAAGTTCGCCAAGGCCCTGCTGTTCCTGCCGATGGCGATCTCGATGGTGGGCGCCTCGATCATCTGGAAGTTCGTCTACGACTACAAGTCCGGCGAGAGCACCCAGATCGGCCTGCTCAACCAGATCCTCGACTGGCTCGGCCTCGAGACCTACAACTTCCTGCTCAACGAGCCGTGGAACACCTTCTTCCTCATCGTCATCCTGGTCTGGATCCAGGCCGGGTTCGCGATGACGCTGCTGTCGGCCTCGATCAAGGCCATCCCCGAGGACATCGTGGAGGCCGCCCGCCTCGACGGCGTCAGCGGCTGGAAGATGTTCCGCCACATCACCGTGCCGAGCATCCGGCCCACGCTGATCGTGGTGCTGACCACGATCACCATCGCGACGCTGAAGGTCTTCGACATCGTGCAGACCGCCACCGGCGGCAACTTCGGCACCAGCGTCCTGGCCTATGAGTTCTACCGACAGAGCTTCGTGGCCAACAACCCCGGGCTGGCCGCCGCGATCGCCGTCGTGATCTTCGTGCTGGTCATGCCGATCGTCATCTACAACGTCCGTCAGATGCGCAAGCTGGAGGCACGATGACCACCACGACCCCCACCGCGCCGCCGCAGCCGAACCCGGCCGGCAACCCCAAGAAGGCCAGCGCCGCCGCCCGTGGCGCGCTGTCCAACGGCTGGGCCTCCGCCGCGGCCCTGGTGATCGCGCTGCTGTGGACCGTGCCGACCGCAGGTCTGCTGATCAGCTCCTTCCGGCCCGAGGGCGAGGTGAAGTCCAACGGCTGGTGGAACATCTTCACCGACCCCAGCTTCACCCTCGACAACTACCGCGACGTCCTGTCCGGCGGCTCCAGCGGGCTGATGACCAACCTCGTCAACTCGATCGTGATCTCGGTGCCCTCGGTGCTGATCCCGATCAGCCTGGCGACGATGGCGGCCTACGCCTTCGCGTGGATGGACTTCAAGGGGCGCGACACGCTCTTCGTGGCGGTCTTCGCCCTGCAGATCGTCCCGATCCAGGTGACCCTGGTGCCGCTGCTCTCGCTGTACGTCAACCCGCCGTTCAACCTGATGCCGCTGGCCGGCACCGACGCCCCGGGCGGCGGCTTCTACACGATCTGGCTCTCGCACAGCATCTTCGCGCTGCCGCTGGCGATCTTCCTGCTGCACAACTTCATGCGCGAGATCCCCGGCGAGCTCATCGAGTCCGCCCGCGTCGACGGGGCTGGGCACGTCCAGATCTTCACCCGGGTGATGCTCCCGCTGATGATGCCGGCCATCGCCGCGTTCGGGATCTTCCAGTTCCTGTGGGTCTGGAACGACCTGCTCGTGGCCCTGGTCTTCAGCTCGCCGCAGGCGGCGCCGATGACGGTGAAGCTGGTGAGCCTGGTCGGTGAGCGCGGTCAGGACTGGCAGCTGCTGGCCTCGGGCGCCTTCGTCTCCCTCATCATCCCGCTGATCGTCTTCCTGGCCCTGCAGCGCTACTTCGTGCGCGGCCTGCTCGCGGGCAGTGTCAAGGGCTGAGCTGACCCCGGGCCCTGCCACCAGCGCAGTCGATCCGGGCTCGGGCCGCGACCCTCGTGGCGGCCCGGGCGCCGGACGCGGTCGGCTACGCGCGTGCCCGGATGGTCTCGGCCAGCCAGTGGTAGGACGCCTTGGGGGTGCGGTCCTGGGTCTCGGGGTCGATGTGCACGATCCCGAAGGTCTTCGTGTAGCCCTCGGCCCACTCGAAGTTGTCCAGCAGGGTCCACACGACGTAGGCGCGCAGGTCGGCGCCGGCGTCCCGGGCCCGCTCGGCGGCGGCCAGGTGGTCGCGCAGGTAGCCGATCCGGTCCTCGTCGCGCACCGTGCCCTCGACCACGTCGGTGTCGGCGCAGGCCGCGCCGTTCTCCATGACCAGCACCGGCAGGCCGGTGCGCTCGGCCGTCGTGCGGATGAGCTCGTCCAGACCGCTGGCGTCGATCTCCCAGCCGATGTCGGTGATCGGCTCCCGCACGACCAGCTCGAAGGGAGCCACACCGGGGTAGGCGGCACCCTCGGGGTGGTCGGCCCTCCCGGCGCCCGGCAGGTCCGGGCGCACGGGGGTGTAGTAGTTCAGGCCGACCCAGTCGGCCGAGCCCTGGATGCGCTCGAGGTCGCCGGGGCGGACGAGCTCGGCGTCGGCGAGCTCCGGCGCCACGCGCAGCAGCCCGGCGTCGTACGCGCCGTCGACGAGGGGGTCCAGCCAGACCCGGTTGCGGATCGCGTCGACGCCGTCGGCGACGTCTTGCACCTCGGGGCGCTCCGGGTCCTCCGCCCAGATGGGCGCCAGGTTGAGCACGATGCCCACGTCGACCGGGTGCTCCCCGCCGCGCAGCCGCTCGGCGGCCAGCGCGTGGCCGAGCATGAGGTGGTGGGCGGCGCGGTGCGCGCGACCGCCCTCCTGACGACCGGGGGCGTGCACCCCGGCGGCGTAGCCGAGGTAGGCCGCGCACCACGGCTCGTTGTGGGTCGCCCACAGGCCGACGCGGTCACCCAGACGCGCGTGCACGACCTCGGCGTAGTCGGCGAAGGCTTCCGCGGTGCCGCGCTCGAGCCAGCCGCCGGCGTCCTCGAGGGGCTGGGGGAGGTCCCAGTGGTAGAGCGTGCCGGTCGGCTTGACCCCACGCTCGAGCAGCGCGTCGACGAGCCGGTCGTAGTAGTCGAGCCCGCGCTGCTCGACGCGCCCACGGCCCTCGGGGACGACCCGCGGCCAGGCGACGGAGAAGCGGTACCAGTCCAGGCCGGCGTCCGCGACGAGGTCGGCGTCCTCGGTGTAGCGGTGGTAGGAATCGCAGGCCACCGAGCCGTCCGAGCCGTCCCGGATCGTGCCCGGCCGCGCCGTGAAGGTGTCCCAGATCGAGGGGCCGCGGCCGTCGGCCGTGCTCGCGCCCTCCACCTGGTACGACGCCGTCGCGGTGCCCAGCTCCAGGCGCTCGGGCCCGGGCAGACGGGTCGGCAGGGCGGTCGGCGGGACGGGGCGCGCGCGGGTGCTCATGAGGGCAGCCTAGAGCCTGTTGTTTACCGGTCAAATCGCCGGCCGCTCCAGGAGGCGCGATGACCAGCATCCACGACCTCGCCCGCGAGACCGGCGTCTCCACCGCCACCGTCTCCCGGGCCCTGCGCGGGCTCCCGCGGGTCTCGGAGGAGACCCGCGCCAAGGTCATGGACGCCGCGCTGCGCCTGGGCTACGTCCCCTCGCCGCACGCCGTCGGACTGGCCAGCGGCGGCCAGACCCGCACGGTCGCGATCGTGGTGCTCTTCGTGACCCGCTGGTTCTTCGCGACCGTCGTCCACGGTGCCGAGCAAGTACTGCGCGAGCGCGGTTACGACGTGCTGCTCTACAACATCGGCGGCGACCCCGACGCACGACGACGCGTGCTGCTGACCCAGCTGGTCACCAAGCGCGCGGACGCCCTCATCGTCGTCGGGCTGGGCCCCACCCCCGAGGAGGTGCTCTGGCTCTCCCGGCACGGCATGCCGGTCGTCACGCTCGGCTCCCGGGTGCCGGAGTGGCCGTCGGTGCGCGTCGACGACGACGCCGTCGCCCGCACCGCCGTCTCGCACCTGCTCGGGCTCGGGCACCGACGCATCGCCTACGTGGGCCAGCTCAGTGACGAGGGGCTCGACCTCGCCACGCCGCGCGCTCGCCTCGAGGGCTACCGCGCCACGCTGCGCGAGGCGGGCGTCGAGCCCGATCCCAGCCTGGAGCTGGAGGGCCGGTTCACCCTCGAGGGCGGGCACGACGCCGGCGAGGAGCTGATGCGGCGTACCGATCGGCCGACGGCGGTGTTCTGCGCCAGCGACGAGATGGCCTTCGGCGTGCTCTACGCCGCCCGCGAGGCCGGGGTGCGGGTGCCCGAGGACCTGTCGGTGGTCGGCGTCGACGACCACGAGATGGCCCACTACGTCGGGCTGACCACCGTGCGGCAGCCGGTGCTGCAGCAGGGCCGGGTCGCCGCCCGGCAGATCCTGCAGCGGCTGCAGGGCGACGACCGGGAGTACGGCCACGTCAACGAGCACGTCGAGCTGCCCACCGAGCTGGTGCTGCGCAGCTCCACCGCCCCGCCGTCCTGAGCGCCTGAGGGCCCGGCCGGGTCCTCGGCCGGGTCCTCGGCTGTGTCCCCGGTCGGTGGCAGGGTGGGGACATGGGGACGACGGTGCGGGCCGAGCCGCTGCGCTTCTACGACGGCGGAGCAGGTGGGGAGCCGCCGCGTCGAGACCGGCCACCGCGCATCGTCCTCGAGCGTCGGCTCGCAGGTGACCGGGAGCGCTTCGCGATGCTGCGCCGGGTGGGGTACGCCGACCGGCACCTCGGCGAGCTGGTCGTGCCCGCCGACCCCGCACGGTTCACCACCGACCTCACCTCGGTGCCCACGGTCTTCGCCTGGCTCGTGCCCCGCACCGGCCGCCACCTGCCGGCCGCCCTCGTGCACGACGCGCTGGTCGCCGACACCGGCGAGCCGGCGTACGTCTCCCGTGGGGGGCGGGTGGACCGGGTCGAGGCGGACCGGGTCTTCCGGGACGCGATGGCCGACACGGGCACCGGCGTGGTGCGCCGGTGGTTGGCGTGGAGCGCGGTCACCCTGGCCACGATCGTCGTCGCGCCCGGGGCGCAGCTGCCGTGGGGCGCTGCCGTGGGCCGGTGGCGGCGCGGCGTCGCGGTCGGCAGCCTGCTGCTGATCGGCTGGCTGGGCTGGTGCGCCAGCTGGGACCTGGTGGACCGAGGGGCGTGGCTGGCGGTGCCGGTCCCGTGGATGCCCGAGTCCACGCTGGGGGTCGAGCTCGCGCACGGTGCGGCCGGGGCCGTCGTCGTGCCGCTGCTGCTGGGGCTGCTGTGGGGCAGGTTCCGGGTGGCCGGGGCGGTGCTGGGGGTCGGGCTGGCCCTGCTGCTGCACGTAACCGTGCTGGTGGCGGCCCTGACGCTGCTCTACCGGGGTGCGGAGGCGCTCGCGACCCGCGTGCCGCTCCTGGCCGGGGCGGTGCTGGTGGGCGGCGTCGCGGCCTCGGTGGTGCTGGTGCTCGACGCGCTGGTCTGAGCGGGAGGGTCAGCGCAGGGCATAGGTCGCCAGGGAGACCCCGACGTAGTGGCTGACGAAGGCCAGGATGGTGAAGGTGTGGAACACCTCGTGGAAGCCGAACCAGCGCGGCCACGGGTTGGGACGCTTGAAGCCGTAGACGACGCCACCGAGGGTGTAGAGCGCGCCGCCGGCGACGACCAGGGTGAAGATGGCGATGCCCACGCCGTCGCCGAGCGCGGTCGCGCCGCGGAAGAAGCCGGGGATGAAGAAGACCGCCGCCCAGCCGAGCGCGATGTAGATCGGCGTGTAGAGCCAGCGCGGGGCGTCGGTCCACAGCACGCGGAAGGCCACGCCGAGCACGGCGCCGGTCCACACGACCGAGAGCAGCACGACCTGCTGGGTGCCCTCGAGCAGGATGAGCGCGAAGGGCGTGTAGGACCCGGCGATGAGCAGGAAGATGTTGGAGTGGTCGAAGCGACGCAGGAACGCCCACGTCCTCGGTGACCACGTGCCGGTGTGGTAGATCGCGGAGACGGTGAACAGGATCAGGGCGCTGCCCGCGAACAGCGCGGAGCCGATGCGGGTCCCGGCGGTGGGGGAGAGCGCGACCAGCACGATGCCGGCGGCCAGCGTCAGCGGTGCGGTGGCCAGGTGCAGCCAGCCGCGCAGCTTGGGCTTGATCTCGCGCAGCTCCGCGCGCAGCTCGTCCCAGTGCTCGGTGACCGAGTCGTGGAGGGAGTCCACCCTCGCGCGGACGGCATCGGGAACGTGCTGGTTCATGAGCCTCAGGCTACCCGCTGGTCACGTGTCGTAACGCGCGGTGAGGTGAACCTCTCGTGACCGCGGGGGCCGCGGGCATAACCTTGGCTGGTGGCGGACTGGAAGCGCGGGCTCCGAAGGGTGCTCTACCCGGCGTACGAGGCACGGCTCGTGCGGCGACTCCCCGAGAGCCTGCCGCGGCACGTCGGGGTGATGCTCGACGGCAACCGCCGCTGGGCCAAGGCCGTCGGTCGCGACACCGCCCACGGCCACCGCGCCGGGGCCGCCAACATCGAGCCGCTGCTCGGCTGGTGCGACGAGATCGGGATCGAGGTCGTCACCTTGTGGCTGCTCTCGACCGACAACCTCAACCGCCCCGCGGGCGAGCTCGAGCCGCTGCTCGCGATCATCGCCGACGCCGTGGACTCCCTGGCCGACCAGCGGCGCTGGCGGCTGAACCCCGTCGGCGCCCTGGACCTGCTGCCGTCGGCCACCGCCGAGCGCCTCAAGGCGGCGGCCGAGGCCACCCGTGACGTCGACGGCATGCTGGTGAACGTCGCCGTCGCGTACGGCGGTCGCCGCGAGATCGCCGACGCCGTCCGCTCGCTGCTGATGAGCGCTGCCGAGCGGGGTGTCCCCCTCGAGCAGGTCGCGGCCGAGGTCGACGTCGACGCCATCTCCGAGCACCTCTACACCAAGGGCCAGCCCGACCCCGACCTCGTGATCCGCACCAGCGGCGAGCAGCGGCTCGGCGGGTTCCTGCTCTGGCAGAGCGAGAAGTCGGAGTTCTACTTCTGCGAGGCCTACTGGCCCGACTTCCGCCGGGTGGACTTCCTGCGAGCCGTGCGCGCCTACGCCCTGCGCGAGCGTCGGTTCGGGACCTGACGCGCGGGTCCGGGGGCGTGGGGCGGGCGGGGGTACTCCGCATCCGATCGCACCCTCGACTCACGCTGAGGGTGCGATGTCCTGCGGAGTATCCGCGCCGGCGACCCCACTAGTCCCAGATGACCCACCGGCCCCAGGACCCCCGTGGAGCACCGTCGTCACGTGGGCGCCGACGCCACTAGTGCGTCACATGGTGTTCACACCCCGCACACGGCGTGTCGACCGGATCCGGGTCGGGGGCGGCGTACGTTCGCAGGCACCGGTGAGTGGGGAAGCTCACCGCACCTGGAGGCCCGATCGTGAGCACTCACGACTGCACAGCACCGCAGGAGAACCCCTGCGGCGTGAGCGGAGGCGGGCACTCCCGTCGTCGGGCGTCCCGGTCCCACCGTGTGAACTAGGGCCGCCTCGAGGAGTGCGCGCGTCGGCCCGTGAGGGGTGAATCGTGCCGTCCCAGGCCACCACGTCGCAGCTGTCCCCCACCGCTGGCTCCACCCGGAAGAAGAAGGCCCAGGCTCCACTGGTGCGCACCTACGTGCTCGACACCAGCGTCCTGCTCTCCGACCCCGGCGCTCTGCGCCGCTTCGCCGAGCACGAGGTCGTCCTCCCCGTCGTGGTGATCACCGAGCTGGAGGGCAAGCGGCACCACCCGGAGCTGGGCTACTTCGCCCGCACCGCCCTGCGTCTGCTCGACGAGCTGCGCGTGACCCACGGCCGGCTGGACAACCCGGTCCCCGTGGGCGAGGAGGGCGGCAGCCTCCGGGTCGAGCTCAACCACACCGACCCGACGGCGCTGCCGTCGGGCTTCCGGCTCGGCGACAACGACACCCGCATCCTCGCGGTCGCCAAGAACCTCGCCGACGAGGGCGCCGCGGTCACGCTGGTCTCCAAGGACCTCCCGCTGCGGATCAAGGCCTCCGCGGTCGGCCTGGACGCCCAGGAGTACCGCGGCGAGACGACCTCCGAGTCCGACCCCGGCTACTCCGGGATGGCCGAGCTGGACGTCCTCGCCACCGACCTCGACGAGCTGTACGACGACGGGGTCATCGACCTGCTCGAGGCCCGCGACATGCCCTGCCACCAGGGCCTCGTGCTGCTCTCGGACCGCGGGACGGCGCTGGCCCGGGTCGGTGCCGACAAGCGCGTCCACCTGGTCCGCGGCGACCGGGAGGCGTTCGGCCTGCACGGTCGCTCCGCGGAGCAGCGGATCGCGCTCGAGCACCTGCTCGACCCCGAGGTCGGCATCGTCTCCCTCGGTGGCCGCGCCGGCACCGGCAAGTCCGCGATGGCGTTGTGCGCGGGCCTGGAGGCGGTGATGGAGCGTCGCCAGCACAAGAAGGTCGTGGTGTTCCGTCCGCTCTTCGCCGTCGGTGGCCAGGAGCTCGGCTACCTGCCCGGCTCGGAGTCGGAGAAGATGTCGCCCTGGGCGCAGGCCGTCTTCGACACCCTGGGCGCGATGACCTCGCGCGACGTGATCGACGAGGTGCTGGACCGCGGCATGCTCGAGGTCCTGCCGCTGACCCACATCCGCGGTCGCTCGCTGCACGACTCCTTCGTGATCGTCGACGAGGCGCAGAGCCTGGAGCGCAACGTGCTGCTCACGGTGCTCTCGCGCATCGGCGCCAACTCCAAGGTCGTCCTCACCCACGACATCGCCCAGCGCGACAACCTGCGGGTGGGGCGGCACGACGGTGTCGTCGCGGTCATCGAGAAGCTCAAGGGGCACCCGCTCTTCGCCCACGTGACCCTCACCCGTTCCGAGCGGTCGCCGATCGCGGCGCTGGTGACCGAGATGCTCGAGCACATGACGGTCTGACCCGCCCCGAGACGCTCCTCGCACGCCGGTCCCGCCCTCGGGCGGGGCCGGCGTGTGCTCGCTCACGCTCGCCGCCTGAGCCGGGAGTCTCGATTTGGGTCGTCGGGGAGGCTGGGGCATCGTGACCATTTCGTGACCTTCGGGTCACGGTTCCCCCGTCGTCACACCACCTGGTTGTTCCCCTGTGTCACACCGCTCCTACACGCCCAAGCACGTCGCCCCTCGCCCCACGGGCTCCGGGCGCGCCGCCGTCCGCGCGTCGGCCCGTCGTACGACGCTGATCGCCTCGAGCGTCGCGGTCGCCGCGACCGGTGCCGCCGTCGGGGCCGGTCTCCTGGTCTCGCCGGTCGAGACCATGGCCTCGGTCAGTGCCGCCGACGCCTCGCCGCTCTCGGTGAACGTCGCGCCGGCCGCTGACCGCGAGACCCGCGACGACACCGTGTCGCGCTCGGCCGAGCGCCGCGCCGAGCGACAGGAGAAGCGCGAGGCCCGCCAGGAGCGCCAGGAGCGCCAGGCGAAGCGGGAGGCCCGCGAGCAGCGGCGCGCCGAGCGGCAGGCGGCCAAGGACCCGCGGTCGGTCGCCCGCTCGCTGCTGGGGGAGTACGGCTTCGCCGACGACCAGTTCGGCTGCCTCGACGCCCTGTGGGTCAGCGAGAGCGACTGGGAGGTCGACGCCGACAACCCGACGTCCTCGGCCTACGGCATCCCGCAGGCGCTCACCGAGACCCACGACCTGCCGGCCGACTACATGACCAACGCCGAGACCCAGATCCGCTGGGGCCTGGGCTACATCGCCGACTCCTACGGCAGCCCGTGCAGCGCCTGGTCCTTCAAGCAGGCCAACAACTGGTACTGAGCGGGGCCGGACACCCCGCCGGATCGGCTGGGAGCAGGACCACGAGACGATGACCCCGTGAGCGAGTTCTTCGAGTGCGAGATCCAGTCGCGGCTGCGTGATGTCAACCTCGGCGGGCACGTCGACAACGTCGAGGCGATCCGCATCCTCGACGAGGCGCGGATCCTCTTCCTGCGCTTCGCCGACCTCGCGACCGACCACGCGCGCCCGGGCCTGCTGGGCGGCGTACCCGACGGGGTGGCGGAGCTGGTCGGCTCCCAGCGCGTGGACTACCACGCCGAGATGCGCTTCGCGGCCTTCCAGTCCTTCCGGCTGCGCCTGTGGGTGCCCCGCGTGGGCCGCTCGTCGTTCACCGTCGCCTCGCAGCTGCGGGTCGAGGAGGGCGGTGCCCCCGCGATCGTCGCCGAGACCACCTGCGTGCTGTGGGACCACACGAGCCAGGGGTCCTGGACGATGGACGAGCCGGTCCGCACCACCCTCGAGCGGTACGCCGGGGAGCCGGTCGGCCTGCGCTGAGGCGGCTCCCGCGGCCGGTCAGCGGCCGGTCATCGACTCCACGTCCAGCGCCGCGTCCAGCTCGGCCTCGGTGAGGTCGCCGCGCTCGACGTACCCCATGGAGAGCACCTGCTCGCGGATGGTGCGGCCCTCGGCCAGCGCCGCCTTGGCGACCTTGGCGGCCTCCTCGTAGCCGAGGTGCTTGTTGAGCGGCGTGACGACCGAGGGCGAGGACTCGGCGTAGGTGCGCATCCGGTCGGCGTCGGCGGTGATGCCGTCCACGCAGCGGGTCGCCAGCTCGCGGGAGGAGGCGGCGAGCAGCCGCACGGACTCCAGCACGTTGCGCGCGATCACCGGCATCGCGACGTTGAGCTCGAAGGAGCCGCTGGCGCCGGCGGCGGTCACGGCGGCGTCGTTGCCGACGACCTGGAAGCACACCATGAGCGTCGCCTCGGGCAGGACCGGGTTGACCTTGCCGGGCATGATGCTCGACCCGGGCTGCAGGTCGGGGAGGTGGATCTCGGCCAGGCCGGTGGTCGGGCCGGAGGACATCCAGCGCAGGTCGTTGCAGATCTTGGTGAGCCCGACCGCGTAGGTCTTCAGGACCCCGGACAGCTCGACCAGGGAGTCGCGGGTGCCCTGGGCCTCGAAGTGGTTGCGGGCCTCGGTGAAGGGCTGGCCGGTCCGCTCGCCGAGCACCTCGATCGCACGGGCCGCGAAGCCGTCGGGGGTGTTGATGCCGGTGCCGACGGCGGTGCCGCCGAGCGGGAGCTCGCGGACCCGGGGGAGCACGGAGTCGAGCCGCTCCGCGGCGTACCTCACGGTCGCGGCGTACCCGGAGAGCTCCTGCCCCAGCATCACCGGTGTGGCGTCCATGAGGTGGGTGCGCCCGGCCTTCACGAGCCCCGCGAACTCCTCGGCCTTCGCCGCGAGGGAGCCCGCCAGCACCCCGAGCGCGGGCAGCAGGTCGTCGACGACGCTGGTCGCCGCGGCCACGTGGATCGCGGTGGGGAAGGTGTCGTTGCTGGACTGGCTGGCGTTGACGTGGTCGTTGGGGTGCACCTCGACCCCTGCGCGGGCGGCGAGCGTCGCGACCACCTCGTTGGCGTTCATGTTGGAGCTGGTGCCCGAGCCGGTCTGGAAGACGTCGACGGGGAAGGCGTCGTCGTGCGCCCCGGCGGCCACGGCCGAGGCGGCCCGCTCGATCGCCTCGGCCTGCTCGGCCGACAGCACGCCCAGCTCGCCGTTGGCGACCGCGGCGGCGGCCTTGACGTGCCCCATCGCGTGCACCAGCGCCGGCTCGACCGGCGTGCCGCTGATGGGGAAGTTCTCCACGGCCCGCTGGGTCTGCGCGCGCCACAGCGCGTCGGCGGGCACGCGGACCTCGCCCATGGAGTCGTGCTCGGTGCGGTACTCCTGCTCGCTCACCCTGCCGAACCTACGCCGCCCCGGCTCCGTGCCCCAGCCTCGTGGGGGTGGGGTGCCCGGGCTGTTGCTCAACTGCCCCGCTCGGGTGACGCGCCGGGCTCGTAGGGTGCGGTCATGGCGCAGTGGCTGGAGGACCTGAGCACCCTCGAGGTGCTGCTGCTCGTGCTCGGCATCGTCATCGGTGGCTCGATCGCCTCCGCGGTCGTCGGGGGCGTGCTGGTGCGGCTGGGGATGCGCCGACCGTGGGTGGTGCGGCGGGCCAGCCGGCTGGCCTACCGGCTGCTCGAGCTGGTCAAGCGTCCGCTGACCATCGTGGTGCTCGACGAGGTCGTCGCGGTGATCCGCACGGGCCACTACACCCGCAACATCTCCGACGCGCTGCTGGAGAACCACGACGAGCTCAAGGAGATGGTCGCCGAGAAGGTGCGCGCCGACCCCAACGTGAGGCTGGTCAGCAAGCTGCCCGGCTACGACACCGTGGTCTCGGAGGTCTCCGAGACGGTGCTGCGCGTCATCGTCGACATGCTCAGCGACCCGCGCATGGACGAGCTGGTCTCCGACCTGCTGCGCAACAACCTCGAGCAGATCCGGGTCGCGGTGCGCCAGCGCGAGCACGAGGCGCACGGGGACATGGAGCCCCCGGACCCGGTCCCGGCGGACGCCCCGCGCCCGCAGTAGGAGGGGCGCCGGCCCTCAGACCCGGGCCAGGTAGAGCCAGTAGGTCTCCTCGCGCTCCTGCAGCAGCACCGGGTGCGGGCGCACCTCGCACTCGCCGAGGGCCTCGCGCATCGCTCGCTCCAGCGCCGGCGCCTCCTGCGCCGACCACACGACCACGGCACCGCCCGGGCGCAGGGCACGCGCCGCCGTACGCAGGAACGGGGCGCGGTAGATCGCAGCGTTCTCGTCGTGCACCAGGTAGCCGGGGCCGTTGTCGACGTCCAGCAGCACCAGGTCGTACGACGCCGGGCGGGCCTCCTCGAGGGCGGCGGCCACGTCGGCGACCACCACCGTCACCCGCTCGTCGGCCAGCAGCGTGGGACCGTGCGGGACCGTCCCGTCCCGCATCCAGTCGACCAGCGACTGCTCGATCTCCACGACCGCGGCCCGCTCGACCCGTGGGTCGGTCAGCACCTCGCGCAGCGTGAAGCCCAGGCCCAGCCCGCCCACGACCACGGCACGCGGCTGCTCCACGACCGCCAGCGCGGCCGTGGCCAGCGCCCGCTCGCTGCCGACCTCCCGGGTGTCCATGACGAACACCCCGTTGGCGCGCAGCTCCAGCACGGCCGGGCCCTCGCCCTCGCGGCGCTGGCGCAGCACCAGCTCGCCGCGCTCGGACTCGGCACGGGCCACCTCGGCGTACTCGACCTCCGCGTCGGGCGCGGGCAGGGGGGAGAGGTCCGGCATGGGTCCATGCTGCCCGGTGCCGGCGCGGGCATGCACGACGGCCGGGTGAGGGATTCGGAGGATCTGCGACCTACCGTCGGGGCCATGACCGACCAGTCGCCCACCCCTGAGCCCGAGCACGACACCGCGGAGGGTCAGGTCTCCGAGGTGCAGAGCATGGACGGCGCCGACGAGCCGATCAGTGACGACCAGGCGGTCGCCGGTCAGCCCGACGGGGAGTCCGGCGAGGTCGACGAGGGCCCGACGGGCCCCAACAGCCGGGCCGGCTCGAACCGCAACTGACCCGCACCGGCGGGTACTGGTCGTACGAAACTGCCGCTGGTCTCACGGAGTTCCGGTCGACCAGCGCCGGTTTCACCACCCGGGTGGTGAAACTGCCTCACTCCGCCGACCGCACCCGGATCCCCGAGATCGGCACGGTCACCGCGCCCGAGGGGTCGGTGAAGAAGTCGTTGCCCTTGTCGTCGACGACGATGAAGGCGGGGAAGTCCTCGACCTCGATCTTCCAGACCGCCTCCATGCCCAGCTCGGGGTACTCCAGCACCTCGACGGACTTGATGCAGTCCTGGGCCAGCCGGGCGGCCGGGCCGCCGATGGAGCCGAGGTAGAAGCCGCCGTGCTCGGCGCAGGACTCGGTGACGACCTTGGAGCGGTTGCCCTTGGCCAGCATCACCATCGAGCCGCCGGCGGCCTGGAAGGACTGCACGTAGGAGTCCATCCGTCCGGCGGTGGTGGGCCCGAACGAACCCGACGCGTAGCCCTCGGGCGTCTTGGCCGGGCCTGCGTAGTAGACCGCGTGGTCCTTCAGGTACTGCGGCATGTCCTCACCCGCGTCGAGCCGCTCCTGGATCTTGGCGTGCGCGATGTCGCGCGCCACCACCAGCGGACCGGTCAGCGAGAGCCGGGTCTTGACCGGGTGCTGCGACAGCGTGGCCAGGATGTCGGTCATCGGCCGGTTGAGGTCGATCTGCACCACGTCGCCCTCGAGCGAGGAGTCGGTGGTCTCGGGGAGGTACTTCGCCGGGTCGGTCTCGAGCTGCTCGAGGAAGACGCCGTCGGCGGTGATCTTGCCCAGCGCCTGTCGGTCCGCCGAGCAGGAGACCGCGATCGCGACCGGGCAGGAGGCGCCGTGGCGCGGCAGCCGGACGACGCGGACGTCGTGGCAGAAGTACTTCCCGCCGAACTGCGCGCCGATCCCGAAGTCCTGGGTGAGCTTGAAGACCTCCTCCTCCAGCTCGAGGTCGCGGAAGCCGTGGGCGCTCATCGAGCCCTCGGTCGGGAGGTTGTCGAGGTAGTGCGCCGAGGCGTACTTCGCGGTCTTGAGCGCGAACTCCGCACTGGTGCCGCCGATGACCACGGCCAGGTGGTACGGCGGGCAGGCGGCGGTGCCGAGGGAGCGGATCTTCTCGTCGAGGAAGCTCAGCATCCGCTTGGGGTTGAGGATCGCCTTGGTCTCCTGGAACAGGAAGGACTTGTTGGCCGACCCGCCGCCCTTGGCCATGAAGAGGAACTTGTACTCCGGCCCCTTGGGGCCCTCGGTGGTGGAGTAGATCTCGATCTGCGCCGGCAGGTTGGTGCCGGTGTTCTTCTCCTCGTACGTCGTCAGGGGGGCGAGCTGGGAGTAGCGCAGGTTCAGCTTCGTGTAGGCGTCGTAGACGCCCCGGCTGATCGCCTCGCCGTCCTCGGCGCCGGTCAGCACGCCCTCGGACTTCTTGCCCATGACGATGGCGGTGCCGGTGTCCTGGCACATCGGCAGCACGCCGCCGGCGGAGATGTTGACGTTCTTGAGCAGGTCCGTGGCCACGAACCGGTCGTTGCCCGACGCCTCGGGGTCGTCGATGATCTTGCGCAGCTGGGCCAGGTGGGCGGGCCGCAGGTAGTGGGCGATGTCGTGCATCGCCTCCGCGGTCAGCCGCCGGATCGCCTCCGGGTCGACCTTGAGGAACGTGCGCCCCTCGACCTCGACGGTCGAGACGCCCTCGGTGGTGATCAGCCGGTACGGCGTCTCGTCGGCCCCGGTGGGCAGGAGGTCGGAATAGCGGAACTCTGCTTCGCTCACGAGCGACGAGGGTACCGCCGTCCTCGTCGTGCCCGGGCCGGCGGCAGGCAGGAGGGCCGGGCTCCTCCCTCTCGCACGGGAGTGGCCACCCGGGTGTGAAAGCGCTTGCGCATCGGGTAGCGTGGCCCGCGTCACTTCACGACGGATCGTCCGGCACGTGCCTGCCGGTGAAGGAGATGGGAATCAATGGCGTCTGTGAGTTTCGAGAAGGCCCAGCGCTGGTACCCGGGGGCCGACGTCCCCGCCGTGCCGGGCATCGACCTGGAGATCGAGGACGGCGAGTTCATGGTGCTCGTCGGCCCCTCCGGCTGCGGCAAGTCCACGACCCTGCGCATGCTCGCGGGTCTGGAGGAGGTGAACTCGGGCACCATCAGGATCGGTGACCGCGACATCACCCACCTCCCGCCCAAGGACCGCGACATCGCGATGGTCTTCCAGAACTACGCGCTCTACCCGCACATGAGCGTCGCGGAGAACATGGGCTTCGCCCTGAAGATGGCCAAGATGCCCACCGAGGAGCGCACCAAGCGGGTCGAGGAGGCGGCGGCGATGCTCGGCCTCACCGAGTTCCTCGACCGCAAGCCCAAGGCCCTCTCCGGTGGTCAGCGCCAGCGCGTGGCCATGGGCCGGGCGATCGTGCGCCAGCCGCAGGTCTTCTGCATGGACGAGCCGCTGTCCAACCTCGACGCCAAGATGCGCGTCCAGACCCGCACCGACATCGCCAAGCTCCAGCAGGACCTCGGCGTCACCACCGTCTACGTCACCCACGACCAGATCGAGGCGATGACGATGGGCGACCGGGTCGCGGTCATGAAGCTCGGCGTGCTGCAGCAGGTCGACACCCCGCTGAAGCTCTACGACAAGCCGGCCAACCTCTTCGTCGCCGGCTTCATCGGCTCCCCGCAGATGAACCTCATCGAGGCCGTCGCCAAGGACGGCAGGGCGCTGATCGGCGGGTACGAGGTGCCCGTCGACCCGGCCGCCGCCAAGAAGATGAACGGCCGCATCACCATCGGCGTGCGACCCGAGAACTGGCGGCTCGTGGGCTCGGGGGAGGGCCTGCCGGTCACCACCACCGTCGTCGAGGAGCTCGGCGCGGACGCCTACGTCTACGGCACCTCCGACGTCGAGGGCACCCCCTCGGCGCTCATCGTGCGCACCAGCGGACGCAACCACGGGCGCAAGGGCGAGGTCTTCCACGTGACGACCGACCCCGAGCACGTGCACGTCTTCGACACCGACACCGGCGAGCGGCTCTCGGACTGACCCCACCGGCCGGGTCGGCCCGCGGCGTACGTCGCGGACCGACCCGGCCCGGGTGGTGGCCGGGCTCGGTCGGCGTCCGGGCTCAGGCGCCGACCTCGACCGCCTCCGCGGGGATCTCGCCCGCGTGCTCACGGTCGACGGTGAGGTTCTCGCCCGTGGCCGGGTCGAAGAGGTGGATGCGCGAGGCGTCCATCCAGATCTCCGCCTCGTCGCCCTCGCTGATGCGTGAGGCCCCGTCGAGGGTGACCACGAGCTGGGTGCGCAGCGACTCCCCGTCGAGGTCCTGCTCGAGCTGCTTGAGCTGCTGCTGCACCTCCTCGGGCGCCTCGAACGGGATGTAGGCGTAGGTCTCGTTGCCCAGCCACTCCACGACCTCCACCGTCGCGGTGAAGCTGGACTCCGAGCCCTGCTGGTCGGCGATCGCGGCGTCCTCGAAGTGCTCGGGGCGGATGCCGGCGATCAGCAGCCCGCGGTCCCGGGCCCGTGAGGCCTTCTCCTCGCCGATCTCCACCGAGCCGAAGGGCAGGGTGAGCCGGGTGCCCTCCACCTCGGCGGGCAGGAAGTTCATCGGCGGTGAGCCGATGAACCCGGCGACGAACAGGTTGCCCGGGTTCTCGTAGAGCTCGCGCGGCGTCGCCAGCTGCTGGAGCAGGCCGCGCTTGAGCACGGCCACCCGGTCGCCCAGCGTCATCGCCTCGGTCTGGTCGTGCGTGACGTAGACCGTGGTGATGCCCAGGCGCTTCTGCAGCCGGGAGATCTCCGTGCGCATCTGCCCGCGCAGCTTGGCGTCGAGGTTCGACAGGGGCTCGTCGAAGAGGAAGGCGTCGGCGTCGCGGACGATCGCCCGGCCCATCGCCACCCGCTGGCGCTGACCGCCCGAGAGGTTGCCGGGCTTGCGCTCGAGGTGCTCGTCGAGCTCGAGGGTCTTGGAGGCGTTGCGGACCTTCTCGTCGACCTCCTCGTCGGAGGCGCCCGCGAGCCGCAGGGGGAAGGCGATGTTCTCGTAGACCGACAGGTGGGGGTAGAGCGCGTAGTTCTGGAAGACCATGGCCAGGTTGCGCTCCCGGGGCGCGAGGTCGTTGACCTTGCGGTCCCCGATGACCATGTCGCCGGAGGTGATGTCCTCCAGCCCCACGATCATCCGCAGCAGCGTGGACTTCCCGCAGCCGGAGGGGCCGACGAGGATCACGAATTCACCGTCGGCGATCTCGATCGACACGTCGTTGACGGCCGGGAACCCGTCGCCGTACTTCTTCACGATGTTGCGGAGGCTGATGGCGGCCACGGGTCACCCCTTCACTGCGCCGGAGGTGAGGCCGGCGACGATCTTGCGCTGGAAGAACAGGACGATGAGGACGATGGGGATCGTCGCGACCACGGCGGCCGCGGCGAGCAGGGAGGCGGGCCGCTGGAACGGGTCCGGCCCGACGAAGAACGACAGCGCCGCCGGGATCGGGCGCGCCGCCTCGGTGGAGGTCAGCGTGATGCCGAAGACGAAGTCGTTCCAGGCGAAGAAGAAGGTCAGGATGGCGGCGGTGAACACGCCGGGGGCGGCCAGCGGGACGATCACCTTGCGGAAGGCCTGCCACGACGTCGCTCCGTCGACCTGCGCCGCCTGCTCCATCTCCCACGGGATCTCGCGGAAGAACGCCGACAGCGTCCAGATCGCCAGCGGCAGCGTGAAGGACATGTAGGGCAGGATCAGCCCCGGCCAGGTGTCGTAGAGCCCGATGGTGCGCCACAGGTCGAACAGCGGGCTGACCAGGCTGACCACGGGGAACATCGCGATCGCCAGGGCGGTGGTCAGCACCATCTTCTTGCCCTTGAACTCCAGACGGGCGATCGCGTAAGCCGCCAGCGTGGCGATCATGACCGACAGCACGGTCGCGATCAGGCTGATGCCGATGGAGTTGATGATCGCCCGGCGGAACTGGTCGTCCTCCCAGACCGCGCGGTAGTTCTCCAGGCCCGCGAAGGAGTCCAGGGGCAGGAAGCCCGGGTCGGACCCGTTGGACACCGCGGCCTGGCTCTTGAACGACAGCGAGAGGATCCAGGCGACCGGCAGCAGGCACCACGCCAGCACCAGCGCCACCCCGACGCCCAGTCCGATCTTCTGCTTCAGCTCGTTCACGGGTGCCTCACTCTCCTCGGGCCTGGGCGAGGTCGACGCGGAAGAGCTTCACGATCGTGAAGGCCACCAGCAGCACCGACAAGAACAGCAGCACCGCCAGTGCCGAGCCCATCCCGAGCTGGAACTGCTCGATGCTCTGGCGGTAGGTCAGGAAGGAGATCGACTCGGTGCCCTCGGCCCCGGCCGTCATGACGAAGATGTTGTCGAAGATCCGGTAGGCGTCCAGGGCCCGGAAGAGCACCGCCACCATGATCGCTGCCCGCATGTTCGGGATGACGACCTTCCACATCCGCTGCCACCAGGTGGCGCCGTCGACCTTCGCTGCCTCGACCATGTCCTCGCTGACCTGCGCCAGGCCGGCCAGCAGCAGCAGCGACATGAACGGCGTGGTCTTCCAGATCTCCGAGACCATGATCGCGATGACCGCCGGCACCGTGTCGCCGAACCAGTTGAAGTCGGCGTCGATGAACGGCAACCAGCCGTTGACGAAGCCGTTCTGGTAGGTGAAGGCGAACTGCCAGGCGAAGCCCGAGACGACGGTGATGATGCCGTACGGGATGAGGATCGAGGTCCGGATCAGGCCGCGGGCGAAGATCACCCGGTGCATGACCAGTGCGAACGCGAAGCCGATGACCAGCTCGATCGCCACGGTCACGACCATGTAGAGCACCGTCACCCCGATGTCGCGCCAGAACAGCTGGTCGGTCAGGGCGGTGACGTAGTTGGAGAACCCGATGAGCTCGCGCTCGTCGGGTGCGGTGAGGGAGTAGCTGTAGAAGGAGAGGTAGAGCGCGCGCAGGATCGGGAACGCGGTGACGATCAGCATGACGACGACCGCGGGCGCCACCAGGCGCTGGCCGAGCCGGTTCTCGTGGCGGACCCGCTCGCTGACCTCGGGCGGGACGTCCCCGGCGTCGGTCTGGGGTGTGGCGACGACGGAGGTCACAGCAGGGCCTTCCCTTCGAGCACGGCCCGGAGGTACTCCTCGGACTCGGCGGGCGTGGACCGCGGGTCCACCTCGGTCGGTGAGTGCCAGGTCGCCTGGATCGCCCCGGAGACCGTCGCGTAGAACGCGCTCTTCGGACGCGGGCCGCCCTCGTCGACGCTGGTGCGGAACAGCTCGAGCAGGTCGGGTGGGTAGGCGTCGGCGAGCCGCGGCGCGTCGTACCCGCTCTGGGTGGCCGGCATCAGGCCGTCGGTGACCGCCAGCTCGACCTGGTGCTCGACGCTGGTGATGCAGGCGACGGCCTCGCGGGCGTAGTCGGGGTAGGCGGTGAACGCGCCGACGCCGACGTCGATGCCGCCGACGGGGGGTGCGGAGGGCCGGTCGGGCACCGTGCGCGGGTAGCGCGCCCAGGCGAGGTCCTCGAACTGCTCGCGGGTGTAGTCGTTGGAGTCGGAGGGCTCGTAGTTCTTGTAGACGAACGTCCAGTTGGTCATGAACTCACCGGGGCTGTCGGAGCCGAACATGTAGGCCAGCGCCGTGCCCTCGTTGGAGACCGACAGGTCGCCCTGCGCGGCGTCGGAGCCGGCCAGCGACTCGATCACCCGGGCCGCCTCGGTGGCGGCCTCGGAGTCCAGGGTGACCTCGGCGTCCCGGCCGTCCTGGGGGTTCTCGAGGACCTGGCCGCCGGCGCCCAGGATGAGCGCGTTGATCCACACGACGTAGGCCTCGTACTTGTTGGCCTGCACGCCCACGGTCGCGCCGTCGACCGACGCGGCCGCGTCGATGACCTGCTGCCAGGTCACCGGGCCGCTCATGTCCAGGCCGGCCTCCTGGGCCAGGGACCGGCGGTACCAGAGCACCTGGGTGTTGGCCCACAGGGGAGCGGCGTAGACGCCCTCGTCCCACCGGACGGTCTCGGCGATGCCCTCGAGGGTGTCGTCGGTGACGGTCTTGTCGGGCAGCTCCAGCAACCAGCCGGCGTTGGCGAACTCGGGGACGAAGACCGGGTCGAGGTTCATCAGGTCGGTCTGGGCGTCCTCGGCGGCGAGGCGGCGCGCGAGCTGGACCCGCTGGTCGGTCGCGCTGGTCGGCAGCAGCCGGGTCTGGATGTCGTAGTCCTCGGTGCTGCAGGCCTCGGCGATCGCAGCGAGGGTCTCCTGCCCGTCCGGGTTGAGGTACCACGTGAGCGTGGGCTTGCCCGAGGACCCGCAGGCGGCCAGGGCGGCGAGCAGCCCGAGGGAGGCCACCGTCGCCCCCACACGGGTGCGCCAGGTCGTCGCCGCGACCGGGGTGCGCGGCCTCGTTGCCGGTGTCATGGCACCGGTCTAGGCCATCGCGGCGACCCGGCGCCTCACCCCCCTGCGTGGGCCGCCCGGTCGGCCGTGCGCCGGATGGCGGCGGCGAAGGTGTCGAAGAGGTCCTCGGGCAGGTCGTGCCCCATCCCGTCCACGAGCACGAGCTCGGCGCCGGGGATCGCCGCCGCGGTGGCGCGGCCGCCGGAGACGTGGACCATCCGGTCGGCCAGCCCGTGCACGACCAGGCTGGGCACCCGCAGCCCGCGCAGCCGGGGCTCGCGGTCGGGCTGGGTCAGGATCGCGACCATCTGCCGCAGCGTGCCGGCGGCGCTGACCCCGTGGTCCCAGGTCTCCTCGGCGCGGACGCGGTTCTCCTCGGCGGCGACCGGGTAGGCCGGGGAGCCGAGCAGCGACCACATCCGCATGCTCTGCGCGACGTACGCCTCGCGGCCGGTGCGGCCCCCGGTGAGCAGGGGCGGCAGCAGCGACGGGTGCTGCCAGCCGACGGTGCGCCGTCCGGTGGTCGACATGATCGACGTCATCGACCGCACCCGCTGCTGGGCCGCCAGCGCCATGGTCTGCACGATCATCCCGCCCATGGACATGCCGGCGACGTGCGCGGACTCGATGCCGAGGTGGTCCAGGAGGCCGAAGCCGTCGGCGGCCATGTCGTCGAGGGAGTACGGCGCGCGCACCGGCAGCCCGGTGAAGGCCCGCACCAGCGTGCCCCGCGTGACCCTCCCGGGCACCCGGCTGGACCTGCCGGCGTCACGGTTGTCGTAGCGGATCACGTGGAAGCCCTCGTCGGCGAGGCGGCGACACAGTGCGTCGTCCCACCACGTGAGCGGTCCGCCGAGGCCCATCACGAGCAGCAGTGGCTCCCTGTCGGGGTCGCCGAAGGTCTGGTAGCACAGCTCGACGCCGGTGCTGATGGGCGCGCGGAGCAGGTCGGTGACCGGATGGGTCATGGGGCCAGTAGACCGTACGGGCCATCTGTGGACCACAGGTGTCCGTTTCGACGTGTCTCACCTCACAGGAGGAGTTACGACGTCGTAACGTTGAAGGATGAACAAGAACCCGGTCGCATCCTTCCTGCTGCCCGACGACTTCCGTCGTCCGCCGCTGGTCCGGATGCTGCACGAGGGTCGCATCGTCGGGGAGGCCTCCCGGCACGCCGTCCGTGGCCTGTCGGCGGTGCGCACGCGTGCGCCGTACGCCGGCGGGTCGCCGACCCGCGACGCCGACCCGGTGCTGCTGGTGCCCGGGTTCATGGCCGGCGACTACACGCTGGCCGGGCTGGCGCGCCGGCTGCGGCGCGAGGGTCACCGCACCTACCGGGCCGGGATCCCGCTGGCCAACATGGGCTGCACCCTCGACACCGCCGAGATGATCGAGTCGCGGCTGGAGGCGATCGTCGCCCGCCGCGAGCAGCGCGTGCAGATCGTCGGGCACAGCCTCGGCGGCATGCTCGCCCGCGGCGTCGCCGCCCGACGGCCCGACCTGGTCAGCGGCATCGTCACGATGGGCAGCCCGGTGCTCGCCCCCGGGGCCCACCACCGCTCGCTCACCGTCTTCGTCCTCGGCCTGGTCGCGATGTCGAAGGTCGGCGTCAGCGGTGTCATGAACGAGACCTGCGTGGGTGGCGAGTGCGCGCTGGAGTCCTTCCAGGAGAGCCAGGTCGCCCTGCCCGCCGAGGTCTCCTTCACCGCCATCTACTCGCGCAACGACGGGATCGTCGACTGGCGAGCCTGCCTGGACCCGGCCGCCGCCCACGTCGAGGTCAAGGCCTCCCACATCGGCATGGCCGTGGACCCCCGGGTCGGCGACCAGGTGCTCTCGGCGCTGCGCAGCCACCGCGAGGAGTCCGTCGCGGCCTCGACGCTGCGGGTCGCCACCGCCTGAGGGTCGCCGAGCCGGCGCATCCTTCCGATAAGGTCGCGCCGGCTCGACCCGCTCGACCCGCTCGTCGCGGCCCGCGGAGCGGGTCAGCGGTCGAAGTCGACCGCGGAGTACGCGCGCAGCTTCGACAGCTTGTGCTCGGAGCGGATGGTGCGGATGGTGCCGCTGCGCGAGCGCATCACCAGGCTGTGGGTGCTGACGGAGTTGGCGCTGTAGCGCACCCCCTCGAGCAGCTCGCCGTCGGTGATGCCGGTGGCGACGAAGAAGCAGTCGTCGCCGGTCACGAGGGTGTCGGTGTCGAGCACCGCGTCGAGGTCGTGGCCGGCGTCGACGGCGCGCTGGCGCTCCTCGTCGTCGGTGGGCCACAGTCGACCCTGGATCACGCCGCCCATCGACTTCATCGCGCAGGCGGTGATGATGCCCTCGGGCGTGCCGCCGATGCCGAGCAGCATGTCCACGCCGGTGTCGGGGCGGGCGGCCATGATGGCGCCGGCGACGTCGCCGTCGGTGATGAACTTGATCATCGCGCCGGTCGCGCGGATCTCCTCGGCCAGCTGCTCGTGGCGGGGACGGTCGAGCAGGACGACCTTGACGTCCTCGGGGCGCTTGCCCTTGGCCTTGGCGACGGCGGCGACGTTCTCGGCGACCGAGGCGCGGATGTCCACGACGTCGGCGGCCTCGGGGCCGGTGACGAGCTTCTCCATGTAGAACACCGCCGACGGGTCGTACATCGAGCCGCGCGGGGACACCGCGAGCACCGAGACGGCGTTGGTCATGCCCTTGGCGGTCAGGGTGGTCCCGTCGATGGGGTCGACCGCGACGTCGCACTCGGGACCGGTGCCGTCGCCGACCTCCTCGCCGTTGAACAGCATGGGCGCGTTGTCCTTCTCGCCCTCGCCGATCACGACGGTGCCGCGCATGCCGATGGTGGAGATGAGCACCCGCATGGCGTTGACCGCCACGCCGTCGGCGCCGTTCTTGTCGCCGCGGCCGACCCAGCGTCCGGCGGACATGGCGGCTGCTTCGGTGACGCGCACCAGCTCCAGCGCGAGGTTGCGGTCAGGGGACTGCGGGGCGACCTGGAGGCCGTCGGGCTCGCTCATGGGCGCATGGTATCGGTCGTCGTCGCGGTGGCCTTCACGGTCAGCCAGACCTCTCGACCCGCGGTCAGCCCCAGGTCCACGGCCGCGGCCGGGGTGACGTCGGCGAGCAGCTCGGGTCCGGCGTCGGTGACGACCAGCAGCCGCAGCGCGTCCCCGTGCGGGGTCGTGCCGGCGACCCGGCCGCGCCACGTGAGCCGCGCGGACCCCTCGGGCCGGGTCAGGGAGACGGTCACGGCGCTGGGCGGGAAGCTGCGTCGTACGTCGCGGTCGGCCACGACGTTGAGCCCCACCAGTCGGGCCACGTGCTCGGTGCGGGGGCGCGCCGCGACCTCGCGAGGGGTGCCGGTCTGGGCGACCTCGCCGCCGTCGAGGACCACCACCCGGTCGGCCAGGGTGAGCGCGTCGAGGGCGTCGTGGGTCACCAGCAGCGTCACCCCCGGGTACGACGCCAGGTGCTCGGCCAGCGCGATCCGCAACGACGTCGCCACGCCCACGTCGAGCCCCGCGAACGGCTCGTCCAGCAGCAGCACGGCAGGGTCGGTGACGAGCGCGCGGGCGAGGGCGACCCGCTGCGCCTGCCCGCCGGAGAGCTCGTGGGGACGTCGGCGGCCGAGGTCGCCGACGCCGAGCCGGTCGAGCCACTCCTGGGCGCGGGCCCGGGCCGGGCCGGGGCGTGCGCCGCGGGCGCGGAGCCCGAACGCGACGTTCTCGAGGGCGCTGAGGTGGGGGAACAGCGAGCGGTCCTGCGGCACGAGGCCGACGCCGCGCTCGCGGACGGGGAGCGGGGGAGCGTTCCAGTCGCGGCCGTCGACGGTGATCCGCCCGGCGACGGGCAGCAGGCCGGCGACGGCGGAGAGCAGCGTGCTCTTGCCGGCGCCGTTGGGGCCGATGACCGCGACGACCTCGCCGGGGCCGGTCCCGAGCGCGGCGGTGAGCCGGCCGGGGACCCGCACGTCGAGGTCGAGCCCCTCCCGGTGGCAGCTCACGGGGTCCCCAGCCAGCGTCGCCGCAGCCCGACGAGGACCCCGATCGAGACCACGAGCAGCAGCATCGAGAGCGTGCGCGCGGCGGCCGGGTCGGCCTGCAGCGTGGTGTAGATCAGCGACGGCATCGTCTGGGTGGTGCCGGGGAAGTTGCCGGCGAAGGTGATCGTCGCGCCGAACTCACCCAGGCTGCGCGCCCACGCCAGCACGCACCCGGCGGCCAGGCCCGGCAGCGCCGACGGCAGCGTGACCCGCCGGAAGGTGGTCCAGCGGTCCGCGCCCAGCGTCGCGGCCACGACGTCGAAGCGCTCGCCCGCGGTGCGCAGCGCCCCCTCGACGCTGAGCACGAAGAACGGCAACGAGACGAACGTGTGCGCCAGCACCACCGCGGCCGTCGTGTAGGGGATCGTCCAGCCGGTCGCGGCCAGCAGCGGCGCCCCGACCAGCCCGTTGCGACCCAGCGCCGCCACGAGCGCGACGCCCGCGACGACCGGAGGCAGTACCAGCGGGACCGCCACCAGCCCCCGCAGGAGCCGGCGCCCGGGGAACTCCACCCGCGCCAGCAGCCAGGCCAGCGGCGTCCCCAGCAGCACGCAGAGCCCGACGGTGAGGGCGGAGGTCAGGGCGGAGAGCCACAGCGCGTCGCGGACGGCGGGGTCGGCCAGCTGGGTGCCGAGGTCGCTCCACGGGGTGTCGAGGACCAGGGCGACCAGCGGCACGACGAGCAGGGCGGCGCCGAGCGACCCCGGCAGCAGCAGGAGGAGCGGCGGCCGACCGAGGGAGGGTGCGCGCGACGGCGTACTGGCGGAGGTCACGGCAGCGCGAACCCCGCGGCGTCGAGGACGTCCCTCCCGATCTCTGAGAGCAGCAGCTCCACGAACTCCTCCGCCAGGCCCGGCTCCCGCGCCTGGTCCAGCACGGCCGCCGGGTAGGTGGTGGTGAACGCGTCCGCGCCCGGGATGGCGAGGGTCGCCACGGCGGGCCCGGCGCTGACGGCGTCGGTCGCGTAGACGACCCCCGCGTCGGCCTCGTCGGCGACCACCTTCGCCAGCACCGCCTTGACGTCGACCTCGAGGCTGACCGGCTGCGCGTCGACCTGCTGGTCGGCGGCGAGCGCCACCCACAGGGCGCCGCAGGGGGCGGTCGGGACGCACGCGACGTACGACGCCCTGCCGCTCGCCACGTCGTCGAACCCGTCCACCTCGGTGCGACCGTCGGTCGGCGCGACCAGGACCAGCGAGTTGCTGGCGAAGGTCCGCGGTTCGGTGGCCAGCGCCTCCCGGGCCAGGTCCATGGTGCGTTCGTCGGCGGTCGCCAGCACGTCGGCGGGCGCACCCTCGAGGGCCTGCTGGGCCAGCGTGGCGGAGGAGTCGAAGGCCAGCCGCACCGTGACGCCGGTGTGCTCGGCCTCGAACTCCTCGGCGAGCGCGGTGAAGGTCTCGGTCAGCGACGCCGCGGCCAGCACCGTCAGGGTCTGCTCGTCGTCCTCGCCCCCGCACCCGCTCAGCGCGAGCGTGCCGACGATGGCCAGTGCCACGACCACTCGGTGGGCGGGCCCCTGGTGGTGGTCGAGCAGTGAGGAGCGCCAGCGACGAGCGGGCCCCTGGTGGTGGTCGAGCAGTGAGGAGCGCCAGCGACGAGCGGGCGTCGAGACCACCCCGTCAGGAGACCTCACGGCAGCTCCACCACGACGTTGGTCGACTTCACCGAGGCCACGACGCGTGAGCCGGGCTCGAGCCCGAGCTCCTCGGCCGCCTCCGTCGACATCAGGGACACCAGTCGGTAGGGACCGCAGACCATGTCGACCTGCGCCATGACGGTGTCCTTCTTGACGGCGGTGACGATGCCGACGAGGCGGTTGCGGGCGCTGACGGCTGCCCCGCGCCCGGGATCGGGGGTGTTGGCCAGGTCCGCGGCGAACGCGGCGAGGGCGGGCCCGGGGACGACGGTGCGGCCGTCCTCCTGCGCGGCGGGCAGTCGGCCGGCGTCGACCCACCGCCGCAGGGTGTCGTCGCTGACGCCGAGGAGCTCGGCGGCCTCCGCGATCCGGTACGTGGTCACCGTCTCAGCATGCCGCATGTGCGTCTAGAACGCCGATAGATGATCCGCATCTGCGGAGAGCGGACGGCTGCTCGAGGGTCCTCACCGGTCACCTGTGAGGATGTCGCCGTGAGCCAGACGAGTCCTCCCGCCGGTCGTCCCGGTGGCTACAACCGCTCCTTCGGCGGCCTGGTCGGCGCGATGATCGTCATGGTGGTCGCCGTGGTGCTGATCTGGCTGGCGCTGGGGCTCTTCCGCGACGAGGCGGAGTTCGAGCCCGCACCGATCGACTACGACGCCTCGATGACCGCGCTCGCGGAGAACGGCGCCGCTCTCGCCTACCCCGAGAGGCTGCCCGAGGGCTGGCGGGTCAACAACCTCGCCTACGACCCGGCGGACCCGTCGTTCTCGCTGGCGCTGCTCACCGACGACGAGAGGTTCGTGGGCGTCTACCACGGTCGCGAGGACCTCGAGGAGCTGCTGGAGCGCCTCGTCGACGACTCGGTCGAGGAGGACGGCACGGTGGAGCTGACCGACGGGGACGGCGAGTCGGGTCAGTGGCAGGTCTTCGGCGACGAGGGCGGCGACACGGCGTACGTCCGGGTCGGCGAGCAGCGCCGCGACCCGGTGGTGACCATCGTCTACGGCTCGGCCCCCGACGAGGACCTGCGCGAGGTCGTGGGCTCGCTGCTCACCGTCGGGTGAGCCCCGCCTGATCCCGCCCGCCGCTGCGCCGGGAGCGAAATCAGTGGCCCCGGACCGCCGCCGCGCCTAGGTTGCGCCGGTGACCTCGTCCCGGACGGCGCCGCTCCGGGTGCCCGCCTTCCGCTGGTTCTTCCTCGGCCAGCTGGTCAACTCCGCGGGCTCCTCGATGTCCGGCATCGCTCTGGCCTTCGCGGTGCTGGCGATCAGCGACTCGCCGGCGGCCCTCGGTGCGGTGCTGGCGGGGTGGACCGTCCCCATGGTCGCCTTCATGCTGCTGGGCGGCGCCCTCGCCGACCGGATGCCGCGCGGCCTGGTGCTGCGCGGCTGCAACCTGGTCGAGGCGGTGGCCCAGACGATGACCGCGGTGCTGGTGATCACGGGGTACGCCGAGATCTGGCACCTCGTCGTGCTCCAGCTGGTCAGCGGGACCGCGTCGGCCGTGAGCTATCCCGCGGAGCACGGGATGGTGCCGGTGCTGTTGCCGCGCGAGCTGCGCCAGGCGGGCTACCTGTTGATGTCGCAGTCGCGCAGCGCCACCACGATCGGCGGGCCTGCCGTGGCGGGTCTGCTGGTCGCCACCGCGGGGCCGGGTTACGCGCTGGCGATCGACGCCGCGACGTTCTTCCTCGCTGCCGGCTTCCTCTCGTTGATGCGGCTGCCACCCGGCGAGCGACCCGACCGACAGGACAGCGTGCTCGGCGACCTCCGCGCCGGTTGGTCCTTCGCGCGCGATCTCGGGTGGGTGATCCCGGCGTCGAGCTGCGCCCTGGTCTTCAACGCCCTCTTCGCAGGTGCGGTCGGGGTGCTCGGCCCGACCATCGCCGAGGACACGATCGGCAGCGAGGGCTGGGGCCTGGCCCAGTCCGCGCAGGCGGTCGGCGTGTTCGTGACGGCCCTGTCGCTCTCGCGGGTCGTGATCAGACGACCGATGGTCGTGATCATGGTGGCCTTCGCGGCGATGGGGCTCCCGATGCTGGTCCTGGGGACGTCGGTGGACCTGCTGCTGCTCTCCCTCGCCTTCGCCGGCACCGGCGCGGCCCTGAGCGTGCTGGACCTCGCCTGGAACATGACGGTGCAGGAGAAGGTGCCCGAGGAGATGCTCTCGCGCATCCAGTCGATCGACGGGTTCTTCTCCTTCGTCGGCATGCCCGTGGGCCAGCTGCTCGTCGGGCCGCTGGCCCTGGCACTGGGCACGCGCAGCGTCGAGCTCGGCTGTGCGGCGCTGTGCGTGCTGGTGGCGGCCGTCGCGCTGAGCCGGCCCGTCATCGCCGGGGTCCGCCTGGACGCCCCGGCCGCCGCTGCGTCGAGCTGACCGGGACCGTCGGTCGGTCCGGTCAGTCGGCGTCGGCCTCGAGCACCTTGTCGAGGCGCTCCCGGGCGCCGTCGAGCCAGCGCTGGCAGACCCGGGCAAGCTCCTCGCCGCGCTCCCACAGGGCCAGCGACTCCTCGAGCGTCGTGCCGCCGGCCTCGAGGCGACGAACCACGTCGACGAGCTCCTCGCGGGCCTCCTCGTAGGAGGTGGACTCCTGCCCGGTGCTCCCGGTCTGCTCAGCCATCGGTCTCCTCGGTGCTCTGCGGGTCTGCCTGCGGGTCGGTGGGAAGCGGGTCGGGCTCGATGCCGTCGGCGGTGGCGCGCACCCGGCCGTCGGCGACCCGGACGCTCAGCGCGGCGCCGGCCCCGACGCCGGCCACGGAGGTGAGCACGTGCCCTTCGTCGTCCTGGAGCACGGCGTACCCCCGGCGCAGCGTCTCCAGCGGCGAGAGGGCGCGGGCCCGGGCGCGCTGGTGGGCGACGTCGTCGGCGGCCCGGTCGAGGCGGTGGCCGAAGGTACGCCGGGCGCGCTCGCGCAGCAGCCGGAGCTCGTCCACGCGCTGGGCCACGAGGCTGCGCGGGTCGGCGAGGGCGGGGCGCGAGCGGAGGCCGTCGAGCAGGTGCTGCTCGCGGTCGAGGTGGGAGCGCACCAGCGTCCGCAGCCGCTCCTGCGCCCACTCGACCCCGCGCAGCTCCTCGGCGACGTCGGGGACGACCAGCTTGGCGGCGTCGGTGGGGGTCGAGGCACGCACGTCGGCGACCAGGTCGAGGAGCGGGGCGTCCTGCTCGTGGCCGATCGCGGAGACCACCGGCGTGGTCATCGCGAACACGACGCGGACCAGGCCCTCGTCGGAGAAGGGCAGGAGGTCCTCGACCGACCCGCCTCCGCGGGCGACCACCACGACGTCGACGTCGGGGTGGCGGTCGAGTCGCTCGAGCGCCTCGATGACCTCGCCGGCGCAGCGCGGGCCCTGCATCGAGGACCCGACGACCTCGAACTCGACGGCCGGCCAGCGGCGGCGCGCGTTCTCCAGGACGTCGCGCTCGGCGGCGCTGCCGGGGGAGGTCACCAGGCCGACGCGCTGCGGCAGGAAGGGCAGGTCGCGCTTGCGGTCGGCGGCGAAGAGCCCCTCCGCGGCCAGCAGCTGCCGGCGCTGCTCGAGCCGGGCGAGCAGCTCGCCGAGCCCGACCATCCGGATCTCGCGCGCCTGCAGCGAGAGCGTGCCGCGGTTGGCGTAGTAGGAGGGCTTGGCGTGCACGACGATGCTCGCGCCCTCCACGAGCGGGGTGGGCAGGGAGTCGACGTAGGTGCGGGCGGCGGTCACGGTGACCGAGATGTCGGCCACGGTGTCGCGCAGGGTGAGGAAGACCGTGGCCATGCCGGGACGCCGGTTGAGCTGGGCCACCTGGCCCTCGACCCACACCGCTCCCAGGCGGTCGATCCACCCGCCGATGGCGTTGGCGACCGTGCGCACCGCGACCGGCGCGGTGGGGGAGGTCTCCAGTGCCATGCGGCGAGGTTAGAGGAGTGCGCCGACGCCCGTACGATGGCAGGCATGACGACCGACATGGGCATGCCCCCGGTGCTGACCCCCGACGAGGCCGACAAAGCGGTGCTGCTGGCTGCACCGCGCGGCTACTGCGCCGGCGTCGACCGCGCCGTCGTGACCGTGGAGCAGGCGCTGGACCTCTACGGCGCCCCCGTCTACGTCCGCAAGCAGATCGTGCACAACAAGCACGTCGTGGCCGACCTGGAGGCGCGTGGCGCCATCTTCGTCGAGGAGCTCGACGAGGTGCCGGCCGGTGAGACCGTCGTCTTCTCCGCCCACGGCGTGAGCCCGGCCGTGCACGCCCAAGCCGCCGAGCGCGAGCTGAAGACCATCGACGCGACCTGCCCGCTGGTGACCAAGGTCCACCACGAGGCCAGGCGGTTCGCCAACGACGACTACGACATCCTGCTCATCGGCCACGCCGGGCACGAGGAGGTCGAGGGCACCGCGGGCGAGGCCCCCGAGCACATCCAGCTCGTCGAGGGCCCGTGGGACGTCGACAAGATCGAGGTCCGCGACCCCGCGAAGGTCGCCTGGCTCTCCCAGACCACGCTGTCGGTCGACGAGACGCTGGAGACCGTCGCGGCGATCCGCGAGCGCTTCCCGCTGCTGCTCGACCCGCCCAGCGACGACATCTGCTACGCCACCCAGAACCGTCAGCTCGCGGTCAAGGAGATCGCCCAGGACGCCGACCTGGTGATCGTCGTCGGCTCCGGCAACTCCTCCAACTCCGTGCGCCTGGTCGAGGTCGCCCTCGAGGCGGGCGC
>Ga0208328_1000066_pt1 | contig 62648 bp, 57 predicted proteins | sample DeeseametaMP2633_FD_184170 | JGI IMG/M metagenome (GOLD analysis project Ga0208328, IMG submission 184170) | Marine microbial communities from the Deep Atlantic Ocean - MP2633 (SPAdes) | ecosystem: Environmental > Aquatic > Marine > Unclassified | place: Northeast of Antigua and Barbuda, North...
CACCCTCCCTCAGGTGCGCCACCCAGGCGGCCGCTCGGGCCGGCCCCTCGGCGGTCACGACTCGCGCAGGCGGCGTACGCCGGTGCGTAACCGCTGCGCGAGCTGCTGCTCGGGGTCGTCGCGGCGGGCCGCCTCCTGCGTCATGACCGTGAGCGCGTCGAGCGCGGCGGCCAGCTGGGCCTTGGAGGTGACCTTGTCGGGGTTGACGTAGTCCCGGCGGCGGGTGGGCAGCGGGCGGAGGTCCTCGAGGTCGCCGATGACGTCGACGCCGCTCTGCTCGATCCACTCCACCCAGCGCGCGGACTCCGCCTCGGCCCAGTCGTGCATGCCCGGCGGCAGCAGCAGCTTGGCGCTCTCCCGGCCCGCGAGCTCCTGCTCGGCCAGCAGCCCGCGCACGAGGTCGTCGTAGGTGGCGTCCCGGCGGACCCGGCGTCCCAGGCGCTTGTTGAGGCGGCGGATCAGCGCCGCCTCGGCCACCCCGAGCGAGGGGTTGGTGCGCCGCGACTCCTCCGGCGCCCAGGCCGGGTCGATGTCGACGGCACGGCAGAAGCGGTGCCACAGCTCGTGGGGGCCGGCGGTGCCGGACTGCGGGACGGTGACGACGTGGACGTTCTCCGGGGGCAGGCCGGCCGACCAGGTGCTGAGCACCGCGGGCACGTCAAACGCGCGGTAGAACCACGGCTTGCCGCTGCGGGTCTTGCGCAGGAAGTTGCGGTAGGTCCACTTGCGACCCTGCTTGATGCTCTCCTGCCAGGCGGCGGGCAGCTGGCGGGCGAGGTCGCGCACGCCGTAGACGACGTGCAGGTCGTCGCCGGCGCCGAGCTCGGCCTTGGCCCGCGCGACGGCCTGGGCGGGCGCGGGGGCGAGGATCTCGTGGCTGACGATCACCGTGCCGCGGGAGCGACGCACCCGGCGCACGAGCGCGTCCCAGCTGCCCTCGGCGTGTCCCTGCTCGCCGCCCCAGTCCTGGCCGAGCAGGTCCAGCGCGGCGCGGAAGTGGAACATCCCCGGGCTCACCAGCGGCGCGCGCGCGGGGAAGTGGACGCCGTGCTGGGCCAGGGTCTTGGCGTTGCGGCTCAGCCGGTCCTGCACGTAGGTGGTGCCGGTCTTCGGCGCACCGATGTGCAGGTAGACCCGACGCTGGGATGTCACGAGGTGGATTGTGCCAGCGCGCGCACGACGGCGGAGGGGCTGGGGCGCCCGAGCTGCTGCGCCATCCAGGCGCTGGTCGCCACGAGGGCCTCGAGGTCGACCCCGTGGTCGATGCCCAGTCCGTCGAGCAGCCACACGAGGTCCTCGGTCGCGAGGTTGCCGGTGGCGCTCTGGGCGTACGGGCACCCGCCGAGCCCGCCGGCGCTGGCGTCGTACGTCGTCACGCCGGCGCGCAGCCCGGCCTGGACGTTGGAGAGGGCCTGGCCGTAGGTGTCGTGGAAGTGCAGCGCGAGCCGGTCGACGTCGGTGCCCGCGGCGGTGAACGCCTCCACCAGCGCCGTGACGTGGCCGGCGGTGCCGACGCCGATGGTGTCGCCGAGGCTGAGCTCGGTGGCACCCATCGCCAGCAGCCGCTGCCCCACCTCGACGACCTGCTCGGGCGCGACCGGACCCTCCCACGGGTCGCCGAAGCACATCGAGACGTAGGCGCGGACGTCGATCCCCGCGGCGAGCGCACGCTCGACGGTCGGGGCGAACATCTCGAGCTGGGTCTCCAGCGTGCGGTTGAGGTTCTTGGCCGCGAAGGTCTCGGTCGCGCTGGCGAAGACGGCGACGTGGCGCAGGCCGAGCTCGAGCGCCCGGTCGAGGCCGCGCTCGTTGGGGACCAGCACGGGACAGTCGCGGCCGTCGTCGCCCAGACGGCTCATCAGCTCGGCGGCGTCGGCCAGCTGCGGGACCCAGCGGGGGTGGACGAAGGAGGTCGCCTCGACGACGGGCAGCCCGGCGGCCAGCAGCCGCCGCACGAACTCCTCCTTGACCTCCACCGGGATCACGCCCTGCTCGTTCTGCAGGCCGTCGCGCGGGCCGACCTCGTAGATCCGCACCCGGCCGGGCAGCCCCGGCGAGGGCACCGGGGTGGCGCGGGTGATGACGCCGGTCATGCCTCGGCCCTCGGTGGGACGTCATACGCGCAGCGGTGGGGGACGTCCCGTCCGTATGACGTCCCCGCGGTCCCCATCGATCCGGTCACTCCTGGCCCTCCTGACCCTGTGGTTCCACGTGGAACAGCACGTGCCCCAGGGGCACCTGGCGTCCCACGGTGGCGTCGACGACGGTCACGGTGCCGGCGTACGGCGCCTTGAGCGCGAGCTCCATCTTCATCGCCTCCAGCACGCCGAGCACCTGCCCCTCCTCCACGCTCGTGCCGGCCCCGACACGGACGTCGAGCACGGTGCCGGGCATGGGGGCGACCAGGTCGCCGGTGTGCTCGTCGGCGTGGTCGGCGGCCAGGTCGCCGCGCTCGAAGCGGAAGCGCTGCCCGCGCAGCACGACCTCGACCGTGGCCGGGGTGACGTGGGCGGCGGGGTCGAGGCGGGGGCGGCGGCCGAGGACGACGTCCTCGTCGAGCGGCACCACGACCGGCGCGGGGGGCGCGCCGAGGCGGAAGCCGTCGGAGGCGAAGGGACCGGTCGGCTCGGACTCGGCGAGGTGGACGGCCCAGGCGGCGAGGTGCCGCGCCTCCTCGGGGCTGGGAGCGGGGACCTCGGCCGCGACGTCGACGCGGTCGAGCCAGGCGGTGTCGAGACCCCCGTAATGCCCCACGTCGCGGAAGGCCGCGTGGTCGGCGAGGGCGCGCAGGAACCCGGTGTTGGTCGTCAGCCCGAGCACGACGGTGTCGTCGAGCGCGGCGACCAGTCGGCGTCGGGCGTCCTCGCGGTCGGTGCCACCGGCGACGACCTTGCCCAGCATCGGGTCGTACGACGTCGAGACCTCCTGCCCGGAGACCAGCGAGTGGTCCACGCGGACCCGGTCGCCGGCCGGCCAGCGCACCTCACCGGCGCGCCCGGCCTGCGGGAGGAACCCGCCGAAGGAGTCCTCGGCGTAGACCCGCGCCTCGATCGCATGGCCCTCCAGCGTGACCTCGGCCTGGTCGATGCCCAGGGGCTCACCGGTCGCGACCCGCAGCTGCAGCTCGACGAGGTCGACCCGCTCGCCGCGGACCCGCACGACCTCCTCGGTGACGGGGTGCTCGACCTGGAGGCGGGTGTTCATCTCCAGGAAGTAGAACTCCCCGGTCGCGTTGTCCAGCAGGAACTCCACGGTGCCCGCGCCGGTGTAGCCGCACTGCGCGGCCAGCGCCACGGCCGAGCCGGTGATCGCCGCGCGCTGCTCGTCGGTGATCGCCGGGGCCGGCGCCTCCTCCAGGACCTTCTGGTGCCGGCGCTGGGTCGAGCAGTCGCGCTCGAAGAGGTGCACGACGTGGCCGTGGGTGTCCCCCATGACCTGCACCTCGATGTGGCGGCCGGACTCGACGTACTTCTCCACCAGGATGGTGTCGTCGCCGAACGCCGAGCGCGCCTCGCGCTGGGCGGCGGCGAAGCCCTCGGCGTAGTCGGCGGCGCTGCGCACGACACGCATGCCCTTGCCGCCGCCGCCGGCCGCGGCCTTGACCAGCACGGGGTAGGCGAAGGTGGCCGGGTCGTCGTCGAGGTCGTAGGACGGCACGACCGGCACCCCGGCGGCGACCGCGACCTCGCGGGCGGCGTCCTTGCGGCCCATCGCGTCCATCACCTCGGCGCTGGGGCCGACCAGGGTGATGCCGGCCTCGGCCAGCGCCCGGGCGAACGGCGCCCGCTCGGAGAGGAAGCCGTAGCCGGGGTGGACGAAGCCGGCGCCGGCCTCGCGGGCGGCGGCGACGACCTCGTCGACGTCGAGGTAGGACTCCACCCGCACGGCGTCGTCGGCCTCGCGCACGTGCAGCGCGCCGGCGTCGAGGTCGGAGTGGATCGCGACCGTGCGCCAGCCCAGGCGGCGGGCGGTGCGGATCACGCGGCGGGCGATCTCGCCGCGGTTGGCGATGAGGAGGGTGTTCATCGGAGGCCTTCGTGTGGGTCGCTGGGTCTCGTGGCTCGCTTCGCTCGCACCTCGACCACCTACATGCGGAAGATGCCGTAGGAGGGGTCGGCCACCGGCGCGTTGGCCGCGGCGGAGAGCGCCATGCCGAGGACTCGGCGGGTGTCGGCGGGGTCGATGATCCCGTCGTCCCACAGTCGCGCCGAGGCGTAGTAGGGCGAGCCCTGCTCCTCGTACTGCGCGCGGATCGGCTCCTTGAACTCCTCGTCGTCGGGACGCCCGGCGACGGTGGCGAGCACCGAGGCGGCCTGCTCACCGCCCATCACCGAGATCCGGGCGTTGGGCCACATCCACAGGAAGCGCGGGTCGTAGGCACGCCCGCACATGCCGTAGTTGCCGGCGCCGTACGAGCCGCCGATCACGACGGTGAATTTCGGGACCACCGAGCAGGCGACCGCGGTGACCAGCTTGGCGCCGTCGCGGGCGATGCCGTTGTTCTCGTACTCCCGGCCGACCATGAAGCCGGAGATGTTCTGCAGGAAGACCAGCGGGATGCCGCGCTGGTTGCACAGCTCGATGAAGTGCGCGCCCTTGAGAGCCGACTCGCTGAACAGGATGCCGTTGTTGGCGACGATCCCGACCGGGTGGCCCCACACGTGCGCGAACGCGCAGACCAGCGTCTCGCCGTACAGCGCCTTGAACTCCTGCATCCGGGAGCCGTCGACGATGCGGCGGATCACGTCGCGCACGTCGTAGGGCGTGCGCACGTCGGCGGGGACGACGTCGTAGATCGACTCCGGCGACTCCAGCGGCTCCTCGGGCTCCCGGACCTCCCACGGCGCCCCTCCGCCGGTCGAGCCCGTCGAGACCCTGCTGAACGTGTCGACGATCCCGCGCACGATCGCCAGCGCATGGGCGTCGTCGTCGGCGAGGTGGTCGACCACGCCCGAGCGGCGTGCGTGCACCTCGCCGCCGCCGAGCTCCTCGGCGGTGACGACCTCGCCGGTCGCGGCCTTCACCAGCGGCGGGCCACCGAGGAAGATCGTGCCCTGCTCCTTGACGATGACCGTCTCGTCGCTCATCGCCGGGACGTAGGCGCCGCCGGCGGTGCACGAGCCCATCACCGAGGCGATCTGCGGGATGCCGCGGGCCGACATGTTGGCCTGGTTGAAGAAGATCCGGCCGAAGTGCTCGCGGTCGGGGAAGACCTCGTCCTGCATCGGCAGGAACGCGCCACCGGAGTCGACGAGGTAGATGCACGGCAGGTTGTTCTCGGCCGCGATCGTCTGCGCGCGCAGGTGCTTCTTGACCGTCATCGGATAGTAGGTGCCGCCCTTGACCGTGGCGTCGTTGGCCACGACGACGCACTCGCGGCCGTGGATGCGGCCGATGCCGCCGACCACCCCGGCGCTCGGGACGGGGGTCTCCCCCGGCGCGCCGTACATCCCGTACGCCGCCAGCGGGCTCAGCTCCAAGAACGGGCTGCCCGGGTCGAGCAACCGGTCGACCCGGTCGCGCACCAGCAGCTTCCCGCGGTCGGTGTGCTTGGTCCTCGCGGCCTCGCTGCCGCCCTGTCGCACCGTCGCCAGCCGCTGGCGCAGCTCGTCGACGAGGTCGCGCATCTGGGTGCTCACCCGAGCAGGTTAGCGATCGTTAACCTGCGGCGCCACCGCCCGATGGCCCGCTTCCCGCCGAACCGGCGTATTGATACGCCGGCTCGGCTTCAGCCCGCGGCGCCCACCGGGCACAGCGCGTCAGGACACGACTGCAGCCAGGCCTTCCCGCCCGTGAGCGAGGAGACCTGCTTGCGCCCGAACGAGTCGTCGAACCACAGCAGCGCGTAGGCCGCAGGGAGGCCCTGCTCGGCCAGGGTGCGGGTGATGACCGACGGGTCCCAGGTGCCGTCGGGCGAGTGGGCGGGTCCGACCTCGGTCAGCGCGACCCGGGGGGCGGCGGCGGCCAGCTCGGCGTACCCGGTCAGGTCCACCTCGTCGCGCGCGAGCTCGTCGGCGTCGCGGCCGCCGCAGTCGGGGTGCGGGGTCTCGCAGTCGTAGGTGTCGAGGCCGACGAGGTCGACGCGGTCGGGCAGCAGCGAGAGCGGCTCGTCGACGCCCTCCCAGGTGCGCACCGCGGCACCGTAGGACCACAGCAGGTTGTGGACGCCGGCGTCGGCGGCCCGCTGCTGGAGGTGGGCGAAGAGCGCGCGGTAGGTGCTGGGGTCGGGTCGGCCCCACCAGAACCAGCTGCCCCCGGCCTCGTGCAGCGGGCGCACCAGCACCGCGGCACCCTGCTCCTGCAGGCGGGCCAGGGCGTCGAGCACCTCCGACCACTCCTCGTCGAACCTCCGCGCGGGCGCGCTGTCCTCCTTCAGCAGGGCGTCGAGCCGGTCGGCCCCGCTGCGGTCGAAGGAGTCGCCGCCGCTGAACGGGTTGGGCGCGTGCCAGGACGCGGTGAGGACGACGCCGTCGGCGGCCATGAGGGCGAGGTCCTCGGTCCAGTCGGTGCCCCGGCGGGCGGCGGCGACCAGCTCGTCGAGGTCGAAGCCGACGACCGCGGGTCGCTGCGGCTCCAGCCGCCACAGCGGCTCGTCCCAGGAGTCGCTGGAGATGTTGACCTGCTGGCCGACCGCGGTGACGCCGTCGGCCAGCCAGCGGTCGAGCGTCTCGGCCAGGCAGAGCGCCGCCGCGTCGGCCTCGGGGTCGACCGGCTCCGTGCGCGGCCGGCAGGTGCGCACGGGCTCGGCCGGAGTCGGGTCGGCGGTGCTGGGCGGTGGGTCCTGCGGCAGCGCGCCGGGGGTGGACGGCGGAGTGGGCTGCGGCGTGGGGCCGGCGTCGGGGCTGGCCTCGGCGGTGTCCCGGGTGCCGGCGAAGGCGCCGTCGAGGTCGGTGGTCACCAGCAGCATGTGGAAGGCGCCGGTCGCCACCAGGGCGACGGCCAGGGCGAAGGTCGCGGCCGCCCGCCGCGATCGCCTGCTCTCCCCCGTCATGCCCCCATCATCCGCGACGGCTGGTGACGGACGCACCCGTTCGGGTCAGACCGGGGTGGTCGACGGCGGTCCAGCAGCGGGCCGAGGCGGACGCCGAGGAGTTAACGGCCGCTAACCTGCCGGGGTGACCACCCGCCGCGAGCAGATCCTCGGCACCGCCGCCGAGCTGTTCGCGGCCCGTGGCTTCCACGGCGTCTCGGTCGCCGACCTGGGCGCGGCCTGCGGCATCTCCGGCCCGGCGCTCTACAAGCACTTCGCCTCCAAGGACGCCGTGCTCGCCGAGATGCTGGTCTCGATCAGCCGCTGGCTGCTCGACGGCGGTCGGGCCTGCGTCGGCTCGGCCGACTCGCCCTCCGCGGCGCTGGCCGCGCTGGTGGACCACCACGTCGGCTTCGCGCTCGAGCACCGCCCGCTCATCGTCGTCCAGGACCGCGACTGGTCCTCGCTGCCCGAGCAGGCCCGCGAGGAGGTGCGCGCCACCCAGCGCGCGTACGTCGACGTCTGGGCCGACCAGCTGCGCGCCCTCCACCCCGACCTCACCCTCGACGCCGCCCGGGCGATGGCGCACGCCGCCTTCGGGCTGATCAACTCCACCCCCCACTCCGGCCTGCTCCCCGACACCGAGATGCGCCGGGTGCTCACCTCGATGGCGCTGGGGGCCCTGGGCGTCGGCGTCGGGGGCGCCGAACCGGCGTATTGATACGCCGGCTCGACCCGCCGGGGGCTGGCGGAGCGGGGGGGTAGTCCGCAGTCGAACGCACGCCGAGCGTGCGGTCAACATTGATTCGAATGCGGACTATCTCGTGTCAGGTCCCGCAGTAGGTCACGAACGGGCCGCCGGCGGGGTCGGGCAGGGCGTACTCGGCCCACTCCGGACGCTCGGTGAACGGGTGGGTGACGACCTCGAGCATCCGCTCGAACGGCGCGAGGTCGCCCTCGTCGGCCGCGTCGAGGGCGGCCTGGAGCAGGTGGTTGCGGGGGACGTACGCCGGGTTGACGGCGTCCATGGCGTCGGGGTCGGGCCCGAGGGCGCGCCAGCGGGCCGCCCAGTCGTCGTAGGCGGGCAGGTCGAGCACGCGGTCGCGGGCGGGGGTGCCCTGCTCGCCACCGACCGCGCGCAGCTCCCGGGCCAGGTCGCGGAAGAAGCCGGTGTGGTCGGCGCGGGCGCCCTGAAGCAGGGTGAGCAGGTCACCGACCAACCCCGTGCGCAGCACCGGGTCGAGGCCTGGCGGGAGGCCGAGCTTGGCGGCCAGCCGGGCGGCGTACGCCTCGCCGTAGAGCGTCGGGAACGTCTCGAGGACGCCCACGCAGCGCTCGACCGCCCCGTCCTGGTCCACCCCGGCCTGCTCGGCGACGAGCGGCAGCAGGGTCTCGGCCATCCGGGCGAGGTTCCACTGCGTGATCGCGGGCTGCTGACCGAAGGCGTAGCGGCCGCCGGTGTCGATGGAGCTGAAGACCGCGGCCGAGTCGAAGCCGTCGAGGAAGGCGCACGGGCCGTAGTCGATGGTCTCCCCCGAGAGCGTGACGTTGTCGGTGTTCATCACGCCGTGGACGAAGCCGACCGCCATCCACGACGCGACCAGCGCGGCCTGGACCCGGGTGACCTCCTCGAGCAGCGCGAGCGCGGGGACGTCGGCCTCGAGCACCTGCGGGTGGTGCCGGGCGGCGGCGTGCTCGACGACCCGGCGCACCAGGTCGGTGCCGGGCTGCTGGTGGTCCAGCGCGGCGGCGTACTGCAGGGTGCCGACGCGCAGGTGGCTCGCGGCGACGCGGGCCAGGACGGCCCCGGGCAGCGGCTGCTCGCGCTGCACCGCCCGGCCGGTGGCGACGACCCCGAGCGAGCGGGTCGTCGGCACGCCGAGGGCGTGCATGGCGGCGGAGACGAGGTGCTCGCGCAGCATCGGGCCGACCACGGCCAACCCGTCGCCGCCGCGCGACCACGGGGTGCGGCCCGACCCCTTGAGGTGCAGGTCGCGCAGCCGGCCCTCGCGGTCGGTGAGCTCGCCGAGGAGGAGGGCACGGCCGTCGCCGAGGCGCGGGGAGTACCCGCCGAACTGGTGCCCGGCATACCCCTGCGCCACCGGCCGCGACCCGACCGGGGGGTGCTCGCCGGTCAGCAGGCGCAGGCCCTCGCCGGTGCGCAGCCACGCGGGGTCGAGGCCGAGCTCGGTGGCCAGCTGCTCGTCGAGGGCCAGCAGCGTCGGGCCGGGGGCGGCCTCGGCCTGCCAGTCGACCGCCAGCTCGGGCAGCGCGTCGGCGAAGCGGTGCTCGAGGTGGAGGGTCGTCGTGCTCATGCCCCCACGCTACGGGCGGCTCACAGCAGGTGGTCGAGGTCGCCCGGCTCCCCGGACTCCAGCCGCTCCAGGAACCGGGCGGCCCGGGCGGCGGCGTCGTGGGCCGCCTCGAGGTCGGGGTCGGCGCCCGGGTCCGCGGGTGACGGGCTGCGCTCGGCGTGCAGCCGGGCCAGCAGCTGCTCGCGCGGCAAGCCGCGCAGGTGCAGCAGCACGAACGGGTCGGCGTCGAGCAGCCAGCCGACCTGGTGCAGCAGCGCGAGGGCGTGCACGCACGGGTCGACCCACGCCGAGCAGGTGCAGGTGCCGGCCAGCTCACCGCCGTACGGGAGGAGCTCGACGCCGGCCTCCTCGGCGTGCTCGACCAGCTCGTGCGGCAGGTCGCCGGCCAGCAGCGCGGAGACCCGGCCGCTCACCGCGCCGACCGCCTCGACCAGCGCGTCGGCCTCCGTGGCGGGCAGCACGGGCACGTCGACAGCCGTCGCCCACAGCCCGTCGGGGTCCTCGACGGCCGCCGTGACCCGACCCGGCTCGACCCGGATGCCCCCGATGCGCCCCGACCGGGCCAGCCGCCGGGAGGCCGTCAGCTCCTCCTCGGCGTACGCCGCCTCCTCGACGGCGCGGAGCCAGGCCCGGGCCCACCAGCCGGTCGGGCGGGCGGTGCTGCGGCGCTCGGCGAAGGCGGGGTGCGTGGTGCTGGCCATCACGCGGGGCGCAGGCTGACGAGGTCGCGCAGCTCGTCGTCGCTGAGCTCGGTGAGCGCGGCCTCGCCGCGGCCGAGGACGGCGTCGGCGAGCGAGCGCTTGCGCTCCAGCAGCAGGCCCACGCGCTCCTCGATGGTGCCGCGGGTGACCATCCGGTGCACCTGGACCGGCTTGGTCTGCCCGATCCGGTAGGCGCGGTCGGTGGCTTGGTCCTCGATGGCGGGGTTCCACCACCGGTCGAGGTGGATGACGTGGTCGGCGCGGGTGAGGTTGAGGCCGGTGCCGCCGGCCTTGAGGGAGAGCAGGAAGACCGGCACCCGGTCGGCGCCGTCGGACTGGAAGCGCCGCACCATCTCCTCACGCTCGCGCACCGGGGTGCCGCCGTGCAGCAGCTGGTGCGGGATGCCGGCGACCGTCAGGTGCCGGGCGACGAGGCGGGCCATCTCGACGTACTGGGTGAAGACCAGGGCCGCACCGTCCTCGGCCAGCACGGTGCCGAGCAGCTCGTCGAGCAGGTCGATCTTCTCCGAGCGCCCGGCGACCCGGGCACCGCCCTGCTTGAGGAAGTGGGCGGGGTGGTTGCAGATCTGCTTGCAGCCGGTGAGCAGCGAGAGCACCAGGCCGCGGCGGGTGTGCTCGTCGGCGCGCTCGATGCGCTCCATCGTGTCGCGGACGAACGCCTCGTAGAGCACCACCTGCTCGCGGGTCAGCGTCAACGGGTGGTCGGTCTCGGTCTTGGGGGGCAGCTCCGGGGCGATGCCCGGGTCGGACTTGCGGCGCCGCAGCAGGAACGGACCGATCAGCTCGGCGAAGCGGGCCGTCACCGCGGGGTCGACACCGGCCTCGATGGGCGCGGCCCACACGCGACGGAAGGCCTGGCGGCTGCCGAGCAGGCCGGGCGTGGCCCAGTCGAGGATCGACCAGAGCTCGGTGAGGTCGTTCTCGACCGGGGTGCCGGTCAGCGCCACCCGGGCCCCTGAGCCGATGCTGCGCAGGCCGCGGGCGGTGGTGGAGCGGGAGTTCTTGACGTGCTGGGCCTCGTCGGCGACGACCAGGCCCCAGGTCACCTCGCCGAGCTCGCTGGAGCGGTCCTTGGTGGTGGTGTCGACGCGCATCGTGCCGTAGGTGGTGAGCACGAAGCCGGGGTCGCCGTCGGGCGTCGGCTCCGGCTCGAGCAGCGTGGGCTCGGCGCCTCCGCCGACACCCGGGAGCCCGGCCAGCGAACGGGTGCCGCCGTGGAAGCGCCGGACGGGGACTCCCGGCGCGAACCGTCGGATCTCGGCCTCCCAGTTGCCGAGCAGGCTGGTCGGGCAGACCACCAGCGTCGGCGCGGGCGCCTGCCCGGCGGCACGGGCCCGCTCGGCGCGGTGCAGGTGCAGCGAGATCAGGGTCAGGGTCTTGCCCAGGCCCATGTCGTCGGCCAAGCAGGCACCGAGCCCGAGACCGGTCAGCTCGGCGAGCCAGGTGAGGCCGTGGCGCTGGTAGTCGCGCAGGGTCGCCTGCAGCGCCGCGGGCGGCTCGACGGGCTCGCGGGTGGCGGCCGTGCGCAGCCGCTCGCGGACCTTCAGCAACGAAGCGCCGACGACCACCTCGGCCGGCTGGTCCTCACCCAGCGTCGCGACCCCGCTGAGCGCGGCCGCGACCGCCTCGGCGGGCCTGACCTCGCGCACCAGCCGCTTGCGGGCCTTGCGGGTGATGGACGGGTCGACCACGCGCCAGGCGCCCCGGAGCTTGACCACCGGCGCCGCCGAGGTGGCGAGGGCGTCCATCTCGTCGGCCGTGAGCGGATCGCCGTCGAGGGCGACCTGCCACTGGAAGGCGAAGACCGAGTCGGGGGTGAGCAGCCCGGTCTGCAGCGGCGCCTCGCGGGAGCCGCCCCGGCGCGGCCTGGTGTCGAGCACCGCGGAGGTGGTGAGGTCGCGCCCCAGGCTGCGCGGCCACAGGACGTCGACGCCGCGCTCGGCCAGTGCCGCGACGCCGTCCTCCAGGAGGCTGGCGATCTCGTCGGCCTCCAGGGTGACCTGGTCGGGCACCCGCAGCGCGAGCAGCCGGTCGAGCACCGGCCACGCCTCGGCCGCCGCGCGCAGCGCGATGGTGGCGTGGGTGCGCGCCCGGTCGCCGAACCCGTGGTCCTCGGGGTCGTCGATCCACAGCGCGGAGGCGTCGGCCATGTGCAGGGGGTCGCGCTCGTCGTGGACCTGCAGCACCAGGCGCACCGATCCCGCGACCAGCTCCTCCTCGTCGGCCTCGACGCGCAGCGAGATCGTGACCAGGTGCGGGAGGTCGCTGCCGCGGCGGATCTTCGCGATGCGGCGCTGCAGCCGCTCCTGGAAGGCGTCGTCGGGGGCGGTGTCGACCTCGCCGGTGTCGACCTCGCCGGTGCCGCCCACCGATCCGGCGGCCCGCCGTACCGGACGTCGGCGCTGGGCAGGTCGCGAACGAGCCACGGGCGCACCCCTGGGTACGGCGTCGGCGACCGCGTCCAGCACCGCCCGCACGACCTGCTCGGCGTCGGCCGCGTCCTGGGCGCCCACCGCGCGTGAGCGGGCGAGCATCCGCACGCGGTCCTCGTCCTCCTCGGTCAGCTCACCGACCCGCCACGAGGGCGGCCGGCCCGGCTCCTCGGGCGCGGGCTCGAAGGCTCCCGCCGCCACGAGCCGCATCCCCAGCAGCGCCGCACCGCTGAGCAGCGCCACGCTCGGGTCGAGGTCCTCGCGGGCGTGGGCCTTGGTCAGTACCGGGATCGCCGCCCGCACCGGCAGTGCGACGGTGCGCCGATCGTCGACGAACTCCACCACCGAGTCACGCGGCGGCACGGCGGGCCGGAAGGTCGCCGTGCCGGTCACCGGGACGAACCCCACCCCGCACACCCCCTCGCCCGCAGCTCTCGACTGACGCGCCGACGGTAGCCCGACGTACCGACAACGCAGCAGCCCGGTCGAGCCGCCCCAGGATCACGACGTTCTGCAGGTCCAGGGCCCCGATCTCCTGCAGAACGTCGTGCTCTGGCGTGCGTCAGCCATCAGTCGGCGGTCAGTCGGTGGCCAGGTCGAAGCGGACGACGCGACGGCGCAGGGTGGGCGAGGCGTGCACCTGGTAGCCGGCCTCGAGGAAGACCTGGAGCAGGCCGACCGAGGCCTCGTCCCAGATGACCGTCTTCCCGGGGGCCGGCTCCATCGGATAGCCCTCGAGGACCCGGGCGCCGACCCGGCGGCCGTAGTCGACGGTGGCGCGGGCCAGCTCATAGGTCAGGCCCTCGCGCCGGAAGCCTTTGCGGACCACGAAGCAGGTCACCGACCACACGCCCTCGAGCTCGGGATCCATCCGCATCCAGGGCTGCTTGCGGGACCAGATGCGCGGGTAGTTCTCCCGCGGCTCGACCGCGACCCAGCCGGCGGGCTCGCCGTCGGCGTACCCGATGAGGCCGGACGTCGGGCCCTCGGTGCCGCAGGCGGTCTGGGCGACCAGTGCCGCCTCGCGCTCGTCCTGGGTGCTGTCGCGCCAGATCCAGCCCTCGACCTTCAGGCCCTGGCAGCGGCACTTCGCGGCGCCGCCGGCGCCGAGCACGGCCTCGACGTCCTCGTCGGTGGCCTCGTTGGCCGGTCGCCAGGTGAAGCCGGTGGAATCGCCCATGGACCGAGGCTAGACGGGGCTACCGACCGACCCCCACGCTCAGCCGATCAGGATGCCCGCGATCGCGGCGCTCATCAGGTTCGCCAGGGTGGCCGCGAGGATGGCCCGCAGCCCGAGCGAGGCGATGTCGGGGCGTCGCTCCGGGGCGATGCCGCCCAGCCCGCCGAGCAGGATGCCGAGCGAGCCGATGTTGGCGAAGCCGGTGAGCGCGAAGGTGACGATCGCGGCGGTCTTGTCGGAGAACTCCCCGGCCACCGGACCGAACTCCGCGAACGCGACGAACTCGTTGAGCACGATCTTCTGCCCCACGAAGCTGCCCGCGTCGACCGCCTCGCCCCACGGGACGCCGATCAGCGACATGACCGGCGCGAAGAGGTAGCCGAGCAGCTGCTGGACGCTGAGGTCCTCGGCGCCGAACCAGCTGCCGACGCCGCCCACCAGCAGGTTGACCAGGGCGATGAGGGAGATGAAGGCCAGCAGCATCGCGCCGATCGTCGCGGCCAGCCGCAGGCCGTCGGCGGCCCCGTTGGCGGCGGCGTCGATGACGTTGCGGGCCCGCTCGGGCTCGGCCGACGAGTCGTCCTCACCCTCCTCGGCAGCACGGCCGGCACCGCCGGCGCCGCCGGCACCGCCGGCACCGGGGTACGCGTCGGTGGCCCCCTCGGGCTCCCGCGGCTCGGGGAGCATGATCTTGGCCATCAGCAGCGCGCCGGGGGCGGCCATGAAGCTGGCGGCGATGAGGTACTCCAGCCGCGCGCCGAGCAGCGAGTAGCCCACGAGCACCGACCCCGCGACGGTCGACAGCCCGCCGACCATGACGGCGAAGAGCTGCGAGCGGGTCAGCCCGGCGACGTACGGGCGGATCAGCAGCGGCGCCTCGGTCTGGCCGACGAAGATGTTGGCGGCCGCGTTGACCGACTCCTCGCGGCCGGTGCCGAGCAACCTCCCCAGGCCGCCGCCGACGACCTCGACGACCCGCTGCAGGATGCCGAGGTGGTAGAGCACGGCGGTCAGCGAGGCGAAGAAGACGATCACCGGCAGCACCTGGAAGGCCACGACGGTGCCCTGGTCCTCGGCCGGCAGGACCGGCCCGAACAGGAAGGCGATGCCCTCGCGGGAGGAGTCGATGACCGCCTGCACGCCCGTCGAGGCCGCCTCCAGGGCCCTGCTGCCCACCGACCACGACAGCACCAGGACGCCGAAGCCCACCTGCAGCGCGAGCGCACCCACCACGGTGCGCGGCCGGACCGCCCGCCGGTCCGTCGAGCACAACCACGCGATCCCCATCAGGACCGCCATCCCGCCGGCGCCCCACAGCACGTCGATCAACACCTCGACCACCTCCAGCGGGTGACCCTGCCCCGTGCGGGCCCGGGTCACACCTGCGGGTGCGCGCGGCTGACTAGGCTCGCCCCATGAGCATCCTCGACCTCCCGATCGCCCGCCTCGACGGCACCGCCACCACCCTGGGCGAGATCACCGGCGGCCGGCCCGCACTGCTGGTCAACGTGGCCTCCAAGTGCGGCCTCACCCCGCAGTACACCGGCCTCGAGCAGCTGCAGGAGACCTACGGCGACCGGGGCTTCACCGTCGTCGGCCTGCCGTGCAACCAGTTCCTGGGCCAGGAGCCCGGCACGGCCGAGGAGATCCAGGAGTTCTGCTCCGCGACGTACGGCGTGAGCTTCCCGATGACCGAGAAGATCGAGGTCAACGGCGAGGGCCGGCACCCGCTGTACGCCCAGCTGACCGGCACCCCCGACGAGAAGGGCGAGGCCGGCGACGTGACCTGGAACTTCGAGAAGTTCCTCGTCGCCGCCGACGGCACCGTCGTCTCCCGCTTCAGCCCCGGCGTCGAGCCGCAGGACCCCCGCCTGGTCACCGCCGTGGAGGAGATCGTCGGCTGAGTGCCCGCGCACGGGGGTCAGCACCAGTCGGTGCTGTCCTCCGGCTCGGGTGAGCCGTTGCCCTGGCCGTACCAGTCGAGCCAGGGCCCGTCGCAGATCTCCTGCGCCCCCTCGACGTACGCCGCTGCGCTGGTGAACCCGACGCCCGGGTCGCTCACCACGCCCACCAGCGTCTCCGCGAGCGCGGCGACCTCCTCGCTGCGCTGCGCGGGGTCCTGCTCGATGAACGGCCCGTAGCCGTAGGCCCACACCGTCACGTCCCCGCGCTCCATCCAGGCGTAGGCGATACCGGGGTCGGACTCGGGCGAGCCGTTCTCGAACACCAGCGTGGCCCCGTCGACCTCCTCGCACGGCCCGAGCGACTCGCAGAGGTCGGCGAGCTCGGCGGCGGACACCCCGAACGGCGTGCCCCGCGTGACCGCCAGCAGCACGTGGGCGTTGTCGCCCACCTCGCGGTCCAAGCTGACCTCGACCGTCACGTCGCCCTCGACGACGCCCTGGCTCCCCTCCGGCAGCTCGGCCGCCGCGCGGAGCGGGGCGTCGGTGTGGGCGTCGACCGCCGCCGCGAGCATCGGCGGCGTGGTCGTCGAGTCGTCCGCCGAGCCGGAGCAGCCCGAGGCGGCCAGGGCCAGGGCCGTCGCGGCGGCGAGCAGGGTGGTGCGCTGAGCCCGAGAGGTCACCGGCACACGGTACGCCCGGGTGCCCCGTGAGCCGGACCACGGCGAGCGCGATGTTCCAAGACCCGTCTCACGGGCACGGTCACCTCCGTGGCGGCGTACCTCCCACGGGCCCGCCACCCCGTCCGCACGTCCCGACAGGAGGTCCCCGTGACCGCGATGCTCCCCTCGCGCCCCCCGGGCGAGGACCGTGCGACCCCCGCCGGTGAGGTCGTCGACCCCGACACCGTGCTCACCCGGCCCGCCGTGGGCGCCGAGCCACGGATCGTCAGCACCCTGCGCCTGCCGCAGCGCCGTCGCGGGCGCGAGATCGTCGCGGTGCTCGACCCCGTCCGGGCCCGGCCGGGGACCGAGGCGCTCGACCACGCGGACCAGCGGGTCGTCGAGGCCGCGGCGGAGCGGCTGACCGCCTACCTCCAGCCCGGCGAGCTCGTCGCGGCCACCGACGACGGACGCCTGCGGCTGCGGCTGCGCCGCGAGGACCGCGACGCCCGCCCGGAGCGGTTGCAGGCGATGGCGTACCACGCCCTGGAGGTGCTGGAGTCCCTGGACCACCGCGCCGACGACGGTCCCGCCGTCCTCGACCTCGGCGTCGGCTGGGCGCCGGTGACCCGCAGCCAGGACGCCCACCAGGCGCTCGCGCACGCGGCCTCGGCCGCGGCGGAGTCCGTGCGTCAGCGCGACCTGCAGCCACGCCAGGAGGGCCACCACCTGCGGGTACGCCGGCCCCGCATCGATCGGTGGTCCACCGGCAACCAGGTGCTGGTCGCCACCGTCGGCGCCGTGGTCGTCCCCTACCTGGCCCTGGTGGCGCTCTCCCTGGTCGGGGTGGACCTCTCGGGCGTCCTGTACTGGGCGATCGTCGGCTCGCTGGCGACGACGGCGGCGATGATCTGGGCCGAGACCTCCCACGCGCTGGACCCGCCGCGGCCCTCGGGACGCGCTGGCGAGCGGCCCCGGGCGACCGCCGTGATCGCGGCGTACCTGCCCAACGAGGCCGACACCATCCTCGAGACCGTCGAGCACTTCCTCTCCCTGCCCGACCGCGACCGCGACGGGTCCGGCGGCCTGCAGGTGGTGCTGGCCTACAACACCCCGTTCCCGCTGCCCGTCGAGGACGAGCTGGCCCGCCTCGGGGAGCAGCACGAGGACCTCGTGGTGCTCAAGGTGCCCGACTCCACCTCCAAGGCCCAGAACGTCAACGCCGCCCTGCACGTGGCCGACGGCGAGCTGATCGGCATCTTCGACGCCGACCACCACCCGATGCCCGGCGCCTTCGACCGCGCCTGGCAGTGGCTCGGCGACCCCGAGGACCCGGCCGACGTCGTCCAGGGGCACTGCGTGATCCGCAACGGCGACACCGGCTGGCTGGCCCGCCTGGTCGCCGTGGAGTTCGAGCAGATCTACGCCGTCGCCCACCCCGGTCGGGCAGCGCTGTCCGGCTTCGGGATCTTCGGTGGCTCCAACGGCTTCTGGCGCGCCTCGGCGCTGGAGCGCATCCGGCTCCGCGGCTCCTTCCTCACCGAGGACATCGAGGCCTCGATGCGCGTGCTCGGCGCCGGCGGGCGGATCGTCAACGACCCGGGCCTGCTCAGCCGCGAGCTCGCGCCCGAGACCCCCGAGGCGCTGTGGAAGCAGCGGATGCGCTGGGCGCAGGGGTGGTTCCAGGTCTCGCTGCGCCACCTGGGCCCGATCCTGCGCTCGCCCCGGCTCAGCCTGCGGCAGAAGGTCGGCGCGACCTATCTGCTCGGCTGGCGCGAGGTCTACCCGTGGATGTCGATCCTCACCTGGCCGCTGCTCGGCTTCCTGGTGTGGCGCGACGGCGGGCTCGACCTCAGCTCGCCGCTTTTCCTGCTCATCACGCTCCTGGTGACGGTCTCCGGCCCGCTGCAGACGCTGGCGGCGTACCGGCTGGCGACGCCGGAGATCCGCCGGCACCGGCGCTGGTTCCTGCGGGCGGCGCTGCTGAACCTGCTCTTCTACACCGAGGCCAAGAACCTCGTGAACCGCGTCGCCCAGCTCAAGCAACTGCGCGGTGAGCACCAGTGGGTGGTCACGCCCCGGACCGCCGGAGGCGACGCATGACCACCTCGACCCCCAGCCCGACCCCCAACCCGACCCCCAACCCGACTGCCGGCCCGACCCCCGGCACCCGTGCCGACACCCGCGCCACCGCGCCCACCACACCCGTGCGCCGCTACCCCCTCGGGTGGCTGCGCGGCGTCGCCGCCCTGGTCGTGGTGGTCTTCCACGGCTACCAGCACCAGCGCTACGGCGACACCTACCAGTGGCCGCTGACCGGGACCATCCACGAGCTGTTCATGAGCGCCGACCTGTTCGTGGACCTGTTCTTCGTGCTCTCCGGGCTGGTGCTGTGGCTGCCGATCGCCCAGGCGGTGGTCGACGGTGCCACGACGCGTCCGGGCCGGGTGCTGCTGTACCGGCGGATGGCGCGACTGCTCCCGCTCTACCTCACGGTGGTGCTGCTGGTCTGGTCCCTGACCAACCCCTCGGCCCCCGGTCACTGGGTCGACCTGCTGACCCACCTGACCTTCACCCACGTCTACTCCGACACCTACATCTTCTGGACCAACGGCCCGGCCTGGACGCTCGCGATCGAGTTCCACTTCTACGTCCTCGTCGCGCTCTCGGTGCCGTTGCTCAACCGCCTCGTGCAGCGCACCGGCACGCGTGCCGGGCGGGTGGCGGTCGCCTCGGTCCTCCCGGTGGCGCTGGTGGTCGTGGGGGCGGCGTACCTCGTCTGGGCGACGCTGCTGTCGGGGGCGGCGGCGGACAACTGGTCGGTGTGGTTCTCCCCGCTGGCCAAGGCCGCCGACTTCGGGGTCGGGATGCTGCTGGCCGTGGTGGCCGCCACTGGGGTGCGCCTCGCGTCGGCGCCGCGGTCGGCGCTGCTGGTGCTCGGGCTGGGCTCGACGGTGGCGCTGATGCTGACCCGTCCGGTCGGCACCCCGATCGCGGAGTGGTGGCACCCGATGTACGCCGTCGGCCTCACCGTCGCGCTCGCCCACGTCGTGCTCCACGACGGCCCGTGGGCGCGGTGGATGTCGTGGGGGCCGCTGGTGTGGCTGGGTGGCCTGGGCTACGGGATCTACCTCATCCACGAGCCGGTGCTGCGCTTCCTCGGCTCGCTGGGCCTCTACCCCGAGCCGGGGCCGGGCTGGGCGTGGCTGGTCGTCTCCGCGATGGTGGCGGTCCCGTCGGTCCTGCTGGCGTGGGTCAGCGCTCGCACGGTCGAGGCGGCCGGGCTGCGGCTGCTGGCCACGATGCGGCCCGACGGCTCCCCGCGCGACTACTACGACCACCTGGACCCCCGCGACCCCGCCCGTCGGGTGGAGTCGGACGGCTCCTAGCAGGCTCCGCGGACGTCATACGGACGGGACGTCCACTCGTCCCCGCCGTATGACGTCCCGGCGCCTGCTCAGGCGCGGACGGCGAGCACGAGCGGGGAGACCGACGAGGCGCCCGCGCGCAGGACGGCCCGCGCGGCGAGCGTGGTGGTCCACCCCGTGTCGACCAGGTCGTCGACGAGCAGCACCCGACGCCCCTCGAGAGCACCGGGGTCGGCCTCGAGGCCGCAGCGGCGGGAGACCGCCGCCACCCGCTGGGCGGAGTTGGCAGCACCGCGCCCTGGCGGCACGTCGGGGTCGAGGACCGCCCAGCGGCCGAGCAGCGGGACCCGCAGGTAGCGCGAGAGCCCGTCGGCCACCGAGCCCACGAGCTCGGGCCGGGAGACCGACTCCGTCTCGACGATCGCGTCGACGTCGGGGCGCCAGTCACCGAGCACCTCGATCACCGCCTGCACCAGCGGGACGGGCACCGGGCCGTCGGGGGTGCCCTCGCGGAACAGCTCGCGCAGCGCCTGGCCGTAGCCGAGATCGGTGAGCCGGGCGACGGCCCGACCCTCCTGGGCCTGCTCGGAGACCCGACCGCGCAGGTCGATGCCGAGCCGGTCGAGCCCGGTGGGCCACATCTTGCGCGGTGGCAGGGGCACGCCGGGGCGGGCCAGCCGCTCCTGGGCCGAGGAGACCGCCTCCGCGGAGACCGCGGTGGGCAGGTCGAGCCCCCCGCAGTTGTCACAGCGGCCGCACTCGGTGGCCTCGGGGTCGTCGAGCTGGTCGCGCAGGAACCACATCCGGCACCTGTCGGTGCGCAGGTAGTCGATCATCGCCTGCTGCTCGCGCTCACGCGCCGCACGGACCCGCTCGTAGCGCTCGGCGTCGTAGCTCCACGGGCGGCCGGTGGACTCCCAACCGCCCTTGACCCGGCGTACGGCGCCGTCGACGTCGAGCACCTTGAGCATCGTCTCCAGGCGGGTGCGGCTGAGCTCGACGCGGGTCTCGAGCGCCGCCGTGCTCAGCGGGCGGCCCTCCTCGGCGAGCACGGCCAGGGTCTCGCGCACCTGCTCCTCGCGCGGGAACCCGAGGGAGGCGAAGTAGGCCCAGATGTCGCGGTCCTCCGGGGCGGGCAGCAGCACCACGGTCGCGGACTCGCTGCGGGCGTCGAGGCCACGGCCGGCGCGGCCGACCTGCTGGTAGTAGGCCACCGGCGAGCTCGGGGAGCCGAGGTTGACGACGAACCCGAGGCTGGCGTCGAAGCCCATGCCCAGCGCGCTGGTCGCGACCAGCGCCTTGACCCGGCCCGCGGCGAGGTCGGCCTCCAGCGCCTGCCGCTCGGTGGTCTCGGTCTGGCCGGAGTAGGCCGCGACGTCGTGGCCGCGGGAGCGCAGGTAGTCGGCGACCTCCTGGGTGGCGGCGACGGTGAGGCAGTAGACGATGCCGGAGCCGGGCTGCTCGGCGAGGTGGTCGGCCAGCCAGGCCAGTCGCTGGTCGGGGGTCTTGAGGTGGACCACGCCCAGGCGCAGCGACTCGCGGTCGAGGGTCCCGCGCAGGGTGAGGACGTCGCCGCGCTCGATCGAGCCGAGCTGCTGCGCGACGTCGTCGGTGACCCGGGCGTTGGCCGTCGCGGTGGTCGCCAGGACCGGGATGCCGTCGGGCAGGTCGTCGAGCAGGGTGCGGATGCGGCGGTAGTCGGGGCGGAAGTCGTGGCCCCAGTCGGAGATGCAGTGCGCCTCGTCGACGACCAGCAGGCCGCAGGTGGCCGCCAGTCGGGGCAGCACCTCGTCGCGGAAGCCGGGGTTGTTGAGACGCTCGGGGCTGACCAGCAGCACGTCGACCTCGCCGGCGGCGATCTGCTCGTGGATCGGCTCCCAGTCCTCGGCGTTGGTGGAGTTGATGGTCACCGCGCGGATGCCCGCGCGCTCGGCGGCGGCGATCTGGTTGCGCATCAGGGCCAGCAGCGGGCTGACGATGACAGTGGGGCCGGCCCCCGCTCCGCGCAGCAGCAGCGTGGCGACGAAGTAGACCGCGGACTTGCCCCAGCCGGTGCGCTGGACGACCAGCGCGCGACGACGGTCGACCGCCAGCGCCTCGATCGCGCTCCACTGGTCCTCCCGCAGCCGGGCCTCGGCCTGACCCTCCCCCCGGGGGCCGACCAGGGCGCGCAGGTGGGCCTCGGCGGCCTCGCGGGCGGCGGCACGATCGGTCAGCGCGGCGGTGGGACTCATGCAGGGCTGTCTACCAGCCGCTGCCGACCGTCCGGTGATCTCCTCCACAGAGGTGTTTATTTTTCACATACCGGGGGTACGGTGGAGACGTACCGACGGTATGCCTGCCTTCCCCCACCCGAGGAGCCCATCATGGTCCGCACCACCGAGCACCTGCTGCGCAGCGTCCCCGCCCTGGCCGGCTGCTCCCCGCGCGAGCTGCGCCGGATGGCCGCGCTGATGGACGTGGTGACCCTGCGGTCAGGCGCGACCCTCACCACCCAGGGTGAGTTCGAGAACCAGGCGTTCCTCCTGGTCGAGGGGCAGGTCGGCGTCCGCGTCGGCGACGAGCTGGTCGCCCTCCTCGGCCCCGGCGAGCTGGTCGGCGAGCTCGGCGTGATCGACCGCCGCCTGCCGCGCACCGCCACCGTCACCGCGATGACCCCGGTCACCGCCTGCGTGCTGACCCCGCGCGGCTTCGATTCGCTGCGCCGCGGCTTCCCTGCCGTCGCCGCCCTCGTCGACCGCACCGTCGCCGCGCGCGAGGAGTCCCTCGCCGGCTGAGGCCCTGCGGCGTACGCCGGGGACGTCATACGTCGCGCGGAGGCGGACCTCCTGTCCGCATGACGTCCCGGCGCATCCCTCGTCACCAGATCCGGACGCGGTCCTCGGGGTCCAGCCACAGCCCGTCACCGGGGGCGGTCTCGAAGACCTCGTGGAACTCGTCGAGGTTGCGCACGATGTTGGCGCGGAACTCCGCCGGGCTGTGCGGGTCGATGGTGAGGAACTGACGCGCCTGCTCGGCGCGGCGCTTGGTGCGCCACACGTGGGCCCAGTTCAAGAACAGCTGCCGCCGCTCCTCGACGCTCGCCTGCCCGCCGGTGGAGATGACGTAGGCCTTGTGGGCGATGGTCAGCCCGCCGAGGTCGCCGATGTTCTCGCCGACGGTGAGCTGCCCGTTGACCCGCTCACCGGGCAGGTCGCGCGGCTCGAGCGCGTCGTACTGCGCGACGAGCTTCTTCGACTTCTCCTCGAAGGCCGCCTTGTCGTCCGGGGTCCACCAGTCGCGCAGGTTGCCCAGCGGGTCGAACTGCGCGCCCTGGTCGTCGAAGCCGTGACCGACCTCGTGGCCGATCACCGCGCCGATGCCGCCGTAGTTCTCGGCCGGGTGGGCGTCGGGGGAGAAGAACGGCGGCTGCAGGATGCCGGCGGGGAAGCAGATCTCGTTGGTGCCGGGGTTGTAGTAGGCGTTCACCGTCTGCGGGAGCATGTGCCACTCGTCGCGGTCGACCGGCGAGCCGATCTTGCCCAGCTGGCGGTCGGTCTCGAAGGCCGCCGCGGCCGCGACGTTGCCCATCAGGTCGTCGGGGCGCACCGACAGGCCGGAGTAGTCACGGAAGGTGTCGGGGTAGCCGATCTTGGGGTTGAAGGTCTCGAGCTTCTCGTAGGCCCGGGACTTGGTCTCCTCGGTCATCCAGTCCAGCGCGCCGATCGACTCGCGGTAGGCGGCCAGCAGGTTGGAGACCAGCTCCTCCATCATCGCCTTGGACTGCGGCGGGAAGTGGCGGGCGACGTACTGCTTGCCCACGGCCTCGCCCAGCGCCCCCTCGACCAGCGCGACGCCGCGCTTCCAGCGGGCGCGCAGCTCCGGGGTGCCGTTGAGGGTGCGGCCGTAGAAGTCGAAGTTGGTCTCGACGAGCTCGTCGGTGAGGTACGGCGCAGCCGACCGCAGCACGCGCACCAGCAGCCAGGGGCGCCACTGCTCCAGCGGCACCTCGGCGAGCACGCCGGCCAGCCCCTCGAAGAACGACGGCTGGCGGACGTTGACCTCGGCCAGCAGCTGCTCGGCGGTGAGCGCGCCGCCGGAGAGGTTGGTGACGTACATGTCGAGGTCGAAGGGGCCGACCAGCGTGCGCAGCTGCTCGAGGGTGTGCAGGTTGTAGGTCTTCTGCACGTCACGCGTCTCCGCGCGCTCCCAGTGACCGGCCGCGATGCGGGTGTCGATGTCGAGGACCGTGCGGGCGGCCGCGGCGGGGTCGCCGAGCCAGTCGGCGCCGGCGCCGCCCAGCTCGAGGAGGCGGGTGAGGTAGGCGAGGTAGGTCTCGCGGGTCTCGGCGTGCTTGTCCTCGCGGTAGTAGGACTCGTCGGGCAGGCCCAGGCCGCCCTGCACGAAGTTGACCAGGTAGCGCTCGGAGTCCTTGTCGTCGTTGTCGACGTAGGAGCCGAAGACACCGTGGCCGCCGATGCGCTCGGACTCCCCGAGGAACGCCGCCAGGTCGCGCAGGTCGCGCAGCCGGCCGATCGCCTCGACCAGCGGCTGCACCGGGGTCAGGCCCAGCGCCGCGATCCGCTCGGTGTCCATGAAGGAGGTGTAGAGCTCGCCGATCTTGCGCGCCTCGTCGGCGGCGGAGGGGTCGGCCGCGTCGGTGGGGCCGCCGGCGGCCAGCTCCTCGATGATCTCGCGCACGTGCTGCTCCGCGGCGTCGCTCAGCGCGACGAAGGGGCCCCAGCTCGAGCGGTCCGAAGGGATCTCGGTCTCCGCGAGCCAGCGGCCGTTCACGTGGCCGAAGAGGTCGTCCTGCGGCCGGACGGACAGGTCCATGCCCTCGCGGGCGTCGTCGAGGATGCTCACGTCCGCGACCCTAGCCGGGCGGGGGTGGGGCCGGGCGGACCGGGAAGGTCTGACTGATGTCGGTCAGACCTTGTGGCTCGCGGTCGAACCTTCGACCGCACACCCGCAGGTTCGACTGATGTCAGTCAGACCTCACACACCCCGCGCTACCCGGCCGCCGCGTCCAGGGCCGCACGCACCGACATCACGACCGTCTCCTCGTCGACGCCGTCGCGGGCCGCGAGCTCGGCGACCAGGCGGCGTACGACGAGCATCACGCCGCCGATGAGCGGGGAGATGTCGAGCTCGAGCTCCTCGGTCTCCTCGTCCAGCAGCAGCTCGATGGCGTCGATCTCGAGCAGGTGCTCGAAGACCAGCTCCATCGCGGCCTGTGCCTTGTCGGGGTCGTCGCCCCCGACGTCGGCGGCGACCACGGCGTCGAGCACGACGTGCCCCGCGCGGCGGACCTTCTCCTCCTCGGGGAGCTCCGCCTCGTGGTCGTGGTGCTCGGCGTGCGGGTCCATCACCGCACCCGCACCACGGACTTGCCCAGGGTGCGCCGCTGGTCCATGTCGACCAGCGCCCTCCCCAGCTCGTCGAGGGAGTACGTCGCGCCGATCGGCGGCTTCACCGCACCTGCCTCGATCATCGGCAGCAGCGCCTCCCACTGCTGGTGGAGGTAGCCCGGGCGCATCATCCCGTAGCCGCCCCAGCCGACGCCGCGGACGTCGACGTTGTTGAGCAGCAGCCGGTTGACCTTGACCTCGGGGATGCCCTCGCCGGCGGCGAAGCCGACCACGAGGAGCCGCCCGAGCGTGGCCAGGCAGCGCAGGGAGTCGGTGAACACCGAGCCGCCGACCACGTCGACCACGACGTCGACGCCGCGACCCTCGGTCAGGGCCATGACGGAGTCCTTGAACCCCTCGAGCAGCACCGCCTCGTCGGCACCGGCGGCCTGGGCGTAGTCGCACTTCTCCTGCGTGGAGCAGACCGCGACCACCCGCGCGCCCATGCCCTTGGCGACCTGGATCGTGGCCGTGCCGACGCCACCGGCGGCGCCGTGCACCAGGACGGTCTCGCCCTCGCGCAGGCCGGCGCGCTCGTGCAGGGCGAACTCGGCGGTGAGGTAGTTCATCGGCAGCGCGGCACCCTCGTCGAAGGAGAGCGCGTCCGGGAGCCGGAACACCGCGTCGGTGCCGAACACCGCGAGCTCCGACGCCCCGCCGTACGGCGCGACCGCCGCGACCCGGTCGCCGGCCGACAGCCCGGAGCCCTCGGGTGCGGAGACGACCACGCCGGCGACGTCGACCCCGAGGGTGAACGGCGGCTCCGGCTTGAGCTGGTACTCGCCCCGGCTCAGCAGCAGGTCGGGGAACGACACCCCGATGCTGTGCACCTCGACCAGCACCTGGCCCTCACCGGGCTGCGGGTCGGGGACCTCGCGCACCTGGAGGTGCTCGGGTCCGGTGGGCTCGACGACCTGCACGGCTCGCATGCGGCCAAACCTATCCCCCACCGATCCGGGCCTCCGCTCCGAAGGGCCACGGTGTTCGTTCACGACGTTCTGCAGGCGGACAGCACGATTTCCCTGCAGAACGTCGTGAACGCTCAGCCGGGTCGGACGATCCGCGCCATCTCGAAGTGCATCGGGTCGGTGTAGCGCCAGTCGCCGCCCCAGGCGAAGCCCCACTTCTTGAAGATGGAGACCACGACGCGGTCCATCTCACCGACGGTGCCGCGCAGGTTCCCCGGGACGTTGAGGTCCAGGGCGGTGCCGAAGGAGTGGTTGGACAGGCTCGTCGAACCGGCGATGAAGCGGGGGTAGTAGCAGCCGGCGTACTGCTCGCGCTTGATCTCGTCGGCCAGGCCGGCGGTCACGATCTCCTCCAGCGCGGCACGCAGCTGCGGGAAGATCGCGTTGTTGCAGGTGACGTCGCCCAGGATCGGCACCGACTGGGTGCTGATGTGGGTGCGGACCCAGGCGGGGTCCGGGGCGATCCGCCCGCCGCCGATGGGGCGGTAGGTGAACACGCCGATCGCGTCGGCCAGCGAGCCCACGACCTGTGCGGTCTGCACCGCGTCGGGGTCGAGGCCGTAGCGGGCGACGGCGTCGAGACGCTCGATCGAGCTGTCCTTCGGCAGCAGCTTCGTCAGCGGCTCGGCCACGACCTCGGGTGCGACGGTGAGCTCGCTGGAGACGAGCAGGGCGTTGCCCGGCGTCGCGCCGAGCGCCTCCCCCCACTTCTCGTTGACGACGGCGTCGACCGCGTTCTCGATCTGCGGTGCCATCACGCCGAGGTGGATGGGCGGGACCTCGCTGGTCAGCTCCAAGAAGTCGTCGTCGTCGAGCGGCAGCCGCTTCGCCACGGCCTTGCCGACCGCCAGCTCGCCGGCGGCGACGCGGTCCCAGATCTCCTGGTTCTGCGGCAGCTGGCCGGGCGCGTAGCGCCGGTAGGTGGCGGGGTCGACGGCCGCCACGTTGAGCACGCGGTTCTCGATCGACACCTGGAGCATGCTGAACTGCTCGACGGCCGCCACCCCGGGGATCCGCTCGATCTCGGCCAGGGTCTCCTCGTCGATCGTCTCCTGGGTCTGCACCACGACGTCGGCCGTGCGGGGCAGCGCCTTGAAGCGGCCCGGCGGGTCGACGGCGTACGCCGGGTCGAGGCTCGGGCCGGCAGTGCTGTCGCCACCGGGCGTGCTCCCGCCCGAGGCGCTGGTCGCACTCCCGTCGAGGATCGCCTCGTCGCGGACCTCGGAGGCCGGGGCGCTGCAGCCCAGGACGCCCGCGAGCACGAGGGCAGCCGCGATCGCCGCCGCCGGCCTCGGTGCCGTCGCGGCGGTGGATCGCGTTCGCCGCAGTCGCACGTGCCCTCCTCCCATCCAGGGTAGGCGGCGGCGACGAACCTCACAGGTGATCCCAGCACCTGTCCCTGCCCACCCGCCTAGGCTGAGCCGGTGAGCGCCACGACGACGACCCGCCTGGTCGAGCACGTGCAGCGGCTCGGCGAGGAGCACCCGCCGCTGCGCCTGGACGACGTGGACTTCACCGTGCGCGACCCGCGGACCTTCGAGCAGCGCTACGGCCACGTCCTGGACTACATGGCCCGCGTCGAGCTCGAGGTCGACCGCAACGTGCTCGAGCTGACCACGATGCTGCCCGACCCGCCCGAGGTCGACGTGTTCTTCTACCGCGACGTCTGGCAGCCGCAGGAGATCCAGCACGGCCGGATCCTCGACGAGCTGCTGGTCCGGCTGGGCCGGTCGAGCGCCGATGCCGACCTCGACTCGGTGGGCGCCAAGCTCAAGGTCCTCGGCGCGCTGGCCCACCTCGGCGCCTTCCAGGACGTCGTGCGGATGCTCTACTACGTGACCGGCATGGCCACCGAGCGCTCCGCGGTCCTGGCCTACAACCTGCTCCACGACGGGGTCCGGGAGATGGGCGAGACCGCCATCGCCGACACCGTGATCGCGCCCATCAAGCGCCAAGAGCCCGGGCACTACGCCTTCTACCAGCTCTCCGCACGCGGCCTGTGGGCGGAGCTGGCGCCCTGGCAGAGGTGGCTGGTGCGGCTGCTGCGCCGCATCTCCTTCTCCCCCGTCGGCGCCAACAACCCCCAGCAGCTCGCCGACTTCGGCGACGTCATGCGCACGCTGCACATCGACGAGGACTCCGACTTCGCCGCCCAGATCGCGCGGGTCGAGATGGAGCTGCTCTGGGCCCGCGACAAGGGCCTGCCCGTCCCGCCGTACGTCACCGCCGCCTTCCGCGAGGCGCTCGAGCTCGCCCGGGCGCGCGCGGCCGCTGCCTGAGGCGCCGGCGGTTTCACCACCCGGGTGGTGAAACTGGCGCTGGTCGACCGGAACTTCGTCAGACCAGCGGCAGTTCCATGAGACCAGTACCCGTACCGGCACCCACCCTCACTCGCGGGGGCCGCCGACCCGCGGGCCGAGCGGCGAGAGCGGTCTGGGCTACCCCAGCACCCGCGCCGCGATCCACGCGATCGCGTCGGCGGTCTCGACCGGGTCGCCGGAGGGCTGCATGACGTGGGAGAGCACCACGCGGACGACCATGTCGATGGCCGCGTCGAGCTGCGGGCCCGCCAGCGCGACGTCGTACGGCGCGAGCCGCTCGGCGATCACGGCCTTGGCCGCGACCAGCAGCGACTCGGCGTGGGTGGTCAGCAGCGGGAGCAGCTCGGTGTCGGCGCCATGGGTGGCCGAGACGACCGCGTGCAGCAGGTCGTTGCCCTGGGCGTGCTCGAGGACGTTGCGCGCCGAGGCACGGATCGCTTCCACGAGGTCGTCGGGGTGGGCGTCGAAGGCCCGGTTGACCACCCCGAGGAAACGGTCGAGCTCGCTGAGGATCATCGCCTCGGCGAGGCCGGGCTTCGTGCCGACCTCGTTGTAGACCGTCTGCCTCGAGACGCCGACCTCCTCGGCCAGCCGCGCCATGGTCACCTGCGACCAGCCGATCTGGGCGGTCAGCCGCACGGCGGCGTCGACGACCCGCTCACGGGTGGTGGGGACGGCGGCGCTCACGGTCCTGATCCTAGTGAGCCGGTCCCCACCGACCGGGCTGGGTCGCCGGACCGGGCCTCCGGGGGGTCGGCCCGGTCCGGCGGTCTGGGTGGTGCCCACCGACGGGGTCAGCCCCGCAGGGAGAGCGCCAGGACGGGGCACGCCTGGGTCGCGGCGTGCACGTGCCCACGGTCGGCCTCCGGCGGGTGCGGGTCGATGACGTGCACCGACTCCTCCCCGTCGTCGTCCTCGCGGACCTCGAAGTAGTCCGAGGCCATCGCCTCGCACATGCCCAGGCCCTCGCACTTGTCGCGGTCGACGACGATCTCGAGTCCCATCCCGATCACGCTGCCTCGGTCGTCGCGAGGGGCACGAAGTCCACCTTCTCGCGCACGCCGCAGTCGGGGCAGCACCAGTCGTCGGGGATGTCGGCCCAGGCCGTGCCCGCGGCGAAGCCCTCGAGCTCGTTGCCCACGGCCACCTCGTAGGTGTAGCCGCAGCCCGGGCACCGGGCGGCGAGCACCTCCTCGGTGAAGCTGTGCGCGGTGTCGTCGACGGCCACGGTCTCCTCGTGGACGGGGACCGGGTGCTTGGCGAGGATCCGGTCGCGCTTGCGGGGGTGCAGGTTGGCGCGGCTCAGGTCGCCGTCGAAGTGCGCGATGACGCGCTTGTCCATGACCCGGCGCCAGATCGGCGGGAACAGCGCGAGCACGATCATGCCGGCGTACCCGGTGGGGAGCACGGGGCTCTCCTCGAAGTCGCGCAGCGTCTGGTAGCGGCGGGTGGGGTTGGCGTGGTGATCGCTGTGGCGCTGCAGGTGGTAGAGCAGCACGTTGGTGGCGATGTTGTTGGAGTTCCACGAGTGCGAGGGGTCAACGCGCTCGTAGCGCTGACGCTCCCCGGTGCCGACCGTCTGCCGCAGCATCCCGTAGTGCTCCATGTAGTTGACGACCTCGAGCAGCGAGAAGCCGACGATCGCCTGGACCACGAGGAAGGGCAGGATGCCCACGCTCTGCCAGGCCACGAGACCGCCCCAGAGCACGATCGTCATCAGCCAGGCGTTGAGCACGTCGTTGCCGAGGTGGAAGGGGTGGGTCTTCTTGCGGGCGTAGCGCTTCTTCTCCAGGTGCCAGGCGCTCTTCAGCGAGCCGCCGACGGTGCGCGGCCAGAACTCGTAGAAGCTCTCACCGAACCGGCTGGACGCGGGGTCCTCGGGGGTGGCGACGCGGACGTGGTGGCCGCGGTTGTGCTCGATGTAGAAGTGGCCGTAGAAGACCTGCGCCAGCGCGATCTTGGCCAGCCAGCGCTCGTTCGCCTCGCGCTTGTGGCCCAGCTCGTGGGCGGTGTTGATGCCGATGCCGCCGATGCAGCCGATCGAGATCGCCAGGCCCAGCTTGTCGAACGTGCCGAGCGGGTCGATGCCGAACGGGGTGCCCCCGCCGATCAGGTAGAAGGCGCCGACGAAGCCGGCGTACTGGATCGGGAGGAAGAGGTAGGTGATCCAGCGGTAGTACTTGTCGTTCTCCAGCGCCTCGATCGCGTCGTCGGGCGGGTTGGAGCGGTCGAGGCCGGCGATCAGGTCGATGGCCGGCACGATGCCGAGGATCACGACCGGGCCGAGCCAGAGCCACGCGCCCCAGCCGGTGACGGCGTACCCGCCGAAGGCGACGAACGCCAGCGAGGGCACGACCAGGCCGATCAGCCACAGGTAGCGCTTCTTGTCCTTCCAGGCCTCGGTCGACCCGGCGGGGACCGTGCTGTTGGGGATGGTGCTGCTCATGGGGACCTCCTGCGGTGACGGGTGTCACCTCATCTGCTTGACATGACCATAAGGAATGTCAAGCAGATTGACAAGAGGTGTGGATCTGTAAACCTCAGGCGGGTCCTGTGATCCGCGGCATGCTCATCGGCCCGCCCCTGGAGCCGCGCGCCCGCCCCGTCCCGGGGGCGGCAGGCAGCCCGGCGCCACCGTGCGGGGGGCGCGACGGGGCGCGCCGGGCCGCCTCGGCCAGAGCGGCGACCTGCTCGGCCAGCGCGGGAGCCCCGAGGCAGCGCAGACGTGCGACGTGGCCCGGCGTGCGCAGACCCACGGTGCGCTGCACGACACCCGAGCCGAGCTCGACCCCGGTCAGGTCGCGCAGGTCGATCTTCAACATGGCCGCCCCGCGACCGACGCGGTTGGGCATGAAGGTCAGGTGCAGCGCGGTCAGGGTGAGCCGGCCGGGGACCCAGGTGGCGCCCCAGACGGTCTGGAACCGCTCGAACGCGGCATCGCTCGGCGAGCCGCCGGACCCCGTGAGGGTCTCGACCAAGAGATGGCCCGACTTCGAACCGACGACTCCGTAGGACATAGGACCACCATGCTCCCGGGGGGTAGCAGGTCCTAGGGACCTTGGTCCCTTGTGCGTGACGAGGGCCACACGAATTCACATCTCCCTCACACCGCTCCCCCGCCCGTGCCGGCGACGAGGCGTCCATCCGCCCCCCGGGAGGCTTGCCAGCGCCTGCGGGAGCCGGTGGGATGTCCTCGATGAGTCTCCCCTTCGGCATCGACTTCGGCGGCACCGGCATCAAGGGCGCCCCCGTGGACCTCGAGCTCGGCGACTTCGCCGCCGAGCGGGTCCGCGTCCGCACTCCGCAGCCCTCGACGCCCGCCGCGGTCGCGGGGGTCTTCGTCGAGCTGCTCTCCCACTTCCCCGAGGCCACCGGCCCGGTCGGGGTCACGGTGCCCGGCATCGTGCGGCACGGGGTGGTGCACTCGGCCGCCAACATCGACGACTCCTGGCTCGGCGCGGACGCCGACCGGCTCTTCAGTGACGCCACCGGCCGGGAGGTCCACGTCGTCAACGACGCCGACGCCGCCGGCCTGGCCGAGGTGAGGTACGGCGCCGCCGCGGGTCGTCGCGGGCTCGTCGTGCTCACCACGCTGGGCACCGGCATCGGGTCCGCGATGGTCCACGACGGCGTGCTGGTCCCGAACTCCGAGCTCGGCCACCTCCAGATCGACGGGGCGGTCGCCGAGCACCGCACCTCCAACCGGGCACGGGAGTCCGAGGAGCTCTCGATGGCCGACTGGGCCGGCCGGCTGCAGACCTACTACCGCCACCTCGAGCGGCTCTTCTCCCCCGACCTCTTCGTCGTCGGCGGCGGCATCAGCAAGCGCTCGGAGGAGTTCCTGCCGCTGCTGGACCTCGACACCGAGATCGTGCCCGCACTCCTGCGCAACAGGGCCGGCGTCGTCGGCGCCGCGCTGCACGCGAACGGATGAGCTGATGAGCACCCCCACCGATCAGACCGCCCCTCCGCCCGCCGGCGACGACGGCACCGATCCCCTCGTGCCCGACGACGCCCCCCGTGCGTCCGACCGACCCGGCGCACGGCGCACCGCACTGGTGGTGGTCCCGCTGCTGGCCGGCCTGGTCGTCGCCGGCACGGTCGGCGGTCAGATGCTGTGGGCCGAGATCGAGGACACCGACGACGCCGCCGCGGAGGTCTTCTGCTGGAACGGCGAGGGCGCGGCCAGTCGGTCGGAGTGCCCCAAGCCGCGCGGGACCGACGGGTTGGCCTGGGTCCTGCCGTCGTTCCGCCCGGACCGTCTCGACTGCGTCGACGAGCTCGAGCAGCACCCGGAATACAACCGCCCGGTGATGTGGACGTGCGAGCAGGCCGTGGAGGGCCGCGCGGTCTCGGTCACCTACAGCCAGATCACCGGCCAGCGGGCCGCGCTGCGCTACTTCGACAAGCTGCACGGTGACAGCAGGGTCGCCACCCGTTCCTCCGACGGCCGTTCGGAGGTCTTCCGCTGGGCGCCCTCGCAGTCCGCCGACGGGCAGTGGCGGGCGAGCCTGCTGCTCCGCGACGCGCCGTACGCCGTCACCGCCTCGGCAGCCGACCGCGAGGACGCCGAGCTGGTGCTCGATCGGCGGGTGCGCATCCGGCCGCCGGGTGCGCGGCGCGGCGTCCAGGTCTCCTGAGCGCCCGTCCTCCGGCCCGGACCCGGCAGCCGCTCAGCCCTCGCGGATCGCGGTGGCGACCGCGGTCGGCACGTCGGGGTGGAACACGCTGGGGATGATGAAGCTCGGGTTGAGCTGGTCGTCGGTGACCACGCCCGCGATCGCCTCGGCCGCCCGCAGCATCATCTCGACGGTGACGTCGGTCGCGCGGGCGTCCAGGAGCCCCCGGAAGACCCCGGGGAAGGCGAGCACGTTGTTGATCTGGTTGGGGTAGTCCGAGCGACCGGACGCCACGACGGCGGCGTGCTTCGCGGCCTCGGCGGGGTCCACCTCCGGGTCGGGGTTCGCCAGCGCGAAGACGACCGGGTCCTGCGCCATGTCGGGGATCCACGACGCGTCGAGGACGCCGGGCGCCGAGACGCCGATGAAGACGTCCGCGCCGTCCAGCGCCGCCCTCAGGTCGCCCCGGACGTCGCGCGGGTTGGTCCGTGAGGCCAGCTCGCGCTGGGCCGGCGGCAGGGTCTCGTCGTGGCGGGAGAGGCAGCCGACGCGGTCGTAGACCACGACGTCCTGCACCCCGGCCGCCAGCATGAGCGTCACGATCGCGCTGCCCGCGGCGCCGGCGCCCGAGACCACCGCGCGGACCGAGCCGAGGTCCTTCCCGACCACCCGCAGCGCGTTGGTCAGCGCGGCCAGCACGACGATGGCGGTGCCGTGCTGGTCGTCGTGGAAGACCGGGATGTCGAGGGTCTCCCGCAGCCGGCGCTCGATCTCGAAGCAGCGCGGCGCCGCGATGTCCTCCAGGTTGACCCCCCCGAAGCCGGGGGCGATCAGCTGGACGGCGCGGACGATCTCGTCGGTGTCCTGGGAGTCCAGGCAGATCGGCCAGGCGTCGATGTCGGCGAAGCGCTTGAACAGCGCCGCCTTGCCCTCCATCACCGGCAGCGCGGCACCCGGCCCGATGTTGCCCAGGCCCAGCACGGCCGAGCCGTCGGTGACCACCGCGACGGAGTTGCCCTTGACGGTCAGCCGCCGCACGTCCTCGGGGTGCTCGGCCAGCGCCAGGCTGACCCGCCCCACGCCGGGGGTGTAGGCCATCGACAGGTCGTCGCGGTTGCGCAACGGCACCTTGGAGGAGACCTCGATCTTGCCGCCGATGTGGAGCAGGAAGACCCGGTCGCTGGTCTTGTGGACCGAGACGCCGGGGACCGCGTCGGCCGCCTCCTGCAACCGCTCGGCGTGCTCGGCGTCCGCGGCGGAGCAGGTCACGTCGACGACGAGCCGCTCGTGGGAGGACTCGGCCACGTCGATGCCGGTGACGATGCCGCCGACCTCGGAGATCGCGGTCGCCACGGCACCGACGACCCCGTGGTCGGGCGCGGTGTGCAGGCGCATGGTGATCGAGTACGACGAGGTGGTGGCGGCGCGGCCGGCGGTACGGGTCACCTCGCCACTCTCCGCCTCCCCGACGGCTACCGGCAAGTCACCTCGAGGCGACCCGTCGAGGACCCGTCCCGGCACACCCCTGGCGTGGTGACCGCCGTCACATTTTTGCACCTTTGGACACATAGTGCAGAATGCACTCCGTGGGTTTGGGTGCACTTCGCTCCGGGGGGCGAGCCGAGAAGCAGGCGCAGACGCGTGTGCGGATCGTCCGCTGCGCCCAGCGGCTGTGCCTCGACGCCGGCTTCGACGGCTTCACCATGGACGAGCTCGCCGAGGCGGCCGAGGTCTCGCGTCGCACCCTGTTCAACTACTTCCCGAGCAAGGTCGACGCCGTGCTGGGCTCCGCCGAGGTGCCCGACCTGGCCTCCGAGGACCTCGCGGAGGTCACCGGGACCTTCCGGGCCGGCGGTCCGCACGGCCGGCTGGGCGACGACCTCGCCGAGCTCGCCCGGCACCTGCTCGCGACCCAGGTGATCGACCGGGAGTCGGCCCGGCTCCGGCGTGAGGTGCTGACCTCGTCGCCGCGCCTGCTGACCGTCATCCACGAGCGCTTCGAGACCGTCGCCGAGCAGATCCTCGTCCTGGTCCTCGAGCGCGAGGGGCCCGAGTTCGGCCCGGTGCGCGCCCGCCTCGCCGTCGGCGTCCTGGTCGCGGTCTTCGACACCGCCATGGAGACCTTCAGCCGCGGTGAGGCCGACGATCCCGAGCTCGCCGACCTCGTCGCCGACAACCTCGGCCTGGTCGCCGAGCTGTTCGGCCCGCACCCCGCCTGACCGACCCACCCCACCGTCCACCTCACCACCCCCACGCACCACCGATCCAGGAGACCTCGATGGCCACCCTGCTGCACCGACTCGGCACCACGGCGTTCCGCCACTGGCCGCGCTTCCTCGCGGGCTGGCTGGTCGTCCTGCTCGCGCTGGGCGCGTTCTCGGCTGCCTTCGCCAAGCCGCTGAGCGAGAACTTCACGATCCCCGGCATCCCGTCGGAGGAGGCCGCGGACCTGCAGTCCGAGCTCTTCCCGGACTCCGAGAGCGCCTTCGACGCCGCCAACGTCAACGTCGTGGTGCAGGCGCCGGAGGGCGCCAGCCTCAGCGAGAAGCAGTACCGCCAGGCGATCTCGGCCCTGGTCGCCGACCTCGCCGAGCTGCCCCAGATGCCCGAGGACCCGCAGATCGTCGGTCCGGTCAAGCAGGACCAGGCCATCGAGGACCAGCTGGTGGGTGCGGCGCAGGCCGCGGGTGCCGGCAAGGCCGCGGTGCGCGAGGCGAGGGCCGATGCCGCCGCGCTCTCCCCGCTCAGCGAGGACGGCCGCACCGGCATCATCGCCTTCGAGTGGGACGTGGACTCGCCCACCGACATCGAGGAGACCTCGCTCGAGGAGCTCGAGGAGGTCATGGCCGACGCCCGCGACTCCGGGCTCGAGGTCGAGGCCAACGGCCCGGGTGCGACCCTCTTCTCCGAGATCGGCCTGACCTCGGAGGCCATCGGCCTCGGCGTCGCCCTCATCGTGCTGGTGCTGACCTTCGGCTCCCTGGTCGCCGCCGGCATGCCGATCTTCAACGCCATCATCGGCGTGGCCATCGGCCTGACCGGTGTCACGGCCATGACCGCCTTCATCGACGTCGACTCCTCGGCCACGATCCTGGCCTCGATGATCGGCATCGCGGTCGGCATCGACTACACGCTGTTCATCCTGGCGCGTTACCGCACCGAGCTGCACCACACCGACGACCGCGAGGCCGCCGTCGGAGTCGCGGTCGGTACGGCGGGATCGGCCGTGGTCTTCGCCGGCCTGACGGTCCTCATCGCGCTGTCGGCGCTCGCCGTCGTGCGGATCCCCTTCCTCACGACGATGGGTCTGGCCGCCGCGGCGACGGTCTTCGTGGCGGTGCTGGTGGCGCTGACCCTGCTGCCCGCGATCCTCGGCCTGTTCAAGTCCAAGACCTTCGCCGGCCGCGTCCGGAAGTACCGGCCGAACCACGACGAGGACGGCAAGGTCCTCAACAACGGTGTGCGCTGGGCCCGCTTCGTGGGCCGCCGCCCGGCCGCCCTGGTGGCCGTCGTCGTCCTCGGGCTCGGGGCGCTGGCCCTGCCGCTCGGTGGCCTGCGGCTGGCGTTCCCGACCGACTCGACCGCGCCCAGCGACAGCACCCAGCGCCAGGCCTCGGAGCTGGTCGCCGAGGGCTTCGGCCCGGGCCGGGAGGCCCCGCTCCTCGTGGTCGTCGACGCCCGCGACGTACGCCCCAAGCAGCGCCAGGCCGCCTTCGGCGAGGTCGCCACCTGGGCCGGTGACCTCGACGGGGTGGTCAACGCCCAGGTCGTCGCCACCAACGCCGAGCGAGCCGAGGACGGAACCGTGACCACCCCGGCGACCGGTGCACTGATCCAGGTGCTGCCGGAGTTCGGCCCGTCCGACTCGGGTGCGACCGACCTGCTGGAGGACATGCGCACCGGCGAGTCCGACATCGAGGAGGCCACCGGCACCGACACGGGCGTCACCGGCCTCACCGCCATCACCACCGACGTCTCGGACCGGCTGGCCGACGCGCTGCCCGTCTACCTCGCGATCGTCATCGGTCTGGCCTTCATCCTGCTGATGATCGTCTTCCGGTCCATCCTGGTGCCGCTCACCGCGACCCTGGGCTTCCTGCTCTCGGTGCTGGCCACCCTCGGCGCTACCGTCGCGGTCTTCCAGGAGGGCGCCTTCGGCATCTTCGAGGGCCAGCCGATCGTCAGCTTCATGCCGATCTTCCTGATCGGCCTGGTCTTCGGCCTGGCGATGGACTACCAGGTCTTCCTGGTGACCCGGATGCGCGAGGCGCACGTGCACGGCATGAGCACCTCCGAGGCCGTCGTCGACGGCTTCCGCAACTCCGCCCGCGTCGTCACCGCCGCGGCCACGATCATGATCGCGGTCTTCGCCGCCTTCATGCTCCAGGAGGACGCGGTCGTGAAGTCGATGGGCTTCGCCCTGGCGGCCGCGATCGTCTTCGACGCCTTCATCGTGCGGATGGTGCTGATCCCGGCGCTGCTGTACCTGCTCGGCGAGAAGGCCTGGTGGATGCCGTCGTGGCTGGACCGCGTCCTGCCGCAGGTCGACGTCGAGGGCGAGAAGCTGGACCGGCCGCACCTGCCCGCCGGCAGGCGCGCGCTGTCCGAGACCGACCTGGACGAGGAGCCGGACGAGAGCGACATGCTGGTCTGACCCAGCACGCGAGCTGGACCGCCCGGGGGCGGTGGGTCGTCAACCATCTGCGGACCGCGGAGGGTTGCGGACTCACCGCCCCCGCGGCGTACGGCGGCGTGGGAGGTCTGACTGATGTCAGTCGAACCTTGCAGGTCGCGGTCGAAGGTTCGACCGCGATGCGAAAGGCCTGACTGACATCAGTCGAACCTCCCACCGCGCGGTCAGACCTCCTCGGCCCCCAGCCGCTCGAGCAGGTTGGCGGAGAAGCGGTCGCCCATCTTGGCGACGACGCCCTTCATCGTGGCGGTGACGGCCTTCGACGAGAGCTTGGGCAGCGGCAGGTCGAGGGTGATCTCGAGGCTGGTGCGCAGCTCGCAGCCCCGCTCGTGCTCCGAGAGGTCGTACCAGCCCTCCACGGCCGAGCGCTCCGTCTCGCCCGCGGGCGGGTCGTGGTGGAACTCGATGCGCTCGGGCTTGTCGAAGGTCATCTTCTCGGTGAACGTCGGCGAGACCTTGACCCCGAGCACGTCGAGGCCGCTGAGGTCCCACGTCCAGTGCTCGCCGTCGGCGGTGATGCGGCGCACGAACGGCGTCATGTCCGCGATCGCGTCGGGGTCCTCGAGCAGGGCCCACACGGCCTCGCGCGAGGCCGTGATCACCGCCTGCGCCTGGGTGCCTGCGGTGAAGCGGGTCATGCCGCGAGCGCCTTCTCGATGTCGGCGGCGATCTTCTCGGGCTTGGTGGTCGGGGAGTAGCGGTCGATGACGCGACCGTCCTTGCCGACCAGGAACTTGGTGAAGTTCCACTTGATCCGGTTGCCCAGCAGACCGCCCTGCTCCGAGCGCAGCCACTGGAACAGCGGGTGCGCCCCGTCGCCGTTGACCTCGATCTTGGAGAACAGCGGGAAGCTCACCCCGAAGTTGCGCTCGCAGAAGCTGTTGATCTCGGCGTCGTCACCGGGCTCCTGGCCACCGAACTGGTCGCACGGGAAGCCGAGCACCGCGAAGCCGCGGTCGGCGTAGGTGTCGTGCAGCTGCTGCAGCCCCTGGTACTGCGGGGTGAAGCCGCACTGCGAGGCGGTGTTGACCACGAGCACCACCTGCCCGGCGTACGCCGACAGGTCGGTGTCGCTGCCGTCGATGGCGCGCGCGTTGAAGTCCTGGAGGGAGGTCATGGCCTCCAGCATGTCAGGGGTGCTGAAGCGTTCCCCTCACCCGATCCTCAGCCGATCATCGTGCCGCGCACCTCGACGCTCTGCTGGTACGACGCCGGGTTGGCGTGCCCGTCCAGCAGGACCCGCACCCGGCGGTCGGCCACCTGCAGCAGCAGCTCGTCGTCGGCGAGCTCCTCGATGTCGCCGCGGACGACGTAGTCGTTGCCCTGGACCCGCTCCAGCAGCGCGCCGGGCGGCACGCGGCGCACGTCGTCGGTGGCGACCATCCGCAGCTCGGGGCGGGTGCGACCGCGCACGAGCAGGAAGAGCCCGACCACCAGCAGCAGTGCGGCGTTGGCCAGCAGCACGGTGGCCAGCGCCAGGCCGCCGCTGGCGCCCTCGACGCGGTAGGTCCCGGGGTCGTCGGGCAGGTAGGTGACCTCGACCTCCCCGGACGCGGCCGCGGCGTCGTACGCGTCGGGCTCCAGCACCGCCGGCTGCACCAGCAGCCCGCGGTCGCCCCCGAGCTCCTCGGCGACCGGCGCGGGCAGCGAGACCTGCACGGTCGTCGGGTCGACGCCGGCGGTGCTCGCCGGGACGGTCTCGGTCACACCGTCGCCGTCGAGGCGGTGGTCGCTCCAGGCCGCGTGGGCGGGCGGGAGGTTCACCACCACCAGGAGCAGCAGGACCAGCAGCAGGCGGGAGCGTCGCACCGGGTCAGTATCCCGGCGCCGCGGCGGCCGCGGGTCGTGGGGCGCGCGGGTGGGTCGGCGGCGGCGGCGCGACGACGGCGCCCTCCCCCGGCGTGCCGTAGACGTGCAGCGTCGCCGGCCCGGTGGCCCAGCGCCGGGCCAGGTCGGCGCACAGCACGGCGTCGAGGCGGTCCTCGGCGCGCTCGAGGTGCACCGGCCGGGTCGCGGCCCGCACGGCGGCGGCCTGCTCCTCCCAGTCGGGGTGGCCGGGCAGGCCGAGCTCGGCCACCGACTCCAGCAGGGCCAGCAGCTGCGCGAAGGCGGTCTGCCGGGTCGCCAGGTCGCGGCGCGCCTTCGCCTTGTAGGGCAGCACCCGGCCGAGCCCGAACAGGCCGATCAGCGCGGCGTGCGGGTAGACCTCGATCGCGACGGGCCCACCGGCGTACGGGTCCAGCGACCAGCCGTGCCGCCGGGCGAGGGTCTCCCCGCGGGGCGGGTCGAACCACGGCCGCGACCGGTTGGCGACGTGGCAGCCCAGGCCGTAGCGGCCGTACGCCGAGGCCAGCGCCCGCTCGCAGGCGCGGGTCCCGGTGGCGTTCGGGACCTCCAGCGGGGCGTCGACCGCCACCACCCCGACCGGGCCGGGCAGGTCGGCGAGCCAGTCATCGATCTCCTCGTCGGAGACCACGCTCGTCGAGCGCAGCAGCCGACCGGTCGGGTCGACGGCCGCGAGACCGGTGCGCGCGGTGCTGCCCCACGCCAGGTCGATCCCGACGTGGACGCGCCCGGTCATCCGCCGCTCACGAAGAGGCGGTCACGACAGCGCCGCGCCACCGGTCTGCTCGGCGACGTAGGCGAGCAGGCGTGCGCGCATCGCGGGGTCCTCCTCGCGCTGCCAGCCGACGGTCGTGGGTCGCTGGCGGCGGTCGTGCCAGAAGTGGTGGGGCCCGGAGGCCGGGCGGGTGGCGACCAGCCACACGGCGGTGTCGGCGCCGTCGGCAGGGGTGCGCTGGACGCGGCGGGTCAGCTTGTCGAAGCGGGGCAGGCTCGAAGTGACGCCGGGCGTGGTCGCCCAGCCCGGGTGCATCGACTCCACGAGCACCCCGCTGCCGCGCAGCGTCCCGGCCCAGGCGTCGGCGAGCACCACCTGCATCCGCTTGGTGCGGGCGTAGGCCTGGACGCCGTCGTACTCACCGCGGCGGAACTCCAGGTCGTCGGCGTCCGCCGCGTGCAGCGAGGCGCCGTACATCCCGCCCGAGCTCATCCACACCACGCTCGCCGGGCCGGCGACCAGCAGGTCGCGCAGCAGCGAGGTCATCAGGTGCGGGCCGAGGACGTGGCAGGCCAGCGTCGTCTCGTGCCCCTGCGGGCTCTCGCTGCGCTCGGGCGGCATGGCGCCGGCGTTGTGCACCAGGCCGTGGAGCGCCGGGACCCGGCCGGCCAGGTCGGCGCACCAGGCCCGGACGGCGTCGAGGTCGGCGACGTCGCAGACCTCCTCGACGACGTCGGCGTTCGGGACCTGGGTGCGCAGCTCGCGGGCGTAGTCGGCGACCTTGTCGGGGTTGCGGCCCAGCAGGTGCACGGTGGCGCCGAGGTCGAGGAAGGAGCGGGCCATCGCCTCGCCGATGCCGGACGTCGCGCCGGTGACCACCACCCGCCGGCCCGCCATCGACCCCGGGGCCGGGTCGGCGGGCCAGTGCGGCAGCCGACGTCGTACGCCGGAGCCGATCGAGGTGTAGCCGAGCACGACCGAGCGGTCGAGCGCGGCGTCGAGCAGACGGGAGAGCGAGTGGGCCACCCCCCCGACTCTAGGCAGGCCGCCTCCCACCCCTGTGGCGGCCAGGACCTGCCGGCCCCGGAATAACCCGATGAATCGGAGGGCTGTCCCAGGTCAGACTGTGCGTGGCCGTCACCGGCCCGACCTCCTCCCGGTGCAGCGCTGTGCCGCAGCACCTCTCGTCCCTGTCGTCTGGAGCTCCATGACCTCGCCCGCCTCCCCGCAGGCCGCCCCCGCCCGCGCCGACGCCGCGCCCGCCGACTACGGCGTGCTGCGCTGGCTGGTGCTGGCCACGTTCATCGTGATCCTCAACGAGACGATCATGGTCAACGCGATCCCGCGGCTGATGGTGGAGTTCGACGTCACCGCCCGCTCCGCGCAGTGGCTCTCCACGGCGTTCATGCTGACGATGGCGACGGTCATCCCGATCACCGGCTGGTTCCTGATGCGGGTGACCACGCGGCAGGCGTTCACGCTGGCGATGGTCACCTTCTGCGCCGGCACCCTGATCGCGGCGGTGGCGCCGTTCTTCTGGATGCTGGTGGCCGGCCGGGTCGTGCAGGCCGCCGGCACCGCGGTGATGATGCCGCTGCTGATGACCACGATCATGAAGGTCGTCCCCGACCACGACCGCGGCCGTGTCATGGGCAACGTGACGCTGGCGATCTCCGTGGCCCCGGCGATGGGTCCGGCGGTCTCGGGAGGCATCCTCGCGGTCACCTCCTGGCGCGGCCTCTTCTTCGTGGTGCTGCCCATCGCCGCCGCGATCGCCGTGGTCTCGCTGCGTCGGCTGCCCGACGTCGGCGAGCCCAGCGCCGGGCGCGTGGACGTGCTCTCGGTCGTGCTCGCCGCGCTGGGCTTCGGCAGCCTGGTCTACGGGCTCAGCGGGCTCGGCGAGAGCTCGGGCGGGTCGGTCCCGGCCGAGGTGGTGGCCGTGCTCGGCCTCGTGGTGGTCGGTCTCTTCGTGTGGCGCCAGCTGCGGCTGCAGCGCACCGCCGAGCCGCTGCTGGACCTGCGGGTGCTGCAGGTGCGGACCTACACCGTCTCCATCGCGCTGATGGCGGTCGCCTTCATGGCGATGCTGGCCGCGATGATCCTGCTGCCGCTCTACCTGCAGGAGGTGCGCGGCCTCTCGCCGCTGATGACCGGCCTCGTGGTGGCACCCGGCGGGATCCTGATGGGTCTGCTGGGCCCGCAGGTCGGCAAGGCCTTCGACCGCGTGGGCAGCCGCCCGCTGGTCGTCCCCGGTGCCGTCGGCATGGTCCTCGCGCTCGGGGCGCTGACGCTGATCGGGGAGTCCACCCCCGTCGCGGCCGTCGTCGGCATCCACGTGCTGCTGATGATCTCGCTGGCCGGCATCTTCACCCCGGTTTTCACCCTGGGCCTGGGCGCGCTGCCCATGCACCTGTACTCCCACGGCTCCTCGCTGCTGGGCACCACCCAGCAGGTCGCCGGAGCGATCGGCACCGCGGTCTCGATCACGATCCTCTCCAGCCGGGCGGCGACCCTGGCCGAGGGCGGCGCGAGCGAGGCCGCCGCGATGGTCGGTGGACTGCAGTGGGCCTTCGGGCTCGGCGCCGTCGTCGCGCTGGCGGTGGTCGGTCTCGCGCTCATGCTGCCCCGGCGTACCCCCGACACCGGGTCCACCGAGGAGGCCACGGACTCCGCCGCCCCCGTCCCCACCCCCTGACCGCCGAGAGGTCACTCGCGCACGGCCCGGAGGTCGCTCAGCCTCCGAGCTTGTCGGGCGCCATCACGATGTCGACCCGGGAGACGAGCCCGCCGTCGACCGTCAGCGACATCACCAGCCGCCGGCGTACGCCGGAGCCGTCCTCGGCCGGGGCGAGGGCGACCAGGCCAAGCCGACCGTTGACGAGCGCCGGGGCGAAGGTGTCCTCCGCCTCCCCGCGGCTGCCGAGGATCGCGTAGGCCACCCGCACGAGGCGTGGGCGGTGCTCCTCCAGCGCCGCCGCCAGCTCCTCAGCCCGCGCGTCCACCGGCTGCCAGCCACTCGGCGAACGTGGTGCGGCCCAGCACCGCCGACGGGTCCCCGGCCGCCGTGAGCGAGCCGTGGCGCATGCCACGGCCGGCGGCGCCGGGCAGCGGCAGGGGTACGACGCGGCGACCCAGGCCGCGCGCCCGCGAGACCTTCCGGGCCATCCGGTGCACCCGGTGCTGCTCGGGCCCGGCCAGGTCGGCCACCCGCCCGGACGGGCCGGCCTCGGCCAGCGCGACCAGCGCCTCGCCGACCTCCCGCGCGGCCACCGGCTGGGAGAGCATCACCGGCACCAGGGAGAACGGGCCGATGCGCACGAAGCCCAACGCCTGCTCGGCGAACTCGTGGAACTGCCCGGCCCGCAGCACGCTCCACGGCTGGTCGCCCTCGGCGAGCAGCCGCTCCTGCAGCCGCTTGCCGGCGTAGTAGCCCGACGGCACGTCGTCGATGCCGATGATCGACAGCGCCACGTGGTGGCCGACCCCGGCGACCGCCTCGGCGGCGGTCAGCGTGCGGGTGACCGCGCCGAAGAACCCCTCGGCACCCCTCCTGCTCTGGGCACGCGTGCTGGTCACGTCGACCACCACGTCCACGCCCTCGAGCCGGGCGGCCAGCCCCTCCCCGGTCGTCAGGTCGACGCCGGCGGCGCGGGCGAGCGGCACCACCTCGTGCCCCCGCTCCGTGGCCACCGCCACCACGTGCCGGCCGACGGTGCCCGTCGCCCCTGCCACTGCGATCCGCATGCTGCTCATCCTCCTGGACTCATCGACCGGAGCGCGTGCGCCGCTCCTGCGGGGTGGACGAGACGGGGACCCGTCGTGTGACACGCCCGCGGGGCCTCGGCACCCCGGGACCCGCGCCACCCGAGGTCGTCCCGTGCCGCGGGGCTCAGCGCTCGTCGGCGGGCCAGGGGTTGGGGGCGCAGCCGAGCAGCGTCTTGGTCTGCTGCACCATCACCGGGGCCGGCGCGCCCGGCTCGGGGCACCCGAGGTGGCCGTAGCCCAGCGCGTGGCCCGTCTCGTGGTTGACGAGGTACTCCCGGTAGCCCGTCAGGTCCTCGCCGTAGGTCTCGGCGCCGTTCTGCCAGCGCCACGCGTTGAGCACGACGTTGGCGCCGTTGCGGCACGACAGCCGGCCGCGGGTCAGCAGCGGCGCGCACAGGCGGTCGACAGTCGTGGGCGCGGCCAGGAGGATCCGCAGGTCGGCGGGCCCGTCCTCGCGCACCAGCAGGTGCCCCCGGGTGATCCACCCGCGCTCGTCGGACAGGATCCGCTCCACCTCGGCCGCGATCTCGTCGGGGTCGAAGGGCAGCCCACCCTCCACCTCCACGCGGTACGTCGTCAGGCGCGCCCCCTCGGCGGCGGGCCGTGTCGTCGTGGACCCACTGACCCCGGCCACCGCGAAGGTCCCCGAGGCCGACTCGGGGACTGCGACGACCTCGGGTGCGGGCTCGCGCTCCAGCGTGCGGCCGGGCTGGACGGTCATGGCCGGGAGCTCCATCGCTCCGAGCTCGGCGAGCTGCGCCGGAGCCCGGCCGGCGCCCGCGGGGTCGGCCTGTGGTGACCCGGGGTCGCCTGGCTCGCCGAGCACCGGTGCCCCCAGCAGCATGGCGGCGGCCACGCCCGCGGTGAGCCCGGTCAGCAGGAACAGCGGGCGGCGCCCGGAGCGGGTCTGGGCACGGTGGCGCCCTGCCGCCGGCGTACCCCTGGTGACCACGGGTCGATGGTAGGGCTGCCGGCGCCGGCGGGCAGCGCACCGTCCCGGGTGCGGCCCGGGTGCCGGCGGCTCGTCAGCGGCCGGCTGACCCGGTGGCCAGGCGCTGGGCCCCGCCCTCGTCCTCCCAGTCGTCCTCGCCCGTGGTGTCCACGGCGGGGGGCGGCACCTGCGACAGCGCGTCCGCGAGCAGCTCGCTCGCGGTCCTGGTGTTGCGTTCGTCGGCGGCCTCCAGCAGCAGCCGGTGCGCGGTCTCGGCCGGCACGTCGTGCGGGACGACCAGCAGGCGCAGGCGCTCGCGCGAGGACATGACGAGGACCATCTCGTGGGTGTCGTCCCCGGGGAAGGACCCGACCTTGACCACACCGGAGGCCACGGGGAGGCGACGGACGGGCGGCTCGCCGCCGTCCTCCCAGTCGGGGCGTGAGAAGAGCAGTCGGGACGGTCGGCCCACGAGGTGGGGGAAGTGGTCGACCAGGTCGCGGCACTCGGTGGCGAGGTCGCGCGACTGCGGCCACCAGCCGCCGTCGAGTGGTCCGGACCGGTAGCCGTTGTCGAGCTGGATCCTCAGCGGCACCCGGGCACTGGCACGGAACGGCGAGGGATGGGCGGTGGACGTCGTCATGACGTCTCCTCGATCGCTGCCCTGGAGGCCCGACGGGCCAGGCGTTGCAGCGCGATAGGTCCTCAGCCTACGCCCACCCCCCGCCGTGGGGCTACGGGTAGAGTCGAGGAGAACGGCGCGACGCGGTCCGGCAGGGTCCGTGGGTGCCCACGAGAGGTGGCCCCCGTGGCGGTCCCGAGCACAGGTGGTCCCCGGTGACGCGCCCCGCCCCGAGGCCCGACCCGGGTGAGGGCCGGGACCCGCGCTCCCAGCCCTACCCCCATCGCCGTCCCGCCTCATTGGGTCCGCTGCGGCTCACGCTCTTCGCACGGGTCAGTCGCACCTGGCACGGCACCTGGCTCCCCTACAGCCGGGACCTCACCCGCGAGGGCGCCGACCTCGTCGACGACTTCCCCGCCACGCGCGGGCGCATCGACCGGCTCGCCTGCAGCCCCGAGGAGTGGGAGGGCGACGTCTCCTCGCTGTTCACGGCCCACGGACGCATCGCGGTCGGCCGGCTCGCCGCGCGCGACGGCCAGCGGCTGGTCCTCGTGGGCCTGGTCGGCGGCGAGGTCCTGCGCCTGCGGGTCGCCTGGACCTGAGGTCCTGGTCGGCTGCTGCCACGGCGGCGATGGGGCGCGGGGACGACGAAGGCCCCGGGTCGATGACCCGGGGCCTTCGCTCACGTGCGCGAGGGGGGAGTTGAACCCCCACGTCCTTTCGGACACACGGACCTGAACCGTCCCGGCTTCCGTTTTCGGTAGATCGACTCCGGTTCTCTCCGGAGGTGTCTCCGCAGGTGAGAGACGGTTGTCATCCTCGCGGACGAGCGCGTAGAGGCGGAGCGTGATCGAGATGTCCTCATGCCCGGCGATCTTGGAGACCGTCGCCACCGGGACCCCCTGCCGGAGCCACGAGGTGATCGCGTGGTGACGAAGGGAGTGAACACCAAGCCCGGGCTTGTGGAGCCCGGCCCTCGTGGCTGCTGTGAACCTCTTGCTCATCCCGTCGGGGTGGACCGCCTCCCCGGCCGCCTCCCCGGCCGCCTCGTCGGCCACCTCTGCCCGCCCTGCGACGACGCGGTGGAGCACGAGGAGCTGTAGCGGAACGGGACCAGCAACGGTACTACCTCCTGGTCGTCGGGGGCCGAGGTGTGGTCGGCGGCCGAACTCCGGCGGGTGAAGAACGCCCGCCTCGACCGCGCCCAGGCGGCGATCTGGGTGAAGGTCATCGGCGGCGGCGAACTGAACGCCGTGCACGCCTTCCTCCGCATCCCGGAGCGCTGGGCACGCCTCAACGGCCTCGACGCCCCGACCACCGTGAGCCTCGACCGGGGCGTGCGGATCGAGTTGGAGGCCGCACTCACCGAACTGGAGACGCTCCTCGGTGAGGTGATCGCGGCAAGCGATGCCGGAGCGCCAAGAAACGGACTGACGCAGCGGGCGGAACCGCGCTACTTGGCAGAAATGACGGTCTTCTGCGACACCTTGAGCACCGGGATGGAGGTGACCGGCCTCTTGAGTGACGACCCCGAAACCCGAACAGGCGAGATCACGGGCGTGGGCTTACGAGCCTTGCGGCCCTTGGCGGATGCACGACCGGAGACCCGGACGCCCATAGCGTTCTGGTTATCCATCACGTGCCTCCAACGATCGGATTCAACTCTGGCGGGTAGTAGTGCTTGCGTTGTACCCACTTGAAGCCTTCATGCTTCGTGAGCGCGGCGATTTCGATCGGCCCGCCAACCATGGCATCTCCGGGCATGAAACGGGTGAAGTTGATCTGCGTGTCCACCAGAAACCTGGCCATGTCGATTGTCTCACCCAGCGGCATCCCGGCCCACGCCCAGTCCATGCGGAGTTGATCACGCACGGCCTCCGAGAAGGCTTCTCCCTGTCCGGGAGGGAGAGCACCCATCCCCTCCAGGACCGACGCTAGGTCCTGACCGGCTCCATCGACCAACCTCGTAATGGCATCCGTCATGCCTTGATGCACGATCCCCGTGTCCCCCGCTGGGATGACTGGGGACACGGTGGTCGATCCGCTATCGATCATCACGTTCCACACCTCGGGGGAGGACTCCGAGCCGCCGAATCCCGCGACGAGGAACCCGAGGGCGCCCGCGGCCGGCTCACTAGAGCACTGGACGGAGAAGTAGTCAGAGACGGCGTGAGCCACCTGCTCGATCGTGAACGTCTCGGGGTCAAGCACTGGAACTGCCGGATCGGGTATGTCACCGCTCAGGCGGGCACGAAGGTTCTTCGAGTGCGTGGCGATGGAGTTGCCGCCGATGTCGGCGCGGCCGAAGGTCATGGCGCCGACTGGCCAGCACTTCCGGAGGTTGAAGATCTTGTTGGCGCTGTTCCACACATTGGATGTGCGGATGACTCCGCTGCCGTCCAGCATCCTCTGCGTGGTCGCACTGTCACTGGCTAGCGCCAGTCCATCGGACGACACCACGGCGACCACAACAGTCACAGCTCCCCCTTCCGGCCGAGGCCCGGCCCTTTACGTTACTGCTCCCAGGGGGACATCGCGTCCATGTTTTGCTGGATGCCTGAAGTGCGCCGCCCTGCCCCCGGATCTGCCGTTCCACCCAAAGTGTCGGCGCGAGTCATTACGGTCGGAAAGGTAAAGCCGGGTTAGAGAGTCACAGGGGGAACGATGCGTGGATTCGTCACCATCGACCGTCAGCCGGGAAGCGATCACATCGCGTTCTGGGTGACCAGTCGCACCGAGGCAACTAAGGCCACGCATGTGAACGCGGTCGTCATCGACATGGCCAACGATCCTCGGGCCCAGGAGAAGGTCCGGTCCCTGACCCGCTCCGCTGCGGTCTTGGTGACCGACGGGTCCGACATCGAAGGCTTACCGGTGGAGGGGCCACCTCTCACGGTCGCCGACGTGGAGTTCCTCGTTACCGAGATGAAGCGCACGCAGGAGGCGATCACCGACGCGATCATCGACTACAAGCGCCGCACCCGGTCAAAGAATCTGGTGGAGCCGGTTTTTCCGCCGTCTCCCACCCCGGACGACTTCCGGCCCGAGGCGGATACACCTCAGGCTCGTGCACTCGCGACAGCAAATTTCCTGAGTCGTGCGTGGTCCCGCTGGCTCCAGACGGACGAAGAGCGGCGTCGTCGGACCGCTCACCCCCGCACGGGGAAGACGCCGTGGATCATGCCGGAGGCGATGAACTCGCCCGGCCCGGAGCCCTTCCCCGACGCCTTCGCTGACCGCCTCCACGCGCAGGCTCCGGTGTGACCGTGCTCGACTACTGCACCATCGACTTCGAGACCGCCAACTCCTACCGGGGCTCCCCATGTGCGGTCGGCCTGGTCCGCGTACGTGACGGCGTGATCGTGGACGAACGCCGCTGGCTCATCCGACCGCCATCCGGGGCCGACTGGTTCGACCCCTTCAACGTATGGGTGCACGGCATCACGGCCGAGATGGTCAAGGACGCGCCGCGCTGGAAGGACGTGCTCCCGGCGATCGTCGAGTTCATCGGTGATGACGTGGTGGTGGCGCATAACGCGGGTTTCGACATCGGCGTCATCCGCTACGCCTGCGGCGTGGACAACATCGAGTGGCCGGAGATGCGCTTCCTCTGCTCCCTGGTCGTCGCCCGCAAGGCTTTGGCCCTCCCCTCGTACCGCCTCCCGTTCGTGACGGAAGCGCTCGGCTACAGCATGGGGAACCACCACGACCCGCTCGATGACGCTCGTGCCGTGACGGAGATCGTCGCACGCCTGGCCGCCCAGGAGGGCGCGATCACGATCGACGAACTGGCTTCGGCTCACCGCGTGTACGTCGGCCGCATGGAGCGAGGGATCTACAAGGGCTCCGTGGCCGTGAGCGGAAGTAGTGCCCTTGCTCAGCCGGACGTGAACTCCGAAGCCGATCCCGACGGGTACCTCTACGGCCGGGTGATCGTGTTCACCGGGAAGTTGTGGGCCATGGTCCGCCAGGACGCCTGGAACGAGTGCGCCCGTATCGGGGCGATCCCGGAGAAGAACACGACCCAGCGGACCAACGTCCTTGTTATCGGTGACCTCAACCCCGCGTATCTGCGCCCCGGTGAGAACCTCTCTGCCAAGGCTCGGAAGGCGTTCACGTTGCAGGACGGTGGCCAGGCGATTGAGGTGATGACGGAGGACGACTTTCTCCGATGCCTCGACGGGAAGCCGCTCCCCGACCTGGCCGTACTACTCGGCGCTACCGACTAGCCGGACGCTCCGCACGTCGGACAGACCGCCTCGGAGGCCATAGCGGCGACGGGGCGTTCGAAGCGGTGCTCGCACGTCGGTCCCACCCACCACACAGCCTTCTTCGCCGCCGGGAAGACGGCGGCGAACAGGGGGGCCGGGTTTCGGTCGTGATCCCACCACTCGACGGCGGGAAGGCCGGAGGTCGCAAAGGGCTTCGCGACACCGCTCATCGGCGGCGGCTCGACGTAGCCCCGCTGGACACGCTTCTTGGCGAGTCGCGCCGCCTCCTCTTCCGCCCGTCTCTTGGCACGGGAGCACTCACACCCCCAATGGATGTCGAGTACACGGGAGACCTTCAACTTGTCGCACGCCCGGCACCGGAGCACGACAGGCTCACTAGAGCGCGTCTGAGGGAGAACAAGTGTCGCAAGGTCGTAGCCGTTCTCGTCGGCCAGCGCGCGAATGTCCTCATCCGGGATCACGTCGGACTGAACACCCCCCGCCCATTCGATCCAGTAGCACACGCGGCACGTCGGCTCGGCGTAAGCGTTCTTGTCTAGGACGTACTCCAGCCGGTAGTCCGCGACCACGCCGCACCGGTTACAGCGGGTCCGCCAGTAGCGCTTCGGATTGCCAGGGAACGGTGCGACCGGAGTGAGGCCACCCATCCCGAGGATGTCCGCCAGGCAGGACTCACACCATGCCGGGCGCTTCCGGGTCGTGTACGCCGCTTCGTGGCCGCACCCAGGCGTGGAGCACGTCTGAGGGTCTGCCATGCGCCGATGCTGGCTCATCGGTACCCAGATGTGTCAACCATGTGTCAACCGGGCCCGGACATGACAGAGGCCCGACCCCCTTACGGGAGCCGGGCCCCTGCATTTCCGCAAGTCACCGACCTACCTACTCACGTGCGCGAGGGGGGAGTTGAACCCCCACGTCCTTTCGGACACACGGACCTGAACCGTGCGCGTCTGCCTATTCCGCCACTCGCGCATGAAGCGTCCGCAGGCTATCCCAGTCCCGGGCCCGGGCCCAAACCGGCGTCATCGGGCGCCTCGCGACCCTCCGCGACCCGCGGGGTGGCGCCGCACCACACCCGCTTCGTTACGATCGGGCGCACCCGGCCGCTGTGCCGGGCGGTCGGCCTGCCTCGTCGGCCCCGACACCCATGCGCAGCACCGCAGACCAGCAGCCCCGCACAGCACCGCACGCACAGGACAGGGAAGGAGGCGGACGTGAGCAGCCTGCAGCGGTTCGAGCGACGACTCGAGCAGATGATCTCCGGCGCGTTCGCGCGCGCCTTCCGCTCCGCGGTGCAGCCGGTCGAGATCGCCGCGGCCCTCCAGCGCGAGTGCGACAACAACGCCCAGATCCTGTCCCGGCAGCGGCGCCTGGTGCCCAACGACTTCCACGTGGAGCTCGCGCAGACCGACCTCGAGCGGCTCGCGCCGTACGACACCGCGATGGCGGCGGAGCTGGAGAAGCAGGTCACCGAGCACGCCCAGCAGAACGGCTACTCCTTCCCGGGGCCGGTCAGCATCGACTTCGAGGCCTCCGAGGACCTCACGACCGGCCGCTTCCGGGTGCGCAGCCGGGCGCAGGCCAAGGTCAGCAGCAACAGCACCCACACCCAGGTGGGCCGTGCCCGTGCGGTGCTCGAGGTCAACGGCACCCAGCACCCCTTGGCGCCGCCGGGCGTGGTCGTGGGCCGCGGCACCGACGCGGACGTCCGGATCAACGACCCCGGCGTGAGCCGCCAGCACGTGGAGTTCCGTGTCGAGGCGGCCGCCGACCGGCTGCACATCGACGTCCGCGACCTCGGCTCGACCAACGGGATGCTCGTCGACGGCCAGAAGATGACCCGCTCGGTGGCCGACGACGGCACCCAGGTCACCATCGGCAACACCGTGCTCACGGTCAAGGTGGTCCCCGAGGATGTCTGAGCTGACCCTGCTGCTGATCCGCATCGCCTACCTCGCGGTGCTGTGGATCTTCGTGCTCTCCGCCATCTCGGTGATCCGCTCGGACATGTTCGGCGCCCGCGTGCCCGAGACCGCGCGCACCCCCGAGCCGCGCGGCCGGGAGCCGAAGCAGAAGAAGCCGGCCCGACGCCGTGGCGCCCCCACCCACGTGCTGGTCACCGAGGGCTCCAACGCCGGTGAGCGCGCCGAGCTCGCCGACGCGCCCATCCTCATCGGCCGCGGCTCCGACGCCGCGATCCGTCTCGACGACGACTACGTCTCCACCCGGCACGCGCGCATCGCCGCCGCCGGCGACCAGTGGTTCGTCGAGGACCTCGGCTCCACCAACGGCACCTACATCGGCACCGTGCGGATCACCCAGCCGACCACGATCACGCTCGGCACGCAGGTCCGGATCGGCAAGACGATCCTGGAGCTGCGCAAGTGAGCGACGCCTCCGCGAGCCCCAGCCCGGCCCCCGCCCCGACCCTGCGCCTGCACTGGTCGGGGATCTCCGACGTGGGTCGCGTCCGCAAGGACAACCAGGACTCCGGGTACGCCGGCCCCTGGCTGCTCACCGTCTGCGACGGCGTCGGCGGCGCCATGCGCGGCGACATCGCCTCCAGCGTGGCGCTGCAGCAGCTGCGCAAGCTGGACGAGGAGCCCCCCGGGGCACTGGAGGCCGACGAGCTGCTCGGCCGCGTCGGTGGCGCCCTGCACCGTGCCCACGACCGCATCGGCGAGGTCGTCGACGAGGAGCCGGCGCTCAACGGCACCAGCACCACCGCGACCGTCCTGCACTTCGACGGCCGCCAGGTCGGCGTCGGCCACATCGGCGACAGCCGCGCCTACCTGCTGCGCGAGGGTGAGATCAGCCGCCTCACCAGCGACCACACCTTCGTCCAGAGCCTCATCGACGAGGGCCGCATCACCGAGGCCGAGTCGCGGGTGCACCCGCACCGCAACCTCATCCTCAAGGCCGTCGACGGCATCCATGAGGCCGAGCCCGACCTGTTCGTCGTCGCGCTACAGACCGGCGACCGGCTGCTCGTGTGCTCCGACGGGGCCACGGCCTCCCTCGACGACGAGGACCTGCGCGTCATCCTCGGCGAGGGCACCCCCGACTTCGCCGCCGTCGAGCTGGTGCGTCGCTCGCTCGAGGCCGGCTCCAGCGACAACGTCACCTGCCTGGTCGCCGACGTCCTCGACGAGGCCGGCGCCGCCGAGCGCGCCGAGGCGCTGGCCGACCTCCAGCCGATGGTGGTCGGCGCGGCCACCGACGTACGCCGTCGGCCGCACCGCACCCCGCTGCCCACCGGTCTGTTCCGCGGCCGCGGCGACACCGGCGAGCAGCCGGCGGTCGAGGCGCCGCTCCCCGACGACCTGCCGGCCGACGCGCACGCCATCCCCAGCGACCCGATCGACCCGGAGACCGCGCGCTACGCACCACGGCCCCCGCGCCGCTTCGCCTGGCTGCGCCGGCTGCTGGCCGCCCTGGTGGTGGTGGGCCTGGGCTGGATCGGCGTCGCCGCCGCCTGGTCCTGGACCCAGGACCAGTACTACGTCGGCGAGGTCGACGGCACCGTCCACATCTTCCGCGGCATCGACTTCTCCCTGCCCGGCATGGAGCTCTCCGAGCCCTACGAGGCCACCAACGTGACCCTCGACCGGCTCCCGGGCTACGTCGCCGACGGCGTGCGCTCCGGCGTCGCCGCCGACGACCTCGCCGACGCGCGCACCATCGTCGAGAGCCTCGCCGAGCAGATGAGCTCGGGCCAGGCCGACGGGCCCTCCGACGGGTCCTCCGACGGGCAGGGCGGGTGAGCGGGGTGTCCCAGACCAACCCCCTCCTCGGCTTCGTGCACCGTCGCCGCCGTGGCGCCGAGCTGTTCCTGCTCGTGCTGGCCCTCGCGGTCGGCATCGGTGCCTACGCCGCGGTCGGCGTCGGCGTCGAGGGGGCGGTCCCCGCCGACCTCCTCGGGTACGGCGGGTGGCTGGCCGCCCTGGTGGTCGTGGCCCACCTCGTGGTGCGGGCCACCGCCACCTACGCCGACCCGGTCCTGCTGCCGGTGGTGGCGGCGCTCAACGGTCTCGGGCTCGCGGTGATCCACCGCCTCGACCTGGCCGCCGACACCGGCTTCGCCGCCCAGCAGCTGGTGTGGATGACGATCGGCGTCGGCCTGTTCGTGCTGACCCTGGTGTTCCTGCGCGACCACCGGGTCCTCACCCGGTTCACCTACACCTCGGGTCTCGGCGCGATCGTGCTGCTGCTGCTGCCGATGCTGCCGCTCATCGGCAACGAGGTGCGCGGCGCCCGGATCTGGATCCGGCTCGGCCCGCTCGGCTTCCAGCCCGGCGAGGTCGCCAAGGTGCTGCTGGTGGTCGCGTTCGCCGGCTACCTCGTGCTCCACCGTGACGCCCTCGCGCTGGCCGGTCGCCGGCTGCTCTTCGTCGACCTGCCCCGCGGCCGCGACCTCGGGCCGATCCTCGGCATGTGGCTGATCAGCCTCGGCATCCTGGTCTTCCAGCGCGACCTCGGCTCGAGCCTGCTCTTCTTCGGGCTGTTCCTGTTCATGCTCTACGTCGCGACCGAGCGCGCCGGCTGGCTGGTCGTCGGGGGCGGGCTGTTCCTCGGCGGCGCCCTGATCGCGTGGCAGCTGTTCAGCCACGTCCAGACCCGCGTCAACGTCTGGCTCGACCCGTTCGCCTACTACGGCCCCGGCACCAACGACACCGCCTTCCAGCCGGTCGAGGCGACCTTCGGCATGGCGTGGGGCGGGCTGCTGGGCCGCGGATTCGGCGGCGGCGACCCGGGCCGGGTGCCGTTCGCGGAGTCCGACTTCATCATGGCCGCGATCGGCGAGGAGCTCGGCCTGACCGGGATGATGGCCGTGCTGCTGCTCTACGGCCTCATCGTGGAGCGCGCGCTGCGGGCGGCGCTGATCTCCCGCGACGGCTTCGGCAAGCTGCTGGCCGCCGGGCTGGCGGGCGTCTTCGCGCTGCAGGTCTTCGTGGTCATCGGCGGCGTCACCGGGCTGATCCCGCTGACCGGCCTCACCACGCCGTTCCTGTCCTACGGCGGCTCCTCGCTGGTGGCCAACTGGGTGATCATCGCCCTGCTGCTGCGGGTCTCCGACCTGGCGCGGCGCCCGGTCCCCGAGCTGACCGGCGTCGACGAGGCCGGCGGCGACGACGACAGCACCCAGGTGATCCGGGTGGCGCGATGAACAAGCCGATCCGCACCCTCTCGGTCTTCTGCCTGCTGATGTTCCTGGCGCTGATGGCCAACGTGACCTACCTGCAGTACTGGCGCGCCGACTCCCTCAACGACGACGGCCGCAACCGGCGCGCGGTGGACGCCGCGTTCTCCCAGCCGCGCGGGGCGATCCTGGTGGGGCGGGAGCCGATCGCCTCCTCCGAGCCCTCCGACGACCGCTACGAGTACCAACGCACCTACTCCCAGCCGCTGGCCTACGCCCACATCACCGGTTGGTACAACTACTTCAACGCCCAGTCCGGCGCCTGCAGCACCTGCCAGCGGCGCGTCGAGCAGACCCAGGACGACCTGCTCAGCGGTGAGGACGACCGGCTCTTCGTGACCCGCCTGGTCGACCTGCTCTCCAACGAGGAGTCCGCCGGCGGCAACGTCGCCCTGACCCTCGACCCGGACGCCCAGCGCGCCGCCTTCGACGGCCTGCGAGAGGTCCTGGGCGCCGACGGCGAGGGCGCGGTCGTCGCCCTCGAGCCCCGCACGGGCAAGGTGCTGGCGATGGTCTCGCTGCCGACCTTCGACCCCAACCGGCTGGCCAGCCACGACCTCAGCGAGGTGACCGCGGCCGGCGACGAGCTCGAGGACGACCCGGGTCAACCCCTGCTCAACCGCGCGATCCAGACCACGCTTCCCCCGGGGTCGACGTTCAAGGTCGTCACCGCGGCCGCCGCGATCGAGAACGGCCTGTACGAGGAGGGCGACGACGTCCCCGGCGGGCCGTCCTTCCAGCTGCCGCAGACCACCGGCGACACCGGCCTGATCGACAACGAGGGTCGCGACTGCGGCGCCGACCGCATCCCCTTCGCCCAGGCGATGGAGAACTCCTGCAACACCACCTTCGCCCGGATGGCCATCGAGGTCGGGGCGGACCGGATGCGCGAGCAGGCCGAGGACTTCGGCTTCAACCAGCAGTACTTCGAGGACCTCCTCCCCCAGGCCACCGCCCGCTTCCCCGAGGAGATGAACGACCCGCAGACCGGTCAGTCCGGGATCGGGCAGTTCGACGTGGCCGCCACCCCGCTGCAGATGGCGATGGTCGTCGCCGGGATCGCCAACGGCGGCACGGTCATGAAGCCCTACCTCGTCGACGAGGTGCAGAGCCCGGAGTTCGAGCAGATCGACCAGACCGACCCCGAGGCGCTCTCGGAGGCGATCAGCTCCTCGACCGCCTCCCAGCTGACGGACCTGCTGGTCTCCACGGTCGACAACGGCACCGCCAGCCCCGCGCAGATCCCCGGGGTCCAGGTGGCCGGCAAGACCGGCACGGCCCAGAGCGGGAACCCCGACCTGCCGCCGTACGCCTGGTTCGTCTCCTTCGCCCCGGCCGACGACCCCGAGGTCGCCGTCGCGGTGATGATCCAGAAGGCCCCCGGCGTCGACCGCGGCGAGATCGCCGGCGGCCTCCTGGGCGGGCCGATCGCGAAGGCCATCATGGAAGCGGTGATCAAGAAGTGACCCCTCCCGAGACCCCCGGCGGCCCCGGCGCCCTGGGTGATGCCGGCGACTTCGCCGACGACGGGCGGCGCTACCGGCTCGAGTCGCGGATCGCCACCGGCGGCATGGGCGAGGTCTGGCGCGCCAGCGACACGACGCTGGGCCGCACGGTCGCGGTGAAGGTGCTCAAGCGCGAGTACGCCGACGACCCGTCCTTCCGCAGCCGCTTCGAGACCGAGGCCCGGCACGCGGCGTCGCTGCACCACCCCGGCATCGCGGCCGTCTTCGACTTCGGCGAGGCCGAGGCGGTCGACGGCTCCGGTGTGCCCCGTCCCTACCTGGTGATGGAGCTCGTCGAGGGCCAGCCGCTCTCCGCCCTGCTGCGGCCCGGGGCCCCGATGGACCCCGACGCCGCGACCGACCTGATGGCCCAGGCCGCCGACGCCATCGCGGCCGCGCACGCCGCCGGCATCGTGCACCGCGACGTGAAGCCGGCCAACCTGATCGTCACCCCGGACCGCAAGGTCAAGGTCACCGACTTCGGCATCGCCCGGGCCGCCGACAGCGTGGGCATCACCCAGACCGGCCAGGTCCTCGGCACCCCGCAGTACCTCTCCCCCGAGCAGGCGCGCGGCACCACCGCGACCGCCGCCTCCGACGTCTACTCCCTGGGGGTCGTGGCCTTCGAGTGCCTCGCCGGGCGCCGCCCCTTCGACGCCGGCTCGCCCGTCGCCACGGCGCTGGCGCACCTCAACCAGCCGGTCCCCGACCTCCCGGGCTCCGTCCCCGCCGACCTCGCAGCCGTCGTGCGCCGCGCGCTCTCCAAGGACCCCTCCGACCGGTACGCCGGAGCGGCCGAGCTCGCGGCCGCGCTGCGCTCCCCGGGGCCGGCCGCAGCCGCCGCGGGGGCCGCCGCAGGTCCGGTGGGCGCCGCGGACGCGGCCACCGCCGTCGTACCCCCTGTCGGTGCCCCTGACGGCCCCCCTGACGCGGCAGCCGAGCCGGCGACCGCCGTGATGGGCGCGGTGCCCGCCGACCCCACCCCGACGCCCGCCCCGACGCCTGCGCCGGTGCCCCCGCAGGACCGTCGCCGGCCCTTCCCGTGGGCCACGCTGCTGCTGACCGTGGCGCTGGTGGCCGCGGTGGTGCTCGTGGTCGTGCTGCTGCTCACCGGCGACGACGGCGACGAGGAGCCGGCCGACGAGCCGAGCTCGACGCCACCCACCTCGCAGACCAGCGAGCCCACCACGGAGCCGGCGACACCGACCGAGCCCGCGACGGTGGAGGTCGACGAGGCCGACTACGTGGGCCGTGACTACCGCGAGGTGCGTGAGCGGCTCGACGACCTGGGCCTGAGCCCGGTCCTCAACGAGCTCGACAACGACGGCACCCACGAGGCCGGGACGGTGGACGGGCTCAACCCGACCGGTTCGCTGTCCGAGGGCGACAGCATCACGATCTCCTACTGGGGCGAGGCTCCTGCCACCGAGGAGCCCACCCCCGAGCCCACCCCGACCGAGACCCAGACGCCCAGCGAGAGCTCCTCGCCGCTCCTGGGCGCGCCCAGCGAGGAGGCGACACAGTGAGCGGCCCCAGCGGCACCGTCGGCGGACGATACGAGCTCGGTGAGCTCCTCGGTCGTGGAGGCATGGCCGAGGTGCGCAAGGGCACCGACAACCGGCTGGGACGCGTGGTGGCCGTCAAGCGGCTGCGCACGGACCTGGCCAGCGACGCGACGTTCCAGGCCCGCTTCCGCCGGGAGGCGCAGTCCTCGGCCTCGCTCAACCACCCCGCGATCGTCGCGGTCTACGACACCGGCGAGGAGCCGGCCGCCGACGGCAGCGGCGTCGCGCAGCCCTACATCGTCATGGAGTTCGTGGCCGGCCGCACCCTGCGCGACATCCTGCGCGAGGGCCGCAAGATCCTGCCCGAGCGGGCGCTGGAGATCACCAGCGGCGTGCTGTCGGCCCTCGACTACAGCCACCGCGCCGGGATCATCCACCGCGACATCAAGCCCGGCAACGTCATGCTCACCCCGAGCGGCGACGTGAAGGTGATGGACTTCGGCATCGCCCGCGCGATCTCCGACGCCTCCTCCACGATGACCCAGACCGCGGCCGTCGTCGGCACCGCGCAGTACCTCTCCCCCGAGCAGGCCCGCGGCGAGACCGTCGACTCCCGCTCCGACGTCTACTCCGCCGGCTGCCTGCTCTACGAGCTGCTCACCGGGCGGCCGCCCTTCGTCGGCGACTCCCCGGTGGCCGTCGCCTACCAGCACGTCCGCGAGCAGGCCCAGCCGCCCAGCGACCACGACACCGACCTCCCGCCCGAGGTCGACGCGATCGTGATGAAGGCGCTGGCCAAGCGGGTCGAGGACCGCTACCAGTCCGCGGCCGCCATGCGCAGCGACATCGAGCGCTACCTCGCCGGACGGCCCGTCCAGGCCGCGGTGCCGCCCCCGGTGCCGGGCCCGGCGACCGCCGCGACCGCGGTGGCCGCCCGTCCGGTCCCCGCCGCCGCCCCCGGCCCCGGCCCCGCCACCGGTACCCACACCGCCATCCCGTACGCCGAGGACGAGCGCCGCACCCCTGTCGGCTTCCTCGTGCTGCTCGGTCTGCTGGTGATCGCGCTGGTGGTCGCCGGCGCGCTGCTGTGGCCACGGCTCTTCCCCGCCGCCCCCGACGAGGTGCGGGTCCCCGACGTGGTCGGACGCGCCGAGAAGCAGGCCCGCACCACGCTCGGTGAGGCCGGCTTCGAGGTCGCCCCGACCCAGTTCGAGACCTCCGACCGGCCCGCCGGCAAGGTCATCGAGCAGGACCCGTCGGGCGATTCCTTCGTCGATCCCGGCTCGACGGTGACGATCACCGTGAGCAGCGGCCCGCCCGAGGTGACCGTCCCCGACGTGGTCAACCAGCAGCGCGACCAGGCCACCGCCACCTTGGAGGCGGCCGGCTTCGAGGTCGACGTGACCCGCGGGGAGTCCGACGAGCCACGCAACGAGGTGCTCGCCCAGTCGCCCGAGGCCGGGCTGGACGTCGCCGAGGGCAGCACGATCCTGCTGACCCTCTCCGACGGCCCGGAGTCCATCCCCGACGTGATCGGGCTGGACCAGGAGGAGGCCGAGAAGCGGGTCCGTGACGCCGGCTTCAACCCGGTCGTGCGCGAGGACAACTCCTCCACCGAGCCCAAGGGCACCGTGGTCGACCAGAGCCCCAAGGGCGGCCAGAAGGTGCCGCAGCAGACCGACGTCAACCTGTTCGTCTCCACCTACGAGGAGCCGACCGAGGAGCCCTCGCCCACCGAGGAGCCCTCGCCCACGGACCCGACCGAGAGCCCCACCGCCACCGACTCGCCCTCGGCGCTGCTCGGCGGCAACGGCCGGTCGGTCCCCCGCGGGCGTCGCTCGCCGCGCGCCTAGACGGTCGGGTCGAGCGGCTCGGCGTAGGAGAGGTCCAGCAGGCCGTCGTACGCCGGTGCGTCGACCTCGTCCTCGACCATGTCCCAGCCGATCTGGATGTCCTCCTGGATCGCCTGGGAGCGGTAGAACTGCAGGTAGGGGTCGGTGTCGACCGAGGCCGCCAAGGCGGCCGGGTTGCCGACGGCCTCGATGACGTACGGCGCCGGGTAGGGCACCCCCTGCAGCGTCACGGAGTTGGCCTCGCACTTGATGCCGGTCGTCGACACGATCCGCTGGCCCTGGACCGTGACCGCGCTGGCGCCACCGCGCCACATCGCGTTGACCACCGCCTGGATGTCCTGCTGGTGGACGATCAGCCACTTGGTGGGCTGGTCGGTGTCGTCGGCCTCCAGCGGGGAGTCCGACAGCGTGATGCGCAGCCCCTCGCCCTCCCGGGGGGTCAGGCCGGCCGGGTCGCGCAGCTCCTCGATCCGCTCCTGGACGCGCTTGACGTCGCGGCTGCCCACCTGGGCGCTGAGGTCGGTCACCTGGGTGGTCAGCTCGGCCACCCGGGCGCGCAGCTCCTCGTAGGAGTCGGCCTCGGCCTGCACCAGCGACGCGAGGTCGGTGTAGCGGCCCGCCCGCAGGTCGGTGCCCTCGCTGTTGACGGCGCTCACGGCGAACAGCGAGCCACTGAGCAGCACCACCACCGGCGTACCCACGCGCCAGGCGCCGCCGGTCGTACGCCGCTGGGTGCGCACGCGGCGTCGTGCCAGCGCCAGCACCTGCTGGGCCCGGGCGCGACGGGACGGCCGGGGGGCCTCGTGACCCGCCGGTGGCCTCGCGTGGGAACCCGTGCTCACGACCACTAGGGTAGGCGCCTGGACCAGCCCGCACGGGCCGGCCGCCCCCGCACCACCCGGACACCTCGAGGAGCACCAGCCGTGAAGGACATCGACCCCTTCGACGACCGACAGAGGGGCCCCGTGCTCTCGGCACGCTTCATCGTGGCCGTGGCGTTGATGGTGCTGGGCATCGCCTGGATCGTCTACTACTACGCCGCCGTGCGCGCCGACCCGACCGTCCTCGACTCGGTCGCGGGCAAGCCGGCCTTCATGGCCGACCTGCTGCGCTGGAACTACGTGATCGGCTTCGGTGCGTTCTTCCTCGGCCTGGCGGTCTCCGCCCACCCCAGCACCCCGCTGGGTCGCGGCCGCGGCGTCGTGACCGGCATGCTCGGCTGCTTCATCCTCGGCCTGATCTGGATCTGCACCTTCTACGTGCTGGCCAACGACCAGCTCGACTCCGTGCCGGTGATGAACGACCTGCGCCAGTCCAACCTCTTCGTCGGCATCGGCTTCATGGCCGTCGGCTTCACCTTCGCCACCCGCTGGGAGTGAGGCCGCGCCGCCCCTGGGCGGCCGCCACCCGTCGTACCCAGAACCGCCCGTCGTCCCCTGTGGACGGCGGGCGGTTCTGCACATCTGGGGACAGCCCTGTGGAGAATCACATGCGTGTAGTTATCCCCAGACCGATCCACACCCTGTGCATGGATCCCGGCCCCAGCCCGCCGAGCCGGCGCTACCTTCCGGACGGATCCGCCGGCTCGGCGCAGAGAGCGGGTCGAACCGGCGCATTGATACGCCGGCTCGGCGGGGAAGGCGGGTCGAACCGGCGCAAGCTTCCGGAAGGACGCGCCGGCTCGGCGGGGAGGGCGGGTCAGGCGGCCAGGCGCAGGGCCATGGCGGCGAGCAGGACCACGCCGATGAGCACCAGCCCCACCAGCTGGTACGCCGAGCGGCGGGGGCCCCGGGGGGCGTAGACCAGCAGCGCGGCGACCGCGAGGCCGCCGGCGAATCCGCCGAGGTGCCCCTGCCAGGAGATGTTGGGGACCGTGAAGGTGATCAGCAGGTTCACCGCGATCAGCGCCCCCAGCTGTCGCAGGTCGCCACCGACCTTGCGCACGCACACCACCAGGGCGGCGAAGAGGCCGTAGATCGCCCCGGAGGCGCCCAGGGTCGCCTGGTACTCCGGTGCCGCCCACAGCACGACGACCGAGCCGGCGAGCAGCGAGAGCAGGTAGAGCGCGAGGAAGCGGGTGCGGCCGAAGAGCCGCTCGAGCTGCGGACCGAGGATCCACAGGGCGAGCATGTTGAAGCCGATGTGCAGCAGCTGCACGTGGGCGAAGCCCGAGGTGAGGACCTGCCACCAGGCGCCGTCGACGAACCCGGGAAGCCAGTCACCCACCAGCAGGCAGCGGTCCTCGGTGACCTCGAAGCCGCCCTGCTGGGTCACGCAGAGCCCGTTGGGGCGCAGGGCCAGCAGGTCGACCAGCCGGCTGCCGGAGCCGCCGGTCAGCATGATCGCCAGCCAGACGCCGGCGTTGACGGCGATCAGCCCGATCGAGGTGGCCGTGGCGTCGGCGCGGGGCGTGCCGCCGTACGTCGTGCGGGCCTGACGGGTGCTGCGGGCACCCTCCGCCACGCAGTCGGGGCACTGGAAGCCGACCGACGCGTCGCGCATGCAGTCCGGACAGATCGGCCGGTCGCAGCGCTGGCAGCGGATGTGGGACTCCCGGCCGGGGTGCCGGTAGCAGACCGGCACGCCCGGCTCGGGGGTCGGAGCCTGGCTCACGCCTCGCGGATCTCCACGGTCTCGATGACCACGGGCTCCACGGGGCGGTCGCCGGGGCCGGTCTGGGTGGTGGCGATCGCGTCGACGACGTCGCGCGAGGCCTGGTCGGCGACCTCACCGAAGATGGTGTGCTTGAAGTTCAGCCACGTGGTCGCGCCGACGGTGATGAAGAACTGCGAGCCGTTGGTGCCGGGGCCGGCGTTGGCCATCGCGAGCAGGTAGGGCTTGTCGAAGACCAGCTCGGGGTGCGGCTCGTCCTTGAAGGTGTAGCCCGGGCCGCCGGTGCCGGTGCCGAGCGGGCAGCCGCCCTGGATCATGAAG
>Ga0208328_1000067_pt1 | contig 62600 bp, 63 predicted proteins | sample DeeseametaMP2633_FD_184170 | JGI IMG/M metagenome (GOLD analysis project Ga0208328, IMG submission 184170) | Marine microbial communities from the Deep Atlantic Ocean - MP2633 (SPAdes) | ecosystem: Environmental > Aquatic > Marine > Unclassified | place: Northeast of Antigua and Barbuda, North...
CGATGGCCCGGCTCGGGGCCGAGGTCGTGGGGGTCGACGCCGCCGAGCGCAACATCCCGGTGGCGCAGCTCCATGCCGAGCAGTCGGGGCTGGAGATCGACTACCGCCACACCACCGCCGAGGCGCTGGCAGAGGCGGGCGAGCTTTTCGACGTGGTGCTGAACATGGAGGTGGTCGAGCACGTGGCCGACCCGCTGGCCTACCTCACCGCCTGCCGCCAGCTGCTGAAGCCCGGCGGGCTGCACCTGTGTTCGACCATCAACCGCAACGCCAAGAGCTTTGCCATGGCCATCGTCGGTGCCGAGTGGGTGATGCGCTGGCTGCCCAAGGGCACGCACGAATGGTCGAAGTTCATCACCCCCGACGAGCTCTGCGAGCTGATGCGCAAGGCCGGGCTCGATCCCGTCGACCGCAAGGGCTACGTCTTCAACCCCGTCAGCTGGTCCTGGAGCATCTCGGACCGCGACCTGTCGGTGAACTACGTCACGGCCGCGATCAACCCGGAGCCCGCCGCATGAGCGTCATTCCCGAGGGCAACGCCCTCTTCGTCATCGACATCGAATACATCGTGCCCTTCGAGGAGGTGCAGAAGGTGCTCGAGCCGCACATGGCCTTCGTAAAGCAGGGCTACGCCGAGGGTCGCTTCCTTGCCTCCGGGCCGAAGACCCCGCGCACCGGCGGCGTGGTGATCGCGATGGGCGCCTCGCTGCAAGAGGTCGAGGCGCTGATGGCGCAGGATCCCTTCGTCGAGGCCGGCGTGATCGCGCTGAAGATCACCGAGTTCGCGGCGTCGAACCGGCATCCCGCGCTGGCATAGAGCCGCATTTCCCATGATCGGGGGCGGGCGTCAGTCCGCCTCGAGCTTCAGGCGCAGTTCGCGCAGCACCGGCAGCGCCGCGCGGACTTTCTCCGCGCCGAGCTCCTCCACCATCTCCGAGATCACCGGCGCCATGGCAGCCAGCGCCGCCTCGCGGGCGCTCTTGCCCGCCTTGCTGATCGACACCATCTTGCGCCGCGCATCGTCCCAGTCGGGGCGGATGTGCACGTAGCCCGCCATCTCGAGCTTGGCGATGGTGTTGGTCATCGCCCCCCGCGTGACGTGGAAGCTGCGCGCCAGCTGCGCCGGCGTGCGTTCTTCGTTGACCCGGGCGAGATGGTTCAGCACCGAGAAATGCGAGATCTCCATCTTGTTCGGAAGCACCCGGGTGAGCCGGTTCCGCAGGAGCTGATCTGCCATGATCAGCTCGCTGAACAGCGAAATCGCAAGCGCATTCTGAGGGTTGTTCATTCCGGATCGGTCGGCGGCAAGGACGGTGAGAGGGGCTGGGTGAGAGTGGGCGTTTTTTGAACGCCCGGGCCCACGGGGTCAATACAAACCATAGGACCACCCCCGCGATACCGCCGTCACCCGTTCAGCAGGGCGTCGAGCTTGCCATCCCTCTCGAGCGCATAAAGCTCGTCGCAGCCGCCCACGTGGGTCTTGCCGATGAAGATCTGCGGCACGGTGCGCCCCCCGTTGGCGCGCTGCACCATCTCGGGGCGGCGCGAGGGGTCTTCCATGACGTCGATCTCGGTGAATTCGGCGCCCTTGGAGTTGAGAAGACGCTTCGCGGCGTGGCAGTAGCCGCAATAGGGGCTGGTGTAGATCTCGATCGGCTGCATGGACGGTCCCTTCGCAAAGTTCCGGTTATCTGAAGGGATCTAGGTATCCTTTGCAACGCGCGCCAGCACGCAGACACAAACTTCGCTTGCGCCTGCTGCAACGCAGGCCTCGGTCGCCATGGAAAGCGTCGCGCCCGAGGTCATCACGTCGTCGACCAGAAGCACCGGCCGGTCGCGCAGCAGCGGCTGCCATTTCGGCGTGACCCGGATCGCGTCATCAAGCGTGACGAAGCGCTCCTCGCGGGTCTTGCCGTCAAGCGCAGGCGTGTGGCGCGGCCGCTGCAGCGCGTCGGGGCACCAGTCGAGGTCGAGCTCCCGCGCCAGACCACGGGCGAGAAGCGCCGACTGGTTGAAGCGCCGCCGCAGGTGCCGCCGCAGATGCAGGGGCACCGGCACCGCGATCATCTCGGGACGCAGGAGCGCGCGGGCCTTGCGCGCCATCCAGACCGCGGCGGCCCCGCCGATGTCGTGACGGTCGCCGTGCTTCAACATCAGCACCAGCTTGCGGCCGTTGTCGCGATAGAGCATCGCCGCAACCCCGCGCTGCCACGGCGGCGGCGTGCTCAGACAGGCGTCGCAGAACTCCTCTTCCTCGGAGTTGCCGGGCAGCGGCGTGCCGCAGGTGGCGCAGGCCAGTCCCGAGGTGAAGGGCGTGTCGCGCCAGCACGGCCCGCACAGGCCGAAGTCGCTTTCGACAAGGCCACCGCAGAGCAGGCAGCGGGCCGGGTAGACGATGCGCAGCATGGTTTGCAAGGCGGGCGCGAACATTCTAAGCAACCTCCATGTCCAGCCCCGCGCCCCTCACCGACCGCATCGCCCTGAGCCGATACCGCGCTCGTGCCGCGAACGACCCTGCAGTCTTCTTGCACGAGGCCGCCCGCGACGAGGTGCAGGATCGGCTGATGGTGGTTAACAGAACGTTTAAATCACCGGCCGTCGTGACAGCTTTTCCGCAGGTCTGGGACGGCTTTCTCCCCGACGCCCGGATCCTGCCCGACGACGAAGTGCTGGCGCTCGACGAAGGGGCGCATGATCTCGTGGTGCACGCCATGGCGCTGCACTGGGCCAACGACCCGGTGGGCCAGCTGGTGCAGTGCCGCCGCGCGCTCAGAGCCGACGGGCTGCTGTTGGCTCTGTGCTTCGGCGGGCAGACCCTGCACGAGCTGCGCTCGGCACTCGGCCAGGCCGAGATCGAGGTCACCGGCGGCCTGTCGCCCCGGGTGCTGCCGATGGGCGAGATCCGCGACCTTGGCGGCCTGCTGCAACGGGCCGGGCTGGCGCTGCCTGTGGCGGACAGCTTCACGCTCACCGCCAGCTACGACTCGGCGCTGCATCTGATGCGCGACCTGCGTGCCATGGGCGAGACCAACGCCCTGACCGCCCGTCTCCGCCGCCCGACCCGCCGCGCCGTGCTGCTGCGCGCCGCCGAGCTCTATGCCGAGGGCTTCTCCGACGACAGCGGCCGCGTCACCGCCAGCTTCGAGATCGTGACCCTCACCGGATGGGCGCCGGACGCGAGCCAGCAGAAGCCGCTGCGCCCGGGATCTGCGGCGCAACGTCTCGCTGACGCCCTGAACGTCAGGGAAACACCTCTTGAAGATTGAATCATTCCAAAGACGAGATACCTAAGTAAAGTCATCAGGATCACCTCAGGACAGGACAATGCTCGACGCCACCGACAAGGCCGCCCGCCCCGCTCACGGGCCCTCCGATCACCCCGCGATCTCCGCACCGAAAGTCGGCGTCCTTCTCGCCAACCTCGGCACGCCGGACCACTACTCCTACTGGCCGATGCGGCGGTACCTGAACGAGTTCCTCTCTGACACGCGGGTCATCGACTATCCGAGGTGGAAGTGGCAGCCGCTGCTGCAGGGGATCATCCTGACCAAGCGGCCGTTCAGCTCGGGCGCCAACTACAAGTCGATCTGGAACGAGGAGCTCAACGAGAGCCCCCTCATGACCATCACCAAGCAACAGACCGCCGCCATCGCCGCCAAGATGCAGGCGCGCTACGGCGATCAGGTCATGGTCGATTTCTGCATGCGCTACGGCAACCCCTCGACCAAGTCCAAGGTCGAGGCGATGGTCAAGGCCGGCTGCCGCAAGATCCTGTTCTTCCCGCTCTACCCGCACTACGCCGGCGCCACCTCGGCCACGGCCAACGACCAGTTCTTCCGGGCGCTGATGGACGAGGCGTGGCAGCCCACCGCCCGCGTCGTGGATCCGTACTTCGAGCAGCCGAGCTACATCGAGGCGCTGGCCCAGTCTGTCGAGCGCGGCTACGCGGCACTGGCCGAGAAGCCGGACATCCTGGTGGTGAGCTACCACGGCATGCCCAAGCGCTACCTGATGCAGGGCGACCCGTACCATTGCCAGTGCCAGAAGACGACGCGGCTTCTGCGCGAACGGCTGGGCTGGGACGAGGACCGGATCACCACGACCTTCCAGTCGGTCTTCGGTCCGGAGGAATGGCTCAAGCCCTACACGGTCGAGCACGTCGCCGAGCTGGCGAAGCAGGGCAAGAAGAAGATCGCGGTGATCGCACCGGCCTTCTCGGCGGATTGCATCGAGACGCTCGAAGAGATCAACGAGGAAATCCGCGAGAGCTTCGAGCACGCGGGCGGGGAGCAGTTCACCTACATCCCCTGCCTCAACGACGATCCCGCGCATATCGACGCGCTGTCGGAGGTCATCGAGCAGAACCTCGCGGGCTGGGTCTCCTGACCTGCCCCGGGGCGACGCGCCGGGCTCTGCGCAAAGAAAAAGGCGGTGCCGAGGCACCGCCTTTTCCTTGTCCGAAGACGATCGGTGATCAGTCGGCCGATGCGGCAGCGGCGATCACGGCGATCAGCAGCAGCGGGATCACGATGCCGGCCGAGGACGAGCTCTGTTGAGTCTCTTCCACGACGACGACGGGTTCCATGACCACGTCGTCTTTGGCATAGGAACCGGCCATTGCGGTCGATGCGGTACCGGCAAGCACGGCGGCGAGAACGAGTTTTTTCATGTTATCCTCCAGATAATCGCCTGACGCGGATAGACATTTCCACGTCAAGCACCCAAGACTTACCTCGTAAATCTGTCTAAGCAGCAAATCCTGGTGAATGCAAACTCAAGTTGTTGACGCCGAATGCGTCGTGCTCGCCCTGTGGTTAAATCAGCAACACCTGAGTGCCCACGACGGACATATTGTAGAGCTGTTCGATGTGCTCGTTGTAGAGCCCGATACAACCGTTAGAGGACCGACGCCCGATCTTGCGTGTGTCATGGGTACCGTGGATACGGTAGTACGTCCAGCTCAGATGCATGGCGCGGGTGCCGAGCGGATTGTCCGGGCCGGGGGCGACGTAGTCGGGCCACTCGGGGTTGCGCTCTTTCATAGAGGGAGTCGGCCGCCAGTCGGGCGACGGGTCCTTGAGAACCACCTGGGTGCGACCGCGGCGGGTCAGGTCCTCGGTCAGCGGTACCGAGCACGGGTACAGGTGGTACGCGCCGGACGCTTCCCAGAAGTGCAGCGCGCGCGAGGTGATGTCGACGAGGATGGCCCCGTTGTTCAGCGAGTTGAAGTAGGGGTGCCAGTCGAGCGACCGGAAGCTCGAGATGTTGCGCCGCGTCGCGGGCGAGATCTCCCGCTCGATCTCGACGGTGTCACTGCCGTTCACGTTCTGCGCGAGCGCAGGCGTCCCGATCAGAGCCGCGCTGCCAGCGAGAAACGCGCGGCGGTCAAAGCCTTTCTGTGCCATGTCGGTGGTATCCTTGTTGCACAAACGCCAAAAGCCCCAAAAAGCAGGGGATCATGTCGCATGATACCGGTCCCGGGTTATGGCCGTAAAGCCTCAGTCGCGTGTCAAACCGTGTTACCTTGGCCACTTCACGACGTTGTGCGTTTGATTAGCGCAGGCCCGCACGGTAAGGCGGGAAAACTCACGATATAGCTAGGCAGGACCATGAACCGACGCTCGTTCCTCATGATTTCCGCGGCGCTCCTGGCCGCTTCCTGTGGCCCGACGGTCACCGCACCGCAACTCGGCCCGGACGGCAAGCCCCTGCCTCGTGCCTACCGGATCCCTGCGGGGTCCGAAGGCAAGATCGAATACAACATGCTCGATTCGGTCAACGCACTGCGCCAGGCGCGCGGCGTGGCGCCGCTTCAGCTTGATGCAAAGCTCAACGCCGCCGCCGCGACTCACGCGCGCGACATGTCGGTGCAGAACCGCCCGTGGCACTTCGGCTCGGACGGCTCCTCGCCGATCGACCGGGTGCAGCGCGTGGGCTACTCCGGCCGCCTCGTGGGCGAGAACATCTCCGAGACCTACGAGACCGAGCTCGAGACCCTCGCCGCATGGATGGAAGAGGACGCGACCCGCAACGTCATCCTCGACGCCTCGGCCCGCGACATGGGCTTCGCCTGGTATCAGGAGAGCAACGGCAAGATCTGGTGGACGCTGGTGACCGGCGCGCCGGGGGCCGGCGCGGTCTGATCCCGCCCGCCACGTGAAACGAATCGCCCGGCCCCTTGCGGTGGCCGGGCTTTTTCTTTGGCCGTCAGCCCCGGGTCAGGGCTGGATGGTGATCGGCGTGCCGTCGCGGACCATGGCGTAGATGTCTTCGATCTCGCGGTCGGAGACGGCGATGCATCCCCAGGTCCAGTCGCGGCCGTTGCTTGTCCAGCTGCCGCCGCCCCGACGCTTCTTGTCCTTGGGCGGTCCACCGTGGATGAAGATGTCGCCGCCCGGGCTTTTCCCCGAGGACGCTGCGAAGGCGCGGTCGTAGGGGTTGGGGTAGGAAATCCCGATGCTCAGGTGGAAATTCGAGTTCGGGTTGCGCCGGTCGATGAAATAGAGCCCCTCGGGCGTCTTGCCGTCGCCCTCATACTGCTTGTGACCCTCAGGCTGGAAGCCGAGCCCGATGTCGTAGCTTTCGAGCACCTTGTCATTGTGCAGGAGATACATCCTGCGGGTGCTCTTCTTGACCACGACCTGAGTCACTTCGGGCCCGTTGTAGGTCTTGAACTTGCTGCTGCATGCCCCGAGGCCGCCCAGCAAGGCGATGATGAGAATCAGCCTGAAAAACCGCATCTGTCCGCTCGTTGTTATTTTCGGTCTCTTTTTGCGGCCAGTTTATAGCGCAAATTCAGCCTCCGGCATAGTCGGCGCTTTTGCGGAATCTGACGATTTCACCGATCCGTGAGGCTGAGCTGCGCCACCAGTTCCACGTGGGTCGACCAGCGGAACTGATCCACCACCTGCAACCAGTCGAGCGTATAGCCCGCGCCCACCAGAACCGCCGCGTCGCGCGCGAATGTCACCGGGTTGCACGAGACGAAGGCGATGCGCGGGATCCGGGCCTCGGCAAGCTCGGCCACCTGTGCCTCGGCGCCGGCGCGGGGCGGGTCGATCACCGCGGCATCGAAGCGGTGCAGGTCCTCGGGCAGCAGCGGGTTGCGGAAGAGGTCGCGCGCCTCGGAGGTAACGTGACGCAGCCCCTCGGCCATGCGCCAGCCCTTGTCGAGCGCGACGGTCATCGCCTTGTCGCCCTCGACCGCGTGGACCCGCGCGTTTTCCGCCAGCGGCAGCGCAAAGGTGCCGCAACCGGCGAAGAGATCGACGATATGGCTGGCGTCGCCCACCGCCTCGCGCACGCCGGCCAGCAGCGCGGCCACGCCCTCGGGCGTGGCCTGCAGGAAGGCGCCGGGCGGCGGAACGACCTCGGCGCGGCCCATCTTCTGCACCGCCGGGCGCCGGGTCAGCGCGACCTCGTCGCCCCAGGCCACCCGCGCCACGTCATGCGCGCGCGCCAGATCGGCGAGCTCGGACTGCAGCTGCGGGTCGAGCTCCTTGCCGCCGCTCACCCTGACGTCGAGCCCGTTGTCCCCGGTCGTCAACAGCACCGACAGCTCGCCCTTGCGGCTGCCGCCGAGCACGGCCATCGCCTCGACCAGCGGCAGGCCGGCGGCAAGCTTCGGATCGACCAGCAGGCAGTCGGGCACCGGCACGATGACGTCCGAGCCCTTCATGTGGAAACCCGCGAGCGCGCCCTTCTTTGTGCGCCGGGCCGAGAAGGTCGCGCGCCGCCGGCTCTGCGGTTTCGAGGTTGCACAGGGTCGAAACTCGGTCTCGAGCCCGTGGGCGGAGAGCGCGTGTCGCACCACCCCGACCTTCCAGTCCTCGACGAAATCGTCGCGGGCGTGCTGAAGCTGGCAGCCGCCGCAACCCTTTGCGTGGCGACAGGGCGCCTTCACCCGCATCTCCGAGGGCGTGACGATGCGCGGCGCCGCCATCACGTTGTTGGTAATCTCGCCCTCGACGGTTTCGCCGGGCAGAGCTCCGGGCACGAAGACAGGGCCCGGCGCAATGCCGTCACCCTGATGCCCGAGACGTTCGATCGTGACCTGTTCCATGCGGGACTAATGCCCCGCAACGGCCCCGCTGTCGAGATCGCGCAGAAAGCGCCGCACCGCGCGGGGCGAGGTCAACACCACGGTGCGGACCCCGGGGCCGGCCTGATCGGCCAGCGCGAGGGTGCGGACACGGTTGCTGTGCCGCGTGTCCCAGATCCATTTCAGGAACTCGGCGTCGAAGCGCTCGGGGCAATTGTCGGGAAGCTCGGGGCGAGTCTGGCCGCCTGCGAACTCGACCCGCCGCTTCACCAACCGCCAGAGCCGCAGCGCAAGCGGAATGTCGAGCACGATGACCGTGTCGGCGCGGGCGAGCCGCGTGTCCCACGTGGCCGAGAGCCCGCCCTCGATGATCCAGCTCTCCTCGCGCTCGGCGGCGCGCATCATCGCGAGCTTCTCCTCGCGCTCGCGTTCGACCCATCCGGGCGTCCAGTGGATGTGGTCGATGTGCACGACCGGCAGGCCGGTACGTGCGCCGAGCTGCCGGGCGAGGGTCGATTTCCCCGCGCCCGGCTGCCCGACGATCATGACGCGTTTCACTCGGCGGCGTCCTCCACCGCATCAGCCTCGGGCACGATGAACCCGCCCGACTGCCGGTGCCAGTAGCGCGCGTAAAGCCCGTCCTGCGCCAGCAGTTCGTCGTGGGTGCCCTGCTCCACGATGTGGCCGCGGTCCAGCACGATGATCCGGTCCATCTCGGACAGGGTCGAGAGCCGGTGCGCGATGGCCATGACCGTCTTGCCCTCCATCACCCGCTCGAGCGCCGACTGGATCGCCGCCTCGACCTCGGAATCGAGCGCCGAGGTGGCCTCGTCCAGCACCAGGATCGGTGCGTCCTTGAGGATGGCGCGGGCCAGCGCGATGCGCTGTCGCTGCCCGCCCGAGAGCTTCACGCCGCGTTCGCCCAGATGCGCGTCATAGCCCTCGCGCCCCATGTGGTCGCGCAGGCCAAGGATGAACTCATGCGCCTCGGCCTTCTCGGCGGCGGCAATGACATCCTCCATGCTGGCACCGGGCCGGCCGTAGCGGATGTTGTCCAGCGCCGAGCGGTTGAACATCGCGGTTTCCTGCGTGACCATGCCGATCTGGCGGCGCAGGCTCTCCTGCGTGACCTCGGCGATGTTCTGACCGTCGATGAAGATACCGCCCTTTTCGGCGTCATAGAGCCGCAACAGCAGCGCAACCATGGTCGACTTGCCGGCGCCCGAGGCACCGACGACGCCGACCTTCTCACCCGGAGCGAGGGTCACGGCGATGTGCTCGACCCCGCCCTCCTTGCGCCCGTAGGAGAACGCCACGTCGCGGAAATCGATCTCGCCGCTGGTAACCTCGAGCGGCCTCGCGCCGGGCGCGTCGAGCAGCGTGTGCGCCGGGGTGATGGTGCGGATGCCGTCCTCGATCTCGCCGATGTTGGCGTAGATGCCCATGAGCGTGAAGCTGACCCAGCCGGTCATCTGGCTGAGCCGGATCGCGACCGCGCCGGTGGCGGCGATGTCGCCCGCGGTGACGAAGCCCTGCGACCAGAAGAACAGCGCGCCGCCGATAAGCACCACCGGCAGCGTCCCCGCCAGCGCCATGAGGCAGAGCCGGAACGCCGACGCGACCCGCCCGAACGAGATGAAGCGGTCGCGGTAGGTCGACATGGCCCCGAGCGCGGCCTGATCCTCGAAGTCGTCATGGGCGAAAAGCTTCACGGTTTTGATGTTGGTCACCGTATCGACGAGCTGGCCGGTCACCATGGCCCGTGCGGCGGCGCGCGCCTTGGAGCGGGTCCGGATGCGTGGCATGAAGAACCGCAGCAGGAAGGCATAGGCCACGACCCAGGCCAGCAGCCCCATGGCGATGCGCCAGTCTATGGACCCCACCAGCAGCACCGAGCCCACCACCGAGGCCAGCGCGAAGAGGATCGCCTGCACCACCTCGGAGATCACGTCGTTCAGCGCCCGCGCGGTCTGCATCTCCTTCTGCGAGATCCGCCCCGCGAAGTCATTGTCGAAGAAGGTGACGGAATGGCCCAGCGTGTAGCGGTGCACCCGGCTCAGGATCAGGTTGAACACGTTGGGCTGCATCACGACCGACTGGATGTAGGCCGAGAGCCCGGCGATCCCCGGCCGCACCGCGATGAAGAACACCGCGCAGAACAGCAGGAACGGCCAGTGCGCCGAGAACACGGTCGTGGCCTCGCTCTCGAGCGTGCGGTCGATCACGTCGCCCAGCAGTTTCGCCGTCAGGACCTCGAAGGCACCGCCCAGTGCCGACAGGATCCCGGCGGGGATCAGCACCGGCCAGGCGCCCTTCAGCGCCCAGCGGACGAAGCGTCCGAGGGTCTGGGGAGGCGGGGTCTCCGCGCGCGAAAACGGGTCTATTATGTCGGAAAAACTCATTCCGATGCCTTGTCACCTTGCATGTCGGGGTCGAGAAACCCGCCGGACTGGCGGGCCCAGAAGCTCGCATATAGGCCGGCTTGGTGCAGAAGCACGTCATGGCTGCCTTGTTCGACGATGCGCCCACCGTCGAGCACGAGGATACGGTCCATTTGCGCGATGGTCGAGAGCCGGTGCGCGATCGCGATCACGGTCTTGCCCTCCATCATGCCGTAAAGCGTATCCTGGATCGCGGCCTCGACCTCGGAATCGAGCGCCGAGGTCGCCTCGTCGAGCAGCAGGATCGGCGCGTCCTTGAGGATGACGCGCGCCAGCGCGATACGCTGCCGCTGCCCGCCCGAAAGCTTCACGCCGCGCTCGCCCACATGGGCATCGTAGCCGCTGCGCCCCTGCGGATCCTGCAGGGTGAGGATGAACTCGTGCGCCTGCGCCTGTTTTGCGGCCGCGACGATCTGCTCTTCGCTGGCGCCCGGGCGACCGTAGAGCAGGTTCTCGCGCACCGAGCGGTGCAGGAGCGCGCTGTCCTGCTGCACCATGCCGATGGTGCGGCGCAGGCTGTCCTGCTGGACCTTCGTCACGTCCTGCCCGTCGATCAGGATGCGGCCGCCCTCGGCGTCGTAGAACCTCAGAAGCAGCTTCACGAGGGTCGATTTCCCGGCCCCCGAGCGCCCCACCAGCCCGATCTTCTCGCCCGGCTCGATGGTCAGCGAGATGCGGTCGAGCCCGCCCTGCCCGCGACCGTAATGGTGGCTGACGTTCTCGAGCGTGATCTCGCCCCGGTCGAGCACCAGCGGCGCGGCGCCCGGCGCGTCGGTCAGGGTGATCGGCTGGGCGATGGTCTCCATCCCCTCGGCCACGACACCAAGCTGGCGGAAGAAGGTGGTGAGCGCCCACATGATCCAGCCGGTCATGGCATTGAGCCGGAGCGTCAGCGCGGTTGCGGCGGCCACCACCCCGACTGAGGCCCCGCCCTGCATCCACAGCAGCAGCCCCCAGCCCACCACGCCGACGATCAGCAGCCCGTTGAGGATCACCAGGGCCACATCCATGATGGTATAGAGCCGCATTTCGCGCTGCAGCGTGACGCGCGAACGCTCGATGGCCTCCTTGGCATAGTCGAGCTCCTGCGCGTCCTGCGCGAACATCTTCACCGAGTGGATGTTGGTGTAGGCGTCCACGACCCGGCCGTTCACGAAGCTCCGCGCGTCCGAAGCGGCCCTTGACGCGTGACCCACGCGCCGGATCGTCCAGCGCATCAGCAGCGCGTAGGCACCGAACCACAACACCAGCGGCAGCAGCAGGCGCGGGTCGGCATCGGCAAGCAACACCGCCGCGCCGACCACGTAGGCCAGCGCAAAGGTGATGGCGTCGAAGACCTGGAACACCGCCTCGCCCGCGGCGGGCGGGGTCTGCATGATGCGGTTGGCGATGCGCCCGGCGAAATCGTTCTCGAACCAGCCGATGGACTGGCGCAGCACCTGCGCGTGCGCCCGCCAGCGGATCAGCGTGCCGAAGTTCGGCGTGATCGCGTTGTTCAGCACCAGCACGTCGAGCGCCTGCAAGAGCGGCCGCAGCAGCAGGATGAAAAGCCCGAGCAGGATCAGCGCCGTGCCGTGCTCTTCCCAGACCTGCGACGGGTCGCCGGCGAGAATGTCCACGACCCAGCCCATGGCCCAGATCAGCCCGATCTCGACCGACGCCACGGCGACAGAGAGCAGCGCCGCCCAGATGAAGACACGGCGGAATGGGCGCGCGTAATCGGTGAGGAACGGGAGCAGCCGGGTCGGGGGACGGTCGGTTGGCGGGTAGTCGGTGTACGGATCTACGAGATCTTCAAAGTAACGGAACACGGGAATTGGGCCTTCGTCATTGAGGCGCGAAGTGTCCCCGATTCCCTACAGGAAAACCATGACGGAAAAGCTGCCCAGCGCGAGCGCCATGATCCGGGCGAAAATCCGCCACGCCCGTGGGGTCGTCAGCAGGTAGGTCAGCAGCGCGCCCGCACTGGTCCAGAAGGCGCAGCAGAAAAGATTGATGCCGGAAAAGGCGTTGCCGAGCCGCAGTGCTTCGGCCAGCGGGCCGCCGCCGCCGGGATAGGCCGAGGCCGCGGCAAGTGCCACCGCCCAGACCTTGGGATTCACCCACTGGAAGAGCGCGCCCTCGATCAGCGTCATCGGCCGGTCGCGATCGGCTTTGCCGCGACGCCGGTCCGCCGTCCAGAGGCCCCAGGCCATCCACAGCATCCAGACGCTGGCGGCGATCTTGAGGATGAGTTCCAGCGCCGGCGCCTCGCGCAGCAGCGCCGCGATGCCAAGCCCGGTGAGCCCGGCGGTGACGCCCACGCCCAGCACCACGCCGAAGAGGTGCGGCAGGGTCCGGCGCAGGCCGAAGCGGGCGCCAGAGGCGGTGAGCAGCACGACGTTCGGACCGGGTGAGAACAGGCCGAAGAACACGAACCCGTAAAGCGGATCGAGGATCATTGCAGCAGGTCGTCCCGGGACAGCGTGAACCCCGAGGCGATCCAGCGCCGTTCGAGCCTGCGCAACGCCTCGCCCAGTTCCGGGCCCTGCAGCCCGGGCATCAGGTCGCGCGGTTTCACGGGAAACCTCGCCCCGGCACCCTTCGCGATCTCGTCCTGGACGAAGGGCGCAACCGGCTGCCCGAGGCTCGCCGCCCGCAGGATCTCCACGTCGAGCGCGATCTCGGCGCCATGCCGCCAGGCGGTCTCGGCGATGGGCTCGTCCGAGGACAACAGGCTCTGATACAGCTCAAGTCGTCTCTGTTGCCCCCGCGAGAGCCGCAGCGACGCGCCGTCGTAATACCCGAGCCCCGCCAGCCGGCGCATCGGGTCGGGCGCGAGCCCGTGGCCCTGTTCCAGCACGACAAGCGGCTGGATCGCCAGGATGCTGGCGCCGGGCAAAACCCTGTCGAGCACCCCGCTCTGGGCCATGACGCAGATCGCGATCTCGGGCTCTGCCGCCCGCAGAAGCCGCACCAGCTCGTGCCCGACACGCTCGGCCGAGAGCTTTTGCAGACCGTCGAGATTGGCCGCGATCCCGGCCAGCGCCTCGGCGTCGACACCCTCGGCGGGGTCGCCGTACCAGGCGATGAAACGGAAGAAGCGCAGGATGCGGAGATAATCTTCGCGGATGCGTTCGCCCGCGTCGCCGATGAAGCGCACGCGCCGTGCCTCGAGATCCGGCAGCCCGCCGAGCGGGTCAAGCACCCTGCCCCGCGCGTCGGCATAGAGCGCGTTCATGGTGAAGTCGCGTCGCGCGGCGTCCTCGGCCACGTCATCGGCGTAGCGCACCACGGCGCGACGGCCATCGGTTTCGACATCGGCACGATAGGTGGTGACCTCGTGCCCGACGCCGTCCGCCACGACGGTGACGGTGCCATGCTCGATGCCGGTGGGAACCGCCTTGAGACCGGCACGCTCGGCCAGCAGCACCACGCGTTCGGGCCGCGCGTTGGTGGCGATGTCGACGTCACCGACCGCGACATCCATCAGCGCATTGCGCACGCAGCCGCCGACCACGTAGGCCTCGTGCCCACCGGCCTCGAGCACGGCGAGCACGTGCTGCGTGGAGTCGCAGCTCAGCCAGTCGCCGGAAACCTGCGTCACCCGTCCATCCGCCCGGCCAGCGCCCTCAGCATCCGCGCGGTGGCGCCCCAGATGTAATAGGGACCGTAGGGAACGGTGTAATAGAGCCTGCGCTGGCCGCGCCAGCGCCGTCCCTGCACCGAGAACCGCGTGCGGTCGGTGACGTGCTCGAAGGGAACGCGGAAGATCTCGGCAACCTCGCCGGGCTCGGGCACCGGGTCGAACCTGTCACTGACAAGGCCCACGACCGGGGTGACGAGAAAGCCGGTGACGGTCTCGTGCGGCGGCATGGTGCCGAGGATCTCGACCGTTTCGGACTGAAGACCGACCTCTTCGCGCGCCTCGCGCAGGGCGGCGGCGACGGGGCCGTCGTCTTCGGGGTCCACCTTGCCGCCAGGAAAGGCGATCTGGCCCGGGTGATGCTTGAGGCGGGAAGAGCGCTTGGTGAGCACCAGCTCGAGCCCTTCGGGGCCGGGAAGGAAGGCGGCCAGCACACCGGCCGGCCGCAACTTGCGATTTTCGGGAAGCACCGTGCCGGGGTTCAGATCGAAATCGGACGATGGCGCACCGGTTTCCGCCATCGCCCGGCGCAGGGCCGCGATCTGCTCCCCGGTTCGGCTCACTTCCGGGCCTCGAACCCCACGCTCTCAGGGTCGAGCTCGTAGTGGCGGCCGCAGAACTGGCAGTCCGCGGTGACCAGCCCCTCTTCGGTGGTCATCTTCTGGATGTCCTTGGCCGAGTAGATCGACAGCGACTGGCGCACCCGATCTTCCGAACAGGTGCAGCCGAAGCGCACCGACTGGGCGTCGAAGACGCGGGGCTGTTCCTCGTGGAAGAGCCGCACGAGGAGGTCGGTCGGCGGCAGGTCCGGACCGATCAGCTCGAGCTCGTCGACGGTGTCCACGTGGAAGTTCACGCGGCGCCAGTTCTCTTCCTCGTCGCCGGTGACCAGGTCCTCGGGGCGGAGCAGCCCGTTTTCGCCGGTGCCGCCCTCGCCCGAGGCGAAGGGCGAGGCCTTGGGCATGGTCTGGATCATCAGACCGCCGGCGCGCCATTCGCCGGTGCCGTCCGCCAGCATCGCCTTGCCGAAGTTCAGCGCGAAGCGGGTCGGAAGCTGCTCGGACTGCGCGAAATAGGACTCGGCACAGGCCGCGAGCGAGCCACCCGCAAGCGGGGTGATGCCCTGGTAGGGCGTGGTGCCCTTGCCCTGGTCGACGAGGATCGCGAAATAGCCGTCCTCGAGCTGGTCGAAGGCGGCGGCGTCGCTGATCTTGCTGGCGTCAAAGCTGGCATAGGCCCGGATGCGCGCCGGCTGCCCCTCTTTCTCGGGGGCGAAGTAGTCTGTCGCGATCATCCTCAGCGCGCCGCGGGTCTGCACCTGCAGCGAAAGCTTCCACCGCAGTTTCACCGTCTGCCCGATCAGCGCCGTCAGCAGCGCCATCTCGGCGACCAGTGCCTCGACCGGTTCCGGGTAGTCATGCTGGCTCAGGATGCCGTTCAGCGCACCGTCAAGCCGCGCCACCCGGCCACGGATGTCGGAGAGATCAAGCTGAAACGGAAGGACGGTATCGTCCCAGGCAAGTTTGCTGCCGATGGTCATGGGGTTTCCTTATCTGCCGCGCGTTGGCATACCGGCACCATATAGGCAGGACAAGCCAGATACCAAGGGGGCCGACATGATCGCACGCTACGGAGCTTCGCCGGAACCCGGCCGCCGCTACACGCTTCGCCCCGGGGTCTACGCGATCCTGCCGCGCGACGGGGCGCTGCTGGTGACCCATCAGCAAGAGCCCTGGCCCGAGTTCCAGCTGCCCGGCGGCGGCATCGACGCGGGCGAGCAGCCGCTGGTCGCCCTGCACCGCGAGGTCTACGAAGAGACCGGCTGGCATATCGCCCGGCCGCGCCGGCTGGGGGCCTTCCGCCGCTTCGCCTACATGCCGGAATACGATCTCTGGGCCGAGAAGCTCTGCATCATCTACACCGCCCTTCCCGTCCGCCCCCGCGGCGCGCCGACCGAGCCCGGCCACAGCGCGCACTGGATGGCGCCGGAGCTTGCGATGGAGCTGCTGGGCAACCCCGGCGACCGCGATTTCGTCGCGCGCTGCATGCGCTGAGCGCGCCCTAGCAGCCGACATATTCCACCAGCGCCGCCGAGACATCGTCCTGCAGCGCAGTGCCCTTGCGGGTGATCTGGCTGAGATTCCAGTAGAGATCGTCAAGAAACTCGGTTCCACTGGCAGCGAGGCAACAGCCGACCAGCGTCCGCAGCCCATCCTCTTCGAGCATGGTGTTGTCCTTGAGCTCGGCCTCGGTGATGCCGTCGGAATAGAGCAGAAGCCGGTCGCCCGGCGCCATGGTGAACTGGATCGGCACGTAGCTCACCCCCATCACCAGCCCCACCGGCAGACCGCCCTCGCCGATGAAGGACATGCTGCCATCGGCGCGAATCAGCAGCGGCGGCGGGTGCCCGGCCTGCACCAGCGTCACGTCGCCAGTGGCGAAGTTCAGCGTCATGTAGACCATGGTGAGATATTCCAGCACCCCGGGATCGGCGGAGAGCCGGTCGTTGAGCCGCACCGCCACCTCCTCCGGCGGGCGGAAGGCGTGGAACTTGTTGTACCTTCGTTCAAGCGCGATGTTCTGGTCGGGAAAGTCGTTGCCGAGATAGCCCGCCACCCGTGCGGTCATCAGCGCCGAGGTGATGCCGTGGCCCGAGACGTCGAGGCTGTAGACCCCGACGCCGGTCGCATTGGGGCTGAACATTCCGACGAGATCGCCACCGACGTGCCCGCAGGGTTTCAGCAGCAGGCTGACGCGGGCGGTGCCGAAATCGCGGCTGCGCTCGGGGACAAGCGCCTCCTGGATCGTGCGGGCCTGCCGGAGGTCGCGGTCGATGGCGTCATAGGCACTGCGCAGCCGACCGAGCGTGTCCGACAGCTGCCGCTGCATCGACAGGATCCTTGCGCCGGCGTTGATCCGGGCACGCAGCTCGTAGGAATTCACCGGCTTTGTCAGGAAGTCGTCGGCCCCCGCGTCGAGCCCACGCGCGATCTCTTCCTTTTCGCCCTTCGAGGTGAGCAGGATGAAATAGCCGTAGCTGTCGCGCTTCAGCTCGCGGAACTGCCGGCAGAACTCGAGCCCGTCCATCCCCGGCATCATCCAGTCCGACAGCACCGCGTCGGGCACCATGGTGCGACAGATCTCGAGCGCCTCCTCGCCGCTGCTGGCCTGGAGCACCTCGAACCCCCAGCGCCGCATCACGGCGCAGAGGATCTTGAGCTGCACGGGACTGTCATCCACCACGAGCACGCGCTGGAGCGAGGCCGCCGAGGTCGAGGCGGCAATCGTATCGGCGGGCTTCGGCTGCAAGCAGGCTCCTTACGCACGGGGTGTGCAGGAGGTTTACCGGACGCGGTCTTAATGTCCCCTTTACACGGTTTCGTCGCCGGTCCGCCGAGGGCCAAGCGCGGCAAGGGAATCTTCACCTTTTGCTCCTAGTGCTGAACACAACCGGGAGGTGCGCTATGATCGACTGGAGCCGCGTCGCCGAGTTGCGCGACGAAATTGGGGCCGAAGATTTTCAGGAGGTGGTCGACCTGTTCCTGAACGAGGTTGCCGGCGCCCTTGCCGAACTTCAGGAGGCGGCGGAAGACCCCGGCGAGCTCGAGGCGCGGCTGCATTTCCTCAAGGGAAGCGCGCTGAACCTTGGTTTCGCGGCGCTGTCCGAGCTCTGCCAGCATGGCGAGACGGCCGCGCGCAGGGGCGCGACCGACGGTATCTCTCTCGACCGGGTGGCCGAGGTCTACGAACGCTCGCGCGTGGAATTCCTGCGCGAGCTGCCGCAGCGGCTCGCCGCCTGACCCGTGAAAGGGTCAGATCAGGAACTGCGACAGGACCTCGTCCTCGGTGATGTCGCGATAAGTGTAGCCGCGGGCGCCGAGCTCGGAGAAGAGCCGCTCGAAATTCGCAGGGTCCGAGGTCTCGATCCCGATCAGCACCGAACCGAAGTTGCGCGCGGACTTCTTCAGATACTCGAACCGGGCGATGTCGTCTTCGGGACCCAGAAGGTTGAGGAAATCCCTGAGCGCGCCGGGACGCTGCGGCAGCCGCAGGATGAAGTACTTCTTCACCCCAGAGTAGCGCTGCGCGCGTTCCTTGACCTCGGGCAGACGCTCGAAGTCGAAGTTCCCGCCCGAGGTGACGCAAACCACGGTGCGGCCGCGGATCGACTGGCCGAGGTCCTTGAGCGCGTCGACCGCCAGCGCGCCGGCGGGTTCAAGCACGATGCCCTCGACGTTCAGCATCTCGAGCATGGTGGTGCAGAGCCTGTCCTCGCTGATCGTCAGCGTGTTGGCGAGCCCCACGCCCTTGAGCCGCTCGAAGGTCCGCGCACCGATGCGCGCCACGGCGGCACCGTCGGCAAAGGTGTTGACCCCGGGCAGCGTCACCGGCTTGCCTGCCTCGAGCGCCGCCCGCAGGCAGGCCCCGCCCGAAGGCTCGACGAAGGTGTATTGCGTGTCGTTGCCGAAGTAGCTCAGCATCCCGGCGCCAAGCCCGCCGCCGCCCACCGGGATCACCACGTGGTCGGGCGCCCGGCCCAGCTGCGACTCGATCTCGACCGCGACGCTGGCCTGCCCCTCGATCACGTCCTCGTCGTCGAAGGGCGACAGGAAATGCCCGCCCTTCTCGGCGCAGAAGGCCTGCGCCGCGGCGAGCGTGTCGTCGAAATAATCGCCGGTCATCACGATCTCGACCGCGTCGCCGCCGAACATCCGGGTCTTCTGGATCTTCTGGTCGGGCGTCGTGACCGGCATGAAGATCACGCCCTTCTTGCCGAAGTGGCGGCACATGTAGGCCACGCCCTGCGCGTGGTTGCCGGCGCTGGCCGCGACGAAGAGATCGGCCTCGGGGCGCTTGCTCATGGCATTGAACGCGCCGCGCAGCTTGTAGCTGCGGACCGGGCTCAGATCCTCGCGCTTGAGCCAGATCTCGGCGCCGAAGCGCTCCGAGAGGTGCGCGTTGCGCAGCAGGGGAGTTTCGGGAAAAACCTCGCGCATGTGCTGGGCGGCTTGGCGGGCGTCATCGAGAAAGCGTGTCATCCGCCTGACCTTGCGCAATCCGCGCGCTTTGGCAAGCGCCTCAGTCGGTCGAGCGGCCCTCGACGAAATGTCCGTAGAGCGTGGTCAGCACCGAGATGCCGATCATCGTCACGAACCAGTTCACCACGATGCCGTAGATCAGGCTCACCACGGTGTCGGTGCTGCCGTCGATCATCGCCGGAAGTTCGATCAGCAGTCGCGCGCCCATGACGATCAGCGCCAGCACGAGGATCGCCTTGTCGTCCTGGCCCGACGCCTGCCACGACTCGCGCAGGGTCAGCCGCTCGCCAAGCGCCGCCGCGGGCAGGATAAGCCCGATGCGGAAGAAGAGATAGCTCGCCAGCCCCACGAGACCGAAGACCACCACGCCTACGAGCCCCGGCACCGCGGTCGCGAGACCCAGCGCGAGCCCCGCGACCACCGCGATGCCGAGACCCAGAAGCAGACCGATCATGATCGAACGGCCGAGATAGCTCATGATCGCGGTGCCGTGCCAGTGCGGCAGGACTCCGCGCGGCTGTTCGCCGGTCAGCACGAAGCGGTGCCAGCCGACGGCGATCCACAGGCTCGCGATCAGCGCGAGGATCATCATGATGAGCAGTTCGAAGGACGCCGCGGGGCTCTGCATCGGCTCGCCCGAGGCGGCCCCGATCTGCGGGCTGGCGTAGACGATGACCTGGTTCACCACCTGCACGAGGTAGAGCAGAAGCGACACCCGCAGCGCCGCTCCGAGGTTGTCCAGCACCATGCGCACCGAGTGAACGAAGATCTTCCAGCCCATCAAACCCAACCGCCCTTGCATCGACCAATCACGGCAGGGCTAGCACAGCAGGGCCCGCGGTCAACGGGCGATCCTTGAACCGGCGCCGAAAAGGCGGTATCCGCGCCCGAAGAATTCACGAGAGGGATACCGATGTCCGCGCCTAAGAAAGTCGTCCTGGCCTATTCCGGTGGCCTCGACACCTCGATCATCCTGAAATGGCTCCAGACCGAATACGGCTGCGAGGTGGTGACTTTCACCGCAGACCTCGGCCAGGGGGAAGAGCTGGAACCGGCCCGCAAGAAGGCCGAGATGCTGGGTGTGTCGAAGGTCTATATCGAGGACCTCCGCGAGGAGTTCGTCCGCGACTTCGTGTTCCCGATGTTCCGGGCCAATGCGCTCTACGAGGGTCTGTACCTGCTCGGCACCTCGATCGCCCGTCCGCTGATCTCGAAGCGGCTGGTCGAGATCGCCGCCGCCGAGGGCGCCGACGCCGTGGCCCACGGTGCCACCGGCAAGGGCAACGACCAGGTGCGCTTCGAACTTGCCGCCTATGCGCTCAACCCCGAGATCAAGGTGATCGCGCCGTGGCGTCTCTGGGACCTGACCTCGCGCACCCGCCTGCTCGAGTTCGCCGAGCAGAACCAGATCCCCGTTGCCAAGGACAAGCGCGGCGAGGCTCCCTTCTCGGTTGATGCAAACCTGCTTCACACATCTTCCGAGGGTAAGGTTCTCGAGAACCCCGCCGAGGAAGCGCCCGAGTACGTGCTGCAGCGCGTGGTCCCGGTCGAGCAGGCCCCGAACGAGCCCGAGTTCATCGAGGTGAGCTTCGAGAAGGGTGACGCGGTCGCGATCAACGGCGAGGCGATGTCGCCCGCGACGATCCTCACCAAGCTCAACGAGTACGGCGGCAAGCACGGCATCGGCGTTCTCGACCTCGTCGAGAACCGCTTCGTCGGCATGAAGTCCCGCGGCATCTACGAGACCCCCGGCGGCACGCTGCTGCTCGAGGCGCACCGTGGCATCGAGCAGATCACGCTCGATTCCGGAGCCGGCCACCTCAAGGACTCGATCATGCCGCGCTACGCCGAGCTGATCTACAATGGCTTCTGGTTCTCGCCCGAGCGCGAGATGCTGCAGGCCCTGATCGACAAGAGCCAGGAGCACGTCACCGGCACCGTCCGTCTGAAGCTCTACAAGGGCTCGGCCCGGACCGTGGCGCGCTGGTCGGATCACTCGCTCTATTCCGAGGCTCACGTGACCTTCGAAGAGGACGCCGGCGCCTACAACCAGGAAGACGCGAAGGGCTTCATCCAGCTCAACGCGCTGCGTCTGAAGTTGCTCGCGGCCCGGAACCGTCGCCTGAAGGGCTGATGTCCCGGACCTCGCGTCAGGGCCCGCCCCTTCGCGAGAGCGCGCACCAGTTTGACCCCGCCGGAGATGCCTTCGGCGGGGTTTCCTTTTTCCGGAAGACATCACGGGCGCTTTGACCGAGGCGTGGATCTGCGGGACACTTCCAGCGTGGGAGGAGAGTGTCATGGCCGGGCTTCAGGAATTCGTCGACGCGCAGGACAAGCATTGGCCGCAGATCCTTGGCGAGCTGCGGGACGGGCGGAAGGCGACGCACTGGATCTGGTACGTGTTCCCGCAGCTCGCCACGCTCGGCCGTTCCGCCATGGCGCGGCATTTCGGGCTGTCCGGGATTGGAGAGGCCGGGGCGTATCTCGCGCATCCCGTGCTCGGGCCACGGCTGATCGAGACGACTGCGCTGCTGATGGCGCATCAAGGTCTCGACCCCGTTGAAATCCTCGGGCCGGTCGATGCGCTCAAGGTGAGGTCCTGCCTGACGCTGTTCGAAGCTGTCCCTGGCGCGCCAGAGCTGTTCTCGGAAACGTTGAACAGTCTCTATTCCGGCGAAAGATGCCCTGCGACGCAGGCTTCGCTCTGAAACGAAAACCGCCCCCGCCCGAAGGTGGAGGCGGTGGGGAGACCGCACCGAGGGCTGTCGTCTCGGCCTCCGCTGTGTGCGGCTGCGGCGTGTGGTAAGCGCCGCAACTCGGTCACTCGGCGGTGATCGTGGTCATGACGAGCTTGTCATCCATGCGCACCGGGCCATCTTCGGTTGCGCCGAGCGTGTATTCGAACATGCCCATCTGGCTGCCGCCGTCCTCGCCGTGCACCATGAGCATCAGCATGTCAGCCGAGGCGACCTCTTCGGTCAGGATCGCGGCCACGTCGCTGGTCTCGCCCGCACGGATCGGCGCGTAACCCACGACTGGGCCCGGCTTCATCTCTGCGTCGGTGCGATGCACCACGAGCCAGCCATTCTGGGAAGCCATCACCTTGTCGGCGCTGACGACCCCGTTCGAGACGTCCTGGTCCTTGGCCTCGACCATCGGGGTCATGTGGTTGTCTGCGCTGGCGGCACCCGCCATGAGAACAAGTGCGGCTGCAAGGGTCGTGGTCTTCATGGAAATCTCCCGGTTTTCACAAGTGCGTGCGGCCTCCTGCCGCCCGCTCCTGTCCGAAGTCACGCAATACCGCTCGGGGGAGTTTCAGAATTTTTTCAAAGACTCAGAGCACTCCGGCCGCGCGCATCTTCTCGTAATGCGGCATGGCCTCCCGGGCGAGATCTGCTGCGGCGCCGTCGAGGTCCGGCAAGGGGCCCTCGGGTCCGGCGAAGCCCGTAGAGCGATGCACCGAGGCGTACCAGTGCGGCGCCCAGACCCCGTCCTGGGCATGGCCACCGGCGGGCCAGGCCAGCATCGCCGGGTCGAACGACAGGCCGATGGCGTCGCAAAGCGCGCGGAGCTTGCCCTCGGGATCGGTGCGGATGTCGGCGCTGTCGATGACGTAGGGCGTAAGGCCGAGCGACACCACGTGATCGTAAAGCTCGGACTGCGCCGCGAAGCCGATGTCGGCGGCGGTGGGGTTTTCGTAGCCCTTGGAAAAGCTCGCGACCACACGCACGGGGTGGCGGAGCAGGAAGACGTTCACGCACTCCGACATGAAATCGCGCGGCACACCCGGGATCATGTGCTGGCACATGTGCTTGTGATAGGCATGCGGCCGCCCCTCCGGGATCGGGCCGATGAGGCTCTGTTCCACCTCTTCCGCGCTTTCCGGGCGGCTCGCCATGATCTCGTCGGCCATGGGATGGGCAAGGCCGGTGAGGCGCAGGTAGGGTCCGTAGAAGGGCTCGTCGACGACGTAGACATCGGCGCGGTTGCCGAAGGAGTACATCATCGCGGTCGACAGGTTCCGCGGCCCCGACCACATGGCAATTCTCATGACCTCAGCGCTCCTGTTCCTGCGTCGTCGGCGCAGGCTAGGACTGTTTCACGTGAGACGAAAGACCCGTCACGGCCGCTCACCATGCGGTGAGATCCGGTTGCAGCAGTTGATCGGAACCCACCGCTCCCGCAGCCTTGTGGAAAAGGGAGGTCACCATGGTCCGCAACATCGTCCTTGCCGTCGCCATCCTGCTTGGCATCGCGGCGCAATCCCACCGCGCCAGCGCCGGAGAGCGGCAGCAGATCATCGTCGCCGGCGGCTGCTTCTGGTGCGTCGAGGCGGATTTCGAGAAGGTCCCCGGCGTGATTGAGGCCGTCTCGGGCTACACCGGCGGCAAGACGTCCAACCCCACCTACAAGGAGGTGAGCCGCGGCGGCACCGGCCATTACGAGGCCGTCCGGATCAGCTACGACAGCGCCCGGGTGTCGCGGGACCAGCTCTTCGCGATGTTCTTCCGCTCGGTCGATCCGACGGACGCCGGCGGGCAGTTCTGCGACCGGGGAAACAGCTATCGCACGGCGATATTCGTCTTTGACGCCGCCGAAAAGGCCGCTGCCGAAAGGGCCAAGGCAGAGGCGCAATCGGCGCTCGGGCGGACCATCGTGACGCCGATCCTGCAGGCCGGTCGGTTCTGGGACGCCGAGGCCTATCATCAGGATTACTACAATGGGAGCAATATCGTGCTCACCCGCTTCGGGCCGATCCAGCAGGCCAAAGCCTACAAGAAATACCGTGACGGCTGCGGGCGCGACCAGCGTGTGCGCCAGCTCTGGGGCAGCGCCGCGCCCTTTGCCGGCGGCTGATCTGCGCGAAGGCGATCAGCCGAAACGCGTCGCCTGCACGTCCTTGAGATCGGGAATCACGTCGGCGGTGCCGTGGCGTGTGACCATAAGCGCCGCGGCCCGTGCCGCCAGCTCGACAGACTGGCGCAAGGGAAGGCCCCGATCCAGCCCGGCGACGAGGTAGCCGGTGAAGGTGTCCCCTGCCCCGGTGGTGTCCACCGCCTCGACCTTGGGCGCAGCGAAATGCTCGGCCTCCCAGCCGGTTTCGGCACGATGGATGCGGCCGCCGCTGCCGCCCTCGGTGACGATCACCGTCTCGACGCCGATCGCCGCGAGGTCCTGCCCGCTGGCCGCGCGCAGCTGCTCCATCTCGACGGCGTTCAGCACCATGAGATCGGCGTGGCTCATCACGTTGCGAGCGGCCTCGGCGTCGAAGGGCGCGGCGGCGTAGGCCACCTTGAGACCGAGATCGCGCGCCATCGTGACCGCCTCGCGCTGCAACAGGGTCTCGTTCTGCAAAAGCAGGTAGTCGCCGGTGTCCGCATCGGACAGCGCCTGACCCAGGAGGTCCTCGGGGATCAGGTGATTTGCGCCGGGATGCAAGACGATGGAGTTCTCGCCCGCCCGATCGACGAGGATGATGGCGTGGCCCGTGGGCCCATCGACCGTGGTGATCAGCCGGGTGTCGACGCCGTATTCCATCATCCGCTCGACCGCCCAGGCGCCGTCCTCGCCAACGGCGCCCAGATGCACCACCCGCGCCGCGGCGCGGGCAGCGGCGACGGACATGTTGGCGCCCTTGCCGCCCAGGCCCCGCGTCAGCGAGAGGGCGGCAAGTGTTTCTCCGGGGAGGGGCAGGTGCGGCACCGCGTAGACGATGTCGATGTTGATGGATCCGAGATTCCAGATCGTCATGTTTCCTGCCCCCTTAGCACGTGACGCGCTCAGCCCACCTTGCAGGCGGCGAGCACCGCCATGTTCAGGATGTCATTCGCCGTCATGTTCGTCGAGCAGATCTGGATCGACTGGTCGATCCCCGCGAGGATCGGGCCGATCACCGTTGCACCTGCCATCTCCTGCATCAGCTTGACCGAGATCGAGGCCGAGTGCCGGGCCGGAACCACGAGGATGTTCGCCGGGCCGGTGAGACGCTGGAACGGGTAGGCCTCCTGCGCCTTGGCGTTGAGCGCCACGTCGACGGTCATCTCGCCCTCGTACTCGAAATCGACGCCGCGCTCGTCCAGCACCTGCGGCGCCATGTGCATCTTCTGCGCCCGCTCCGAGACCGGGTAGCCGAAGGTCGAGAACGAGACGAAGGCGACGCGGGGCTCCATGCCCAGATGCCGCGCCACGCCGGCGGCACGCTCGGCGATGGTGGCAAGATCCTGGGACTCGGGCCACTCGTGCACCAGCGTGTCCGAGATCAGCACGATGCGCCCCTTGAGCAGCAGCGCCGTCACACCCACCGCGCCGTGCTGGGCGTCGGCGTCGAAGACGGTGTTGATGCGTTCGAGCACATGCGCCGACTTGCGGGTCGCGCCGGTCACCAGACCCTCGGCATGGCCATGCGCCAGCATCAGCGAGGCAAAGACGTGGCGGTCGCGGGCGGCGAGACGGTGGATGTCCTTGAGATCCCGGCCCCGGCGCTGCAGCCGCTTGTAGAGGAAGTCCTTGTAGGTCTCGAGATGCGGCGTGTTGCCCGCGTTCACCACCTCGAGCTCGCGCACCGCGTCGCCAAGACCGGCTTCCTCGAGCTTCTTGCGGACGTCATCGTCACGGCCGACGACCAGCGCCTTTCCGAGCCCGTTGCGCTGATACATGACCGCGGCGCGCAGCACGCGCGGGTCGTCTCCCTCGGCAAAGATCATCCGTGCCTGCGCCTGGCGCGCGCGGTTGTTGATGCTGCGGATGATCGGCGCGGTCGAGTCCATGCGGCCCCGAAGCGTCTCTTCATAGGCTTCCATGTCGATGATCGGCCGCCGCGCCGCGCCGGTGTCCATGCCCGCCTTCGCCACCGCGGGCGGGATGCGGTGGATGAGACGCGGGTCGAAGGGCGTCGGGATGATGTAGTCGCGCCCGAAGGCCAGCTGCTTGCCGTAGGCCAGCCCGACCTCGTCCGGCACATCCTCGCGCGCGATGGCCGCCAGCGCCTCGGCACAGGCGATCTTCATCTCGTCGTTGATGGCGCGGGCGTGGATGTCGAGCGCACCGCGGAACAGGTAGGGGAAGCCGAGGACGTTGTTCACCTGGTTCGGATAGTCGCTGCGCCCGGTGGCGACGATGGCGTCGGGGCGCACCTCGTGGGCCTCTTCCGGGGTGATTTCGGGGTCGGGGTTCGCCATGGCGAAGATCACCGGGTTCTCGGCCATGCTGCGGACCATGTCCTGCGTCACCGCGCCCTTGGCCGAGACGCCGAGGAAGACGTCGGCGTCCTTCATCGCATCTTCGAGCGTGCGCGCGTCGGTCACCGCCGCGTGGGCCGATTTCCACTGGTTCATGCCCTCGGTGCGGCCCTGGTAGATCACGCCCTTGGTGTCGCACATGATGCAGTTGTCATGCTTCGCGCCCATCGACTTGATCAGCTCGAGGCAGGCGATCCCCGCCGCGCCGGCGCCGTTGAGCACGATCTTGACGTCCTCGATCTTCTTGCCGCTCAGGTGCAGCGCGTTGATCAGGCCCGCCGCACAGATCACCGCCGTGCCGTGCTGGTCGTCGTGGAACACCGGGATGTCGCACTCTTCCTTGAGGCGCTGCTCGATGATGAAACACTCGGGCGCCTTGATGTCCTCGAGGTTGATGCCCCCGAAGGTCGGCGCCATCAGCCGCACCGCCTTGATGAATTCCTCGGGGTCCTCGGTGTCGAGCTCGATGTCGATCGAGTTCACGTCGGCGAAGCGCTTGAAGAGCACCGACTTGCCCTCCATCACTGGCTTCGAGCCGAGCGCGCCGAGGTTGCCGAGACCCAGCACCGCGGTGCCGTTCGAGATCACCGCGACGAGGTTGCCCTTGTTGGTGTAATCATAGGCCAGCTCGGGGTTGGCGGCGATGTCCTCGCAGGGGATCGCGACGCCCGGAGAGTAGGCAAGGCTCAGATCCCGTTGCGTCGTCATGGGGACGGTGGCCTGCACCTCCCACTTGCCGGGGGTCGGTTCGAGATGGAAGGCGAGCGCCTCTTCCCGGGTGAACTTGATCTTGGCCATGACTTCCTCTCCAGCGCTTGGGCGTCGTAGCTCTTAGCGCAGGGTAAACCTTCGCTCAACAGCGCCGTTTTCGCCTTTCGCGCAGGGAGGGCGCTTTGTTATGTCTGGCCGAAACCGACAGGCGGGGGACGGAATGACGGCAGTCACGCCGATGATGGCGCAATATCTGGAGATCAAGGCAGAGTATCCCGACGCCCTGCTGTTCTACCGGATGGGCGATTTCTACGAACTTTTCTTCGACGACGCCGCGGCGGCGGCCGAAGCGCTGGTCATCGCACTCACCAAGCGGGGCAAGCACGCGGGCGACGACATCCCCATGTGTGGCGTGCCCGTGCATGCGGCCGAGGGCTATCTCCTGACGCTCATCCGCAAGGGGTTCCGCGTCGCCGTCTGCGAGCAGATGGAAAGCCCGGCCGAGGCCAAGAAGCGCGGCGCCAAGTCCGTGGTGCGGCGCGAGGTGGTGCGGCTGGTAACCCCCGGCACGCTGACCGAAGAGTCGCTGCTCGAGGCGCGCCGGCACAATTTCCTGGTCGCTTTGGGGAAGGTCAGAGACGAATGGGCCCTTGCCTGGGCCGACATCTCGACCGGCGCGTTCCACGTGATGCCGCTGGCACAGGCCCGCATCGGCGCCGAGCTGGCGCGGCTTGCGCCCTCCGAGCTGCTGGTCTCGGACACGGTCGACGAAGAGCTGCGGCCGGTGCTCGGCGATCTCGGGATCTATCCAACGGTGCTGGGCCGCGCCTCTTTCGATTCCACCGGCGCCGAGACCCGGCTCTGCACGCTCTACGGGGTGCAGACGCTGGCGGGCTTCGGAAGCTTCAGCCGCGCCGAGCTCGCGGCGATGGGAGCGCTGGTCGACTACCTCGACATCACGCAGAAGGGTCGGCTGCCGCTCTTGCGCGCCCCCCAGCGCGACGCGATCTCGCGACTCCTGCAGATCGACGCCGCGACCCGTCGCAACCTGGAACTGACCCATTCCATGAACGGCGGCCGTCAGGGCTCGCTGCTCTCGGTGATCGACCGCACCGTGACGCCGGGCGGCGCGCGGCTGCTCGAACGGCGCGTCTCTTCCCCCGCCCGCGACCTCGCGGTGATCGGGCGCAGGCTCGAGGCCATCGACTGGGCCATGGAAAGCGCGCTCGGCAATGCCCTGCGCGATAAGCTGCGCAAGGTCCCCGACCTCGATCGCGCGCTCTCACGGCTCGGGCTCGACCGCGGCGGCCCGCGCGACCTCGCCTCCGTCCGCAATGCGCTGGAACAGGCCGAGGAGATCGCGCTGGCCCTTGGCGAGGCCGACCTGCCCGACCTGCTGGCCGAGGCCCGCACCGCGCTCCACGGCCATGACGAACTGCTGGCCCTGCTCGACGCCGCACTGATCGCCGAACCGCCGCTGCTGGCGCGGGACGGCGGTTTCATCGCACCCGGCTACGACGAGGGCCTCGACGAGGCCCGCAAGCTGCGCGACGAGGGCCGCAGCGTGGTCGCGGCGATGCAGGCACAATACGCGGAACAGGCCGGGGTGAATTCGCTGAAGATCAAGCACAACAACGTGCTCGGCTACTTCATCGAGACCACCGCGACCCACGCCGAGAAGATGATGTCGGTGCCGCTCAACGAGACCTTCATCCACCGCCAGACCACCGCCAACCAGGTGCGCTTCACCACCGTCGAGCTGACCGAGCTCGAGACCCGCATCCTGAATGCCGGGAACGAGGCGCTCGAGATCGAAAAGCGGCTCTATTCCAGCCTGAGAGAGGCCATTCTCGCGCAGGCGGCGCAGCTCTCCGAGACCGGCCTCGCACTCTCGGAGTTCGACCTGGCGCTTGGTCTGGCCGATCTCGCGCGCGCGCAGGACTGGTGCCGCCCGCAGGTGGACGAGAGCCGCGCCTTCGACATCCGGGGCGGCCGCCACCCGGTGGTCGAGCGCGCCTTGCAGACCCAGGGCGCCGGGCCCTTCATCGCCAACGACTGCGGCCTCACCGCCGAGGGCGAGGCCGCGTCGGTCACCCTGCTCACAGGTCCCAATATGGCCGGTAAGTCGACCTTCCTGCGCCAGAACGCGCTGATCGCGCTGCTGGCACAGATGGGCTCCTACGTCCCTGCGAAACGCGCCCATGTGGGTCTGATCAGCCAGATCTTCAGCCGCGTCGGCGCCTCGGACGACCTCGCCCGCGGGCGTTCGACCTTCATGGTCGAGATGGTCGAGACCGCCGCCATCCTCAACCAGGCCGACGACCGGGCGCTGGTGATCCTCGACGAGATCGGCCGCGGCACCGCCACCTACGACGGGCTCTCCATCGCCTGGGCGACGCTCGAACACCTGCACGGGGTCAACCGGGTGCGCGGGCTCTTCGCCACGCACTACCACGAGCTCACAGTGTTGGCCGGCAAACTCGAGGGCGTGAAGAACGCCACCGTCGCGGTCAAGGAGTGGGACGGCGAGGTCATCTTCCTGCACGAGGTGCGCGACGGCGCCGCCGACCGCTCCTACGGGGTGCAGGTGGCGCAGCTCGCGGGCCTGCCCAAGGCCGTGACCGACCGTGCCCGCACCATCCTCGACGCGCTGGAACAGGGCGAACGCGAGCGCGCCGCCCCCAAGGCGCTCATCGACGACCTGCCGCTCTTCTCGGCCGCCGCGGTGGCGCCGCCTGCCCCGAAACCTGCCGCCGGCCCCTCGCCCGTCGAGGAACGGCTGGCGAGCATCCTGCCCGACGACATGTCCCCGCGCGAGGCGCTTCAGGCTCTCTACGAGCTCAAGACCCTGCTGACGGAATAGGAAAAAGGGGCGGCCCCATCCCGGGACCGCCCTCTTCCGATCTTCATCTTGCCAGGTAAACTCCGGGGGTGAGGCGCGGAACGCGCCGAGGGGGCAGCGCCCCCTCTTGTCCCCGAACCCTCAGCTTGCGGGCATCGAGCTCACGCCGACCTGCGCCGGACGCAGCAGGCGGTCGTAAAGCATGAAGCCCTCGGCCGAGACCTGGATGATCTCGCCGGCACGGGTGCCGGGCACCGGCGCCTCGAACATCGCCTCGTGCTGCTGCGGGTCGAACTTGTCGCCGACCTCGGGCTTGATCGCCGTCATGCCGTGCTTCGAGAACACGTTGAGAAGCTCGCGCAGAGTCAGCTCGACGCCTTCGATCAGCGCATCGCCGGCCTTCTCCTCGCGCGCCACGCTCAGCGCCCGCTGCATGTTGTCGTAGACCGGCAGCAGGTCGCGCGCGAGCCGCGTGCCGCCATACTGCTGCGCTTCGCGGCGATCCTTGTCAGCCCGCTTGCGGGCGTTCTCGGCATCTGCCAGCGCCCGCATGAAGCGGTCCTTGAACTGGTCGCGCTCGGCGCGCAGGGCGTCGAGCTCTGCCTCTGCGCTGTCGATCTCTTCGGCGTCATCCGCCATGGCCTCCGCCTCGGCGGCTTCGATATCGTCGAGAAACTCGTCGTCTTTCGGGTCTGCCATTCTTCACCTCTAGCTCCGTTCGGCAATCAGCTTGCCGACCAGCTGCGCCGTGTAGTCCACGATTGGGACGATCCGGCCGTAGTTTAGACGCGTGGGCCCAATCACACCCACCGCGCCGATGATCTTTCGATCCGCGTTCATATATGGAGACACCACCAGAGAGGAACCCGAAAGTGAGAAAAGTTTGTTCTCCGAACCGATAAAAATGCGCACACCGTCGCCCGCTTCGGCCAGCTCCAGAAATTCGGCAATGTCCCGCTTGCGCTCGAGGTCGTCGAAGAGCGTGCGAATGCGGCCGAGCTCGTCGGTCTCGGCCTCGGTGCCCAGAAGATTCGCCCTGCCGCGCACGATGAGACGCGCCGAAGTGTCGCCCTGCCCCTCCCAGCTCGCCAGCCCGGCCTCGATCAGATCCGCCGCAAGCGTGTCGATTTCCTGCCGGCGCCGGGCGATCTCGTCGGCCATGATGCGGCGCAGTTCGGCCAGCGTACGACCCCCGATCAGCGCATTCAGGAAATTCGCCGCCTCGCGCATCGAGCTCGGGGTCTGACCCGGCGGCGGTGTAAAGAGGCGGTTCTCCACGTGGCCATCCCCGAAGACCAGCACCACCAGCGCGCGGTCATGGCCGAGGCTCACGAACTCGATGTGCTTGATCGGCGCCTCGTGCTTCGGCGTCAGCACCAGCGACGCGCCATGAGTCACGCCCGAGAGCGCCGCCCCCACCCGGTCAAGCACGCCGCCCACGTCATCGGCCCCGCTGCCGAGCGTCGCATCCAGCTTCTCGCGGTCGGTATGGTCGAGATCGCGCACCTCGAGCAGCCCGTCGACGAACATCCTCAGGCCAAGTTGCGTGGGAATCCGTCCCGCGCTCACATGCGGGCTGTCGAGAAGCCCGAGGAACTCGAGATCCTGCATCACGTTGCGGATGGTCGCGGCGGAGACCTTTTCGCTGAGCGACCGGGTAAGCGTGCGCGACCCGACCGGCTCGCCGAATTCGAGGTAGCTTTCGACAACCTTGCGAAAGACCTCGCGCGAGCGGTCGTTCATCTCGTCGAGCAGTCTGCTGCCTTCTTTCATTCGTCGCCTCTCCGCGTCCTGCGGTCATAAAACGGTGGCTCCATGGCGCCGTCAATCGGGGTTGCGGGGATTGCGAGGCACCATTATCCCGGACGCAACCGAGAAAGGGGCGCCGATGAGACCGTCAGGACGACATTTAAGCGAAATGCGCACCGTTTCAATCGAGACGGGGATCACGAAACATGCGGAGGGCTCGTGCCTGATCAAGGTGGGCGACACTCAGGTCATCTGCACCGCCTCGCTTGAAGAGCGCGTGCCGCCCTTCATCAAGGGCTCGGGTCTGGGCTGGGTCACCGCGGAATACGGCATGCTGCCGCGCTCTACCGGCTCGCGCATGCGCCGCGAGGCGACCTCGGGCAAACAGGGCGGCCGCACCGTCGAGATCCAGCGCCTGATCGGCCGCTCACTGCGCGCAGGCGTCGACCGCGTGGCACTCGGCGAACGCCAGATCACCATCGACTGCGACGTGATCCAGGCCGATGGTGGCACCCGCTGCGCCTCGATCACCGGCGGCTGGGTCGCGCTGCGGCTCGCGGTCAACAAGCTGATGAAGGCCGGCGACGTGAAGACCGATCCGCTGGTCTCGCCGGTCGCGGCGGTGAGCTGCGGCATCTATGCGGGCCAGCCGATCCTCGACCTCGATTACCCCGAGGACAGCGAAGCCGGGGTCGACGGCAACTTCATCCTGCGCGGCGACGGCCAGCTCATTGAGGTGCAGATGTCCGCCGAGGGCGCGACCTTCTCGCGCGCGCAGATGAGCGAGCTCATGGACCTCGCCGAGAAGGGCGTGGCGCAGCTTGTCGAGGCGCAGAAGGCCGCAGTGGCATGACCCGCAAGTTCGAGGGCGACCGGCTTCTGGTCGCCACCCACAACCAGGGCAAGCTCGACGAGATCACTGACCTGCTCAAGCCCTTCGGCGTGAGCGTGGTCGGCAATGCCGAGCTGGGTCTGCCGGAGCCGGAAGAGACCGGCACCACCTTCGTCGAGAACGCCCGCATCAAGGCGCATGCGGCGGCACAGGCGACCGGTCTCCCGGCCCTCTCCGACGACAGCGGCATCGCGATCGACGCGCTTGGCGGCGCGCCCGGTGTCTACACCGCCGATTGGGCCGAAACCGGCGATGGCCGCGACTTCGTCATGGCGATGACCCGTGCGCATGACGAACTTCTGGCCTCGGGCGCCGCGCAACCCTGGACCGCGCGCTTCTGCTGCACGCTGGTGCTCGCCTGGCCCGACGGCCATGACGAGGTGTTCCCGGGCGTGATGGAGGGCCAGGTGGTCTGGCCGATGCGCGGCGATCAGGGGCACGGCTACGACCCGGTGTTCCAGCCGCAGGGCTACGACATCACCTTCGGCGAGATGGATCGCTGGCAGAAGAACCGTATCAGCCACCGCGCGGACGCGTTCGCCAAGTTCGTGAAGGGCTGTTTTGCCTGAGACCTGGCGCGAGGGAGGCTTCGGCCTCTATGTGCACTGGCCCTTCTGCGAGGCCAAGTGCCCCTATTGCGACTTCAACAGCCACGTCACGGCCCATGTGGATCAGACCCGCTGGGCCGAGGCGCTGGTGCGCGAACTCGCCCGCTACGGCGCGCTCACCGAAGGGCGGATGCTGCGCTCGATCTATTTCGGGGGCGGCACACCGTCTCTGATGCAGCCCGAAACAGTCGGCGCGGTGTTGCGCGCCTCGCGCGATCACTGGGCCTGGGCCAACGACATCGAAATCACGCTCGAGGCCAATCCGCGCTCTGTCGAGATCCGCAAGTTCGTGGGGTTTGCCGGCGTCGGCGTAAATCGCGTGTCGCTTGGCGTGCAGGCCCTGCGGCCCGACGATCTGCGCCGGCTCGGCCGGTTGCACGGGGTCGATGAGGCTCTGTCTGCACTCGATATCGCCCGCTCGACGTTTTCGCGGGTCAGTTTCGACCTGATCTACGGCCGGCAGGGTCAGTCACTGAGCGCCTGGGAGAGCGAATTGCGAGAGGCGCTGGACCTCGCCGGGGATCACCTGTCGCTCTACCAGCTGACCATCGAGGAAGGCACCGCCTTCTGGGATCGTGCGCAGGCTGGCGGGTTGAAGGGTTTGCCCGACGAGGATCTGGGCGCGGACATGTATCTTGCGACGCAGGAAATCTGCGGCAGCGCCGGGTTCGAGGCCTATGAAGTCTCTAACCACGCCCAACCGGACGCGATGTCGCGCCACAACCTCGTCTATTGGCGCGGTGGCGACTACGTCGGGATTGGTCCGGGGGCGCATGGCCGGGTGACGCTGAACGGTGTTCGTCATGCGAGCGTCGCCCAGCGTCTGCCGGGTCAGTGGATCGATGCTGCCGAGGCCGGAAGCGGCGATGAGAGCCTGATGCCCCTGAGTGCCGAAGATGTATGGGCGGAATACATCATGATGGGGATGCGACTGTCCGAGGGCCTAGATCTGGAACGAGTTCGGCAGATCGGTGGGGCCCGTTTCGAGGAGTTGCCGCTCAAGAAGTTCCAGGATCTGGGGCTCATCTGGCGCGATGCCACACGATTTGGTGCCACGCTTCAAGGGCGCATGGTGCTGAACACCCTGACGTCCGAACTGCTCTGATTTTCCAAGATTGGTGAGCGCGGGGTTCCCCCCGCGCCAAAGATCCGATCAGCGCGCGGCGCTAAGGATCATGCAGAGCGCGTCGAGCTGCTCGAAGTTGTTGTAGGAGATGGTCAGCGTGCCGGATTCAGCCCCGGGCTTGTTGGAGATGCTGACTTTCATGCCGACCGCAGCCGAGAGATCGCCCTCGAGAGCACGCGTATCCGCATCCTTCTCCATCGGGTAGGATGCAGGATCCGGGCGCTGCCGCGGCGGCTGGCTTTCGGCACGCAACAGAGCCTCTGCCTGCCGAACCGAGAGCTTCTTGTCCATGATCTGCTGCGCCATGGTCTCGGGATCGCGGGCCGTGACCAGCGTACGGGCATGGCCGGCACTGAGTTCGCCGTTCCGAACGTGCTCCTGCACGCCTTCGGGAAGGTTCAGAAGGCGGAGAAGGTTGGCGATGTGGCTCCGGCTCTTGCCGAGCGCCTCGGCGATCTTTTCCTGCGTGTGGCCGAAGCGGAACATCAGCTGCTTGTAACCTGCCGCCTCTTCGATGGCGTTCAGGTCAGCACGCTGAATGTTCTCGATGATCGCAATTTCGAGCGTTTCCTGGTCGTCCAGATCGCGGACGAGAACCGGAACTTCATGCAGCTGAGCAAGCTGCGCGGCGCGCCAGCGGCGTTCGCCGGCGACGATCTCGAATTGGCCTTCCGCACCGGGCGCGGGGCGGACGATAATCGGCTGCAGAATACCCTTAGCGCGGATCGACTCGGAAAGCTCGCGCAGGTGGTCTTCGGTGAAGGTGCGACGCGGCTGGTCCTTGTTCGGAACCAACGACTCGATCGGAACGAGGCGATCCGGCGACCTCGGCGTCGTCTGGTCAGCTTCCTGAACCGGGGCGAGATCGACGTCCGACATCAACGCGGAAAGTCCGCGTCCTAGTCCCCGGCGTTGTTCCTTCTTGTCTGCCATATCTGCTCTTTCTTCTTTTGTTTGTCAGGCCGCCAACTTGGCGTTCTTGCGCAGGAGCTCCTCTGCCAGCGCGCGATAGGCCAACGCCCCCTTGGACTGCCCATCGTAGGTCAGCACGGGCATGGCGAAGGACGGCGCTTCGCTCACGCGCACATTGCGCGGAATCACAGTGGAGAACACGAGATCGCCTAGGTTTTCGCGCGCATCGTCCTCGACCTGACGGGAGAGATTGTTCCGCGCATCGTACATGGTCAGCACCACGCCTTCGATCCGCAGGCCGGTATTCGCGCTCTGCCGCACCTCGCGAATGGTCAGCATGAGCTGCGAGAGGCCCTCGAGCGCGAAAAATTCGCTCTGAAGCGGCACGAGTACCGAATGCGCCGCGACCATCGCGTTGACAGTCAGCAGGTTCAGCGACGGAGGGCAGTCGATCAGGATGTAATCGTAACCATATTGCGCCATCCCGGACTGCCGCAGCGCGTCACGGAGTAGGAAACTACGCTTCTCGTTGGCGACAAGCTCGACGTCGGCGGAGCTGAGGTCGACCGTGGCTGGGATCAGGAAGAGATTCTCCTGGTCGGTTTTCTGGATGATCTCGTCGAGTGTCGCATCCTCGAGCAGCAACTCGTAGGTCGTGAACTGACGGTCATCGAGCTCGATACCGAGCCCGGTCGACGAGTTTCCCTGCGGATCGAGGTCCACAACGAGCACTTTCAGGCCTTTTTCCGCGAGCGCCGCCCCGAGATTGATGGTCGTCGTGGTTTTTCCCACCCCGCCCTTCTGGTTCGCAATGGCAATGATCTTGGGGCCGCTGGGGCGCGACAGGTCAGACATGAGTCAGGGCTCCGATACTCAGGACGACTGCGTTGGGATCTGTGATACTCTTACGCTCGGCGCAGTCGAACTTCCACGATTCCCGCGCCGCTTCGAGCTCTTTTTTCCAGTTCGCGCCTTTCAGGAAGACTGCACGCCCGGTTTTGGACATATGCCGCTCCGCAAACGATAGCAGCACCGTAAGATCCGCGAGGGCTCGGGCGCTGATTACGTCGGCCTGAAGCGGCGGAACCTTTTCGATGCGCTCGCTCAGGACCTGTGCTTCGACGTCGGTTTCGCGCAGGGCGGTACGCAGGAAAACGGATTTACGCTGGTCGCTCTCGACCAGAGTAACCTTCAGGCCCGGCGCCAGCTCCTGCGCGAGGATTGCGACCACGAGGCCAGGAAAACCTCCGCCGGATCCGAAGTCGGCCCAGAGGCCGGAACGGAGATCGGGAATGCTGAAAACCTGCGCTGAGTCCAGGATATGGCGTGTCCAGCTTTCCTCGAGCGTGGTGCGGGAAACCAGGTTGATGCGCGGCGACCACTTGGCGAGGAGCGCGACGAGGTGGTCGAGCTTCTCCTGTGTTTCACGTGAAACATCAAGCCCCGGGAGCCGGGTGTCCAACACGGTCATGCGGACTTGACCTGACCATGCCGCCGGAGCCGGAGCAAAAGAAGCGAGAGCGCCGCGGGTGTCATACCGTCAACCTTCCCCGCTTGAGCAAGATTTACCGGACGCGCAAGCGATAGCTTATGCTTGAGTTCATTCGATAAACCCTCGATTGACGCAAAATCGAAGTCGCGCGGGATGACCATAGCCTCGTCGCGTCGCAGCGCTTCGACGTCTCGCTTCTGCCGTTCGATATAGTTCGCGTATAGCGCGTCGCGCTCAAGTTGAAGCACAATCTCCGGTTCGATTTCCGAAAACGCCGGTTCGCCGCTCACGAGCGTCGCCATGGTCACATCCGGGAAGGCCAGAAGTTGGAAACCATTGCGCTTCTGCCCATCAGGCGCAACCTGAAGACCCAAATCCACCAGCGCACGCGGGGCAAACTGGCGCGTTTCCAGCATCTCCCTGCCCTGCGCGAGCCGTTCCATCTTGCGTTCGAAGCTCGCACGTCGCTCGTCGGAGAGGCAGCCAAGCTCAATGGCCTTGGGAGTGAGCCGCTGATCGGCGTTGTCCGCGCGCAGTGAAAGCCGGAATTCGGCGCGAGAGGTGAACATGCGGTACGGCTCGGTCACGCCGCGGGACGTCAAGTCGTCGACCATCACGCCGATATAGGAGTCCGAGCGCCCGAACTGCACCGGATCCCGACTAAGCGCCTCGGCTGCGGCATTCAGGCCTGCAACCAAACCCTGCGCTGCGGCTTCTTCATAGCCGGTCGTGCCGTTGATTTGGCCTGCAAGGAAGAGACCAGAGACATTTCGCACCGCAAGACGAAGGTCAAGTGAACGCGGATCGACGAAATCATACTCGATGGCGTACCCCGGCTGTAGGATCACCGCATTCTCGAGACCGGAGATCGAGCGAACATAGTCAACCTGAACGTCTTCCGGGAGCGAGGTCGAAATCCCGTTCGGATAGATCGTGTGGTCGTCAAGTCCTTCCGGTTCAAGGAAAATCTGGTGCGAAGACTTATCCGAGAAGCGTACCACCTTGTCTTCGATTGATGGGCAGTAGCGCGGACCGATGCCTTCGATATGACCGCCATACATTGCAGAGCGGTCCAGGTTTTCGCGAATGATCTCGTGCGTACGCTCATTGGTGTGCGTGATGCCGCAACTGACCTGACGGGCGTAAGGCGCCTTCGACAGAAAGGAGAAAAGGACGGGATCTTCATCGCCCGGCTGCTCTTCGAGCTGATCCCAGGCAATCGTCCGACCGTCGAGCCTCGGTGGTGTGCCGGTCTTGAGACGGCCCAGCTCGAGCCCAAGCTCGTCGATCCGCTCGGCAAGGCGAACGGACGGCTTGTCCCCCATGCGACCGCCGGGACGGGACTTGTCACCGATATGGATCACACCGCGCAGGAAGGTCCCGGTTGTCAGCACCACCGCAGATGCCTTGAGTTCGCTGCCGTCGTCCAGTGCGACACCGCCGACCGTTCGGCCGTTTAGCAGAAGATCGACAACCTCCCCCTCGACGACGGTTAGATTGGGTGTCCCACGCATCTCTCGCTGCATGGCTTCGCGGTAGATCTTGCGATCAGCCTGGGCGCGTGGCCCTTGGACTGCCGGCCCCTTGCGGCGATTGAGAAGACGGAACTGGATGCCAGCCTGGTCCGCAACCCGACCCATCACGCCATCCATCGCGTCGATTTCTCGGACGAGATGTCCCTTCCCAAGTCCGCCAATGGCCGGATTGCAGGACATCACCCCGATTCCGGCCTCGGTGAGCGTGACAAGTGCCGTCTTGGCGCCCATACGCGCAGAAGCGGCCGCAGCGTCGGCACCCGCATGACCGCCCCCAACGACGACCACATCGAAATCGCGATGTTTCACGTGAAACACTCCTCACTTGCCAAGACAGAAACTCGAGAAGATTTCGTCCAGAAGGTTTTCGACATCCACACGCCCGATCAACAGCTCCAGGCTTCGAATCGCCGAGCGGATTTCCTCCGCCGCCAGATCATAGCAATCCGGACCACGCCTGAGCAGGTCCTTCGCCGATCCAAGCGATGTCTTGCCTTTTTCAAAGGCCACCCGGTGCCGTTCGCGCGTCGCAAGCCCGGCGGATTGCACCCGCTCAGACAGACGCTCGCCGATTTCGCGCACCAGCCGGTCGACGCCCTGCCCCGTCACCGTTGAAAGCCCGTTCGCGTCGCCGGTCACATCCGCCTTGGACCCGACCACGATGTCGCCCGCGACAGGTGTGATCTCTGGCAACCCCCGCTCATCGACAAGGATCACCCGCAGATCCGAGGACCGCGCCCGATCGAGCGCCCGCGCGATGCCGATCTTCTCGACCGGATCCTGTGTCTCGCGCAGCCCCGCCGTATCCAGCAACGTCACAGGAAGCCCGGCGATCTCCATCCGAACCTCGATCACGTCTCGCGTGGTGCCGGCAATTTCCGAGGTAATCGCGGCGTCCCGACCTGCCAAAGCATTAAGAAGACTTGATTTTCCGACATTCGGAGCACCGACGATGGCAACTTCGAACCCGCTGCGGATCCGCTCCGCCGCGTCCAACCCGCGCAGTTCCGCCTCGAGTGCCGAGCTCACCCGGTCCAGAAAACCGGAGACGTCATCGGAGACATCGACCGGCACTTCTTCGTCGGCAAAGTCGATGGTGACCTCCAGAAGCGATGCGGCCTGGATCAGATCACGTCGCCAATCATCGACCTTCTGACCGAGCGCTCCGGAAAACACCCGAAGCGCTTGAACCCGCTGGCTCTCTGTTTCGGACTCGATCAGATCCGCCAGGGCCTCGACCTGGGTCAGATCAAGCCGGTCATTCTCGAGCGCCCGCCGGGTGAACTCGCCCGGCTCGGCCATCCGGAGCCCGTCTACGGCATCGAGCTCACGCAGAACCGCCCGCAGGATGGCCTGACTTCCGTGGATCTGGAACTCCACCACCCGCTCACCGGTGAAACTCGCGCCTTCCGGAAACGCCAGGACGAGCGCTTCGTCGAGCGCACCACCCTGCCGGTCCCGCAAAACACGCACCGCCGTCCGCCGTGGCTCCGGCAGGGATCCCGCAAGACGCACCCCGGCCTCCCACGCCAACGGCCCGGAAACGCGAATGACTGCGACGCCGGCTATTCCCGGCGCGCTTGCGAGGGCGAAAATGGTGTCCAAGCCTGCCTCCCGGCGGGTCCTAGCTGTTCATGGAGTCGAAGAATTCCGAGTTCGTCTTGGTCTGCTTCAGTTTCGAGATCAGGAACTCGATCGCATCTGTGGTGCCCATCGGGTTGAGGATCCGGCGCAGCACGAAAGTCTTCTGCAGGTCGGTCTTGTCGACAAGGAGATCTTCCTTCCGGGTGCCCGACTTGAGGATGTCCATCGCCGGGAACACGCGCTTGTCGGCGACCTTGCGGTCGAGCACGATCTCGGAGTTGCCGGTGCCCTTGAATTCCTCGAAGATCACCTCGTCCATCCGGCTGCCGGTGTCGATCAGCGCGGTGGCAATGATGGTCAGAGAACCGCCTTCCTCGATGTTCCGCGCAGCCCCGAAGAACCGCTTCGGCCGCTGCAGCGCGTTTGCGTCCACACCACCGGTCAGAACCTTGCCCGAAGACGGCACCACGGTATTGAAGGCACGACCAAGTCTTGTGATCGAGTCGAGCAGGATCACAACATCTCGCTTATGCTCGACAAGCCTCTTGGCCTTCTCGATGACCATTTCCGAGACGGCGACGTGCCGCGTGGCGGGTTCGTCGAAGGTCGAGGAGATCACCTCGCCCTTCACCGACCGCTGCATGTCCGTGACTTCTTCCGGCCGTTCGTCGATCAGCAGGACGATGAGGTAGCACTCCGGGTGGTTCTTCTCGATCGAGGCGGCGATGTTCTGCAACAGAACCGTCTTACCGGTCCGCGGCGGCGCCACGATGAGCGAACGCTGGCCCTTCCCGATCGGCGCGACCAGGTCGATGATCCGGGCGGAGCGGTCCTTGATGGTCGGATCCTCGATCTCCATCTTCAGCCGCTCGTCGGGATAGAGCGGTGTGAGGTTGTCGAAGGCGATCTTGTGACGCGCCCGCTCGGGATCCTCGAAGTTGATCTTGGTGACATCGACCAGCGCGAAATAGCGTTCCTCGCCATCGGGCGCGCGGATCTCGCCCTCGACGGTGTCGCCGGTGCGCAGCGAGTACTTCCGGATCATCTCCGGAGAGACGTAAATGTCGTCGGGACCGGGAAGATAGTTGGCTTCCGGCGAGCGCAGGAAGCCAAAACCGTCCTGGAGCACCTCGAGAACGCCGTCGCCGAAGATCTGCCAGTCCTCATCCGCCCGCTCGCGCAGGATCTGGAACATCATCTCGCCCTTGCGCATGGTCGAGGCGTTCTCGATCTCGAGCTCCTCGGCCATCGAGAGCAGGTCTTTGGGGCTCTTGGCCTTCAGGTCAGCGAGGTTGAGCTTTTCTTCGCTCATCATGACTCCTTTGGACCGATGCTCGGCCCCGTATCTGGCAGTCTTTGGGAAAACGACACACCCGGACGGGCGTCGGAGATGGAAGTAATCATCCCGACCCGTCGAGTCAATCGTTCTCGAAGATCGGTGCGCAGGGGCAAGGATTCATAATTTTAAAAGAAAGATAGAATAGGAAGTTGTTGATCTAGGCCCCCCTTCGCGCGGTGGATTATTTGCTTATGCGCGTCTTGTCCCGGCTTTCACAGCCTGTGGAAAACTTTGTGGAGCGCAAGATCGCAGTTTCTTCCGAAACGCGTATTTTCTCCGAAAAACAGGCAGTTCTGCTGCATATCTGCATGTGGGAAAACTCAAGGACAAGCTATGCTCAAGGCAAGCCGTCCCCAGCGACGGGTTATCCCTTCCCACAGGCGGAGGACTCGCACCGACTCATCGTGCAAACTCGGCATTTGTCCCCCGGCTTGCATGTCGCGGGAATTTTCCTCAGAACCATCCCCTGACGAAACCACACAGCTTTCGACAGGTTTTTCCACATGCAGACGGAGCTCATCCTCGCGTCCGGATCCGAAATTCGCGCCCAGATGCTCCGGAATGCGGCCGTTCCGCACCGAATCGAGCCCGCCCGAGTCGACGAATCCTCCATCAGAGCGGCCCTCGAGGATGAAGGTGCGAGCCCTCGGGACCTCGCCGACGCGCTCGCGGAGTACAAAGCGCGCCGTGTTTCGCAGAAAAATCCCCAGAGTTTCGTCCTGGGATGCGATCAGATCCTCGCGCTCGGCGACGAAGTCTTCGCGAAACCGCAAGATCCGGCCGAAGCGCGCGCTCAGCTCGTCCGTTTGCGCGGCCAGCGGCACCATCTTTACTCCGGTGCGGTGATCTACCAGGGCGGAGAACCGGTCTGGCGGCACGTCGGCGTGGCGAGAATGCACATGCGCGACGTCTCTGACGCCTATCTCGACGACTATATCGCCCGAAACTGGGAGAGCATTCGCCACTCGGTGGGCGGCTACAAGCTCGAGGAAGAGGGCGTGCGGCTGTTCGGACGCGTCGAGGGCGACCATTTCACCGTCCTCGGGCTGCCGCTGCTCGAACTTCTTGCCTTCCTGTCGGTCCGGAGGATCATTCCCGCATGACAGACAACCGCATTCCCCTTGCCGGCGTGATCGGATCCCCCGTCGCGCATTCGCGGTCTCCCCGGCTGCACGGCCACTGGCTGCGCCAATACGGGCTCGCGGGCTTCTATGTGCCGATGGACATCGCGCCCGAAAAGCTCGAGACGGCCATGCGTACGCTGCCGGATCTCGGGTTCGTCGGCGTGAACGTCACCATTCCCTACAAGGAAAAGGTGATGGAAATCGCCGATCTGGTCTCCGACCGGGCGACGCTGATCGGTGCCGCGAACACCATCATCTTCCGCAAGGACGGCCGGATTCACGCCGACAACACCGACGGCTACGGTTTTCTCGAAAATCTTCGCCAGGGCGCGCCCGATTGGGACCCGACGTCAGGTCCCGCCGTGCTTCTGGGCGCCGGTGGCGCTGCGCGCGCCGTCGTTGCCTCGCTGCTCGAGGCCGGCGTGCCGGAAATTCTCGTCTCGAACCGCACGCGGATGCGTGCGGAGAAGCTGCGCGAGGACTTCGGCTCGCGTTTGCGCGTCGTGGAATGGGTTCACGCGGGCAATGTCATGGAAGATGCGGCGCTGCTGGTGAATTCGACCTCGCTCGGCATGGTCGGAAAGGCCGAGCTGCGCGTGCCGCTTGACGGATTGAAGCCCGGAACCGTGGTGACCGACCTCGTCTACACGCCGCTGCAGACGAGATTGCTGCGCGTCGCCGAGGAACAAGGTTGCACCTGCGTGGACGGGCTCGGCATGCTGATCCATCAGGCGGTGCCCGGCTTCGAGCGCTGGTTCGGCCAGCGACCCGAGGTCGACGAGTCCACCCGCGCGGCCATCCTTGGATGAGCTTCCGCCTCGGGCTCACCGGCTCCATCGGCATGGGAAAGTCCACGACCGCCGGGTTCTTCGCCGACGCGGGCTGCGCGGTCTGGGACGCGGATGCGGCCGTTCACCGGCTCTACGCGCCCGGAGGTGCCGCCGTGGCGCCGATGCGGGCGCAATTTCCGGGCGCAATTGAGCAAGATGCCGTCTCGCGTGACCGTCTGCGCGAGATCATCGCCTCCGATCCCGACGCGCTGCGCGCCATCGAGGCCATCGTTCACCCGCTCGTGCGCGCCGATCGCGCCGATTTTGCCGCCGCGAACCCCGATCGCGTCGTGGTTTTCGACATTCCGCTGCTCTACGAGACCGGATCCGAGGCCGAGATGGACGCCGTGGCATGTGTCACCATTCCCGCGGAACTCCAGCGCGCGCGCGTTCTGGCGCGCGGAACGATGAGCGCGGAGGATCTCGACCGGATCCTCGCGCGGCAGATGCCCAACGAAGAGAAATGCGCCCGCGCGGATTTCGTGATCGTCACCGACACGCTTGAGCATGCGCAGGCACAGGTGCAGAAGGTGATGACGGAGATAGAAAGGCGGCGACATGCGTGAGATCGTGCTCGACACGGAAACCACGGGCTTCGAGCCCGAGACCGGGGACAGGATCGTGGAAATCGGCGCCGTCGAGCTCTACAACCACGTTCCCACCGGCAAAACCTATCACCAATACATCAATCCCGAGCGCTCGATGCCGAACGAGGCCTTCGAGGTTCACGGGCTGGGCGACGATTTCCTGCGCGACAAGCCGCTTTTCGCGCAGATCGTCGACGATTTCCTCGAATTCATCGGCGATGCGAAGCTGGTGATCCACAATGCAGCCTTCGACGTGAAGTTCCTGAACGCCGAACTGCGCTGGTCGAAGCGCCCGCAGCTGCCCCGCGACTGCGCCATCGACACGCTCGAGATCGCGCGGCGCAAGTTTCCGGGCTCGCCGGCCTCGCTCGACGCGCTTTGCCGCCGTTTCGGCATCGACAACTCGTCTCGGACCCTGCACGGCGCGCTTCTCGACAGCGAAATCCTCGCCGAGGTCTACCTGGAACTGATCGGTGGCAAGCAGCCGGACCTCGTTCTGACCCCGGCGGGGCAGAAATCCGGGCCGGATTCCGCCGGTGCCGACGACTGGCGGCCGCAGCGACGCGCCGTCGCCCTGCCGTCGCGGCTCAGCGAAGAAGAAAAGGCGGCTCACGCCGCCTTTGTCGAAAAGCTCGGGGCCAACGCGCTCTGGACGCGCGGCTGACGGATCAGGCGTCGAGCCGCTGCGATCCGGCGGCCTGCGCCTGGGCGCGGCGGGCCAGCTCGTTGCGATACAGCGCGACGAAATCGATCATCTCGAGGTTCAGCGGCGGGAAACCACCATCGCGGGTCACGTCCGAGACGATGCGGCGCGCGAAGGGGAACAGCATCCGCGGGCATTCGATCAGCAGGAACGGGTGCAGCTGGTCTTCGGGGACGTTCTCGATGTGGAAGACGCCGGCGTAGTCCATCTCGAGCAGGAACAGGGTGGTGTCCGAGCCCTTGGACTTCGACTCGACCTTCAGCTTCATCACCACTTCGTACTGGTGCTCGGCGGTGCGCTTCTTGGCGTCGAGGTTGACCTGAACCTGAACGTCGGGCTGAACCTCGCCCGCGGTGCCCTTCTGCGACAGGATGTTCTCGAAGGACAGGTCGCGCACGAACTGTGCCAGCACGTTCATCTTGACGGGGGCCGGTGCCGCGCTTGCCGCAGCGCCGTTTTCCTGGATCTCTTCCATGGTGTCTCTCACTCCTCGGACAGCGTCTGCCTTGCCATAGCAGCCAGTCGCGGACGCCTCAATGCTTCGTCCAGCCAGATCCCGGATGATTGGGCTTCTTCCCCTGCGGAACCTCGGTGAATTCGCCCTCGATCACCTCGCCCGGCGCGGCCCGGCGCGGATCGTGGCGCATGTCATGCCGCGGTGCCGGTCCCGGCCCGGTGCGCCCGCCCATCTCGAAGCGCGACACGGTGACCCGTTTCGAGGCGTAGCGCATCACCGCCAGCCGCACCGGCGGCGCCAGCAGCGCAAAGCCCACGGCGTCGGTGAAAAAGCCCGGCGTCAGCAGCAGCGCACCGGCGAGAAGGATCATCGCGCCATGCGCCAGCGGCGTGGTCGGATCCTCGAGCCGCGAAAACGAGCCCTGCACATCCCCAAGCGCCTTGATCCCCTGCGAGCGGACCAGCGCGGTCCCCAGCATCGCCGTCAGGACCACGATGGCGAGCGTCGGCCAGAGCCCGATCAGCCCTCCGACCTGGATGAACAGGCCGATCTCGATGAGCGGCACCATGAGAAATGCCAGAAAAAGCCACATGTCGGGTCTCCCTTGCGTCCGAGCCCCGGTAGACTTGCCGGAACCCAGCACCTACATAGGGATGGAACACAGAAAGTTCCACGTTTGCGCGCATGAGGTGCCGATGAACACGCCGATCGTCCAGCTTCTGGTCCTTGCCGGGATCGCAATTTTCCTGATCCTGCGGTTGCGCAGCGTTCTGGGGACGCGAGACGGGTTCGAGAAACCTGAGGCTCCGGCCCCGGCGAAGCGGGATGACCGCAAGCGCGACTTCGAGGTGATCGAAGGCGGCCCCGACCACGACATCACCGACCATGTCCCCGAGAACAGCCCCGCCGCCGAGGCGCTTGCCAAGATGAAGCGCATCGAGCCCTCGTTCAACGTGTCCGAGTTCCTCTCGGGCGCGCGCGGAGCCTACGAGATGATCCTCATGGGCTTCGACAATGGCGAGATCGAGGATCTGAAGCCGTTCCTGTCGGACGAGATCTACGAGACTTTCTCGGATGTCATCGAGCAGCGCGCCCAGCAGGGGCTGACCGTCGAGGCCGAGTTCGTCGGCGTGCGCGAGCTGAGCCTCGCGGACGCAAGCTTCGACGACACCCGGCAGCTGGCCGAGATCACGGTGAAATACGTGGGCGAGCTGACCTCGGTGGTGAAAAATGCCGAGGGCGAGATCGTCGAGGGCAACCCCCGGACGGTGAAGCGTCAGAAGGATGTCTGGACCTATGCCCGCAACATGGGCACCGACGATCCGAACTGGCAGCTGGTCGCAACCGACGAATAAACGATGTGGCGGGCGATCCGTGCTGCGCTTGTGGCAGGCATGGCGATGGCAGGCACCATGAGCGCGGCGGAAACCGAGACCACATACGAGATCCTCGACTTTGCCGATCTCGACGGCTGGGCCGAGGACGATCACGCCGCGGCGCTGAAGGTGTTCGCCGAGACCTGCGGCGACATGAACGCGCCTGACTGGACAAGCCTCTGCGCTGTTGCACGTGAAACAGACGACGCCCGCGATTTCTTCGAACTTTTCTTCCGTCCCGTCCTGATCAGCGATGGTCAGGACGGGCTCTTTACCGGCTATTTCGAGCCCGAGCTCGACGGCTCGGAAGTGCCCTCGCAGCAGTTCCGCTACCCGATCTACCGGATGCCGGTGGAGGCCAACGAGACCCGCCCGTGGCTCACCCGGCGCGAGATCCTGACCTCGGGCGTGATGGAGGGCCGCGAGCTCGAGATCGCCTGGGTCGATGATCCGGTGGAGCTTTTCTTCCTGCAAATTCAAGGGTCTGGTCGTATCCGTCTGCCGGATGGCCGGCATCTTCGGGTGGGCTATGGTGGCGCTAACGGTCAGCCTTATAATTCCATCGGGCAGGAGCTGGTGCGCCGTGGCACCTTCGACGCGCACCAGGTGTCTGCCGAGCGCATCAAGGATTGGGTGCGGAGCAACCCGCTCGAGGGCGAGGAGCTGCTCTACCACAACGACTCCTACGTGTTCTTCCGCGAGGTGAACGAGGTTCCGGCCGACCGCGGCCCGCTTGGTGCGATGAACCGCTCGATCACGCCGATGCGTTCGATCGCGGTCGACCCGGCCTTCACCCCGCTCGGCGCCCCGGTCTGGATCGAGAAGGACGGCGCCGAGCCGATGCGTCGCCTGATGATCGCGCAGGACACGGGGTCGGCCATCAAGGGCGCGCAGCGCGCCGACATCTTCTTCGGGACCGGCGACACCGCCGGGCAGCGGGCAGGCGAGATCAAGGATGCCGGGCGGCTGCTCGTGCTGCTGCCGATCCAGCGCGCCTATGCGCTGCTGCCGGAATCGGTCCTATGAGCAAGCGCCGCCTCCGGCCGGAAGAGCTCGAACTCTGGCAACAGGTCGCGAAGACCGCAACGCGGCTCCCTGGCGCTCCGGCCAAGCCGAAGCCCGCGGTCGACCCCTCGGCCATGCCGCGCAAGCCGCTGCCGCCGCCGCGCGATCCCCTGCCGCCCTTCTCGATGGGCAGCTCCGCGCCTGCCGTGCCCGAGCACCGCGACTACCTCGGCACCACCTCGGATCGCCTCTCGCGCGAGCCGGTGCGGATGGACTCCAAGGCCTTCACCCGGATGAAGCGCGGCAAGCTGGTGCCCGAGGCGCGTCTCGACCTGCACGGCATGACCCTGAACGAGGCCCATCCCGAGCTGGTGCGTTTCATCCTCATGTCCGTGACGCGCGGGCTGCGTCTGGTGCTGGTGATCACCGGCAAGGGGCTGCGCGAGGATCCCCACGATCCGATGCCGCGCCGGCGCGGCGTGCTCAAGACGCAGGTGCCGCAGTGGCTGCGGATGCCCGGCGTCGCGCATGCGGTGCTTCAGATCACCGAGGCGCACGGCAAGCACGGCGGATCGGGCGCCTATTACGTCTATCTGAAGAAGCGGCGCTAGGGTCTAGCCGCGCCCGGGCAGGATCTGCTCGGCGTGATCCGACAGGTAGATCCGCAGCCACGGCGTGAAACTCCCGGCCTCGGAGACAGTCCGCGCCCGCAGCGCATCGAGCGCCATCCAGTCGGTGTCCATGACCTCGTCCGGGTTCGGCGCGAGGGTCATGCCCTCGGGCGCCTCGGCCACGAAGATGTCCACGAGCTCGTGCTCGATCATCCCGCCGCCCACGTCGGCGCGGTATTCCACCTGCCCGCGCGGTTCGAGCGCGACCCCGGTGATGCCGAGCTCTTCCTCGAGCCGCCGCGCGGCGCAGGTTTCGGGCGCCTCGTCCCAATGCGGGTGGGTGCAGCAGGTGTTCGCCCAGAGCCCGGGCGTGTGGTACTTGCCGAGCGCCCGTCGCTGGATCAGGATCTCGTCCCCGCGCAGCACGAAGACGGACACGGCCTTGTGGCGGAGTCCGCGCAGGTGCGCTTCGATCTTGTCGACCGGTGTCAGGACACCGTCGACCCATGCGGGGATGCTGGTATTCATGGCGTCTGTTTCCGTTGCCGGGCCCCGATCGTCAAGCGGGCACTGCCAATTGGTCGCATGTCCGGCTCAATCTGTTGTTCCCGCAGCCTTTCCCGGAGTAGTTTCGGCCCCGGAGACGTGTCACGGGAGACATACCATGAAACTCAAGATAGCCACGGCCCTCGCTGCAGTGACTCTTGCCGGAACCGCCGTCGCACAGGATGCGGGCGATGCCGCCGCTGGCGAGGACCTGTTCAAGAAGCGCTGCCGGTCCTGTCACTCCGTCGTCGACGACGCGGGCGAAGTGATCGTCAAGGGCGGCCGCACCGGCCCGAACCTCTACGGCGTGATCGGTCGCCCCGCCGGCGCGGTCGAGGATTTCCGCTACAAGGACTCGATCCACGAGGCCAAGGAGAAGGGGCTCGTCTGGGACGAGGAGACCTTCGAGACCTACGTGCAGGATCCCTCCGCCTTCCTGCAGGAGTACCTCGGCGACAGCGGTGCGCGCTCGGGCATGACCTTCAAGCTCAAGGAAGGTGCGGCCGACGTCTACGCCTACCTGGTGTCGCTGGCCCCCGCAAACTGAGCCCCTGCCCGTCCCGCCCGCCCTGCGAGAGACGCGGGCGGCGACGCGCCAGGGCGTGAGACCCGCGAGAACGACAAAGGGCGCACCCTCGGATGCGCCCTTTTCTCATGCGGTGTCCCTGAGCGGGATCAGTTGACCCCGATCTGACGTGTCAGGCCGAAGACGCTGCCCATCAGCGCGAAGACCACCTGGGCCTGCGTGATGACCGACTCGGTGGCGAGAACGGTGTCGTTCGGGTTGATCTTGAAGTTCCGCGCGGCGAAGAGGCCGTCGGCGGAGGTCAGGTCGAAGGTGAAGACCACCTGCTGCATCCGCGGCGCGCTGCCGTCCGAGCGCAGGTGCCGCACGCTGTATTCGCGCAGCACCAGCACGCCCTTGGGATCGGCACGGTTCGGGTTGAGCCCGCCCATGAGCGAAATCGCCTCCATCGCGCTCAGGTCGTCCTTGGGGAAGTAGACGAGGTCCTCGCTGCCCGAGGCGCCCATGGCGGTGAAGCTCTTGTCGTCTTCCTCGATGATGACCGTGTCGCCGGGATAGAGCAGCGCGTTGCGCGAGCCGTTCTCGAGCAGGTCCTTGGACGAGGTCTCGTAGGTGGTGCCGCCGCGCAGCAGGCGCACCTGCGGGTTGCGCATGCCCTGTCTGATGCCGCCGCCGTCGGCGATGAGGCCCAGCACCTTGTAGTTGCGCGAGGGCATCGGGTAGGCGCCGGGGCTGGCAACGCCGCCGACAAGCTCGACCGAGTTGCTGCGGCCCTGCGTCAGGCTCAGCTGCACCTGTGCCGAGGGCGCGATCTGCATGAGCTTTTCCTGGATCCGGGCGCGGGCGGCGTCGGGGGTGAGGCCGCGGATGTAGACCTCGTCCACGTAGGGCACGAAGACCGAGCCGCTGGGGCTCACCTCGATCGCGGTCAGCCGGGTCGATTTCGCGGCGGCGTCGATCAGCAGCGAGTTCTCCTGGCTGTCCCAGATCACGATGTTCACCTGGTCGCCGGTCTGGATCAGGTTCGAATTAGACCCCTGCGAGGTTCCGGGCCAGCCGTAGGCGGTGTCTTCGCCGGTCTTCGGCCAGGACGCGATGGCGGGCATGTTGGCGCGGGTGACCGGAACCACCTGGAACGTCGGCGTTTCGGAAGAGGACTCGCTCACCACCTGGGACTGGATCGCGGCACCGCGCGGCAGGCTGCAGGCAGGAACGAGCAGAACGGCTGCGAGGGCAACCACGAGGCTATGTAATCTTGGCAACGAGACCCCCGGGAAGTGCATCCTGACTTTCAAAGGCTTTCTTAGCGGTTGTCGCTGGTGATAGACAGCCTCTTGTGGTTCGAAAATGGCAAATTGGACGGGACCGGGTGTCGGGAATGGCGCAAGTTGCGGAAGGTCAGCGGGATTCAGCCGGCCTGAATCGCGCCTCAGGCTCGTGTCGGACGCCGTCTCGCGCAGGAGGCGAACAATGACCCCGGGAAAACGTGTCTTCGATGTCGTCGCGGCGCTGGTCCTGCTGACGGGCCTCCTGCCCTTCATCGTGCTGATCGCGCTGGCGATCCTCGTGCTCGACGGGCGGCCGGTGCTTTATCTCTCCGAGCGGATGAAGACCCCGGACCAGGGCTTCCGGCTGTGGAAGTTCCGCACCATGAAGCCCGATGCATCGGATCGGGGCGTGTCCGGCGGCGACAAGTCCTCGCGCATCACCCGCACCGGGCGCGCGCTGCGCCGCTACCGGCTGGACGAGATCCCGCAGCTCTGGAACATCCTGCGCGGCGACATCAGCTTCGTCGGTCCCCGCCCGCCCCTGCGCCGCTACACGGAGATGTTCCCCGAGCTCTATGCCGAGGTGCTGGAATCGCGGCCGGGCGTCACGGGGCTTGCCACCCTCGCCTTTCACCGCACCGAGGAACGGCTGCTCGCGCCCTGCAGCAGCAAGGACGAGACCGAGGCGGTCTATTGCCGCCGCTGCGTGCCGCGCAAGGCCCGGCTCGACCGGATCTACACGAACAAACGCAGCTTCTGTTACGATCTGAAGCTCATGCTCGCGACGGTGTTCCGCCGGATTTCGCTGCACTAGGGAGCACCCGGTGCAGCGCAGTTGTCAGTGAAGCTTGCGGGGTCAGCGCCGCAGCCGGTGCATCGACACGTAGCCCAGCTCTTCGCCCAGCCACTGGCGCGAGGCGAGGATGTCGCCGTTCCCGTCCACCACGAAGTAGTTGACGAAGGGCGTGCCGTCGGCGCTCTCGCAGGCGGCGATGACCTCGCGGGCGGTGCCCTGCACCAGACCCATGGAGACGTCGACCGGCTTGTCGGGCTCGACGCCGCAACGGTAGGTGACGGTGCGGGTCACGTCCTCGGCGGTGAGGAAGCGCTGGATGTAGGTCGCCTGCCCGGTGCGCGAACCGCGCACGAGGTCACGGACGCCGCCGGCATCGGTCGACATCAGGTCGCCGCCGAAGCCGCGCGTGCCGACGATCACGCCGTTGCGCATGATCACCGCCTGGCGCCCGGAGTTGGCGTAGGTGTCGTAGCCGTTGTTCTGCTCGATCCGCACCAGCAGCGTCTGCGACTGGCGCTCGGGGATATTGAGGAACACCGTCGGCAGGTCGGTCGACGTCAGGGTCTGGACGATCTGCTCCTGCGTCACCGGCGTCGGTTCCCCGGCGCCGCCGAAGATGACGTCATAGCCGGCGGCGAAGGGGTTGTTGTAATATGGATCGTTGCTGCAGGCGGCGACCGCCGCTACGAGGCCAAGCGCCCCGGCGAGCTTCGGGATCATGCGGAATTTCATCGCCAGAACCTTCCCCAAGTGTTGGCCACGTCCGGTTCGTGCCATGTCCGGACCTGTTCGTAGAGACGGTTCGAGACATTCAGGCGCGCGCCGCCGTCCCGCTGGATGGTGCGGATGGTCTCGGTCTGGGTCTTCCGCGAGGGCGTGCCGAGGCCGATCGACAGCGGGATGGTCAGGGTGATGCCCTTGTCGAACGAGCCTTCGCCGAAATCGTCGCCCGACACGTCGGTGAAGGTCGCGAAGGCCCCGACGCGCCAGCCGTTGGTGAACTGGCGCTCGACCGTGACGGTGGCGCCGTAATCGCCGGCGAGGTAGCGGCCCATGTCGACCTGACCGTGGAAGCCGTTGCCGAAGGCGTAATAGGCCGAGACATGGCCGTTCACGTCGGGGATGTCGCGCTCGACGCCGGACACCGGGTCGACGGTGGTGTTGCTCAGCAGCCCGAGCATGCCGTCATAGTCGCGGCGGCGGACGTAGTTCAGCTCGGCCCCCAGCGCGAAGCGGCTGTCCACCGGCTTCCACAGCAGCTCGCCCGAGACGCCGGCGTACATCTGCTCGAGATAGCCCATGCTCAGGCGGCCATAGAGATCCGGGCCCGGGCGCGCGTAGAGATCGAGCGTCAGCCGGTCGATCTGCGGATCGCCCTCGCGCGCGTAGTAGCTGTAGTTGGTGCGCACCCGCGGCAGCTTGGATTCGTCAATCCGGGTGATGGTGTCGAGGTTGCCGAGCACCTTCTTCTTGATCGAGCCGCTCAGCACCATGTTCGGCGTGACCTCAAGCTCGCCGCTCAGCCGCGCGCCGACGTCGATGCGCAGCGGGTCCTGCGGGTCGAAGGCCGAGTAGGCATAGTAGGGCGTCAGCGACCAGGTGAACTTGGGATATTGCGACATGTCCACGGCCGGGGCGCGGCCGAAGGCGTCGGTGATCGTGGTCCGGGCCAGCATCTCGACCGCGGCGTCGTTCTCGAGCGCCTCGAGATCCGAGCGCCGCATGGTGACCGCCGACATCGGCATGCCATTTTCGGACGGGATGATGGTGAACTGCTCGACCGAGGCGGGCAGCACGCGGGTCATCACCCGCGCCGCGCGGCCGATGGCTTGCGCCGGGGCGCCGTAGATCGGGTTGCGCAGCTTGAGCGTGGCGCTGCGCCCCTGCAGGTCGAAGCCCTCGACCTCGAGCTTTTCCTTCTCGAGGCTGGTGACGAGGCGCTGCGCGGTGTTGTCCTCGACCGCGGCGAGCCCGGCGGGCGTGCTGGCCCAGCCGAGATCCTGGATGTCGGCGGGCTCACGCGGCTTCACCGGCACGCCAGCGCTTTCGTTGCCGCCCGGCACGCCGGTGGATTTCGGATTCAGCGACACCGTGACCTGCGCGCCGATGGTGTTGCCATAGGCGTAGTAAAGCGACAGCTGGGTGTTGTTCTTGAACCTGTAGTCGACGCCGAAGTTGAACGGCGAGCTGTGGTCGAAGCCGCCGAACTCGGCCTCGCGCTCGTAATCGTCCGAGGAATATTCCAGCGTGAAGTTCAGCCGGTCGTTCAGCGCGTAGCTCATGCCGGCAAAGACCGCCATGTCGCCGCGGAACCAGCGGTCCGGCGTCGGCAGGCCGCCCTCGCCAAGCGTCTCGACCGGGCGGCTGCCCAGCGTGGCGACGGAGTTGTAGCTGCCGAGGCGGCCCCAGCCGAGACCGGCGGTGAGCTTGAGCTGTGGCGTCACGGTCTTGGTCGCGACGAGGTATTCGCCGCTGTAGATGCCGGTGCCGATGAAGTCCTGCAGGCCGATGGCGACGGCGGGGCGGATCTCTCCCTCGGTCAGGATCTGGTAGCGCAGGTCGAAGCTGCGGTCGTAGAACACGCCGTCGACGCTGTCGCGGTTGTCGAAGTTCTGGATGCCGCTGTAGCGGAACGTGCCGATCAGCCGCGGGGTCATCTGGAAGATCAGCGACAGCCGGTTGCTGTCATGGATCCGCCCGTAGGTCAGCGCGATGGTCGCGTCGGGCGCCACCTCGGCCGAGGGCATGTCGATCAGGCCCGGCGAGCCGTAGCTGTTGAACGACGGGAACTCCTGTGCCGAAGCCGCGCCGGAGAACGCTGCAAGCATCGCGAAGGATGCTAAAATCCGCGCCTGTCTCCTTGGATTCACTGGCTCCGTCCCCATTCAATCGACCCCTGACGCAATCGGTTTCCGGCACCAGAGCTAGTCGGAATCCCCGTCCCTGTCTATCGACCCTCCCGTGGCAGGTGGCTGCCTGTGGGATAAACGGCACGTCCCCGCCCATGCCGAACGCGGACATTTTGAAACGTTAAGCCGGCGGAAACGGATGCCCGGCTATCACCATCGACGGGGTGAATAACGAGGTGGTGGATATGGCGGTCGACAGCAATGTCGCGCCGGTCATCATCAAGAGAAAGAAGGTATCGGGCGGCGACGGGCATCACGGCGGCGCCTGGAAGGTCGCCTATGCCGATTTCGTCACGGCGATGATGGCTTTCTTTCTTCTGATGTGGCTGCTCAACGCGACGACCGAGAAACAGCGCAAGGGGCTCGCGGACTACTTCAGTCCGACGATCGCGGTCAGCCGGATGTCCGGTGGCGGCGACGGCACCCTCGGCGGCGAAAGCGTCTTCACCGAGGCGGTGCTGCCGCGGGTCGGCACCGGCGCCACCAGTCTCAATCCCATGGCCCAGAACCGCGCCCGCGGCTCCTCGGATCCCGGCCAGGCCCTGGAGACCGGCAAGGCCGAAGAGGCCGGCGCCAGCGACGAAGAGCTCAAGGCGCTCGAGGACCTGCTCATGGGCCGCGGCGGCGAGACCATGATCGACGACAACCTCATGCGCCACATCGTGACGCGGGTGACCGACGAGGGCCTCGTGGTCGAGCTCTTCGAGACCGAGGACGCGCGGCTCTTCGACGAGACCGGGGCGCCGATGCCGCTCCTGCGGGATCTCGCGGGGGTCATCGCCCGGGTCTCGCGGCTGGTGACCAACCCGCTCGCGGTCGAGGGCCACACCACGGCGTTTCCCATCGTGCTCGCGCGCGATCCCTCGTGGGACGTGTCGACGCGTCGGGCGGACGATTTCCGGCAGCTCCTGCTCGCCGGCGGGCTCGACCGCAAGCGCATCGACCGGGTGACCGCCCATGCCGACCGCGAGCCGTCTCAGAGCAACCCCATGGATGCGCGCAACAACCGGCTCGAGGTCATCTTCCTGCGCAAGGGGTGAAAACGCGGGCCGGTTATGGCTCGCATTTTACCTGTTAGCGCGGCGTTAAGGCCCCGCCCGTAACTGTTGTCGCGAGAAATCAGATCGAGACAGCAGAAAGGCGTGTCCCATGACCATCTCTTCGTCGCTCAATGCCGGGGTTTCGGGGCTTTCCGGAAACGCAAGCCGGCTTGCCGCGATCTCCGACAACATCGCCAACTCCTCGACCTACGGCTATCGCCGGGTCGAGACGGATTTCACCGCGCTGGTGATGTCGAGCGGAACCAGGACCTACACTGCCGGGGGCACCTCGGTCGACAACCTGCGTCTGGTCGATCAGGGCGGCGCGCTGGTCTCGACCAGCAACGCCACCGACCTCGCCATCGACGGCATCGGCATGCTGCCGGTGGTCGCGGCCTCGCAATACGAGGCGACGGGAGAGCCCGAGCTGCTGCTGAGCTCGACGGGCTCCTTCCGCATCGACGAGAACGGTTACCTGGCAAGCGAGTCCGGCTACTACCTGATGGGCTGGCCTGCGAACCTCGACGGGACCATCCCCAACTATCCGCGCGACACGATCAACGGGCTTGAGCCCATCCAGTTCAGCCTGAGCCTCACCGGTGACCCGACCACCTCGGTCGACATGGCGCTCAACCTTCCGGCCACTGCGACGCAGGCCGGCGCCTCGGGCGAGACCGAGTATCTCGAGATCGAGTACTTCGATAACGTCGGCATCTCGCAGAGCGTCTCGATTACCTTCACGCCCACGGTTCCCGCCACCGGCATGTCCAACGAATGGACCATGGTGATGACGGACTCCGCACAGGCGGGCGCGGTGATCGGCGAGTACACCATCACCTTCGACAACACGAGCGGCAGCGGCGGCACCATCCTGTCGGTCGCCGACATCACCGGCGGCGTCTATGACGGCGCGACCGGTCTCTTCACCGTCAACGTGTCCGGCGGCCCCATCGAGTTCCACATCGGCGCGGTCGGCGAGACCGGCGGCCTGTCGCAGCTTGGCGACGGCTTCGCGCCCATCTCGATCAGCAAGGACGGCTCTTCGGTCGGCAACATGGTCTCGGTCGAGGTCGACGAGAACGGTTATGTCAGCGCGCTCTACGACAGCGGCCAGAGCCAGGTGCTCTACCAGATCCCGCTGGCCGACCTGCCGAACTACAACGGCATGATCGCGGTGGACGGCTCGACTTTCCGGCCCTCGCCCGAGAGCGGCTCGTTCTTCCTGTGGGACGCGGGCGACGGCCCGACCGGCAGCGTCAAATCCTACGCCCGGCAGGAGTCCGCCACGGACATCGCGCGCGAACTGACCGATATGATCCGCACCCAGCGCGCCTATTCGTCCAACGCGAAGGTGATCCAGACCGTGGACGAGATGCTGCAGGAAACCACCAACATCAAGCGCTGATCCCGCGGGATCGGCTTCAAGGGGAGGCCGCTGAATGTCACTGTCCGGAGCACTGTCAAACGCCCTCAGCGGCCTCACCGCCAACAGCCGCGCGGCGTCTCTGGTGGCGTCCAACATCGCCAACGCGACGACCGAAAGCTATGGGCGCCGCACGCTGGAGGCCTCGTCGCGCACCGTCGGCGTCGGTGGTGTGCAGATCGACGGGGTCAACCGGCGCATCGACACCGCCGTGCTCTCCGATCGTCGCCTGTCCGACGCGCAGACCGGGTTCGCCGAAGACATGCAGACCTTCGCCTCGAAGATCGAGGCGCTGCTCGGCCCGAGCGGCGAGGCGGGGTCGCTGTCGAGCTTCTACAGCGCCTTCGAGAACGCCATCCTCTCCGCCTCTTCCGACCCTTCGTCGACCCAGCGGCTCCAGACGGTGGCGCTGGCGGCGCAGGATTTTGTCGGCAAGCTCAACGACGTCAGCACAACCCTGCAGCTCTCGCGCGCCACGGCCGATCGGACCATCGCCGCGCAGGTGGACTCCCTCAACACCGCGCTCGGGCGGGTCAAGGATCTGAACGAGGCCATCGCGGAGGCGATGTACCGCAACGGCGACGCGTCCTCGCTGATGGACGAGCGACAGCGCGTGATCGACCAGGTCTCCGAGATCGTGCCGCTGCGCACCGTGCAGCGCGACAACGGCACGATCGCGGTCTACGCGGCGTCCGGAAATCCGCTGCTCGATCCGACGATCCACAGCGAACCCGCCGAGATCGGCTTTACCGCCCAGAACCTCGTCACCGCCGACATGACGCTTGGCAACGGCCTGCTGTCGGGACTGACCATTTCCGGCCAGGCGGTGAACAGCACCAATGAGGGGCCGCTCGGCGGCGGGACGCTCGGCGCCCAGCTTCAGATCCGCGACGCCGTCGCGGTCGAGCTGCAGTCGGTGCTCGACGGCATCGCCCGCGACCTGATCGAACGGTTCGAGCCCGGTGGCCCGGACACCACGCTGGTCGCAGGAGATCCCGGCCTCTTCACCGATGCGGGCCTTGCCTTCGATCCGCTGAACGAGGTCGGCCTGGCGGGCCGGATCAGCCTCAACGCGCTGGTCGATCCCGCGGGCAGCGGCACCTGGCGCCTGCGCGACGGGCTCGGCGCGGCGACCCAGGGCGACGTCGGCGACGCGCGTCTGCTCCAGGCCTATTCCGACGCGCTGGAAAGCCTCAACGTCCCGGGCTCGACCAGCCTCGGCACCGGCGCCTTCAGTTTCGGCGAACATGTCGGAAATTTCGTCTCTGCCGTGTCCACCGCCCGCGTCCGTGCCGACGGCCAACAAAGTTTCAGCAACGCCCAGAACACCGCGCTCAAGGAGCTCGAGCTTTCGGCCGGTGTCGATACCGACGCCGAGCTGCAGGAACTGCTGCGGATCGAACAGCACTATGCCGCGAATGCGAGGGTCATCACCACGGTGGATGAGCTGATGCAGACCCTGCTGAGCATCTGAGGAGGAACGAATGGATACCGTCGGAGACCTTGCCCGCACCCTGGTGCTTCGCACCCACCAGACCCGGCTGAACCAGGAGATGGACCGCCTCGGCGTCGAGATCGCCAGCGGCTTCGTGCGCGACCCGGCCTCCCATCTCGGCGGCGACATCACCGGGCTGCTGGCCATCGACCGCACCCTCGCCCAGCTCGAGACCTACCGCGTCAACACCACCGAGGCGAGCTTCCTGACTGGCACGATGCAGAACGCCCTCGAAGAGATCCAGATCCGCGCCGAGAATGTCTCGCAGGTGCTGCTCTCCGTCGAGCTCACGCCGAACGACGAGATGCTGAACACCATGTCCTCCGAGGCCGAGAGCGCGCTGAACCAGATGCTGAACGGGCTCAATCGATCCGTCGGCGGCCGCTTCCTGTTCTCTGGAACCGCGACCGACGGTCATGCGGTGATTGACAGCGACACCATGCTCAACGAGCTGCGCACCGCCCTCGCCGGCCAGACCGATGTCGTCGGCGTCGAGGCCGCGCTGGATGCCTGGTTCGACACGGCGGGCGGCGGGTTCGAGACGACGGGTTATCTTGGCTCGACCACCTCGCTCGCACCGATGCGGCTGAGCAAGACGGAAAGCGCGAATGTTGACATTCGCGCCGACGACCAAGTGTTCCGGGATACGATGAAGGCGCTCGCCAAGGCGGCGCTGGCCACCGACAGCAGCCTCGCCCTGCCGGAGAACGTCAAGATCGAGCTGATCGGAAATGCCGCGCTCGATCTCCAGACGGCACAGGCCCATATGGTCGAACTCCGTTCCGGTCTCGGGGCGCTGCAGCAGCGCATCGAAGAGACGTCGACCCGCAACTCCGCCGAACGCGCCGCCACGACCATCGCCCGGGTCGAGCTTGTCGGCACCGACCAGTTCGAGACCGCGACCCGTTACGAAAACACCCGCGCGCAGCTCGAGAGCCTCTACGCCATCACCGTCCGCTCCTCGCGCATGTCGTTGGTGGGCTTCCTGTGATGCTGCGAAGCCTGATCGTCTGCCTTGCCCTGTTTGGCCTGATGCTCCCCGCCTCCGCGCAAAGCGTCCGGATCAAGGACCTCGTCGAGGTCGATGGAGTCCGTGCGAACGACCTTGTGGGCTATGGCCTCGTCGTGGGTCTCAACGGTACCGGCGACGGGTTGCGGAACGCGCCTTTCACCGAGGAGATCATGCAGAACATCCTCGAACGGCTCGGCGTCAACGTCACCGGCGAGCAGTTCCGCCCGCGCAACGTCGCGGCGGTCTTCGTGACCGGTCGGCTGCCGCCCTTCGGCCGCGCCGGTAGCCAGATCGACGTCACGGTCTCGGCCATCGGCGACGCCAAGAGCCTGCTCGGCGGCACGCTCATCATGACCCCGATGAACGCCGCAGACGGCCAGATCTACGCCGTTGCTCAGGGCACCGTCATCGCGGGCGGCGTCGAGGCGCAGGGCGACGCCGCCCGTGTCGTGCAGGGCGTGCCGACCTCTGGCGTCATCCCCGCCGGCGCCCGTATCGAGCGCGAGGTGGATTTCGATTTCACGCAGCTTTCGTCGCTGCGCCTCGCCCTGCGCGAACCCGACTTCACCACAGCCGCGCGCATAGAGAACGCCATCAATCGTACGGTCGGGCGCGGGGCCGCCCAAATGCTCGACGCGGGCACCGTCACGGTGGATCTGCGGCGCACCGGCGCGTCCTCTCCCGCGCGGGCCGTCGTCGCGATCGAGAACCTCCCCGTCGAACCCGAACGTCGCGCGCGCGTGGTGGTCGACCAGCGCTCCGGAACCATTGTCATGGGCGAGGACGTTCGCATTTCTCGTGTCGCCGTATCTCAGGGCAACCTGACGCTCCGCATCGAAGAGACCCCGATCGCGGTTCAGCCAAGCCCCTTCGCCGAAGGCGAGACTGTCGTCGTACCACGCACCGGGGCAGAAATCGTCGAAGAGCCGGGGATCGGTCTTGCCGAGATCCCGAGCGGAACCTCGCTCTCGGAGGTTGTCGCGGGCCTCAATGCCCTGGGCGTGTCGCCGCGCGACATGATCGACATCCTCAAGAGCATCAAGGCCGCAGGGGCGCTGCATGCGGAATTCGTGGTGATGTAGCGCCTCGCGCGGCCTCGTGCTGAGGGTTTCTTAACCGCAGCGGCCTACTGTCCTCTCAACGCTGGTGAAGGAGTTTTCCCAATGCTGGGGATCATCGGGATCGTCGTCATTTTCGCCATGGTCTTCGGGGGCTATGTGCTGGCGGGCGGCAAGATGGGGATCATTCTAAAGGCCCTGCCCTTCGAGATGATGATGATCGGGGGCGCCGCGCTCGGCACCTTCCTGCTCGGCAACGACGGGGGCGTGGTCAAGCATACGCTCAAGGACATCAGCAAGGTCTTCAAGGGCGCCCATTGGAAACCTGGTGATTACAAGGACCTGCTCTGCCTGCTCTTCGAGCTGATCCGCCTTGCCCGGCAGAGTCCCGTGGCGATCGAGGAACACGTGGAGACGCCGGGCGAGTCGTCGATCTTCTCGAAGTATCCCAAGATCCAGGGTGACAAGGTGGCCATCGAACTGATCTGCGACACGATGCGCTCTATGTCGATGAACTACGACGACCCGCACCAGGTGGAAGAGGTTCTCGACAAGCGGATCGAGGCGCTTCAACACCATCGGCTGCATTCGAGCCACGCGCTGCAAAGCACCGCCGACGCCCTGCCCGCGCTGGGGATCGTGGCTGCGGTTCTCGGCGTGATCAAGACCATGGCCGCCATCGATCAGCCGCCCGAGGTCCTGGGCAAGATGATTGGGGGGGCGCTCGTCGGAACGTTTCTCGGCGTTTTCCTGGCCTACGGCTTTTTCGGTCCCTTCGCCGGCAAGGTGAAATCGGTGGTCGAAGAAGATCTCCACTTCTACCAGCTCATTCGCGAGGTCCTTGTTGCCAACCTCCACAACCACGCAACAAACATCTGCATCGAGGTTGGACGTCAGAACACGCCCGCCCATTTCCGGCCGAGCTTCGTCGATCTGGAGGAAGCGCTGAAGGACGTGAAGCAGGCTGCCGCATGATCCGAAGTCTCGCGGCCTCCTTGCTTGTGTGCCTCTTGGCAGTGCCTGCCTTCGCGCAGGACATCCCCGTGCGCTCGGGTGAGCATGGAAACTTCACCCGACTTGCACTCGATATTCCTGCAGATCTTGTATGGCGCCTGGAGCAAGTCGAAGCAGAGCGGGTCACGTTGCATTTCGAGAGAGACGGTCTGCGTTTCGACACGAGCGCCGTCTTCGACCGTATCGATCAGTCCCGAATTCGGACTTTGACCCCATCTGCGGCTGGCGATGCCTTGCAGATTGACCTGTCATGCCCGTGTGTGGCCGATGCATTTACCCTACAGGGGCGCATGCTCGTGCTCGACATCCTGCCCGGGACATTTACCCCGACACCACAGACCGTCGAAGCCCCAGCCGAAGAGCTGGCGAAACGCAGGGGCGAGACGGCGGGGCTTTTTGATATCCGTGTCGGACAGAACCCGGGGATCGGTCCGGACCCCTCGGGGTCGCCGCTCTTGCCCTCCTTTCTGCCGACGCAGAGAGAGGCGCTCACCGCACCTGCACCAGAGCCGGATCTGGAACCGGGACGTTTCGAGCAGATGCTCGCGGAGCAACTGGCCACCGCCGCAACGGACGGATTGCTGAAGCCCGCTGTTCGTGACCTTCCAAAAGCGGCGCCGATCCCGGATGGCCACGCGCCACCGATCGGTATCCACCAGGACCCGTCCGGCGGAGCGCATCTACCGGGATCCATCGAGGCGGCACTCGTCGGGCGCGACCCTGACGATCTCCAGACACATGTCCGCATCGGGGGCATCGCTTGCGTAAGTGCCTCTGATCTGGATGTGGCGTCCTGGGGCAGCGAGACAACATTCGACGAACTGATCCCGGAGCACCGCAGCCGCCTCTACGGTGAATTCGACCGTCTGGATGAAGAGATCATGCTGGCGATGGCGCGCGCCTATATCAACATCGGTTTCGGCGCGGAGGCGCGCGCGCTCCTCGATCTCGCTCAGGGCAGGAACGAACCGGTGCTCATGGCCCTCGCAGCGATCGTCGACGGTCGCGCGGACCGCACAGGGGTCTTTGCCGGCCAGACCAGTTGCGACGGCCCGGCCGCGCTCTGGGCCGTCGCCGGGTCGACCACGCTTCCCGAAAGCGCTCAGATTGACGCGAACGCGGTTCTGCGCGCGTTCGAGGAGCTTCCCCTGCAACTGCGTGAACTTCTCGGCCCGAACCTTGCCACCCGTCTCGCCGAAGAAGGGCAGCCCGACGCTGCCCGCGGGGTCATTTCCCGGCTGGCGCGCGCGACCGGCGACCACAGCGACGACATGCGATTCAGCGAGGCACGGATCAGCCAACTCGAAGGCGCGGTCGAAGATGCGCAGGCGCTCTTGGGCGAGATCGCTGCGCGGCCGGGACCGAACGCTGCGGAAGCCGTCGCCGCCTCGATCGAGATTGCCACCGAGCATGGCAGCCCGATCGGCACGCGCATGACCGACCTCTCCGCGGCCTATTCGACCGAGCTGCGCGACACGGATCAGGGCCCGGACCTTTGGCTCGCCAATATCCGGGCACTCGCCGCGAATGCCCAGTACGAGGAGGCGTTCCGGACGTTATGCGCAGCTGCGCATAATGTGCGTAATCGCGAGGACGCGATAATGCGAAGGAACGCGGCACCATCGCTATTTTTCGGGGATATCGGG
>Ga0208328_1000069_pt1 | contig 61636 bp, 52 predicted proteins | sample DeeseametaMP2633_FD_184170 | JGI IMG/M metagenome (GOLD analysis project Ga0208328, IMG submission 184170) | Marine microbial communities from the Deep Atlantic Ocean - MP2633 (SPAdes) | ecosystem: Environmental > Aquatic > Marine > Unclassified | place: Northeast of Antigua and Barbuda, North...
CGGGCCACGCGGTACTCGTTCATGAAGCCGTAGCCGCCGTGCAGCTGGACGCAGTGGTCGAGCACGTCGTTCTGGACCTGCGAGGACCACCACTTGGCCTTGGCGGCGTCGACGGGGGTCAGCTCGCCCTTGTCGTGGGCGATGACGCAGGTGTCGATGTAGGACTCGGTGACCTCGATGGAGGTGACCAGCTCGGCCAGCAGGAACTTGTTGTGCTGGAACGTGCCGATCGGGGCGCCGAAGGCCTTGCGGTCCTTGGTGTACTGGATCGTCTCGGCCAGGATCTGCTTGGCGTGGGCGACGTTGGAGATCGCGCAGCCCAGTCGCTCCTGGGGCAGCTTCTGCATCATCGCGATGAAGCCGCCGCCGAGCTCGCCGAGGACGTGGTCCTCGGAGAGGCGGACGTCCTCGAAGAACAGCTCGGCGGTGTCGGACTCGTCCTGGCCGACCTTGTCGAGCTTGCGACCGCGGGAGAAGCCCGGGGCGTCGGCGGGGACCGCGAAGAGCGAGATGCCGCGCGCGCCCTTCTCGGGGTCGGTGCGGACCGCGGTGATCACCAGGTCGGCGGAGTAGCCGTTGGTGATGAAGGTCTTCGAGCCGTTGATGACCCAGTCGTCGCCGTCCTTGACCGCGCTGGTCTTCAGCGCGGCGAGGTCGGAGCCACCGGAGGGCTCGGTCATGCCGATCGCGAGGAGGATCTCGCCGGAGGCCGCGCCGGGCAGCCAGCGCTGCTTCTGCTCCTCGGTGCCCATCGCGACGATGTACGGCGCGGTGATGTCGGCGTGGATGCCTAGGCAGGCGCTCAGGGCAGCGTTGACATGCGACATCTCCTCGAGCAGGACAGCATTGAACCGGTAGTCGCCGGCCTCCATCCCGCCGTACTCCTCGGGGATCTCCAGACCCAGGAAGCCCTGCTTGCCGGCCTCGAGCCAGAATTCCCGCGGCAGCGCCTTGTCCGCCGCGTGCTTCTCGACGTCGGGGATGACGGAGCGCTCCAGGAACTCCCGCACGCTGGAGCGGAACGCCTCGTGGTCCTCACTGTAGATCTCACGCTTCATGGGTCAGGCCAGCTCGCGCTTGAGGATCTTGCCGGTGGCGGTCATGGGGAGGTTCTCGACGACCTCGACCATGCGGGGGTACTTGTAGTTGGCCATCTGGTCCTTGCCCCACGCGACCAGCTCCTCGGCGGTGGTGGTGGCGCCGGGGTTGAGGATGACGTACGCCTTGACCTCTTCACCGTGGGACTCGTGCGGGACGCCGATGACGGCGGCGAGCGAGACGTCCTCGTGGGTGATCAGGACCTCCTCGATCTCGCGCGGGTACACGTTGTAGCCACCGCGGATGATCATGTCCTTGGACCGGTCGACGATGTAGTAGAAGCCGTCGGCGTCCTTGCGGCCGAGGTCGCCGGAGCGGAACCAGCCGTCGGTGCCGTCGACGGTGCCGAGGACTTCGGCGGTCGCCTCGGGGCGGTTGTAGTAGCCCTTCATGATGTTGTGGCCCTTGATCGCGATCTCGCCGACGGCGGTCTTGCCGTCATCCTCGAGGTCCTCGGGCACCCGCTCCCACGAGTCCGCCTGGAGCAGGCACATCTCGACTCCGGGGATCGGAACGCCGATCGACCCGACCTTCGGTGTCGGTCCCCACCACGGGCTGAAGGAGGCCACCGGAGACGTCTCGGAGAGGCCGTAGCCCTCGAGGATGGTGACGCCGAACTGCTTCTCGAAGTCCTTGTGCACCTCCACGGGGAGAGCCGCCCCGCCTGCGACCGCAACTCGTAGGTTCTTGGCGAGGACCTCGACATCCACGTCCCCCCCGCCTGCACCGAGGGCGCCGAGCAGGCCCCAGTACATCGTGGGCACGCCCGCGAAGAACGTGACGCCCTCCTTGAGCATCAACTGCAGCGCGGGCTCGGCTTCGAAGCGCGGGAGCATCACGACGGTGCCGCCGTAGGCGAATCCGCCGTTCTGGATGACGGTCTGGCCGAATGAGTGGAACAGCGGCAGGACGCACAGGTAGGTGTGCGGTTCGTCGGCGTTCGCGCCGAACAGCGCCTCGCCCGAGAGCGCATTGTCACGCATGTTGCGGTGCCGCAGCTCCGCGCCCTTGGGCTGGCCGGTGGTGCCGGAGGTGTAGAGGATGACCGCGGTGTCGTCCTCGTCGGTCTCGACGGTCTCGTACGTCGGGGCCTGGCCACCGATCGCGCCGAACAGCGTCTCGGTGCCCTCGATCGGCGACGCCGCGGCCGGGTCGGCGGTGATCATGAAGAAGTGCTCGCAACCCTCGGTCTGCGAGAAGCCCTCATGGCCGGCTTCACCGATCGGCAGCTCGGGGGTGCCCTGGAAGCAGAAGATGGCCTTCGCCTCGGAGTCGGCCAGGTGGTAGGCCACCTCGCGACCCTTGAGCAGCACGTTGAGCGGCACGACCGCGGCACCGGCCTTGAGGACGCCGAAGTAGACGACCGAGAAGTACGGCAGGTTGGGGCAGCTCAGCGCCACCTTGTCGCCGCGCCCGATCCCACGGGAGGTCAGCATCCCCGCCACCTGGTTGCTCAACGCGTTGACCGTCGCGTAGTTCAAGCGGGTGTCGCCGAACACGATCGCGTCGCGCTCGGGGAAGCGCACGGCGCTGTTGGTCAGCAGATCTGCGAGATTGAAGGTGCCCATGGGATCGTCCTCGTTGTCAGGTCTCGGGGGAGCCGATGGACATCGGCTGGGCCGAGCATGACCGTGTCTGTCGTCACATGCCTGGCGGCTGACCCCAAGATCGAGAGCGCGACTTGTGCGCGTAGTCCAAGGGCACCCGGGTGCGCGCACCCCTCCACGTGCACCTGGCTCGCCGGCCTTCTCCGATCGCTCGGAAGTGTGCGCTACCTCCGGTGCGACGCATTCAGGCGGAAGTGACGCTGCGCACAAACAGCCCGCTGGTTCTTGGGCGGAAGTGCTGAGCCCTCGCCGAGAGGGAGGTGTCAATCTGAGGCTCTGCGACGTGCCCCGTCGCAGTCTTGGCGACCACGACGTGAGGATGATTCAGATGGGTCTGAGAGGAACAGGTGCCCGTACGCCGGGCTTCGACTATGACGTTGTCGTGATCGGCTCCGGCTTCGGTGGCTCCGTGGCAGCGCTGCGGCTGGTCGAGAAGGGATACCGGGTGGCGGTCGTCGAGGCCGGCCGGCGGTTCAAGGACGAGGACTTCGCCAAGACGTCCTGGGAGACCAAGAAGTTCCTCTGGGCACCCGCCCTCGGGTGCTACGGCATCCAGCGCCTCAACCTGCTCCCCAATCTCCTGGTGATGGCGGGTGCCGGTGTGGGCGGAGGGTCCTTGGTCTACGCCAACACGCTCTACGAGCCGCAGACGGACGCCTTCTACAAGGACAAGCAGTGGAGCCACATCACCGACTGGAAGTCGGAACTGGCGCCCTACTACGACCAGGCCAAGCGCATGCTCGGCGTGGTCGACAACCCCACCACGACGGCCAGTGACGAGATCGTCAAGAAGGTGGCCGTCGAGATGGGGGTCGGCGACAGCTATCACACCACTCCGGTCGGCGTCTTCTTCGGACCGGACGGCACCCAGCAGCCGGGCACTCCGTGCGCCGACCCGTTCTTCGGCGGCAAGGGCCCCGAGCGCCGCGGCTGCATCGAGTGCGGCGAGTGCATGACCGGGTGCCGCCACAACGCCAAGAACACGCTGGTGAAGAACTACCTCCACCTCGCCGAGCGCAGCGGCGTGGTCATCATGCCGATGACGACCGTCGAAGGCCTCGAGCGCCGCGGGCAGGGGTACGCCGTGTCGGTCCGCCCCACCAACAAGCGGGGCAAGAGGCACCACCGTGACCTGACCGCCGAGCATGTGGTGCTCGCCGCCGGCACGTGGGGTACCCAGAAGCTGCTGCACCAGATGAAGTCCGACGGCAAGCTCCCGGAGCTCTCCGACCGACTGGGTTACCTCACGCGGACGAACTCCGAGGCCATCTGCAGCTCCAACCGGAAGCTCCGTCGGCGCAAGGACGGGCCGGACTTCTCGCGGGGCGTCGCCATCACCTCCTCGATCCACCCCGACGGGAACACCCACATCGAGCCGGTGCGCTACGGCCAGGGCTCCAACGTGATGGCCATGATGTTCACGGTGATGACCGATGGAGGCGGAAGCGTCCCCCGGGTCCTGAAATGGCTCGGGCGCATCGTCCGGCACCCGGGGCACCTGACCGGCCTCTACTTCGGCCTCAAGGACTGGTCCAACCGGACCATCATCGCGCTGGTGATGCAGACGCACGACAACTCGATCACGGTCCTGCCCAAGAGAGGGCGGGGCGGGAAGATCCGCCTGACCTCCACCCAGGGTCACGGGGAGCCGAATCCGACGTTCATCCCGGCTGCCAACGAGTTCGCGCGGCGCGCCGCCAAGCACATCGACGGCGTGCCCTACAGCAGCGTCGGTGAGATGGTCGACATCCCGATCACGGCTCACTTCCTGGGCGGCTGTGCGATCGGGGAGTCGGCTGCCGAGGGGGTCATCGACCCCTACCACCGTGCATTCGGCCACCGGAACCTGCACGTCGTCGACGGCTCGGCCGTCTCGGCCAACATCGGGGTCAACCCGTCCCTGACCATCACGGCCCAGGCGGAGCGCGCCTTCGCCATGTGGCCCAACAAGGGAGAGGCCGATCCACGTCCGACCCTGGGGGAGGGCTACGTGCCCGTCCAGGCCGTCGAGCCCGGCTCGCCGGTGGTGCCGCCGACCGCACCTGCAGCGCTGCGCCTCCCGATCTTCCCGATCCAGGGGAAGCGTCCTGCGGGGAGCTCGTCATGACCACCGTCTCGGAAGCGGGGACCACCGCCCACCTGGATGGCTACCTGCAGGAACTGCGGGCCGGCGCGCTGGCCTGGCAGCGGCTCTCGGTGGCGGATCGTGCGCACCTGCTCCACGAGGTCGCAGGCGCCGCCATCGCCACGGCGAGCTCGTGGGTGGCGGCCGCCGCTCGGGCGAAGGGGCTCCCGGAGCACTCGCCCTTGGCGGGCGAGGAGTGGTTGTCCGGCCCGTACCCGGTGGCGATGAACGCGGCGACCCTCGCCCACAGTCTTGAGGCGCTCGCGGACGGCCGGAGCCCCATCGACTCTGCGGCTGTCAGCAGGGTCGGGGACCGGACGGTCGCCGACGTCTTTCCCACCAGCATCTGGGACCGCCTCCTCCTGTCGGGGTTCTCCGCCCAGGTCCGGTTCCAGGCTCCGGTGACGCCCATCGAGGCGATCAACGCGGCCGGCCTGGCGCAGCGTGAGCCCAACGTGCTCCCGGGGACGTCGGTCGTCCTGGGTGCCGGCAACATCACGTCCATCGCCGTCCTCGACACCCTCTACGAGCTGGTGGCTCACAACCGGGTGGTGATCCTCAAGCTCAACCCGGTGATGGATGAACTGCTCGAGCCCACGCGTGCCGTCCTGCGGCCGCTCATCGAGGCCGGCGTGGTCCGCGTGATCTCGGGAGGCACCGACGTCGGGGCCTATCTGGTGGAGCACGAACTCGTCGACCACGTCCACATCACCGGCAGCAGTCAGAGCCACGACGCCATCGTGTTCGGCCCAGGGCCCGCGGGCGAGAAGCGCCGACGGTCCGGCAAGCCCAAGCTGCAGAAGACGATCACCAGTGAGCTGGGCGGGGTCTCGCCGACGATCGTGGTCCCGGACGGTTGGTCGTTGCGGGACGTCCGGTACCAGGCCGAGCACGTCGCCACGCAGCGCCTGCACAACGGCGGATACAACTGCATCGCCACCCAGGTCGTGGTGATCCCGGCCCGCTGGCGCTACCGCGACGAGTTCGTGCGGGCCCTGCGCGCCGAGGTCGACGGGGCGCCGGGGCGTCTGGACTACTACCCGGGCAGCTCCGATCGCGTCGCCTCTGCCCGGGAGTCGCACCAGCTAGCGGAGACCTGCGACCACGGTCGGGTCCTGATCCCGGGTCTGCGCCCTGGGGACGCGGCGGCCGCTTACTCCACCGAGTACTTCTCGCCTGTCCTGGCGGTCGTGGAGATCGAGCGCACCGGGGCGGAGTACCTCAAGGAGGCAGCCGCGTTCGTCAACGACGAGCTCGTGGGCACCCTGGGTGCCAACGTCCTCGTGCACCCCCGGCGTCGCCGTCGGTACGGCGAGGCCTTCGACTCGTTCCTGTCCTCCCTGCGCTACGGCACCGTGGCGGTCAATGCCTGGACCGCGGTGGGCTACCTCACCGCCTCCGCTCCGTGGGGTGGGTACCCGGGGGCGACTCTGACCTCCGTCGACAGTGGCATCGGTGTCGTGCACAACGCGCTGCTCCTCGCCGACACCGAGCAGACGGTCGTGACAGGGCCGTTCCGTCCGTTCCCACGGTCCTACGCCACAGGACAGTGGACGCTGACGCCGAAGCCCGCATGGTTCGTGCGTAACCGCACCGGGGCGCGCACGGCGGAGTTGCTGCTGGCCTTCATCGCCTCGCCGGGGTGGGGCAAGCTGCCCCGACTCTTCGCCTCGGCGTTGCGCGGTTAGGCGTCGACGTGACGGAGGGCAACCTGGCGCTGCTGCTCGACGAGACCGCGAGCAGCCACCCGGACCGCGTCGCGCTCACCTTCGAGGAGTGGACGCTTTCGTACGACGAGTTGCATGACGCCAGCTCGCGACTCGCCACGGTGCTTGCCCGGGAGGGGGTCGGCCCGGGGGACAGGGTGGCACTGAGCTGCCCCAACACCCCGTGGTTCACCGTCAGCTACTTCGCCATCCTCAAGCTCGGCGCGGTCGTGGTCCCGCTCAACGTCATGCTCAAGGCCTCCGACGTTGCCTTTCACCTCGACCTCGTGGAGGCCCGCATCCTGCTTTGCGGCCAAGGGGTGGAGGACCGCGAAGCCGAGGTCGAAGCCCGGCGCGGGTTCGAGGACTCGACGGCGGAGCGATTCATCGTGCTCACCTCCGCGATGTGCCCCACCGTCGACGAGCTCTCGGAGTGCGCCACCCTCGGCTCCCTGGGATGGGCCACCGCGGAGCCGCACACTGACACCGTTCACAGGGGTGGTGGTGACCTGGCTGCCCTGCTCTTCACCTCGGGCACCACGGGTGTCCCGAAGGCTGCCGAGCTGACCCATCGCAACCTGCGATCCAATGCGCAGGCAGGCGAGGTGCTGTTCGGGACGGACTCGTCCAACCCAGACACCTACCTGGCGATGCTGCCGCTGTCGCACTCCTTCGGACAGACGGTGGTCCAGAACACGGCAGTCGCGTTCGGCGCCACCGTGGTCCTGATGGAGCACTTCGAGGCTGGTCGCGCTCTCGAGTTGCTCGAGCGACATCAGGTGACCCTGCTGGCGGGTGTGCCGACGATGTACTGGTCGCTGTGTTCGGCTGTCACGGAAGAGCCGGTGCTCGCGTCCCGGACCGCCACCCTTCGGATGGCCGTCAGCGGGGGAGCGTCGCTGCCGCACCAGGTTCACTTGGATGCCCAGCGTCTGCTGGGAGTGACGATCCTGGAGGGCTACGGCCTGTCGGAGACCAGTCCGATCGCCTCCTTCTCACGGCTGGGATACGCGCCACGCGTGGGGTCCATCGGCACTCCCATACCCGGCGTACGGATGGAGCTGCTCGCCTTGGACAGCTGGGAGGTCGTGACGGCGTTGGACCCCGACGAGGTCGGCGAGATCGCCGTGTGCGGCCCCAACGTGATGCGCGGCTACTACCGTGACCCGACGGCCACCGAGGCTGTCCTCCAAGACGGTTGGTTGCGCACCGGGGACGTGGGCCGCAGGGACGCGGACGGGTGGTTCTACGTGGTGGACCGAGCCAGCGACGTCATCATCCGCGGCGGGTACAACGTCTATCCGACCGAGGTCGAAGCCGTCCTCTGGCGTCACCCGGACGTCGACGCGGTGGCGGTCACCGGGGTCCCTGACGACCGCCTCGGCGAGGAGATCGCCGCCTACGTCGTGCTCAGGCCCGGCGCGGACATGGCCGCTGACGACGTGGTGTCCTGGGCACGGGAGCGTCTGCCCGCCTACAAGTACCCGCGACGGGTCCAGTTCCTCCCCAGGCTGCCGGTCAGCCCGACCGGCAAGGTGCTCAAGCGAGCGTTATTGCGGCCGGTCCCGGTGCCGGCGCCGCGCACCTCGGAGGCGGCGGCGGTGGGTTCGGATCTCACCCGAGCCGCCGGGCCGGAGCCGAGTTCCAGCCTGGCAGAGCTGCGTATCTCGGAGGCGTAAAGTGCCGAGCCTCACAGGTACGACGCCACCGGACACTCAAGAACTCCGCGGCCTCACGGTCGCGTCCCCGCAACAAAGGAAAGCAGTGTCGACACAGGACAACGAACTAGCCGAGATCGTTCGACAGCTCCTGCCCCAGCGAACGGCGATCACGGCGATGGTCGTCGATGACATCCTCAGGGAGATCCCCGAGTTCGCCCACGACGCCCGCCTCATGGACCTGCTCGAGGCCGCTGCCACCGAGAACGTGTCGGCAGTGATGCACGCAATCGCGCTCGGCACCAGGATCGACAGCGTCGATGCGCCGCAGGCGGGCGTCGAGCACGCCCGCATCCTGGCGCAACGAGAAGTGCCCATCACCGTGCTGCTGCGTGCCTACCGCCTCGGTCAGACCCGATTCGTCGAAGGGGTGCTGGAACAGGCCCGCGAGATGGGGGCGGACCCCGGCGCCGGGACCTTGGGACTCGTGAGGGCCGTCTCCGTCTACATCGATCGCATCTCCGACCAGGTGGCTCACGCGTATGAGCAGGAGCGGGAGCTGTGGGTCGGCAGCAAGGCCGCGCTGCGCCAGCACTGGGTCGGGCAGTTGCTCAGCGCCGAGCAGCACCCTGACCTGCCGCAGGCCGAGCGAGCGTTGCGCTATCGCCTGGACGGCTGGCACGTAGCGGTCGAAGCGTGGATCGACGAGACGCACGACCACACGAATGTCGTGGGCTACTTCGACCGGGCTGCCGCCGCGATCCGACGAGCCGCCAATGTGCGGATCGACCACCTCAGTGTGCCCACGGACGCCTTCCAGGTGCGGATGTGGTTCCCGGTGTCGGAGACGTGGAGATGCGACTCCCAGGCGCTGAGCGAGGCTCTGGTGTCCGCAGGTAGCCCCGTACGCTTGGCCATCGGGGACAAGCGGCAGGGGGTGGCTGGGTTTCGTGCCTCGGCCCAGTCGGCGCGACGCGTCAAGTCGCTGGCTTTGAGCACGCGAAGCGAGCCCAGGGTCGTGTTGTGCCACAGCGAGGTGGCCGCGGTCGCCCTGCTGACCGAGGATCCGGTCGAGCTGCAGGCGTTCGTACAGGCCACCCTTGGAGACCTGGCCTCACCCGACCCTCGGTGCGAGGACCTCCGCGAGACGCTCCTGGCCTACCTCGAGGCCAACCGGAGTTACCACCTGGCCGCCAGTCGTCTGCACGTGCACCGCAACACGGTCCACTATCGGGTGCAGCAGGCGATGGAACAGGTCGACTCCGAGCTGGGCACGGACACGTTCGCCCTCCAGATGGCACTCACCGTATGCCGCTGGCTGCCGCTCTGAACGTGCCGCAGCCGCCCGGGCATTCCGCACAACTGCTGCCGGCAAGTTCAGGCGATGCGCACTAGCGAGCAGGGGGGCTCTGGTCGGAATCTGTGTACCGATCGATACACGTGACGAGTCGCACAACGCGGCCGTCTGGATCGACGCCACGCGGAGCAGGCAGCCGAACGTAGGCCGACGGCCCACGGTCGGCGACAACGAGAGGCACGAGGAACCCCACCATGGCAACTGTCACTTTCGTCGGGTACGACGGCACCAAGCACGAAGCCGATCTCGTTGAGGGCGATTCCCTGATGAAGATCGCCACCGAGAACGCGATCCCGGGCATCGACGGCGACTGTGGGGGCGAGGCCGCGTGCGGCACCTGTCACATCATCGTGACCGAGGAGTGGATCGGTAAGACCGGGCGGCGGACGGACCAGGAGGTCCAGATGCTCGACATGACTCCCGAGTGCGAGCCGAACTCCCGACTCTCCTGCCAGGTCGTCGCGTCCGAGGAGCACGACGGGCTCACCGTCCGTCTCCCCGAGTACCAGATGTAGTTCCCGGTTCCCTTCACACCACCACGACACGAGGCGGGCGACACCCATGCAGAACAAGGACAGTGTGATCGAGCGGACCAAGACTCGGGTCCAGACCAAGGTGCAGGCGACGGTCCCTGTGGAGCGTCAGGTCAAGGCTGCGCACATGGTGGAGAAGGCGAAGCGATTGGTGGGTCTCAACGAGCCGCTCGTCTTCACCGAGCGACCACTCCCGGACGCAGCCGACGTTCCGCTGACCGAGATAGACGTGAGCAACCCATTTCTCTTCCGGCAGGGCAAGTGGCACTCCTACTTCAAGCGACTGCGTGACGAGGCGCCGCTGCACTACCTCGCGGACAGCCCGTTCGGCCCGTTCTGGTCGGTGACTCGTTACGAGGACATCCGGGCGATGGACATGAACGCTGCAGACTTCTCGGCTGAGCCGGACATCATCGTGGGCGACGTTCCGCTCGACATCGAGATGTTCATCGCCATGGACCCCCCCAAGCACGACCAGCAGCGCAAGGCCGTGCAGGGCGTCGTGGCCCCGAAGAACCTCAAGGAGATGGAGTCGCTCATCAGGGAGCGGGTCTGCGAGGTCCTCGACGGGCTCCCGACCGACCGGCCCTTCGACTGGGTCGACCGCGTGTCCATCGAGATCACCGGCCGCATGCTGGCCACCCTCCTGGACTTCCCGTACGAGCAGCGACGCAAGCTGACCTACTGGTCCGACACCATCAGCGGGATCGCGGAGGCGACGGGCGGCTCGACCCATCAGGACGAGTTCTTCGAGGCGACCGCCGATCTGGCGCGCAGCTTCATGGCCCTCTGGCACGACAAGGCAGCCCGTCGTGAGCAGGGCGAGGCTCCTGGCTTCGACCTGATCAGCCTCATGCAGTCCTCCGAGGACACCAAGGACATGATCAAGCGTCCGCTGGAGTTCCTCGGCAACCTCACGCTGCTGATCGTCGGTGGCAACGACACGACGCGGAACTCGATGACGGGCGGTGTGCTGGCCCTCAACGAGAACCCCGACCAGTTCGAGAAGCTCAAGGCGAACCCGTCTGTCATCCCCAACATGGTCTCGGAGATCATCAGGTGGCAGACGCCACTGGCCTACATGCGTCGCGTCGCCACTCGCGACCTCCACTTCGGCGGTCAGTTCATCCGCAAGGGTGACCGTCTCCTGATGTGGTACGCGTCGGGCAACCGGGACGAGCGCCAGTTCGACAACCCGGACGACTTCATCATCGACCGCGCCAACGCCCGCAATCACATGTCTTTCGGGTTCGGTGTGCACCGTTGCATGGGCAACCGCCTCGCAGAGATGCAGTTGCGCATCCTCTGGGAGGAGCTGTTGGACAGGTTCGAGGAGATCACGGTCCTGGGCGAGCCGGAGTACGTCCAGTCGAACTTCGCCAAGGGCTACTCCAAGATGATGGTCCAGCTGACCCCCAAGTCGGACGCCTGAGCCGCGGCTCGGAGTGATCATGGGGACCGAGCGGTGCATCATCGTCGGAGCCAGCCATGCCAGCGCTCAGCTCTGCGCGAGCCTGCGTCAGGAGGGTTGGACCGGGGACATCCTGCTGATCGGGGATGAGGCGTCGCTGCCGTACCAGAGGCCACCGCTGTCGAAGACCTACCTGGCGGGCAAGTCCAGCTTCGAGGACCTGTTGATCCGCAAGGCCGACTTCTACGACAAGCAGGCGGTCACCTTCCGGCGTGGCCTCGTGACGGCCCTGGATCCCGAGCAGCACGAGATCGTGTTGGAGGACGACGAACGTCTCGGCTACGACAAGCTCGTGCTCTGCCTCGGTGCTCGGCCGCGGCGCATCGACATGTCGGGCGCCGACCTGGAGGGTGTCCACTACCTGCGGGATGCGCGCGACATCGAGGGCATCCGCGAGGGCCTGGATGGTGTGCAGCGGGTCGTGATCGTGGGTGCCGGCTACATCGGCCTGGAGACGGCGGCATCGCTGCGGGGCCTGGGCGTGGAGGTCACCGTCCTCGAGGTGGCCGACCGGGTCCTGCAGCGCGTGACCGCGCCCGAGGTGTCCGCGTTCTACGATCGCGTCCATCGGGAGGAGGGCGTCGACCTGCGTGTCGGTGTCGGTCTGACGGCCATCGCGGGGAGCGCGCGAGTCGAGAGCGTCACCCTGACCGATGGCACCGAGCTCAGCGCGGACCTGGTGATCGTGGGAGTCGGCGTCGAGCCCAACATCGAGGTGGCAGCCCGGGCCGGGCTGGAGGTCGGCAACGGGATCGTCATCGATGCCCACGGGCGGACCAGCGATCGCGACGTCTTCGCGGCGGGTGACTGCGCCGAGTACCCCGACGAGCGGTACGGGTGCCGGCTGCGGCTGGAGTCCGTGCCCAACGCCGTGGAGCAGGCGAAGGTGGTGGCCGCGACGATCTGTGGCAAGGAGAAGTCGATCTCGGCCCTCCCGTGGTTCTGGTCCGACCAGTTCGACCTGAAGCTGCAGATTGCCGGTCTCAGCACCGGGTACGACGACGTGGTGCTGCGCGGTGACCCCCAAGGTGGACGTGACTTCGCCTGTTTCTACCTGCGCGAGGGCAGGCTCATCGCTGCTGACTGCGTCAACAGGCCGCAGGAGTTCGTGTTCTCGAAGCGGGCCATCGCACAAGGTCTGGCCCCGGAGCCCGACGTCCTCGCGGACCCGGCCACGACTCTCACCACGTTGCTGCAGGCCCCCGCACGGGTCTGACGCCAGACCCCGGGAGGGCTCAGGTCGCGGGCCGATCGCGCAGGACGCCGGCGCTGCGTCCCGCGACGGCTCCGACCAGCAGCCCGAAGCAGGCGCTGATGAACACGGCGTACCACTGCGATGCCGTGTCGAGACCGACGAACATGCGCAGGGGGATGGTCAGCGCCAGCGCGCCCACAGCGGCGACCGAGCCCTGGAGCCAGGTCCGCGCGGCCGCACCGATGCTGCTGCCGGCGATCACGAAGCCGGCGGCGCCGACCATGGACAGCCAGAAGAGTCCGAGCACGGGACTCACGCCCATGGCGAGCGGCGACATGAGCTCGCCGATGAGCAGCACGGTGAATCCGCGGGATGCACCGCGGATCAGGGCGGTCTCGTCGAGCGCTCGCCGCCTGGAGATCGAGCTCATGGCATCGTCCACGCGAGGGCCGAACGGACATCCGGGTCGAGCGACTCAGCCAGCGCCGCCATGGTGCCGCGCGCTATGACCCGGCGCTCGTCCACCAGGCCGACGAGGTCCGCCCCCCAGGTGTAGGTGTCGGCGACGCACGACGTCGTCAGGATGCTGCACAGATGGGGCACGGTGTCGAGCAGGGTCGGGAGGAGAGTCGACAGGGTCGGATCCAGCTCCCCGTCGATGATCAGCACGGGCCGCTCGCGTGAGAGGGCGCGCGCCAGCGACACCCGGCGGCGCTGGGAGACCGGTAGCTCATGGGTCGCGACATCGACGAACTCGCCCATTCCCACGAGGTCCAACCAGTCCCGGGCGTGCGAAGCAGGAAGGGCGGGCAGATGCCGGTCGGGCTCGGTGAGGTTCTCCAGGGCCGTCAGGTCCAAGAACACCCCGTCGGTCTGGGGGACGTAGGCGCAGGTCGCGGCCAACGGACTCCCGCGGCGGGACAGGACCGACCCGGTGAGTCCGAGCGCCTGCTTGAGCACCTGCGTCTTGCCGGCACCGGACCGCCCGAGCAGCACCCCACGCTCGCCGTCCTCCAGGGAGTACCCGCCCGCGCGGGGCTCGTCGATCTCGAGAAGCCTCACGGCCCGGTCCTGGGAGGCATCAGCTCGGAGTCCTCTTCCGGATCCGGCTGGTAGTCAGGGGAGTACTGGACATCAGCGTCCTCGAGCAGCGAAGCCACCGCTCCATTCCACACCTCGAGAGATCGGGCCGCCACCAGGCTGTCCGTGATGCGCGGCCGCAGCTGCGCGAAGTCGCGCAGGGCCGGGTAAGCACGGGTCACGAACCCGACGTACCACCCCAGCTCGGTGGCGACCGGTCCGAACACCTGGCCCTGCGCGGCCCGGAAGGCCGCTCGCCCGAACGCAGGGTCGAGCTGATCGCGCGTGAAGACCCCGAGGTCGCCACCCTGGTCGCGCGTGGCCTGATCCAGGGAGTACCGCGCCGCGAGATCGGCGAAATCGGTGCCCGATTGCGCGGAGGCCGCCACCTGGGTGGCGGTCGAGCGGTCACCGACCACGATTGCCCGCAGTCTGCGACGGGCCGGTACGGCCCACGAGGCTGGGTCGGAGAGGTAGGCCGCACGGACGGCGCCAGGTGCGACCGTGACGTCGCGGGTCACGACGTCGAAGAGTGCCTGGCCATCCAGTTGCAACCGGATCTCCGCCAGCACGTCCTCCTCCTCGATGCCGGCGTCGGCCAGCGCAGCGTCGAAGTTATCGCGTCCGCCTGGGCCGAACCGGTCCGCGACGTACTGACCCAAAGTCCGCTCGGCTCGGGCTGCCGTGGTGGCGACTCCCTGTTCCTGGGCCTCGCTGCTGATGAGGAGGGTCGCGGCGAAGGTGCGGGCAGTGGCGCCGCGGAACGCAGCCAGCTCGTCGGTCTCCGTCGGGACCTCGATGCCGTAGAGCACCTCGAGCACGGCGACGCGGTCTTCCACCTGCTTCGCTGACACCGTGGTCTCACCCATGGTGAAGGCGACCTGGGGGTTGGTCGGATCGGGGCCACCCACATCGGCGACGACCCAGATCACTGCTCCCGTGACCACCAGCAGCAACGCGGCGGCGATGACTGTCGCGCGGCGTACGCCGGCCCGTCGCCAGCGGGGAACACCCTCGTCACGGCACTCAGTCACATCAAGGGCGTCAAGCCGGTCCATGTCGGGTTCGTGCTCGGTCTCGGTGGGGTTCATCAGTGCCTTCCAGGAGCCCTCGCTCCCTCGCGTGCGGCCCGTTCGATCCTGCACCGGGGAGTCGAGACGGTCGTTGTGCATGACGCACAAGGTCTGCTGGGAATTTGGTGCAGCGGGCCCGCTCGCCGTCGACGTGACCGTCATTACAGTCCGGACCGTGAGCCCGCTCACGTGCGTTGACTGCCCGACTCCGTCTGTGGCGATGAGATGGGAAGTTCATCGCGAGAATCCCGTAGCGCCGTCATGTGACGTGCGTTACATCTAGTGAATCGAAGGACGGAGACCATCGTGGCTGATGTGCCCGACTCTCGTGTCGTCATCTCCGACACCGAGCTCGAGGGGGACGACGCGAGCGAGGCGGTCGTGCTGCCGGCCAGCGAGGCGCCCCCGCGACGTCGCCGGTCGTCCGGTCCCCTCCTCAACGCGCTGATCGAGACCGGCGAGATGATGTCGCTGGCTCGGGTCGTCGTGGTCTCTGCGGTCGCTCAGCCACGCGGCTACTGGGGGGACGTCCGCGACCAGATGCACAGCATCCTCAAGCTCTGCCTGATCCCACTCACGGTCTCGTGCATCGCCTTCGGCCTGGGAGCCCCCGGGCTCCAGGGCGGCAACCTGTACTCCCTCTTCGGCATCCCCGAGCGGCTCGGCTCCTTCTTCATCATGGCGAGCATCCGGGAGTTCGCCCCGTGGATCGACGCGATGATCGTCGCCGGTGTCGTGGGCACGGCCATCACGGCCGACCTCGGGGCGCGGCGGATCCGTGAGGAGATCGACGCCCTGGAGGTCCTGGGCATCGACCCCGTTCGAGCGCTGGTGATCCCCCGAGTCATCGCGGTGACCCTGATGACCGGGCTACTGGTCATCTACGCGCTGGTCTGCGGCGTCATCGGTGGCTTCATTGCCGCCGTGCCGATCCTCGACGCGACCCCGGGCGCGTTCTTCGCGAACTTCTTCTCCAACGCCTCGACCCAGGACCTTCTCGGGAGCGTGATCAAGACGACCATCTTCGGGTTCTTCATCGGCGTCATCTGTTGCTACAAGGGGCTCAACGCCAAGGGCGGATCCATCGGGGTCGGTCGTGCGGTGAACCAGGCGGTCGTCATCAGCTTCGCCGTGATCTGGATCTTCAACTACGTCTTCACCACGATCATGCTCGGTCTCTACCCGGGCATCCAGGTAGCAAGGTGATCTGCCGATGACGCTGCTCGACAACAGCCCTGGCGACTCCACGCCGACGCGTCACGCGAAGGCGGGGCGGCGGGAGCAGTCCCAAGAGATGGTCGACGTGTCCGTCGCTTCCTTCTCCAAGCAGATGAGCGGGGCGTTCGCGACGTTCGGGGAGCTCTCGAAGTTCTCCCTGGCCACGTTCCGCGCCATGCCGGGGCTGCGGCAATACCCCGCGGAGGTGTTCCGGCAGGCCTCGATCCTGGTGCTCTCCAGCGGATTGATCATCTTCTTGATGATGTTCGTCATCGGAGCCCAGTGCGGCATCGAGGGCGCCTACACCCTCAAGCAGATCGGCGCCCCTCTCTACTCCGGCATCTTCACGGCCTGGTGCGGCCTGCGGGAGATGGGCCCCTACATGTGGGGCTACATCCTGGCCGCCAAGGTCGGCTGTGGTCTGGTGGCCGAGCTCGGATCGATGCGCATCTCCGAGGAGATCGACGCGACCGAGGTCATGGGCATCGACTCGATGACCTACCTGGTCGCCGCCCGTGTCGTGGGCGCGTGGCTCGCCATGCCGTTCCTCTACGTCGTCGGCCTCTCCCTGATGTTCTTGGCGGAGAAGCTGGTCGTGGTGGACCAGCTCGCCGCCACGTCGCCAGGCGGCTACTCCTTCATCTTCTGGCTCTACCAATCGCCAGGTGATCTCGTGTTCTCGCTCATCAAGATCATGGCGATGGGGACCGTCATCGTGTTCGTCGGCTGCTTCTTCGGCTACACGGCCAGCGGAGGGCCGGTGGGCGTGGGTCGCGCCACGGCCCGCTCGATGATCCTCAGCATGGTGTTGATCCACATCATCGGCCTGCTCGGAACCCAGCTGTTCTGGGGCCTCTCACCCAACGCCCCCATCGGAAACTGAAGGACGTACTCGTGACCTCCATCCTCCCCTCCCCGGCCGACCTCGAACGGCGCACCGACGACAACGCCGTTGAAGTGAGAGGCGTCGAGAAGGCCTTCGGTGACTTCAAGGTCCTCCAGGGTCTCGACCTCGACTTCAAGCGCAACTCCATCACCACCGTGCTCGGACCGTCGGGCACGGGCAAGTCGGTGCTCCTGAAGCACATGGTCGCCCTGCTCGAGCCCGATGCGGGCGAGATCGTCTTCTTCGGGTCTCCGGTCTCACAGATGTCGCGCGCCGAGAAGTACGCCATGCGTCAGCGCTACGGCGTGCTCTTCCAGGACGGCGCTCTGTTCGGCTCGATGAACATCTACGACAACGTCGCGTTCCCCCTGCGCAAGCACACGGACAAGGACGAGGAGGAGATCCGCGAGATCGTCCTCCAGCGACTGAGCGAGGTCGGCCTCGAGGCGGCACTGACCAAGTTCCCGAACGAAGTGTCCGGTGGCATGCGCAAGCGCGCAGGTTTCGCCCGCGCGCTCGTGCTGAATCCCGACGTCGTCCTGTTCGACGAGCCCGACTCGGGGCTCGACCCGGTCCGTACGTCCCTGCTCAACGACCTCATCCTCGACGTGCACGCCGAGCACGGCGGCACCTACGTCCTGGTCACCCACAACATTCCGACCGCCCGCAAGGTGAGTGACTACGTCGCGCTGGTGTGGCAGGGCAAGCGCATCCACTACGGTCCCACCGAGGAGGCGTTCGAGTCCGAGGACGCCTTCGTGCGCCAGTTCCTGAGCGGTGACTCCGCTGGGCCGCTGGGGATGGACTGATGGCCATCACGTCCGCGCTGCGCACCACTGCCGGTCGCGGCCTCCGTACGGGCGTCGTCGTCGTCCTGGTCGTCCTGGTCGCGCTGGTCGGGCTCCGTCTGGTCCGGGGGGACGGCTACCAGCTCCAGCTCGTCTTCTCCTCGGCACCGGTGGTCGTGAAGGGCCTCCAGGTCCAGGTCGACGGGTTCGACGCCGGCCAGGTCACCGATCTCGAGACCAAGGACGGCCAGGCCATCGTCACCGTGACGCTGGAGGAGCCCTACGACGAGATGCCCGAGGGGTCCACGGCGAAGATCGAGTGGAAGGCGGTGTTGGGCGAGCGCGTCATCCAGATCACGCCCGGCGACTCCGGCTCCGCGCTGCTGCCCGACAACGCGATGGTGCGGGGTGAGGACCGGGTCGAGATCGACGAGGTCTTGGCAGCCCTCGATGACGACACTCGCCAGCGTCTGGCCTCCACCCTCGTGGCGCTGGACTCGGCCGTGGCCAACCGCGGGGACGACGTCAACGCCACGCTGGAGCAGCTCGCCCCTGCCGTCGAGGCGCTCTCCACGGTGCTCGGCGGCGTGGGTGCCGACGGGCCCGCGATCCGGGCCGTGGTGACGAGGTCCGCTGAGTTGATGGAGGTCCTGGACCAGAACAGTGAGGCCATCAGGTCCTCCATCCGTGACCTCGATGCCCAGCAGACCGCGTTGGCGGCCAACGACGAGGCGCTGGCAGCTGCGCTCGAGGAGCTGCCGTCGACCCTCGAGGGCGCACGGGCGACCCTCGGTAAGGTTCCGGGGACTGTGCAGGCCGCCAGCCCCCTGCTCGGCGAGCTCACCACCTCGGTGGAGGCACTGCCGGCGTTCACCGACGAGGTCTCGCCCCTGCTGAAGGACCTGAACCCGACCCTGGGCAGCACTCGATCGGCACTCGACAGCCTGGCTGACCTCCTCGGCGTCACCCCCGAGCTGCTGATGTCGTCCACCCGGCTGCTCCCGGAGGTCGACAAGGCGACCGGGAGGTTGCTGCCGGCCCTGTCGTTCCTCAGGCCGTACACCCCCGAGATCACCGGATACTTCACGAACTGGGCGTCGGCGGGACAGCAGTACCTCGGCCAGTACCACGTAGCCAGGATCAAGGCGCAGGAGGGGACCACGACGCCGATCGGCGTGCTGAACGCCCTTCCGCCGGGCGTGACTCAGGACGAGACGCCTGTCCCTGGCAGCAATGTTGGACAGGCCTGGACCGACGCGACGGGATCGAGGATCCGATGAGCACCATGCGCGAGGCGATCGCGACGAGGAGACGAGCGGCCCTGGGCGTAGCCGGGGTGGTGATCGGTTCCCTGGTGGCCACGGTGGCGACCTCGTCGGCATCCGATCTGGTCGGTGCGGGTCAACCGCTCACCCTCTATGCCGACACCGCCGACGCGGGTGCCCTCATCGAGGGCAACGACGTGCGGATGTTCGGGGTCAAGGTCGGCGTGGTGAGCGACATGGGCGTGGTCGACAACGACACCGCGCGGCTGACATTGGACCTCATGTCGACTGACACGCCGATCCACACGGATGCCACCCTGAGGATCCGTCCCGTCAGCCTCCTGGGTGAGCGGTACGCCGAGCTCGACCCCGGGAGCCCGGACGCCCCGATCGCCGAGGACGGATTCACCCTGCCCATCGAGCAGACCTCGCGTGCCGTCGATCTCGACGAGGTCCTCGACGCGGTCGACCAGCCCACCGGTCGGGCTCTCTCGATGCTGCTCACCACCCTCGGCGAAGGCATGGCGGGCAACGGTGAGAACGCCGCACAGGCGCTGGAGGAGCTCGCCCCGTCGATGGAGCAGACCGACGACCTGGTGGCGGTCCTCGATGGTCAGACGGCCACCCTCCAGCGACTGATCGACGCGTTCGCGCCCGTGATCGCCTCGCTCGGAGTCAATGGTGGCGGCACCACGGACGCCCTGATCGACTCGGCAGCGGAGTTGTTGGGAGCCACGGCCGAGGAGCGCGAGGCGCTGGAGATGACGCTCGCGGAGCTGCCCTCGACGTTGCGTACCGCTGATCGCACGCTGTCGTCGTTGTCCGGTCTCGCCGACCAGGCCATCCCCGCACTCTCGTCGGCGCGACCCTTCACCGACCAGTTGGACCAGATCGCGGGGGAGGCGACAGACTTCTCGCGTGCCGCCGAGCCGGCGATCAGCACCTTGAAGCCCGTGCTCGCACAGGCTCGGGACCTGGTACAGGAAGCGACCCCGTGGGTGGCCCAGCTCAATTCCAGCAGCGACGCGATGGTGTCCGACGCCCGTAGCGGCTCGCGGTTCCTGATGGATCTCACCGACCGGCTGGGGGGACTGCTCGACTTCATCACCTACTGGTCGCTGACGACCAATGGTGAAGACGGCTTGTCGCATTACTTCCGGGTCCAGGTGATCGTCAACGAGGACACCGTCACGTCGCTCGTGCCCACGCCGTCCTCGGGTGACGAGGGCGGCCTTCCCGGGCAGCCGGACGTGCCCGGACTGCCTGACGTCCTCCCCTCCGTGCCGGACGTCGTGGGGTCGTTGCCCGACCTGCCCTTGCTGGGCGGACTCGGCTCCGGGGGTCTGTTGAAGGGCGAGAAGCAGGTCGATGGTGCGTCGAAGAAGAAGACGCGGCGTACATCCGTGCATGCCGATCCCGACAGCGCCACCGGGCTGACCCTGATCCAAGAGCAGGCCCTGCTCACCATGCTGACCGGAGGTGCCTCGTGACTCGCTCTAGCAGCAGCCCGTGGCGGCAGAAGAACACACTGGCGGGCATCTCGCTCCTCGCGACCTTCGTCCTCGCCCTTGGGGTCGCTTTTACGGTGACCAAGGGCATCCCGTTCAGGGACTACAACTACGTCCAAGTGGCCTTCGCCGACGCCGGATCGCTGCGTGTGGGCGACGACGTGCGCCTTCGTAGCGTCCGGGAAGGGCAGGTCACGGCCATCGAGGTCGGCGAGTCGCAAGCCGTCGTCGAGCTGCAACTGCCTGGTGACCTCGAGATCAACAGCGATGCCAAGGCCCGGATCCGGGCTCGCTCGGCCCTGGGACAGGCGTACGTCGACCTCGATCCCGGCACGGCCGCAGCAGGGGACCTCGGAGGTGAGGTCCTGCCGCTGGAGCAGTCGCGCAGCGCCGTCCAGCTCGACAGTCTGCTGGACGTCTTCGACAAGGAGACCAGAGAGCAGGCCGCGTTGGCGGCGAGGAGCGCAGGCAAGGGAGCCGCGGGCCACGGTCGTGATCTCTCCGACTTTCTGGGGACCGCGAGCTCCACGCTCGACGACCTCGGCGCGGTGTCGCAGGCGCTGTCCTCCGAGGAGGCAGACCTGGACAGCACGTTGCGGGCCGCGGCCACCCTCTCCGAGCACGTCGCGACCCGCAGCACCCAACTCGCGTCCCTGATGGAATCGAGCAACGAGGTGCTGGCGGCCGTCGCCGTCGATGGGAGCGAGCCACTCAAGCAGACCCTGCGCCAGGCTCCCGGGACTCTCGCGGACGCCCGGTCGGCCCTGTCGGCCCTGCAGACCCCGATCGACAACACGACGGCGGCGGTGCGCACGCTCCGCCCGGCGCTGGCGGACCTGGGTCGGCAGACCCCGGACCTCCGGGCCACGTTGAGGTCGGGCACGAAGGCGCTGGGCAACGTGCCGCGTGCCGCCGAGGCCGCCGGCCCTGCGGTCCGCAGCCTGACGAACACGTCGCAGGACCTGCGTCCGCTGGCGCCCGAGGTCTCGCGCGCCCTGGTCCGTGCCGCTCCGTTCCTGGTCCCGCTGGGCGATTACGGCAACAACGCGGGCCTCTTCTTTGAGTGGTTCGCCAATGCCCTGTCCCAGAAGCTGCCCAACGGCAATCACTACCTGCGCCTGGACCTGGTGACCGGTCCCTCGGCCATCGGTGGGAGCGTCCCGGGGCCCACACCGCTCACTGCGCGCAACCCCTACCCGGGGCCGCGTGAGGCCTACAACGAGGGAGGGAACTGATGGGGTCGCGGGTCCGCTTCCACGACATGTCCGTGACGAGGATCGGTGCTGTCGCCGCAGTGCTCTGTCTCGTCGCAGGAGTCCTGTTGTTCTTCAAGACGCCGATCATGGTGGCCTTGCGCAGCGGAGAGACCGTGACGGTCGACTTCCATCGCGACTACAAGGTGCGCGAGAACGTCACCAGGGTGAAGGTGGCAGGAGTGCCCATCGGCGTCGTGACCGATGTGGAGCAGCACGGCGATGGTGCGCGCTTGTCTCTCAAGGTCGAGGACGGGATCCGAGAGATCCTCGGCAGCGAGCCCTCCGCGGCGATCCGTCCCACCACGATCCTCGGCGGTAACTACTACATCGATCTGACGCCCGGGGGTGATCGGGGCGAGGCACTCTCCGACGTGATCCCGGTGGAGCGAACGACTGTGCCCGTCGAGCTGGACGCCACGATCGGGATGCTCTCCCGTCCCGCGCGTGAGGCGATTCGTCGCGACATCAAGCTGGTCGACACCACGTTCAACGGGCCCGCGACGCCGGCCCTGCGCGAGTTCGTCCGATCCGCGCCCCCGTCGCTCCGCAGCTCCGCGCTCCTGCTGGAGGCGGTGGCCGGCACGGAGCCGGCGACGGATCTCACCAAGGCGATCACAGGGCTCGAGTCCGTCTCGCGCCAGCTGACCGAGGATCAGGGGGCTCTGGTCGAGTCCGTCCAGGGTCTGGCCAGCTTCTCCAGCACGCTGTCGCGCCAGTCCACAGCCATCAGCTCCTCCGTCGCGCAGGCCCCGGCAACCCTGAGGAGCACCCGCACGGGTCTCGCCGACCTGAGCGGACTGCTGGACGAGGTCACGGCCACCAGCAAGTCCGCGATGCCGAGCGTGAGGGCGCTGACGCAGTTGCTGCGCAACAGCCCTGACGACCTGCGCACCCTGCGACCGGTCGTGTCCGACCTGCGTCCGCTCATGGAGGACCTCGACCCGACGGCCCAGCAGGCCCTGCCGGCCGCCCGCAACCTCCAGCGTGTGGTCAGCGACGTCCGTTCACCCGTGATCGATCGGATTAACGGCCCGATCATGCGGACGCTGAACTCCCCTGTGGGTGGCAATGGCTCCCCGCTCGGCTATCAGCAGGTGGCCTACATGTTCACCATCCTCAACCTGAACTCGATGACGACGGATTCCAACGGTGCGATGATCAACTTCCAGCCGGGCATCGGCCCTGACACCCTCACCGAGTTCGGTTCGCCTGTGCGGTTCATGCGTTCGTGGCGTGACGCAGTGTCCTCCAGCATGGGCCTGGTCCGATGAGCGGCCGCATCGCCCGCACCTGGGGGCACATCCGTCGCACACCGGGCTTCGGCCGCGACGTCCTGACCATCGTGGTGACGGTCGCCGTGGGGCTCGGGGTCACCGGGTACCTCCTCGTGGCTCAGCGAGCCGATTGGCCGTGGGCGGACGACTACACGTTCCACGCCCGGTTCGCCGAGGCGCCGGCCATCAGCCCAGGCAACGGGCAGGAGGTGCGCATCGCTGGCGTCCCGGTCGGCGAGATCACCGATGCCAGCGTCAGTGATGACGGTGAGGCCGACCTGACGATGGTGCTCGAGCCGGAGTACACCGTCTACCAGGACGCGCGTCTGGTGCTGCGTCCCAAGAGCCCCCTGAACGAGATGTACGTCGAGCTGGACCCGGGCACCGAGAAGGCGGGCGAGCTGGAGGAGGGCGAGACGCTCCCCTCAAGCAGCACGGCGGCGACCATCCAGCAGGACGAGGTGTTCCAGCACCTCGACGGACGGACCCGCGCAGCGGTGACGACGCTCCTGGCGCAGTCCGACTCCGCGCTCGCATCGGCTCCGAGCGCGCTGGCGCCGGGCCTGCGGGCCACGGACGACACCCTCGGTGGCCTGAGGGAGGTCTCGGACGCGCTCGCCAGCCGCCGGGCTGCCCTGTCGCGTCTGGTCTCCGACCTCGCGAGCGTGGCTCAGGCGGTCGGCAACGACGACAAGCGGCTCACCGCGCTCGCCCGGGACGCAGCCGAAACGCTGAATGCGCTGGAGTCCAAGAACGTCGAGTTCAACGACGCCTTGGCGACGCTGCCCGACTTCATGCGCAGTCTGCGTACGTCGACGAACAAGATCACCCGCCTCTCCACGGAACTCAAGCCCACGCTCGAGAGTGTGCGTGGAGCGAGTGACCGCCTGCCGACCGCACTGGAAGGCCTCCAGGACACGCTGACACAGCTGGCGGACCTGTCGACCGAGGCCGGGCCGTTGGTGCGTGAGGCGCGACCGCTCGTCGCCGACCTGCGGCCGCTCGTCGCGGCAGGGAACCAGAGCCTCGTCGCGATCACCCCGTTCACGGGACGGCTCGACTCCATCACCCAGCGACTGATCTCCAGCCTCGACTACCGCAAGGACGGGGAACTGGGGTACTTGCAGGACTTCCTCGCCAACACGACCTCCGTCGGTTCGTTGAGCGATGGCAACGGTGGGATCTTCCGCGCCGAGTTCGTGCAGAACTTCGGCTCCTTCATCCCGACGACCGCGAAGGGCGGGAACCGATGAAGATCCGTGCAAGCAGCCTCCCCGCGTGGAGGCTCACCACGTTGGTCGCCTTCTTCGCGGCCATGGCGCTCGTCTTCACCTACCTGTGGGTGAACTCCGGCGGCCGGTTACCCGGCGTCGGTCACGACTACAAGGTGACTCTCCAGTCCCAGGACCTGCAGAATCTCGTAGAGAACTCCGACGTCATGATCGCTGGCGTCAAGGTCGGATCCGTCCTCGAGATCACCGGCCGGGGGGAGAACGCGACCGCCGTGGTGGGGCTCGACGAGAGCGTCGCTCCCCTGCACGAGGGCGCGACCTTCGCCCTGCGCAGCAAGACGCTCGTGGAGGAGACCTACGTCGACATCACCGATGGAGACGGCGGGGAGATCGACAGCTCCTCCGCCCTGCCGTTGTCGGCGAACAGCTCCTCTGTACATCTGGACGAGGTGCTCAACGAGCTGAAGCCCGAGGCCCGAGCCGCGCTGGGGAACTTCTTGCGCGAGAGCGGTGCCGCGACCAAGCGCAGGTCCGATGACATCGATGTCCTCCTGTCCGGTCTGGGCACCCTGGGCCGCGAGGGGCACGACGCCATGAGCGCGCTGGCCGACCAGCAGGAGGACCTGGTGCGGCTCTCTCGCACCACGGCCCGGGTCCTGGCGGCGTTCGACGAGCGGCAGGGCCAGGTGGCCCATCTCGTCGAGGTCGCCCAGCAGAACATGGGAGCCACAGCACGTCAGCGTGGGCAGGTCGAGGCCACCATGCGTGAGCTCCCCGGGGTGCTCTCGAGTGCGACCGAGGCTGCGCCCGCCCTGCAGACCCTGGCAGCCGACCTCGGCCCCTTGGCGACGGCTCTGGACCAGGCGGCCCCCGGGGTGACCGACGTCCTCACGCGACTGCCCAGCACCACGCGACAGCTGCGCGCAACCTTCCCGACGCTCAACACGGTGCTGCGGTCGGCGCCTGCGACGTTGAACCGTGTGCCTGCTTTCAGTGGCGCCCTCGACCCGCTGCTGCCCCGTCTCCAGAAGGCGTTGGCGGACCTGAACCCGATGATCGAGTACGTCAGCCCCTACGGGATGGACTTCGCCGCGTTCTTCGCCAACGACTCATCGGTCTTCGGGCTGCAGGATGCGACGAGTAGGTTCGTCCGCGTGTTCGCCGTCCTCAACTCCACGAGTCTGGTCGGGAACCCGATCCCGACGACCGCTGTTGGCGGAGTCGGACAGAACCCGTACCCGGCTCCGGGCACCGCGGGTGATCCGCAGATCAACTACACCGGCGAGTACCCGAGGGTCACCCGCGAGCGACGATGACTGTCGGGTTCCCGCCTGATCAGATGGGACCCTCACGTCCATGGCGAGTCCTGGCGGCCCTCATCCTGGTGGGGGTCGCCGGGTTCACCGCGGTGGGTCTCACGCGACTCGAGTTCGACACCTCGGTGGCCACGTTCCTGAACGACAGCGATCCAGCGCGTCAGGCGTATTCGCTCGACGAGAGGGAGTTCGGCTCTGACCCGATCACCGTCGTCGTCAGGGGAGACGAGCCCTGGCTCACCACCGAGCGAATGCCGCGGATCATCGGGCTTGAAGGACAGCTCGCGGCACTGCCCGGCGTCCGGGTGGTCTACGGGCCCGGCACCATCCTCAACCAGTTGGCGGGTAGTGCTCAGAACTTCCTGAGCAACATCAGCTTCAAGCGCCAGGCCGTCGCCGCGCAGGCGGAGCGCCAGGCTCGAACTGATGGCGGGAACGATCAGGATGTCGCACGCGCGAAGAAGGAGGCCGTGCGCGCCTTTGACTTGCGGTACGGCGTCCTGCTCACCCAGGCGTTGCCTGCGGGGCTACCGACCCTGTCGAACCAGGCGTTCATCGACGCGGTTGCCTTCGAGGGGGATGAACCCCGTCCCACCCTGCGGTTCGTTGTTCCCGATCGCAACACCATCGCCCTGATCGTGCGACCGGAGGCGGGCCTGACGCAGGGGCAGATCACAGAGCTCGTGCAGACCATCCGGAGCACCGTGGGGGCTGCGGACTTCACGTCTGATGCTCCACTGGTGAGCGGGTCTCCCGTGGTGCTCGCCGCTCTCGTGGAGCAGTCGCAGTACGAGGTCCCGGTCCTGACCGTCGCCTCGGTGCTGGTCGTGGGCATCTTGCTGGCGATCGGAGCACGACGACTGCGCGGGCGGGAACGCTGGCTTGGCATCGCCGTACCGCTGGCGGCGGCCGGGGGGGCCGTGTTGCTCGACCTCGCGCTCTTGGGGTGGTTCGACCAGCCCGCGTCGCTCGTCCTGGTCGCGGTGCTGCCGGCGTTGATCGGTATCGGCAGCGATGTACCGATCTATCTCGGGCTGTTCGGGCCCTCGCGGCGGGTCATCGCCAACACCGTGGCCACGGCTGCCGGTTTCGCCATGACGGCGTTGTCTCCTGTGCCCTTCATCCAGCAACTCGGAATCCTTCTGGCGATCGGTGTCGTTTCAGCTGCGCTGATCGGTCAGCTCATCCGTGTCGTCACCGGCGCTGCCACGCCGAGGCAAGAAACCGCAGTCGACGACCTGGGCGAGCCGATCGGCACGTCTGGTCGGCACATCGCGCGAGCTCTGCTCGGTGCCATGGCGGTTGCCTCGCTGGCCGGTTGGTTCTTGCTCCCCGGCATTCCCTTGAAGGCCGACCTCGCGGGCCTTGCCGACGGCCTGTCCGTGGAGGGCGAGGCGGCAGCGGCGCAGCAAGCGCTCGGGGTTTCTGGGCAGATCGACGTGCTCCTCGTGGGGCAGCCGGCATCCCCGGAGGGATTGGCCTGGTCGGCGAAGGCGCGCGAAGAGATCGTGGCCGCGCAGGGAGATGAACTGCGGCCGATCCTCTCTCCGTCTCAGCTGCTCGGCTTCCTCGGGCCCGAGCCGACCACCCAGCAGATCAATTCGGCCTTCGCGCTGATGCCTGCGTATCTCTTGGCTGCTGTCGTGAGTCCCGACGTGGGCACCGGCTCGATGTCCTTCGGAGTGGTGCCCAGTGACATCGGGGAGCAGCGACGCCTGGTCGACGAGGTGAAGCGAAGGCTCCCCCCACCTCCTGCGAAAAGCGAGGTGGTCGTCACCGGTGTTCCCGCCGTGGCGGCTCGTGAGTTCGAGCTGCTGGACGGCTCCAGGCTGACCTCCAACCTGTGGGGTGTCTTGGCGCCGTCTGTAGCCCTGGTCCTGGCGCTCGGTTGGCGACACCGAGGCGACGCACTGCGCGCTCTCCTCGCTGCGGCCATGGCCACGGGCCTGGGCCTGTTGGCGCTTCGTCTGTCCGGTTCGTCCCTCACTCCCTTGACGTGCGCGCTGGGATCATTGACAGCAGCGGTCGGATGTGAGTTCACGGTGATGCTGCGCCATCGAGCGTTTCCTTGGCGCAGCGTGCTCGTCGCGGGTTCTACCTCGACGGCCGGATATCTCGTTCTCCTGGGTTCAGAGCTTGACGTCATGCGGAACTTCGCCGTCGTGCTAGCCCTGTCCGTGGTCTGGGCCGGGCTGGCGGCCGCGGTGGTGGCGCTCGCTCTTCCGCGCCGCGCGGAGCCCATGGCCACGAGCATCGATGGACAGCAGACCAGGGCGATCGGGACGGTGGTTCCATGACGACATCCGAGGGACGTTCGGAGACGCCCTCCACCCGCGGGTGGCGACGGCGGAGGACCGTGGTCGCGGTGGCGGTCGCCGCTGCCCTCGCTCTGGGCCTTGGTGTCGGAGTCGCGCTCTGGCGCGACCGAGGGCTTCCTGAAGACGCGGTCTTCAAACTCGACACCACCGTCTACCTCGAGGCGGACCTCCGAAACTATCTCGGGGAGCAGAAGGCGCTCTACGGACTCCGCATGGCGGACCTGTCGAGCGATGAGGAACGCCGAGCGGCAGCACAGTCATTCGCCGTGTCCCTGGTGATCGACGCCGCGGCGGGAGACACCGGCGTCGAGGTAGCACCCGCTGAACTCGAACGGGCTGCCGAAGAGTTCTTGGATGCGGCCTACCCGGGCGGCCGGGGCCAGTTCATCGACGCACTTGCCGACGAGGGTGTCTCCGAGCAGGACGTCCTCGATGAGTTGCGACGACAGCTCACGATCGAACGCCTGTATGCGAGAGTCACTGCGGATCTCACGATCGACTCCTCCGAAGTGCGCGATGCCTATGATCGAAATCGGGAGGACTTCGTCGTACCGGAGAGACGCAGCCTCGCGGCAATCGCCCTGAGCAGCCGGGCAGAGGCGAACGCACTCAAGGGTCAGCTCACATCGGCGAACTTCGCCACCATCGCACGGCGCCGCTCACTGGACTTATCAACCGCTGCCGATGGAGGAGACCTGGGGTTCATCTCGGCAGACGAGTTGCAGGGCCCGTTCGCCAAGCTGGCCTTCAGGTCTGGTGCCGGGCAGGTCTTCGGCCCAGTGGCGGCGGCGGGGGCCGACTACGTATACCTCGGACTGGTGCGCGCCGTGCGACCAGAGCGCAGACAGTCGTTCCGGGAAGTGCGTGGCGAGCTCGAGGCGACGCTCTTGGCGGCACGCGGTCTCGCGGTCTGGCAGTCGTACTTGGCGGATCGGGTGGCGGAAGCTCAGTTGACTTTCGCCTCGAGATATCGGCCCGAGGACCCCACCTCGCTTCCGAGTTTCGACCTCCCCGAAGCCGCCTCGTCGTCGGGCTCCTCAGATCCACCGGGAGATGGCCGTTGACAGGCGACGTCGCGACGTTGGTGGCCATCCCCACCTTGGGGGTGACTCTCGTCGTCATGGGGTGGTGGAGCCTGCGACACATCGAGCAGTTGGTCGGAACCCAAGGCGGCGAGGACGTAGTCGATCGCCGACGGGCGACGATGACCCGCGGTGCGAGGGCGATCGTCGTGACCGGGCTCTGTTTGGCTGTCGGTGGCCTCGTTCTCCTGCTCACCCGCTGACCTGCCGCTGCCCCGATCGGGTGGCCCCGAGGGTGATGACGGGATCCGAGCCGTCCGCTTGGTTCCTCCGCCCAAGGCCCGCTTCGAAAATTGGGTTGGACCTACACGCAGTTCCTCGCTGTGTGCTCGGACGATGAAACTCCAAGGCTCCTGAAGCACATGGGCGCCGTTCGGATGAGGAGAATGCATGAGCACGGCGACCCGCATGCCGGACCTTCCCAGCGAGCACGCTCGGCAGGACCATGTCGTCCCGCTCGACACAGCGCTGGTCCGCGCCGCGATCGGTGGCATGCGCGGGGGCCTGCCCGTGGGACCCGCGACCCGCTTGGCCCGCGGTCTGGCACGGCGACCGTGGCTGCCGGCGGTCCGCGGCGCGGAGCTGTCCCGTGAACTGGTTCGGGTCCTGATCGGAATCTCGGAGCTCGCCCCGCCGAAGCACGACCGACGCTTCAGTGACAGGGCGTGGGCGGAGAACCCTCTGTACAGGAGAGCGGTACAGACGCATCTGGCCGTGGCCGAGAAGGCTCATCAGGCCCTGATGGACGGAGACCTGCCGAGGCGCGACGTCGATCGGCTGCGCTTCGTCGTGGACAACATCCTCGATGCCGTGGCGCCGTCGAACTCCCCGCTGTCCCCCACGTCGCTGAAGGAGGCGATCGACACCGGTGGGGGTTCCTGGGTCAGAGGCGCCCGCTCGTTCGTCCGAGATGTCTCCTCGGCTCCTCGGGTCCCGAGCATGGTCGACACGAGCGCTTTCGCGGTGGGCGGCAACATCGCCGTCACGCCGGGGCAGGTGGTGCACCGTGCGCCGATGTTCGAGCTGCTGCAGTACAACGCAGCGACCGAGAAGGTGTACGAGAAGCCGGTGTTGCTCGTCCCCCCGACGATCAACAAGTACTACGCGTTGGACCTCGCACCTGGTCGCAGCGTGGTCGAGCACCTGGTCCAGGCAGGGCATCAGGTGTTCGCGATCTCCTGGCGCAATCCCACGGCTCGTCACGCAGATTGGGGCATGGATGCCTACATCCATGCGATCCTCACGGCGCTCCAGGTCACGCGCGAGATCGCTGAGTCCGATCAGGCGTCCATCTGGGGCACCTGCTCGGGCGGCATCCTGACCACGATGGCCCTGGCCCACCTCGGTGCCACCGGCTCCCTCGACCAGGTGGCGTCCCTGGCGCTACCCGTCACGCTCCTCGACCAGCAGGTCTCGGGTGCGACCGGTGCGCTGATGGACCCGCGTCTCGCTGACATGGCCAAGCAGCGGAGCCGACGTCGCGGGTACCTCGACGGTTCGTCGTTGACCGAGATGTTCGCCTGGCTGCGGCCCAACGACCTGATCTGGAACTACTGGATCTCCAACTACCTGCTCGGGAAGACGCCTCCAGCCTTCGACCTCCTCTACTGGAACTCCGACAGCACGCGGATGCCAGCGGCTCTGCACGCGGACTTCGTCGATCTGGCGGCGGGCAACCGTCTGGTCGAGCCGGGTGCCATGACCGCGATGGGTGTCCCGGTCGATCTGGCCGACGTCACGGTCGATGCCTTCGTCATCGGCGCCGTGGCCGACCACATCACCCCGTGGGAGTCCTGCTACCGGACGACTCAGATGCTCGGTGGAGCGTGCGAGTTCGTCCTGTCCAACAGCGGGCACGTGGCAGCCATGGTCAATCCGCCGGGCAATCCCAAGGCGTCGTTCAGGCATGCGACGGAGACGCCGAAGGACCCCACGGAGTTCATGGAGAAGGCCGAGAGTCATCAGGGCTCGTGGTGGCCGGTCTACAGCGAGTGGCTCGCTGCCAGAAGCGGTTCGAAGAAGCCCGCGCCCACGAGTCCCGGCTCCGCTCAACACCCTGCGGTCGAGCCGGCACCGGGTAGGTACGTGCTCGACAAATGACCACTGCTCGCCACCTGATCGACACCGACGAAGGCGGAGACGAACCTTACCTCGACAGGGTCGCCGGGATCGCTTTGCGCGTCGCCGTACGGCAGGGCACGGACCCCTCCCGACCTCCGCTCGTCCTGCTGAATGGCATCGGGGCCAGGCTGGAGCTGCTGGACGGCTTCGTCGAGCACGTCGACGCTCGCATCACGGTGATCCGCTTCGATGTCCCCGGCGTCGGCGGCTCTCCCGCGGTGAGGTTCCCCTATCAGTTCTGGATGCTCGCCGAGCTGGTGCGACGCCTGGTCGCCCACCTGGGGCACCGCCGCTACGACGTGCTCGGCATCAGCTGGGGAGGCGGACTGGCCCAGCAGATGGCCTTTCAACAGCCCCGGGCGCTCAGGCGACTGGTCCTGGCGGCGACCGCGTCGGGCTCGCTCATGGTCCCTGGACATCCGCGAGTGCTGTCGAAGATGGTGACGCCACATCGCTACCGGGACCCGGACTTCGCCCGGGAGGTCGCCGCGCACCTGTACGGCGGCAAGATGCGGCTGATGCCCGAACTCGCGGGCAAGCTCCTGGGCGCCCGGCCCGGCGCCGACAGTGGCTGGGGGTACGTCAGTCAGCTCCTGGCGGGATGCGGGTGGAGCAGCCTGCCAGCCCTGCCGTTGATCAGACAGCAGACCTTGGTGCTGGCTGGCGACGACGACCCGATCATCCCCCTGATCAACGCCCGGGTCCTGGCACGCGGGATCCCACACGCCCGGCTGCACGTCTACGCCGACGGACATCTCGGCCTCGTTACAAGTGCTGACGAGCTGGGCCCCCTGGTGTCGAGGTTCCTGCTCGCCGAAGAGCCCTGACGGATCAGGTCTGCTGCCTTCTCTCCGATCAGCATCGTCGGGGCGTGCGTGTTGCCGTGAGTGACCCGAGGCATGGCGGAGGCATCCGCCACCCGCAGCCCACTCACGCCGTACACCCGCAGCTGCTCGTCGAGGACTCCGTCGCCGGGCGCCCCGATCCGGGTCGTGCAGCTGGGGTGGTAGGTGTGCTCCACCTCGGCACGGACGGCCCTCTCCAGGTCGCTCCGCGTCGTTCCGTAGGACGGCCCGGGGTGGATCTCCTTGCCGACCGTCCCCTTCAGGGCGGTGCTCGCCATGACCTCCCTGGCCCGCTCGATGCCGTCCAGCATCGACTGCATGTCGCGTGGGTCCTCGAAGTAGTTGTTGCAGATCCTCGGTGGTGCGGCGGGATCGACTGACCGGAGTCGTACCCAGCCCTCCGACTGCGCGCCGACGAGGGAGAGCCCGATGGCGACCGCGGTGCCGTCGAAGGTGGCCGCTCCGTGTCGGAAGAAGTAGACGGGTGCCGCGATCATCTCCATCTGGGGGGCGATATCCCCCACCGAGGTGTGGAAGAAGCTGCCCGCCTCGCCGACGTTGGAGGTCAGCATGCCCCGGCGACGCGCGAAGTACTGGATGAGCTGCCCGGGCTTCTCCGCGTGAGCGAGGTTGTCGGCATCGGTCGTCGTCCAGTTGACGAGCATCATCGGGTGGTCCATCAGGTGCGCGCCGACGTGAGGGCTGTCGACAACGGGGTCGATGCCGTGCTCGCGCAGATGCTCGGCCGGTCCGATGCCGGACAGCATGAGCAACTGCGGGGTGTTGTAGGCCCCGGCGCACAGGATCACCTCACGGGTGGCGCGCACTGTGGTCACCTTCCCACCGATCTGCGCGACCACTCCGACGGCTCGACCGCCCTCGACCACAACCCGGTGCACCAGGGCGTGGGGCGTGATCGTGAGGTTCGGCTGCCGACGACGCGGCGCGAGGTAACCGTCCCAGGTGGTCCATCGCTGGCCGCGGCGGGTGAAGCGTTGGAACATGCCGGCGCCCACCTGCTCGGCGCCGTTGAAGTCCTCGTTGAGCGGCATGCCCGTCTCGGTCATGGCCTCCACGAGTCGGCGAGACACCGGACGGGGGTCGGGGGCGTCCTCGATGTACTGGGGCCCCTCGTCTCCGTGGAACTCGCTCGCGCCTCGGCTGTTGTTCTCCATGCGTCGGAAGAGCGGAAGGACCTCGTCATAGGACCATCCGGTGGCCCCGGCTTTGGCCCACCCGTCGTAGTCCGCGCGGTTGCCTCGGACGTACATCATGGCGTTGATGCCGCTGGAGCCGCCGAGCATCTTGCCGCGCGGCTGGTAGATGCGCCGCCCGTCGAGGTGGGGCTCCGGCTCGGACTCGTAGTCCCAGTCGAGCTTGGTGTGGAACTGCTTCGCGAAGGCAGCGGGGATCTGGACGTTGAGGTTGGGTCGGCTCCGCCCGCCCGCCTCCAGGACGAGGACCTTCGAGTCCGCGTCCTCGCTCAATCGCGCGGCGAGGACCGCCCCGCCGGACCCGCTGCCCACGATGATGTAGTCGTAGTCCTGCATGCGGTGCTCCTTCGTTGTTCGACCCCTTCATCGTCCGGTCACCGCGGGTCGGAGGCCTTGTGACCCGAGCCACAGATTTGCGTGTCCCTTGTGCTGGGCGCCCAAGAGGCCGGATCGAGCACGCACGACCCGCTCTGTCTGATCCCGGTCAGGCAACTACTTCCTGCCGCGCCCTCATCTGCGGGAGGTGGCCGGCGTTCGAGACGTGGCCGCCCGCGCAGGGCTCGCGAGGCCCTGACCGCCCTGGTCGTGGGCGGATGACCATGCTGTGGGCGCCGGGATCGGTAGTCCGCGAGGTCCACACAAACTCCACCAATGTGCGGCGAACCGGTCGGCGTCAGGGTGCCTGACAGTGATCAATCGTGATTCACCCTGCAGCGTTTGGCCAGGTCAGAGGCTGTTTCGCCCATGTGGACTCAACTCCGAGCGCGCAGTCGCGAGGCGACTAGGTCGTCGGTTCGATTCCGACAGGCGGCTCCAGTGTGATGTCGCAAGACATCGGAATAGGTCGAACCCACGGATCGTGGGTTCGACCGACCCGGATGCGGTGCAGGCGCGAGCTGGGTCGGTGGAGCCCGGGCACTTCGGGGCGGTCTCGTGTTCGGGTCCTCAGCCGTGCTCGAGCCGCGCGAGCACGGCGCGGTGGGTCGCGTCGCTGAACGCAACGATCCTGACCTCGCGCACCCGGGTCTCGGTGGCCCGCAGAGTCGTCACGGCGGCGTCGACCGCATCTTCAAGCGGCCAGGCGTAGACGCCGGCGCTGACCAGGGGGAGGGCGACGGTCTGGGCGCCGAGCTCGTCGGCGACCTCGAGGCAGCGCCGATAGCAGGAGACGAGCAGGTCGCGGTCGGTCTCCCCGCGGCCGTAGTCGGGGCCGACGGTGTGGATGACCCACCGCGCCGGCATCAGGCCGGCGGTGGTCCAGCCGGCGTCGCCGGTGGCGAGGCCGTCGGGGAAGCGACGTACGCAGTCGGCCAGCACCTCGGGGCCGCCGGCCCGGTGGATCGCTCCGTCGACCCCGCCGCCGCCGCGCATCCGGCGGTTGGCGGCGTTGACGACCGCCGCGACCTGCTGGGTCGTGATGTCGCCGCGGACGGCGCGGACCTCGGCGTACGGCACGGTTACCGACCCTCCCTCGTGACGGACTCGCCACAGGTGGGGCAGAGCACGGTCTCGCTGGGCTGGCCGGTCTCGGTCCGGCCGCGGGTGCCGCAGAAGTCGCAGACCCATCGTTCGCGTTCCATGCCTGCATCCTCGACCGCGGCACCGACAACCCGCTTAGGTTGGCGCCATGGCGCGCTGCATCCCCGAGGAGCCGACGTTCGTCACCGAGTCCGAGCGGCAGGTGTGGGAGCGACTGCGGGGCGGCTTGCCGCACGACTGCGTGCTGATGGCCAACGTGCGGTTGACCGACGAGGTCAAGGACCACGAGATCGACCTCCTCGTGCTGATCCCGGAGGCGGGCTTCATCGCGCTCGAGGTGAAGGGCGGATCGGTGTGGTTGGAGGACGACGGATGGAGGATCCGGCGCGGCGGGGTGGTCGAGCGGTGCGACCCGGTGGCGCAGGCTCGGGAGGGCAAGCACGCGCTGCGGCGGTACATCGAGGCGGACCCGCGCTGGGGCAGTCGCGAGCACGTGGCGTTCTCCCACGGGGTGGTGCTGCCGCACACCGATCTCGGGGTGGACTTCTCGGTCCCGGAGCTGCCGCGCTGGGGATTCCACGACCGGCACGACATGGTGGACCTGCCGGAGCGGGTCCGGACCAACGGGTGGGGCCTGGCGCACGGGCGCTGGACGCCCAACCACGATGACGTCGAGCTGGTCGCGGAGATCCTGGCGGGGCGGGCCAGACCGTCGTACGACGTCAACGCGGACGCCGAGGAGCGGGCACGTGTCGCGGACCGGCTGACCCAGGAGCAGATGGTGGTCCTCCAGGTGACCCGGATGCTGCGCCGCGTCGAGGTCCGCGGCGGAGCGGGCAGCGGCAAGACGGTGCTGGCGTTGCAGAAGGCCAAGGACCTGACCCGCGGCGCGGGGGAGGGAGCACGGAGCGAGCGGGTGGCGCTGCTGTGCTACTCGATCGGCCTGGCGGAGTACCTCAAGCGGGTCGTGGCCGACTGGGACCGGCGCCATCGGCCGGCGTTCGTCGGCACCTACGAGGAGCTCGGACGACTCTGGGGGATCGAGATGGGGTCCGAGGACGACGCCCGGTTCTGGGAGTCCGAGCTCCCGCGGCTGATGGCGGCCAGGGCGGGTGAGCTGTCCGATGGTCACCGCTTCGACTCGGTGGTCGTCGACGAGGCACAGGACTTCGCCGACTCCTGGTGGGCCTCGGTGCTCGGTGCGCTGCGTGACGACGAGTCCGGCGGGGTGTTCGTCTTCAGCGACGAGAACCAGCGCCTCTTCGCCCGGTTCGGCCGCCCGCCGGTGCAGCTGGTGCCCCTGGTGCTGGACCACAACCTGCGCAACACCAAGCAGATCTACCAGGCCTTCGGGCCGCTCGCGCCGTCGAGGATGCAGGCACGCGGCGGGTCCGGCGCGGACGTCAGGTTCGTCGCGGCCCCCAGCAGCGGGGCCATCGATGCCGCGGACTCCCAGGTCGAGACGTTGATGGACGAGGGCTGGGACCCCGCCAGGATCGCGCTGCTGACCACCGGCCACCGCCACCCCGAGCAGACCGCCCAGGTCGAGCGGCACGGCAAGGTGGCGTACTGGCGGTCGTTCTGGGAGGGCGAGGACGTCTTCTACGGCCACGTCCTCGGCTCGAAGGGGCTCGAGCGGTCCTGCGTCGTGCTCTGCGTCAACGAGGCGGGCGAGCGGGACCGGGCCCGCGAGAGGTTGTACGTCGGCATGTCCCGCGCCACCGACGTGCTCGTCGTGGTCGGGGATCCCGACGTCGTACGCCGGATCGGTGGGGACGAGGTCTCGCGGCGGCTGGGGATCACCACCCACGTCGACACCTCGCGCGTCAGCCCCTGAACGGGACGGCCGGGACGGCCCCTGGTCGACGGCCGCCCCCGCGCCCGTGTCCTCAGCGACCCTTGACCGCTGGGGACCGATCGGCTTGCATCTGCGTGTGACCGACGTCGCACCGCGCCAGAGGCAGGAGCAGCGACGGGTGGAAGCCGCGGCTCGACCCGGGTGAGCCGACCCCGCGTGCGGTCCGGGGCCGGCGTCGACGACGCGCCGCGCCGCGATGATCGCGCCTCGCGAACCCTCACCCGCGGGTGCCCACCCGCTCCAGCCGACATGCCGAGGAACCCATGACCCAGACCGGCACCACCCACAAGACCTTCTGCTCGATCTGCACGGCGTTCTGCGGCTTCGAGGCGACGGTCGAGGACGGGCGCGTCGCGGCGATGACCCCGGACCGCGACCACCCGATGAGCCGCGGCTTCAGCTGCACCAAGGGGCGGCAGGCGCACCTCCTCCTCGAGGCCCCTGACCGGCTCACGCGCGCCATGCGCCGCGAGGGCGGCACCCTGGTGGCCGCCGACCTCGACGTGGTCCTGGACGAGGTGGCCGAGAGGCTCGCCCGGATCCGCGCGGAGCACGGGCCGTCGTCGATCGCGGTGTACGCCGGCAACGGAGCGACCTTCAAGACGACGGCTTCCCCGGCCGCCCACGCGTGGCTGGCCGGCCTGGGCTCCCACCAGTTCTACTCCTCGCTCACCATCGACCAGCCGGCGAAGATCACCGCCGCCGGCCGCATCGGGGTGTGGGCCGGTGGCACGCACGACTTCTCGACCGCCGATGTGGCCATGTCGTTCGGCAACAACGTCGTGGTCTCCGGGCTCAACGTCCCCGGGGCGCCGCCGGGATGGCGGCCCCGCGCCATCCGCGAGGCACGCGAGCGCGGCCTGCGCCTGATCGTCGTCGACCCCCGCCGTACCCAGACCGCCGCGCTCGCCGACCTGCACCTGCAGATCCGCCCGGGCGAGGATGCCGTCCTGCTGGCCGGGATGCTCAGGATGGTGTTCGCCGAAGGACTCCACGACCGCGAGTTCTGCGAGGAGTTCGTGGACGGCCTCGACGAGCTCGCCTCCGCGGTGGAGCCGTTCACCCCGGACCTGGTCTCCCGGCGTAGCGGCCTGGCGTCCGCCGACGTGGAAGAGGCGGTCCGCCTCTTCACCAGCGGCCGACGCGGCACCGCGAGCAGCGCGACCGGCCCGGACATGGGCCCGCACGGCAACCTGACCGAGCACCTCATCGGCGCGCTCAACGTCGTCTGCGGTCGGTTCAACCGGGCGGGCGAGGTCGACGTGACCTCCGCCGTGCTGATGCCGGACCTGCCCTCGGTCGCGGCCGTCGTGCCCCGCGACTTCCTGCCACCCACCCTGAACTCCGCCGCCAACACTCGTCGCTCCCGCATCCACGGCGCCCACCAGCTGTACCAGGAGATGCCGACCAGCACCCTCGCCGACGAGATCCTCACCCCGGGTGAGGGTCAGGTGCGCGCGTTGGTGGTCATCGGGGGCAACCCGATGACGTCGTGGCCCGACCGCGACAAGACCGAGCGCGCGCTGGCCGACCTCGACCTGCTCGTCTGCCTGGAGGTGCGTCGCACCGACACCGTCGAGGTCGCCGACTACGTGCTGCCGTGCAGCTACGGGCTCGAGCGTCCGGAGCTCACCGCCTACAACGACTTCCTCTACGACGCCCCCTTCGTGCAGTACGCCGAGCCCGTCGTCGACCCACCCGGCGACGCGCAGGAGGAGTGGCGCCACCTGGCGGCGCTCGCGCACCGGATGGGGACCGCGATCGAGCTGGCCGGTGGGCCGCTCGACGTGGGCGACCCTCCGACGACGGCTGCGTTCACGGAGCTCCTGTTCCCCGAGGGCACGACCCGCGTGCCGATGGCCGAGATCCGAAGTCACCCCGGCGGCAAGGTCTACGAGCACCTGGCCCGTCCCGAGGTGCAACCGGCCTTCGAGGGCATGGACGAGCGGTTCCGCCTCTACCCCGACGGGGTCGCCGAGGAGTTCGCAGACCTGCTGGCCCACGAGGTCGGCGTGGAGGGCAGCTTCGGGCCCGGCGGCGCCTACACCCACCTGCTCACGTGCCGCCGGCACGGCAAGGTCTACAACAGCATGTGCCACGAGGTGCCGCAGACGGCGGGTGCCAACCCGGCACTGGTGCACCCCGACGACCTGGTGGACCTGGGGGTCGGCCCGGGGGACGTGGTGGTGCTCCGTTCCGAGCACGGCGCCGTCGACGTCGAGGTCGGCGTCGACGACACCCTGCGCCGAGGGACGGTCTCGGTCCACCACGGGTTCGGGGCTCGCGCCTCCGCGGAGGACGGCCCCCGGCACGCCGCGGTGTCGCGGCTGCTCAGCACGGACGCGACGCTGGACCGGCTGACCCGGATGCCGATCATGACCGCGGTGCCGGTCCGCTTCGAGACTGCGCGGTCAGCCGCGGGCGCGTAGACAGACCAGCGCGGGGATGTGGGAGGCCCCAGGGAGCACGGGGCACCGCTGGTCCCCCTGGGGGCATCTGGTAGGACAGGGACCGACCCCGACGGAAGGATGCGCGATGACCTACCCCGGAGGATCCGGGTTCGCCGATCTCGGAGCCTGGCTGATCGTGCTGGGCGTGCTGCTCCTGGTCCTGCTGCTCGGCTGGAACGCACGCCGTCGGACCCGGTCGCGGTGGGACCCCCGATGAGGCGGCGGGCATCGCTCAGCCTCATCGCCGCCTGCGGCCTGCTGCTCTCGGCCTGCGGTGAGGAGGATCCCGCGCCCGGCGCGCAGATGGATGCCTCGCACGTGCACGCGATCGCGGTCGACCCCGAGGATCCCGACCGGCTCTACGTGGCCACCCACGAGGGACTGGGCGCGTGGACCGAGGAGGGGCTGGTGCGGGTCAGCCGGAGCACTGGTGACTTCATGGGCTTCGCGGTGGGTCCCGCCGGCGTGCTCTACGGTTCGGGCCACCCGGGTCGCGGCGAGGACGCGCCGTTCGCGCTCGGGCTGATCTCCTCCGAGGACGGCGGTCGCACCTGGGACCCCGTGTCCCTGTCCGGCGAGGCCGACTTCCACGCGATGACCGCCGATGACGACGGCGTGATCGGGTACGACGCCAGCAACAGCCTGCTGCGCGTGAGCCCGGACGGGCAGGACTGGGAGGACCGTGAGATCGCGACCGGGTTCTACGACCTGGCCGCGGACCCCACCTCCGAGCGGGTCTTCGGCACCACCAGTGAGGGCGTCCTGGTCGTCAGTGAGGACGGGGGACGCTCGTTCGATGCTGTGCCCGACGCGCCCGCCCTGCTGCTGGTGGAGGTGTTCGAGGACGGCACCCTGCTGGGCGTGGCCCCCGACGGCGCTCTCCTCCTCGGAGATCGTGACGGCACCTGGGAGTCGGCGGGTGCGCGCGCTGGTGAAGGGCTGCAGGCGCTCGCTGTGGGGCCCGACGACACGGTGTGGCTGCTCGACGACGTGGGGTTGCAGCGCAGCACCGACCGTGCGGTGAGCATGCAGCCCGTCCCCGGGTGGTGACGACGGCGTTCCCGGGACGACCGGTCCGCGGCTGAGCCGTGCGGCCCGTCGAGGCGATCAGTCCTCGACGCGGGCGATGGCCCGAGCGCCGTGGTGCAGGAACCGGCGGCCGTCGGGACCGTCGTAGAAGACGAACGACGCCCACGCATGCGCGCCGGGCGGCCGGCCGACGTACAGGTCGGGGGCCACGGGATGGAGCTCGATGACCACCTGGTCGGGGGCGACGACCGAGGCCAGGGCCGAGGTGTTGGTGAGGGTCACGGTCAGCCCGCCGTCCCCGCGCGGCGCCACCACCTCGGTGACCGCCGCGCGCTCGTAGCGACCGACCTGCGCGGACCGGTCCCCGCCGTCGGCCCCGGCCACCGGCTCCAGCGCCGCCGGCAGCTCGACGTCGGCCACCCGCGGCAGCAGTCGCCGCACCAGCGACCGGGCGAGGTCGGAGATGCCGCCGCCGTTGGCCATCAGGGCGATCGCCACGCCACGGTCGGGCACCACGCGCAGCACGGCACCCTGCCCCAGGGTCGACCCGTCGTGACCCAGCACCCGTCGCCCGTCCTGCTGGTGGTGGACGATCCAGCCCAGGGCCCAGTGGGGACCGAGCGTGTGCGGGTCGGGGACGTCGACCAGCGGCGCCAGCATGTCCCGCACGGTCTGCTCGCGGAGCCACACGGTGCCGTCGGGCGCGCGACCCCCGTCGAGGAAGGCGCGCGCGAAGGCGACGACGTCGCTCGCCGTCGCGTTGAGCAGCCCGCTGGGCCCCAGGGACCGCGGCATGCCCCACTGGGGCGTGACGCTCAGCGAGCCCGGTGCGCCGAGGTGGCCGCAGGCGGCGCTGAAGCGCAGCACGTCCTCCGGCAGGCTCCACGTGCGGTCCAGCCCGAGGGGGGCCAGCACCTCCTCGCGCACGACGGTGTCCCACACCCGGCCCGTCACGACCTCGAGCACCCGGCCCGCGATGCTGAACCCCGCGTTGCAGTAGGAGTGGGAGCTGCCGACCGGGAACTGCTGGGGCAGGTCGGCGCACGACGCGACGTACGCCGCCAGCGCGTCGTCCCCGCGGCCGGTGTCGAGGAAGTGGTCGCCGTCGATGCCGCTGGTGTGCGTCAGCAGGTGCCGCAGGGTGACGCGGCGGGCGGCGTCCTCGTCACCCAGGCGCAGGTCCGGCAGATGACGCCGCACCGGCTCGTCGAGGTCCAGCAGCCCGCGCTCGACCAGGCGGCACACGGCCGAGGTCGTGTAGAGCTTCGTGATCGAGCCCATCTGGAACAGCGTGTCCGGGGTGACGGGGACCCCGGTGCCCAGGTTCGTCACCCCCGTGGCCGTGGTGAGCAACCCCTCCGGGCTCAGGACCGCGAGGGTCGCGCCCGGCACGTCGTACGCCGTCGTCAGCTCCTCCAGGAGCGTGCGGAGCTCCTCGGCGGTGACCGGGCCGGTCTGCGAGCTCTGCATGCGGGTGCCTCCGAGGTGGGTCGGGCGCCGAGGGGTGGCGCCATCGTGCCCGAGCGGCTCGTCGGCCGCTCGCCGGAGCCCTAGGGTCGGCCCCGTGACGCACACCGCCCCCGGTCCGATCGCCCAGGTCTGCTGGGTCGTCCCCGACATCAGCGCGTCGGAGTCCTTCCTCGCGACGACGCTCGGGGTCGGCGCGTGGACGTCGATGGGGGAGGTCCGGTTCGGGCCGGACGAGGCGACGCACCGAGGTGTGCCGGCCGACTTCACGGTGCTGGTCTCCCTGGCCTGGACGGGGGACCTCCAGGTCGAGCTGATCCAGCCCCTGGCCGGCGAGTCGCTGTACGCCGAGTTCCTCGCCGAGCACCCGGCAGGCGGCCTGCACCACGTGGCGATCGAGACCGAGGACGTCGACGCGTCGGTCGCGGCCGCGGGTCTGCCGGTGCTCTCGGAGGGGTCGATGGCCGGCGGGCTGATGCGCTTCGCCTACCTCGACGGCGCAGCCCACGGGGTGCCCTTCGTCGAGCTGCTGTGGCTCTCCGAGGAGATGCGGGAGATCTTCGCGACGATGCGCCGCGGCTGATGTGGGCACTGGCCGGCCGACTCGCCGGCTGCGCCCGGCGGGCTCCCGGACTGCCCGTCCCCGTCTCGCTGGCTGCGGACCGGTGATGCCGGTCACACGATCCCGGTAGCCTCGACCGGTGCTGACCGCCACCCGCCCGGCCGCGCGGCGCCTGCTGCTCGCCACGGCCGCCCTCGTCCTCGGAACCGCCACCTTCGCCGTCGCCGACCTCGGGACCGCCGCCGACCTCGAGCCGCGCCCCACGCCGCAGGCCCGTTGCACGGGCGCGAACGACCTCCCCGAGACCGCGCAGCAGGGGCGGGTCGCGCTGGCCGACTACGTGTCGGGCAGGGCGGCACAGGGCTACCGGTGCAACGCGGCCCAGGTCGCCCACCACGGCACCTCGGGAGGCTTCAAGGTCGAGCGCTACACGGACCGGTCGGGGCGTACGTGCGCCTACTACGACTCCACCCTGCTCTTCCCGCGCGACGTTCTCTTCAACGCGGTCGAGGGCCTCGGTGTCATCACCCTGGACATGACCGATCCGCGCAACCCCGTGCAGACCGCCACGTTGACCTCGCCCGCCATGGTGAGCCCGCACGAGTCGCTGCTGGTCAACAAGAAGCGCGGCATCCTCGCCGCCGTGCTCGGCAACCCCGCCACCAACCTCGGCATCGTCGACCTCTACGACGTCGGCACCGACTGCCGCAGCCCCGAGCTGCTGTCCTCGACCCGCTCGGCGGCCTTCGGGCACGAGAGCGGGTTCACCCGTGACGGCCGCACCTTCTGGGTCGCCGGCACCACCGGCGGCAACCTCACCGCCGTCGACATCAGCGACCCGCGCGAGCCGGTGCAGGTCTTCGAGCAGACCGGCGTCCGCTACCACGGGCTGCGGCTGTCCAGGGACGGCCGCACGATGTACGTCGCGGTGACGGGGGGCTCGCAGGGCGCCATGAGCACCGCCGGCCTGCGGGTGCTCGACGTCTCCGAGGTGCAGGACCGGCGCCCCGATCCCGACGTCAGCGTGATCTCCGACCTGACGTGGCAGACCGTCTCGATCCCGCAGTCGGCCGAGCCGTTCACCCGCGGCGGGCGCCACTACCTGCTCGAGACGGACGAGTACGCCGACTACCAGGGCGACCGCGAGATCGGCGCCGCACGGATCATCGACATCGAGAACCCGAAGCGCCCGAAGGTCGTCTCCGACATCCGCCTGGCCGTCCACGAGGCCGGCTTCGGCAGCGGTGAGCAGGCGCTCGATCCCGGCGCGCTGATCCCGGTGCAGGGCTACGCCGCCCACTACTGCTCGGTCCCCTACGTCAAGAACCCCAAGATCGTGGCCTGCTCCATGATCCTCTCGGGCCTGCGCGTCTTCGACATCTCCGACCTGCGACGCCCGCGCGAGATCGCCTACTTCAACCAGCCGGTCCTGCCCGGCAGCGGCACCCTGCAGCCCAGCGCGGTCGGGGCGTTCGCGATGGCACGACCCGCCTGGGACGTGAGGCGTCGCCACGTCTGGTACTCCGACGGGAACTCCGGCTTCTACGTCGTCGCGCTGCGCGGGCCGGCCCGCAAGCTGCTGCGTCGCTGACGGCCCCGGTCGGATCATGCGTTCGGTCCCCGTCGGGCACGCCGCCCGGTCCCTCGCTGCCGTCGGGCTGGTCGAGCTGGCCCTGGCCACGCGCGGTCGCAGCATGCTGGACGACCTCGGCGAGGTCGTCATCGACCACGCCCCGCTGCCGCTGATCGAGCTGGGCGTGCAGCTGATGGGCACCACCGACAAGCCGCTGCTGCGCCTGCAGTCGCTGGGTGCCCTGGTCACGGCGGGTACGGCGGTCGGGCATCTGGCGCCGGCGGGTGAGTCGTCCGATCGGCGGCGTACGGCCGTGCAGGCGGGCGTCGGCCTCGGGGCCCTGGTCGCCGCTCGGGCCGTCCTGGCGCGGCAGCAGCCGCAGGCGCGAGCCGACCTGGCGGGAGCGCCCGTCACGGACCCCGACGACGGCGCGGACGGCTGGGCGAGCACCCCGCTGGTCACCCCCGTCGAGGACTTCTACGTCACCGACGTGACGATGCGCGCGCCGGTCATCGACGCCGACGGGTGGCGCCTCGAGGTAGAGGCCGCGAACGGCACCCGTGCGGTGGTCGACGCGGCCCGGCTCGCGGGCCTCCCGCGGCAGGAGCGTCAGACCCTCCTCGCGTGCGTCCACAACCGTCCCGGCTGGGACCGCCTCGGCCAGCAGTCCTGGACCGGCCTCCCGGTCCCCGAGCTGCTGGCCGCGCTCGGGCTGCCGGTCCCGGACGCCGCGGACGACTCGCTGGACCTGGTGATGGAGGGGGCCGACGGGCTGGTCATGACGCTGCCGTGGCCCGACGTCGTCGCCCGCCGCTCCTGGCTCGTCACTGCGATGGGCGGGCGGCCGCTCACCGCGGCGCACGGCCACCCGGCGCGGGTGCTCACCGCCGGCCTGCCGGGACAGTACGGCGGACCCAAGTGGGTCACCGGGCTGCGGCTGCGCCCCGCGGGGTCGGTCACCGCCTCCTGGGTCGCCCGCGGCTGGCCGCGCGGGCCGGTCCTCGTGCCGATGATGGCCCGCATCGACTCCCTCGGGACCGTCGGGATGCCCCCGCGGCTGCCCCGCCGACCCGTGCCGGTCCAGGCACGCGGCGAGGTCAGCGGCGTCGCCTGGGCCCCCGCCCACGGCGGGGTCGCCGGCGTCGACCTGCGCGTCGACGACGGCCCCTGGCAGCCCGCCGAGCTGGCCGCCGACCTGGGCGCGGACTCCTGGCGCCGCTGGCGGGCGCCGCTCGACCTGGCGCCCGGCACCCACGAGCTCGCCGTCCGGTGCCGCGCGGGCGACGGAACCGTCCAGGCCGGCACCGGCCGACCGCCGTACCCCTCGGGCGCCGACGGCTTCCACCGCGTGCGGGTGAAGGTCCGCCACTAGGGTCGCCCCGTGGAGACTCCCCGCACCGTCCAGGCCTGGCACGCCCTCGCCGCCACCCGCGACCCTGCCGGGCTCGGTGCCCTGCTGCACGAGGACTGCGTGTTCCGCTCCCCGGCGGTGCACGCGCCGCAGGTCGGCAAGGAGCTGACCACGGCCTACCTCTCGGCCGCCCTCGTCGTGCTCGGCCCGACGCTGACCTACCAGCGCGAGTGGTACGCCGAGGACTCGGCGGTCCTGCAGTTCACCGCCGACCTCGACGGGGTCGTCGTCGAGGGGATCGACATGATGACCTGGGGGGCCGATGGCCGGATCACCGAGTTCACCGTGATGGTGCGCCCGGTCAAGGGCCTGCACACGCTGATCGAGAAGATGGCCGCCCAGCTCTTCGGCTGAGTCGCGGGCGACCGGTCAGGTGGCGAACGCCCTGCTGACCCAGACCGCGACCGAGTCGCGGGTCCCCGGCAGATCCGGTGTCGGTGTGTCGAGCGCGTCGGAGGCCAGCTGGCGTACCCCGTACAGCGCGGCGATGTAGGCCGCCTCCGGCAGCACCTCGCCCTGCGTGCCCACCCACTCCCGGTGCTTCTGGTGCAGCAGCTGACCCAGGCCGTGCAGGGCCTCGCGCCGGCGTCGGCGAGCCTCTGGTCCCAGGGAGTCCATCTCGACCTGGAAGGCCCGCGCGACCACGAGGTCCTGCTCGAGGACCTCGAAGTAGGAGTCGAGCACGGCCCCGACGTACTCCTCCCACGTCCGACCCTCCCCGTGGACCGCCACCAGCCGCTCGATGAAGACCGCGATGAAGCGGTCGTAGGCGGCGAAGATGCAGTCCTCCTTGGTCTCGAAGCACTCGTAGAAGGCGGCGAGGGAGGCGCCGGCGCGCGAGCAGACCGGTTTCACGCCGACGGCGCCGGGTCCGCCGTGGGCGAGCAGCTCGGTCGCCGCGATGAGCAGCCGGTCGCGCTGTCGGGCGAGGACCTCCGAGCGGGGCAAGCGGTGCCGCCCCCGGGGCAGTGGGTCGGGCACGGTGAAAAAGACGCCGTCGGTGATCGGCGTCGGGTCGGGCTCGGAGCCTGCGGGCACGGGCGGAGTCTAGGAGCACCCCGGGGGGCGGGCGCTGCTGCGGGGCACGGTCGCCCGGTGGATCGCACCTCGCGGTGTGACGGGCGTAACTGATACAAGTAGCGCTCGTTATCTTTATGTGCGATCACCTGGAGACCCCATGACCCACCTGCTGTCGCGACGCGTCGGCGTGCTGCTCGGCGCTCTCGTCGCCCTTGTCCTGGCGGCGGGTTCCCTGCCGGCCGGGGCCGTGTCGCCCGCTGCACGCGGCGCCGTCGACGGACCCTCCCGGGAGGCTGCAGCCGTCACCAGCGTGGTCGAGCCCTCGCGCCGCGACATGCTGCGCACGGTCAAGGACCTCGTCGCCCTGTCCCCGCGCAAGACGGGCACCGCGAAGGGCCGGGCTGCGGCCCGCTACGTCGCCCAGCGGTTCAGGGCGGCCGGAATGGACGAGGTCTTCATGGAGAAATCGACCTCCTACTCATGGAGGGTGCGCCACGACAGCCTGCGGGTGGCCGGTGAGCGCATCGACCAGACGCCGATCTCGTTCTCCTTCATCACCGGGCCCACCGGCACCGGTCGTCGGAGCCTGGGCCGGGAGGGCCTCACCGCCCCGGTGGTCGATCTCGGTGGTCTCTCCACCACCGAGATCGCCACGCTGGACCTGTCGGGCAAGATCGCGTTGGTCGACGTGAAGTTCCTGACTCCCCTGGCCGCGCTGTCGCCGTTGATGGAGTTCATCCACGACCCGTTCGGGGAGATCATCGACGCCCAGACCCTGCTCACGCCGAACCCCTACATCACCTCGCTGTCACAGACGATCGACGCGCTCCAGCTCGCGGGCGCGGCGGGGATGATCGGGGTGCTGGCCGACTACTTCGACTCCGACGAGTACCACAACGAGTACTACCGTCGTTCGCCGATGACGATCCCCGGCTACTGGGTCACCCGGGGGGAGGCGGTGAGGCTCCGCGAGCTGCTGGCCACCGACCCCCGCGCCACCATGCGTCTCGACATCGTGCGCCGCGAGGTGACGGCGTACCAGCCCATCGGCATCCTCCGGGGCCGTACCGACGAGACGATCATGGTGCAGTCCCACCACGACTCGATGGGGCCTGGTGCCGTCGAGGACGGCACCGGGACGGCCGAGGTCATCGCACTCGCCGACCACTACGGCTCGCTGGCCCGACAGCCCGGCGCCCAGCTGCGTGACAAGACGCTGATGTTCACCACCTTCGAGACCCACTTCACCGGGTACCAGGCGCACATGCACTTCGTCGAGAAGTACGTCGACGACCCGGCCTCGCCCTACGACATCGTCCTCAACGACACGATCGAGCACGTGGCGCGCAAGGGCCAGGTCGCGGCCGACGGAACCCTGCTGCTGCTCGACGAGTCCGAGCCGCGCGGGTTCTTCGAGAACATCGCCGCCGACGGCAAGGTGATGCTCGCCCGCTCGATCGTCGAGCACGGCATGAACGCCACCACGATCTTGAACGGCACCGTCATGACCCCCGTCGGCGTGCCCACGGACGCCTCCTTCACGATGGTCGCCGGTGTGCCGACGGTCAGCCTGATCGCCGGTCCCATCTACCTCTACGACTCCGCCGACACGATGGCGGCCGTCGACAAGCGGTCGATGGTGCCGGTCTTCCGGGTGAACCGGGACGTCATCGAGTGGGCGGAGCAGACCCCCGCCGCTCTCATCGGCCTGCCGACCGGAGTCCTCGGATGAGGGGGCGCGGGAGTCTGCGGGCCCTGCTGCTGAGCCTGCTGCTGACCACCGCTGCGGGCCTGGCCGTGCCCGCCGCGGTACCACCGGCCGGCGCCACGCTGCCGGCCTACGACACCTCCGAGACGCGGACGGCACCGCTCTCCGCCGTGCCGCCGACGCAGGCGGCCGGCCGTGACGGGAGGACCGGCAGGCCCGGCCGCCTGCTCTCCCGTCGACCTGCGGGGGAGACGAGCCGGGTCGCCGGTGCGCGGCGCGCCCTGGAGGTCCGGTACACCACGACAGACCGTCGGGGGCGGGTCGTGCCCGCCTCGGGCCTGGTCCTCCTGCCCGCCGAGCGACGCACGGCTGCCCCTCTGGTCATCTACGGGCACATGACCACGGGCGCCGCGGACGCCTGCGCGCCGACGCGGGGCACGCCCGACTCCACCGAGCTGCGGCGGATGCAGCAGGGCGACCGCGTGGCCGCGGCGCTCCTCGAGGGCGGCGCCGTGGTGGCGCGCCCCGACTACGAGGGCTTGGGTGTGCGCGGTCCGCACCCCTACCTGCGGGGCGAGTCGTTGGCCCGCTCGATGGGCGACATGGCCCGCGCGGTGCGACGCGCGTTCCCGGAGGTGGGGAGGCACTGGGTCGCTGCCGGTCATTCGGAGGGCGGCGTCGCGGCGCTCAACACCGGAGCGCGCACCGGCCCGGCCGCCCGCATCCCCGGACTCCTGGGCGTCGCCGCCATCACCCCGGTCACCCAGGTCGACATCCTGGCCACGCTGCTGGGGGATGCGCCGATCGCGAGCGCCCCCGTCAACGTCGTGGTCTCCCTCGCCGCCCTGATCCTGAAGGGCCAGGCCACCGAGGACCGCGCCCTGCGGCGGCTGCTCCTGCAGCAGGGCGGTCTCTCGCCCGAGGCGGTGGCCCTGTGGCCGGACCTGGAACGGCTCTGCCTGGAGGACCTCGGGGGAACCGACTCATGGGGCGGGTTGTCGCCCCAGCAGGTCAAGGGGCCCCGTGGTGACGAGGCGCTGGAGGAGATGAAGAACAAGCTGCGTGCCGACGACGTACGTCATCTCACGATGCGCCTCGGCCTCCCGATCAGGATCGACGCAGGCGCGCTCGACAGCGTCGCGCCGCTCCCGCTCACCATCCAGCTCGCGGAGGAGTACCGAGCCCGCGGCTACCCCGTCGACCTCGCGGTCTGGCCCGCGGAGCACTCGCCGACCGCTGACCAGGCGGCCCCCGAGCTCGCCGCCTGGATCCTCGACCTGTTCCAGACCGCTGGCGACCCCCGGAGCGTGCGATGAGTGTCGACCGACGAAGCCTGGTCGCGGGCACGATGGCCGCTGCCGCCGCCACGGCGCTGAACGGCCCCGCAGCCAAGGCCCTTCCCCAGCGGTCCCCGGGCCGCGCCGGACGTCCCGATCCGATGGCACCTGCGAGGCTGCACCGCCGGGTGCGCGAGCTCTGCGACTTCCAGCCGCGCTGGGCCGGGTACCGGGCCGAGCGCCAGGCGGGTGCCTGGCTCGCGCGTCGGCTCCGCGATGCCGGCCTCGACGTCGAGGTCGACCGCTACACCTTCCGCAAGTGGCAGCTCGACGGCTGGCGCACGACGCTGCTCTCCGCACAGGGTCGCCGCGTCCTGCCCTCGTTCCCGATCTGGTCGACCGCCGCCGGCCGCGGCACCGCGCCCCTGGTCGACGTCGGACTCGGCACCGAGCCCGAGCTGCTGGCCCGCGACCTCACCGGGGCCGTTGCCGTGGTGACCGGGAAGGCCCTGCTCAACGTCTTCGCGAGCTACCCCGACACCTACCACCGTGCCGCGGAGCTCGGAGCGGTGGCGATGGTCGTGACCTCCGACGCTCCGGACAACCTGATCCGACCGACCTCGTCGGGCCGCAACCTCCTCGACGAGAACCCGATACCTGCTTTCCAGCTCGGGGCGCAGGACCTCGCCGCCGTGCGCGCGGCGGCCGGCGAGGGTGGTCGACTTCGGTACCGACTGGCCGCCGAGCACCGCGACGGCACCACCCGTGACGTCGTGGGCCACCTCCGTGGGTCGGGTGAGCTGCCCGGCACCGTGCTGGTGTGCGCGCACTACGACGCGTGGTTCACCGGGGCGCTCGACAACGCCACCGGGGTGGCGGGCCTCATCGGTCTCGCCGAGCACTTCGCGGCACTCCCGCGGTCGCAGCGACCGCGCGACATGGTCTTCGTCGGGGTCACCGGGCACGACGCGGGCTACCCGCACCTCGGTCTGAACCACTTCGTCGACAGCCGGCCCGAGCTGATGGCCGACGTGGACCTCTTCGTGAACCTCGACCACCTCGCCGCCCATGGTGACGAGCACGTGAGCGGCACCGGACTGACCGACATGCTCGGACTGCAGGTCGACGTCGGCGTCCAGCGGCCCGGGGACGAGGAGCGCGCGCTGTTCACCACGCGGCATCCGGCGCTCGCCGCGACGTTCCTGCCGCACCTGGTCGCCCACGGGCTCCTGCTCACCGCTGCCGTGCCCACCATCCCCGAGGTCAACGCCAACGGGGACCTGGAGGGCCTGGTCGGAGCCCTCGGGGTCCCCAGCGTCAACCTCACGATGGCCACCCCGCACTACCACACCGTCGAGGACACCCCGGCTCGGATCCCCGCAGGTCAGCTGGCCCGCTGTGTCCGGGCGCATCGTGACTTCCTGACCGACGCCATGGCGTTGCCGAGGGAGGTGCTGCGGGCGGGGATCGGCTTCTGAGAGCGGCTCACGCCGGGGGCGGGCCGGCCTGCAGCACCAGCTCGAAGCAGCTGCCGCCGGGCTCGGACGAGAGTCGCAGGTCACCACCGTTGGCGAGGGCCAGGGCACGGCTGATGTGCAGCCCCAGGCCACGACCGGAGACGGTGTCGGCGGTGTCCGGGTGCCGGGTGCGCCGGCGGAACACCTGGTCGCGGAAGTCGGCGGGGATGCCGGGGCCGTCGTCCTGGACGGCGACCACGACCTGGCGCTGCCCGTCCGAGGTCGCGACGAGGCGCGTCGCGCCTCCGGCGTACTTGGTGGCGTTGCCGAGCAGGTTGGCCAGCACCTGGTCGAGGTGGCCGGGCTGGATGAGCGCGACCAGGTCGTCGGGGCAGTCGACGACCGGCTGGGCGTCGCCCGGCTGGGCCGCGGCGGCCGCCTGCAGGTGGGGGAGGAGCGCGGTGGGCTCGGGACGCGCGGTGAGGCCGCCGGGGTTGGCCTCGACGAGCGAGACGATGTCGCGCAGCACGCCGCCGATCTGGTCGGCGTTGCGCTGGACGACCCGGACGGCCGGGAGTGCCTCGTCGACGTCGCCCTCCTCCAGGGAGTCGATCGCGACCTCGGCGTACCCGGTCACCGCCGCCAGCGGGTTGCCCACCTCGTGGGCGAGCATCCCCATCAGGTCGCTCTTGAACTCGCTCACGGCCTCGAGCTGACGGTTGGTCTCGACCAGCTCGGCCGCCATGGACGCGTTCTCGCGCAGCGGCTCCAGCAGCACCGCGCGCTGCATCAGTCCGTAGAGCGGCCCCAGGAGCAGCACGAACCACGGTCCCGCCGTCCACACCGCCGCCATCAGGCCCCCGGTGAGCACCACGCCGACCTCGTTGACGTGGTAGCCGGGACTCAGCAGCTGGGCCCGCAGCCACTGCTCGTCCCAGGCATGGTTGAGCCAGGCGGACCCCGCGAAGAGCGCGTGCTCCACGACCAGGAAGACCACGACCGCGAGCAGGAGCGTCGCCAGGCCCCGGCCGCCGTCACCGTCCATCCAGTTCGGCAGGCCGCCCCGCACCCAGCGCGGCACCAGCGAGGCAGCGCAGCCGGCCAGCACCAGGAAACCCGCCGAGCCGATCCACTTCCACAGCGGGACGCGGAGGCCGCGCCAGCGCGCGTGCGTGTAGGTCACGGGTACGACGACGAGCAGCCACGCCGGGGGCAGCACCATCGCGCAGGCGAACGCCCAGGCCGACAGCGCCTTGTGCGGCTGCTGACCCACGGCCAACCCACCCACCAGGATCCGGCCCATCTCCACGTTGAGGCCCGACATTGCGATCAGCGTCACGCACGTCAGCCAGTCCGGCGGCGTCATGTCGACCAGGCGGGCCTCGGCGAACGGACCGGTCAGCAGCAGCGGCAGCGCCAGGGCGACCGCACCAGCGACGAGCAGGTAGACCTGCTCGCGGCGCGGGGCACCGCCGAACGTGAGCGGCACCACGGCCCCCTTCCCTGACAGGTGGACGCCGCCGGTGGCGTCGCGACGACCGCGCCCTCAGGTTAGGTGGTGCGGGTGTCGCCCCGCACCGGAACGCGACCTCGAGGTCGCCCGATCGACCAGGCGGCCTCCGCGTCAAGATTCGGTGAAGTCGCACCAGACCAGATGGCGTCGGCGCGCCTCGTGGCGGATGATGGCGGGTACCCCCTACGGCATCTCGGAGACAGGAGCACCGATGATCCTCGCCGACATCCCGATCCCTGACCTCGAGCTCGACGCGCACGACGGCCTCGACCTCCCGCACCACATGGTGGCGCTCTCCGAGCCGCTCGAGCCCGGGCAGATGCTGCTGCTGCGCACCCTGGACGGCGTGCACCGCTGCGCCGAGGTCGTGGGCCTGGACTTCACCGAGACCGAGACGATCTACCGACTCACCTACGGGACCCCGATGGCCCCCGAGATCGCGGCCGCGGTGGCCCGTCCGCCCCGCTCGGCGCTGCGGCACTGGGTCGACGACATCGACGTCGAGGTGTTGCTCGGCGAGCTGGCCGCCGCGGTCGCGCGGACGGCCGACACCTCGCAGACCTCTGCCTCCTCGTCATGGTGATCGAGGGGCGGCTGCTGGTCGCCGAGCGCGATCCGGAGCTGCTGGAGCTGATCGTGCCGGTCCTCCGGCTGGCCGGCCACCGGGTCACCGCGGCGCGTGACGGCCTGCAGGCCCTCGGGTTGTGGCGCAACCAGCCCTTCGACCTCGTCGTGATCGACATGATGCTGCCCCGGCTCACCGGCCTGGAGGTGCTGCACGAGATGCGCGCGGACTCCGAGCGCACCCAGTCGGCGGTCATCATGCTCTCGTCGCTGACGACCCGCGCGGAGGCGCGCTCCGGCTTCATGGCGGGCGCCGACGAGGTCCTGGCGGTGCCCTTCACCGTCCACGCCCTGCGCACGCGGGTCGAGGAGCTGCTGGCCGAGCGGGCCCTGGTGGGCGCCGCCCACTGACGGGCGTGACCCCGCGGCTGGGGTGAGGTCACAGACGGCTCACAGCATGTGCTGAGGGCCCGCACATGACGACCCGGCTGGATGGTGCGTGTTCACCTGCCATCCACCCGGGAGCCACTCCTCATGCCGTCCTACGTCGCCCACCTGGCCGACCTCGTCGCCGTCAGCGTCCTGGTCTTCGGCCTCTTCCTGCCCCGCCACCGTCGGCCCGAGCTCGTCGTCGCCTACCTCACCACCAACGTCGGGGTCCTCGCCGTCGCCTCGGCCCTGACCACCAGCACCGTCGGCGCCGGCCTCGGGCTGGGCCTCTTCGGCATCCTGTCGATCATCCGGCTGCGCTCGGAGGAGCTGGCCCAGCACGAGATCGCCTACTACTTCGCCGCCCTGACCCTCGGCCTGCTCGGCGGTCTCGGCACCGGCACCAGCGCCCTGGACCTCGGACTGATGGTCGCGGTCGTCGCCGTCGTCGCGATCGGCGACCACCACCGGATCGCGCCCCGCTCCCGCAGCCAGCACGTGCTGCTCGACCGGGCGCACCCCCGTGAAGCGGCGCTGCGCGCCCACCTCGAGCAGCTGGTAGAGGGGCGGGTCGTGGCGGTCCGCGTCATCAAGCTCGACCTGGTCAACGACACCACGCTCGTCGACGTCCGCTGGCGCCCCGCCGCGGCTGCTGGGACCGATCCCGAAGGCCCGGGCGGTGGCTCGCGGGCCGCGGCGCTCGAGGCCGTCCGATGAGCGCGCTCGCGATGGAGCCGCTGGCCGGGCTGGCACCGGTCGCCCTGGCCGACCTCGTGGAGGAGGCCGCGCTGCTGGCACGGGTGGACCGGAAGTACGTCGTGCCCGTCGCCGCGCTCGACGAGCTGCTGACCGCCCTGCCGCAGGGCACCCGGGTGCTGGAGATCGGGGGGCGCCGCCGGTTCGGGTACCGCTCGACGTACCTCGACACCCCCGACCTGGCCAGCTTCCACAGCTCCGGCCGCTCGCAACGCACCCGCTGGAAGGTGCGGACCCGCGACTACCTCGACACCGGCGGACGCTGGCTGGAGGTGAAGACCCGAGGCGCCCGCGGCGCCACGGTCAAGCAACGGGTGCCGCTCGGCGGCGACGGCCTCATCGGCGACGCCGCCGCGCTGGTCGACACCGCGGTGGGCGACGGCACCGCCCGCACCCTGTGGCCCGTGCTCACGACCTCCTACGGCCGCACCACCGTGCTGCTGCCCGGCGCGAGCGCCCGGGTCACGATCGACATCGACCTGACCTGGACCTCGCCGGCCGGCGACTCGCTCCGACCGCGGGGCCTGGCGATCGTCGAGACCAAGACCGGCTCGACCCCCTCGGCCGTCGACCGGCTGCTGTGGGCGCGCGGCTTCCGCCCCGTCCGGCTCTCCAAGTACGGCGCCGGGCTGGCCGCCCTGGACCCGACCCTCCCGCGGCGCAAGTGGCACGACGCCCTCGCGCGCCACCTCCACCTCCCGACCACCTCCGACCACAGGAGCACCCGATGAACCACACCACCGCACCCCTGCGCCGCCGGATCGCCGCGGCCGCCTCCACCCTGCTGCTCGTGTCCCTGGGCGCGTGCTCGGGCACCGACGCCACCAGCGGCACCGACAGCGCGACCACCGTCTCCGGCTCGACCGGGACCACGGCGACCGTCGACACCTCCTCGGTCGCCAGCGGCGTACCGACCCTCGACGACACCCATGCCGACGACAACGACCTGGAGTGGGACGCCGCGGACGCGACGGTCGTCTCGCTGGAGGACGGTGCCAGCACCGTCGACGGCTCCGGTGCCGACGTCGACGGTGACGTCGTCTCCATCACCGCGCCCGGGACCTACCTGCTCTCCGGCACGCTGACCGACGGCCAGGTCGTCGTCGACAGCGACGCCGACGGCAAGGTCGTCCTGGTCCTCGACGGCGTCGAAGTCACCTCCGCCTCGAGCTCGCCCCTGGTCATCACCGCGGCCGACGAGGCCGTGATCGTGCTCGCCGACGGGTCGGACAACACGCTCTCCGACGCCGCGGCGTCGGCTGCCGACGACGAGGAGGAGGATGCCCCGAACGCGACCCTCTTCTCGATGGCCGACCTGACCATCGGCGGCGAGGGCGCGCTCACGGTGCACGGCCTGAGCAACGACGCCATCACGAGCAAGGACGGGCTGGTGATCCTCAGCGGTGACTTCACCGTCGACGCGGTCGACGACGGGATCCGCGGCAAGGACTACCTCGTCGTCGAGGACGGCACCATCGAGGTCGACGCCGGCGGCGACGGGCTCACGTCCGACAACGAGGACGCCGACGAGCCCGGCTGGATCCTGCTCGACGGTGGCTCGGTGACAGTGACCGCCGGCTCGGACGGCGCCGACGCGGTCGGGGCTGTCTACGTCGTCGACGGCGAGCTAGACGTCCCCGCGTCCGAGGAGGGGCTGGAGGCGATGCTGATCCGCATCACCGGTGGCTCGGTCTCGGTGACCGCTTCCGACGACGGGCTCAACGCCACCGCCGGCACCGCGGACGGCGGTGCCGAGCAGGTCGAGGACGGGGTGCTCCTCGACATCACCGGCGGGGCGGTCCAGGTGTGGGCCGGCTCCGACGGCATCGACTCCAACGGTCAGGCCAGCATCACCGGCGGCACCGTGGTGGTCTCCAGCGCCGCCGCCATGGGCGGCAACGGCGTCTTCGACGTCAACGGTGCCTTCGAGTCGTCGGGCGTCGCCGCCCTGACCGGTGCTGTCAGCGCGGGGGAGAGGGTCAGCCTCGTGGACGACTCCGGCGCGGTCGTCGCGACGTTCGTCGCCACCGCCGACGGCACCCCGACCGTCGCGGCCGTGGACCTGGTCAGCGGGACGGCGTACGACGTGTGGACGGGCGCTGCGGACGCCGATGCCGACTCCACCGACGGGCTGACGCAGGTCGGCAGCGTCACCGCGAGCGACGCGTCCGTGGCCGGTGGCCCGGGTGGCTTCGGTGGTGGCCCCGGCGGCCCCGGCGGCCCTGGCGGTGAGCGCGGTGGTCCGCCGCCGGGTGTGGAGGCCTCGGAGGGCACCCAGAGCTGAGCGACCCGCCGTCACTGCCGGCGAGGAGGGGTCAGGGGTTGGTCGGGATGTGCATGACCGTGCCGCCGTCGACGGTGAACTCCGAGCCGGTGCAGAAGGTCGACTCGTCGCTGGCCAGGAAGACGACCAGCCCTGCGACCTCCTCGACGGTGCCGGGGCGACCCAGCGGGATCGGGATCAGGTCGGGCGGCATCTGGTCGGTGGCCGGGGTGCTGATCCGGCCGGGGTGGACGGAGTTGGCGCGGATGCCGTGGGGAGCGAGCTCCATCGCCACCGACTTGGTGAGCCCGGTCAGGCCCCACTTCGAGGCGACGTACCCGTGCGCCCAGGGCGTGCCCCGCAGGCCCTCGATCGAGGAGGTGTTGATGATCGAGCCGCCGCCCGAGGCGATCATCGCGTCCGCCGCGGCGCGGCAGCCCAGGAAGGCTCCGGTGAGGTTCACGTCGAGCATCTGCTGCCACAGCTCGCGCTTGTAGCGCTGCAGCTGACCGCCGTTGAAGATGCCGGCGTTGTTGAACAGCACGCTCAGCGAGCCGTACGTCGAGGTCGTGGTCTCCACCGCGGCCCGCCAGTCCTCGTTGCTGGTCACGTCGAGGTGGACGTAGGTCGCATCGGGTCCGAGCTCGTCGGCCAGGGCCTGACCCTCCTCGTCGAGTACGTCGCCGATGACCACCTTGGCGCCCTCGGCGACCAGCCACCGCGCCGTGGCGCCACCGATGTTGCGCGCACCGCCGCTGATGAGCGCGACCTTGCCGTCCACACGTCCCATGGGAGCGAAAGTAGCGTAGGTTGACCGTGAAATAGAACACGTTCTACCGATCGGATCTCCCATGGCACCGTCCCCGACCCGGGTCGTCCAGGTCGCCGCCGGCAACGCCGGCCGGCTCACGTTGCGCCAGCTCGTCACCGACGAGCGCTTCGAGCTCGTCGGCGTCAGCACCTCGACGGCAGACCGGGTCGGTGTCGATGCCGGCACCCTCGCGGGCCTCGACGTCACCACCGGCGTCGCCGCGGTCGGCAGCCTGGACGAGCTGATCGCGCTGCACCCCGACGTCGCTGTCTACTGCGCGATGGGCGACACCCGTCCGGTCGAGGCGACCAAGGACGTCTGCCGCCTGCTCGAGGCCGGCATCGACGTGGTGGGTTCCGCCCCGGGGACCCTGCAGTACCCCTGGGGCACCGCGCCCGATCGGGTCATCGAGAAGGTCGAGGCCGCCGCAGAGGCCGGCGGCGCCAGCCTCTACATCACCGGGGTCGACCCCGGCTTCGCCAGCGACCTGCTGCCGCTGGCCCTGGCCAGCACCTGTCAGCGCATCGAGCAGATCCGCTGCTACGAGCTGGCCGACTACGCGACGTACGACGGGGCTGAGGTGATGTTCGACCTGATGGGGTTCGGCCAGCCGATCGACACCGTGCCGATGCTCTTCCTGCCCGGGGTGCTCGCGCTGGCGTGGGGCACCGCGATCCGGATGATGGCCGCGGGTCTCGGCATCGAGGTCGACGAGATCGTCGAGCACTGGGAGGTCGAGCCGGCGCCGGAGTCCTACGACATCGCTGCGGGCCGGATCGAGCAGGGGACGATCGCGGCGATGAAGTTCTCCATCTCCGGGATCGTCGCCGGGCACCCGGCGGTCGTCGTCGAGCACGTCACCCGCACCCGCGAGGACCTGCGCCCGGACTGGGCCCACCCCGCGGCCGGTGGCGGCGCCTACCGGGTCGAGATCGTCGGGGAGCCGTCGTACACCGTGGACGTCGTGCCGAGCAGCGAGCACGGTGACCACAACCATGCGGCGATCGTCGCCGCCTGCGGTCGCATCGTGAACGCCATCCCCGACGTCGTCGCCGCGCCGCCGGGCATCCGCACGACGCTGGATCTTCCGCTGCCCACCGGCCGCGGCACGTACGTCGGCCCGCGCCCCTGAGCGGGTCCGGCTCGTGTGGCCCAGCGCGGTCCATGCGCCGCGCTCAGCCACACGAGGCGCTAGGAGAGGTGCGTGATCGAGTCGTCGGGCTGGCGGTCGAGGTGCCGGGCGATGACCATGCGCTGGATCTGGTTGGTGCCCTCGAAGATCTGGGTGACCTTGGCCTCGCGCATGTAGCGCTCGACGGGGAAGTCGCGGGTGTAGCCGTAGCCGCCGAGGACCTGGACGGCGTCGGTGGTGACCTTCATGGCGTGGTCGGTGGCGACCAGCTTGGCGATGCTGGCCTCGCGGCCGTACGGGAGGCCGGCGTCCTTGAGGCGGGCGGCGTGCAGGGTCGCGGCCCGCGCGGTCTGGATCGCGGCCTCCATGTCGGCGAGCAGGAACCCGAGCCCCTGGTGGTCGAGGATCCGCTGGCCGAAGGCCTCGCGCTCGCGGGCGTAGGCCAGTGCGTGGTCCAGCGCCCCCTGCGCCAGGCCGGTGGCGACCGCGGCGATGCCGAGGCGCCCGGCGTCGAGACCGGCGAGGGCGATCTTGAGGCCCTCGCCCTGCTCGCCGACGAGGTGGTCGGCGGGGATGCGGGCGCCGTCGAGGCGCATGGTGGCGGTGGCCGAGCCGGTGAGCCCCATCTTCTTCTCGGGGGCGTCGGCGGACAGGCCGGGGGTGTCGGCGGGCACGAGGAAGCAGGAGATGTCCCCGCGACCCTCGCCGGTGCGGGCCATGACGGTGTAGAAGTCGGCGTGGCCGCCGTGGGTGGTCCAGGCCTTGGCCCCGGTGAGCACCCACCCAGCGTCCGGCCCGGAGCCGTCGCGGACGGCCTTGGTGCGCATCGCGGCGGGGTCGGAGCCGGCATGCGGCTCGGAGAGGCAGTAGGCGCCGAGCAGGTCGCCGGCCAGGAAGTCGGGGAGCCAGCGCTGCTGCTGCTCGGGGGTGCCGCGGGTGGCGAGGGCGAAGCAGGACAGGGCGTGCACCGACGTACCGACCCCGACGGAGGCCCAGACGGTGCCGATCTCCTCGAGCACCTGGAGGTAGACCTCGTAGGGCACCCCGCCGCCGCCGAGGTCCTCGGGGTAGGGCAGCCCGAGCAGCCCGGCGCGACCCAGGGTGCGGAACGCCTCGCGGGGGAAGACCTCGTCGCGCTCGGCGTCGGCGACCAGGGGCGCGAGCTCGGTGGTGACGATCTCGCGGGTCAGGCGGAGCAGGTCGGCGTGCTCCTCGGTGTCGAGGACGCGGCGGGCTGGCATGGCGACTCCTTCGGCGCTTTCCGGGTGCGGCGCCAACCTACGTCGCTAGCCTGAAAGGGTGAGCACCGGCCGCGCGACCCGCTCGGACGCCCAGCGCAACCGCGCGGCGATCCTCGACGCCGCCGCGCGGCTCTTCGCCTCCACCGACAACGTCAGCCTGGCCGACGTCGCGGAGGAGGCCGGGGTCACCCGGACCACGCTCTACCGGCACTTCTCCGACCGGGACGCGCTCACCGACGAGCTCATCATCCACGAGGCGGCCAAGGTGGTTCCCGGGCTCTTCGCCGAGGTCGGCAGCCTGCCGCTCGCCGACGCGCTGGACGTGCTCGCCCATGGTGTGGTGACGCTCGCGCACGAGCACCGGTTCCTGATCGCCGCCACGGCCCACCGCTTCGACCAGGCCGTGCGTGAGGCTGCGACCGACAAGCCGATGGCCGGGCTGCTGCTGCGTCACGGTGACGTCGTCAACCGCGACGTCGATCCCGAGTGGCTGGCCCGCGCGGTGCGAGCCCTGTGCCTCACCGCGATCTCCGACCCCCGGCCGACCGGCCAGGTGGCCGCGGACCTCGCCGACAGCCTGCGTCGGCTGCTGCTGGCGGAGCCGTCCTGAGCTGCGCCTGCGGTCCTCGGGTCAGGCGTCGCCCTCCATCGAGGCCACGAAGTCACGCTTGACGGCGCGCCACGCCTCGTCGGTCATCGTGCGCCGCCAGTACGGCGAGCACGACATCTGGGCCCGGGTCAGGCCCCGCTCGGTGAGCAGGTGGCGTCGGATGTCACGGATCTCGTCGGCCTCGCCGTGCACGAAGGCGTGCGCCCGGCCCTCGGGGAACCTCGCCGCCTCGACCGCGGCGGGGAGGGGAGCCGGGTCGGCCGCGGAGCGGTGCACCCAGCGCAGGTCGAGGTCGGCGTCGGTGGTCAGCGCCAGCTCGTGCTCGGGCCCGTCACAGACCAGCACGGCCACGGCCCTGGCACCGGCGGGCAGCGACTCGAGGGCCACCGCGATCGCCGGCAGCGCCGACTCGTCGCCGACCAGCAGGTGCCAGTCGGCGGTCGGGTCGGGGTGGTAGCCCGAGCTCGGGCCCTCCATCACCAGGACGTCGCCCGGCTGTGCGCGCAGCGCCCACGCGCCTGCGACGCCGACGTCGCCGTGCGCCACGAAGTCCAGGGTCAGCTCCCCGGCCGCGGCGTCCCAGCGGCGTACGGTCAGGCGGCGGCGGGCCGGCCACCAGTCCTTGGCCAGGGTCTCCTTGACCTCCGCGGGGTCGAAGAGGGGCCCGTAGGCCGCGCCTGCCGGCGGGAAGGCCAGGTTGACGTAGCTGTCGGCCTCCGTGCTCGGCCGGAAGCCGGCCAGGCCGGCACCGCCGAGGACCACGCGGACCATCGACGGGGTGAGTCGGTCGGTGCGGAGCACCTCGCCGTGCATGCTGGACCTCCGGGTCGGGTGCGGGTGAGCGTGCGTGCCGAGCCTAGGTGGCGCCCGGTCGGCCTCAGCCGGCAGCGGCCAGTCGCCGGGCCGCGTGGGCGGCCACCTGCGCCGTCTCCGGGTCGGCCGCGGCCTCGGCCGGGACCTGCCCGCCGAGCAGCGCCGCCGGCTGGGTCAGCCAGCCCCACACCCGCCAGGGGTCGGTGCCCGCGGCCAGCAGCGGCTCCAGCAGCGGCGCCAGGTCAGCCCGCGGCTCGCCGCGCCCGTCGAGCTGGAAGGACGGGACCAGCAGCGCCAGCTCGGTGGGTACGGCGAGGAGCCGGTGCTCGTTGACCGCCCGCGTCACCGCGAAGCGGGTCGCCTCCACGCTCGCGCCGCGGCGCTCGGCCAGCGTCTCGTAGGTGCACCACTCCGAGTCGAGCAGCCGCCGACGTACCCGGGCCAGGTGCGCGGCCTGCACCAGCGGCACCGGCACCGCGTGGGCCGGGTCCTCGCCGTGCTGGCGCAGCTGCCGCTCGAGGTCACCCAGGCGCACCGCGTCCAGGACGTCGCCGGTCGCCGGGTCGACCCACCGCGCCCGACCCTGCTCGTCGCGCTCGAGCCGCAGCATCCCCTCGTCGGAGAGGTAGTCGACCAGGCCGAGCCCGCCCAGCCACCGCGCCATCCTCTCGGCGGGGTCGTCGGCCGGGTCCTGGGCCGGGTCCTGGGCCGTGGGGTCGGAGGGGTCGGGCGTCTGCACGCTCCTAGGGTGCCGCACCGCGGCGTGCGCGGACGACCCGGGCTGTGCCACCCCGACGGGCGAGACAGGTGTGGTGAGCGCGGTCACAGGGCACACCTAGGGTGATGCCGACCCGGTGGGTGCCGGGTGCGGACGTGTCTACTCGGAGGCCGACCCATGTCGTCGTTGTGGTTGTTGTTCATCGGGCTCGCCATGCTGGCGGGCGGCTACCTGCTCTACGCGAAGTTCCTCGGCGAGCGGATCTACCG